>CERC01066768.1_pt1 | contig 82436 bp, 63 predicted proteins | sample 530921 | NCBI WGS metagenome assembly CERC01 (sample SAMEA2621099, study PRJEB7988) | marine metagenome | isolation source: saline water (ENVO:00002010), including
AACCATGATGATCAATTCTTTATCCCCACTCTAATAGGGCAGTTTTATGGGCATGAAGAAGAGAAGAGGGGCATAACTTCTTTGGCCACAGATTGAAGCTCTAAGTTTTCTTTCTTGTAGAAAACAGCCGGACATCCAATCGGCGCACCGATTTTAATCCATTTCCCTTGTTCCACGAATATTTCTTTACCTGTAAGAAAGTGAGTCCAATGTCCTTTTGGAAGATATAGAGTTCTTACTTTTTCCTCATTATGAACAGGGGCCACGAGCATATCTTTTCCAAAGAGAAATTGGTCATCTAGCTCATAGGTATTGGGATCATCTGGGTAATGGAGAAAGAGGGCGCGTATAATCGGGATGCCCTTTTTCTGAGCCTCTTGATAGAGGGATTTTCGGTAGGGGAAGAGTTTGGAAAAGACTTGTGACCATTGGGAAAAACGAGTTAAGAGTTCTTCGTCTTCAAGTAGGGAAAGTTTTAAAGTTCCCATTCCTTCTTTTGTTCTCAAAAGGGCGCCGAAAGTTTCTTTTTCCATCCATCTATGCATGAGCTCTTTTGAGCGTTTGATACCGAAGGCTGAAAATTTTATGGCACCACCCACATCTGAATGATTAATGAGAATTCCACTAAGTCCACTCGTGATTCCCGCAATGGTAGTGGATTTTAAACCATCGTTTTCATCAAAGGTCGTCATTTGATCACCTTGCCAATACATTTGATTATACTGCAAAGATTCAGTATGGCCGGAGCGGATAAAGGCCACGGCATCGCCATTCATATGTTGGTTGATGAGTTCTCTATTGAATTGTGCCCACTTTGTAATGAACTTATGGCGTATGGCCATTCCGTCTCTTTCTCTTAATACATAATTGGTTTGAAGAGGAAGGGCTTCGCTGAAATCTGCATTCCAAAATTGGATTCCTGCAGGGATCATATATTTCTTAAGAATATTCATTAACTCTTGATAGGCATCTGGATTGAGTAGATCGACAAAGTAGGCCTTAATAAAGCCTAGGTCGGCAAAGACTTCGCTATCAAAATTTTTGATGAGGTATGATTTCTCTTTGAGATATTCATACATATTGAGATCGTGATGGCGGGCATCTTCAGCTTTCAGCTCTCTTGCTAGTGGATTGAGATAGCCTCCAATTCTAATTCCTCTTTCTTTGATAGCGGCAACCATGCTTTCCCAGTGAGGATAAAGAGTTCTATCCACTTCCCAATTCCACTTTAAGCGGCGAGAACCATCAAAGGTCCTATCGATTCCACTCCAATCTTCGATCCACATGGCCTTAGTGGGAATATTATAATCTTCAATTTTTTTGAGAAGCTCGTATACTTTCTCTTCTCCCTCTAAGAAGCCGCCGACAACAACGCCTTCATGAAACCAATCAGGGGTTGGGTGAGGGAGTCCTGCTGCATGAGAAATTTTCTGTACCATTTTTAAGGGATGATCTTCTCTCATGATTTCGATTTGAAGGGATTCACTCAAACTCCACAATCTCAAGGCAGAAGGCTCTCTAAAATCAAAGAGAGAATAGGATGGTCCTCTCAACTTATAAGCATTCCAAAATTCTCTTTTCTGCTTTGTGAAGAAACTGACCACTGGAATGTAGCTAGAAAACTGATCTCCACCACTCAAACCTCGTGTTGCTATATCAAAAGGGAGGCTTGTCCAGTAAGAGCCACGGCCATGACCTTGTTCTTGGGCCATAAAGGGAATGAGACTTCCTTTTAAATTGAGCTTTGTAAATTGTTCACCTCCACCATAAATGGGAGAAGAGGGATTTGACGGGAGATTGAGTCCAAGCCAGAGGGATTGATTACTCTTCTTTCCTTCTAACCTAATTTTGAGTAGGTCGTCATCGACTTGAAAAGTCGCCGTATAAGGGATGAAGCAGTCTTTCCCATAGAGGTTTCCTTTCATGGTGATTTTCTCATCTCTTAAAGAGAAGGAATGGATGGTTTGTTCATGACAAGTGTGGCGACCGAGTTTGGCCTTGAGATAGACAGCACCAAAGCGATTACTCTTTATTTTAGGATTCTTATTTGCCGCGATAAAGAAAGCTTTCTCTTGAGTCTCAAGGACGGGGCCACCTTTATAAAAGATGGAAAAACCATCATGGCTTAGTCGAAAGCGATACCCTTTAAGATTAAGGAGAGTTTCTCTCTCTTTTAAGTTTTTTGAAGTGAGATAGAATTTGCCAGGCTCTGCGGATGAAAACTTGGTAAGCTCTTTCTTCCATGGAACAAGATTACCATAAGTCGATATTTGGAGAATAAAGAAAAGAGAACAGACCCAGATATTCTGTGAGATTGATTTTCGCATTGACCCCTCAATTGCTTTTAATGGAATAATCATTATTTAGAATTCTTTTGATCTTTTGAAAATTCATATACCTAAGACCGGTAGAATTTATAGAGGTCCCTTTTTTGGGAGTTGTTTAATAATTAGATGATGACTAGTGATTTCAGTGGTTTAGTTGTGTTGTTTTCCTTTACACCCTAAGTAAGCCTTACAAGGGCAGCTTATTTCTGCTCCAGAATCTTTACAATGGAAGGGAACAAATCATTTATTTAACTCATCTACAGGAGTCCCTATGTTTAAGAAGTCGATTGCAGCTCTTTTAACTTTTGCTACTTTTCAAATTCCTGCGCAAGCTATTAATGGAATGCCAAATGCCTGTCATGTTGATCAAGTGCAAAAGGCGGCATGGGGTTTGAGTCAAACAGGAAGAGAGAGATTTCTCTCGGATGCGACCTTACCTGGAAATCTTTCTGTCTCAGATAATGAAATCTATGAACGTCTTTATAGTGATATTAAAAAAACCTATGGAGGTGAGAAAGGAAATTTTGGAGATGCCGATTCCATTGCTCGTAAGATCAAGTGGGCCGCAGAATGTACAGGTAACGACTTCACTATGTTGGCGGCCATAATAAAAGGTGAATCTATGTACTGCCATCTTCTTCATAATAAGTCGGGAGGAGATTCCGGTTGTGGTCAATTTACTTCGGCATCGATTAACTTTTTTAAAAACCAACTCCGTCTACCAGGAAAAATTGAAAATGGTCATCCTAGGATGAAAAGAACGATTGAAGATATTATGAATCGTTGTGCCCCCGGAAGTAGCTATGTAAATGAAGACTCTCTGGCAAATCTCTTTGCTAAGAGTAAAGACCAAATTCGTCAGGAATTAAGAACAGGGAAGAATCTTTCCTTAGATATTCTAGCTACCGCCGTCTATTTGAAATTCTATTACTCAATTTCTGGCTTCTATTATAATGCGAATAGTTCAAAACCTGGAGCACTCTCTCGCTATAATGGAGGTGGAGTCGCAAACTATGGATCAATGGCCTACAATAAAGCCATTAAGATTAGCCATGATATTTGTATGAAGGATGAGTCCTATTTAGAGTCGATGCAAGAGACAGCATGCTCTTTAGGAGAGGAAGCCAGTGCTTGTTCGATGAATATTGCGACGATTGAAATTTAATTAATCTTTACCCATTGTTTAATCTCTCTTTTCTGAGAAGAGCTTAATGGCTCAGCATAATGAAGACAGAAAAGAGAGATTCCTTTACCGGCCAGCATAAAATAGAGTAGGAAACCGTTGCTCTAACTTATTTAAAAGAAGCTAATATTAAATTCAACCTCATAAAATCCCTATCAAATTCACAAATTTCACATAGAAATCTTACTTTTTCATACTTTCGTCTAGAATATGTCAGGATTCGTTGACAGAAGCAGCCATAGTCATAAGACTATTTTAGTCATTTTTATTTTTTCTATCAGGATTTTCTTAAGGAGGAGGGTTCATGAATCTTTTAGATGCTTTCTTAGCCGGTGGGGTATTTATGTACTTTATCGCAGCTTTCGGATTACTAACTTTAGCTTTTATCGTTGAGCGTTTTATTGCTCTTTACGTAACTCACAAAACAGCACCTGCTGATTTTCGCAAGAATATTCTTAGCTTTATCTCTCAAGGAGATTTCAAAGCGGCTCAAGACTATGTTGAAATGAGCGCTGGTAACACAGGTCTAGGTAAAATTACTAATGTTGCTCTTAAAATGAGAACAGTTGGAGCTGGAGATGAAGCTCTTCAGGCAAGAATGGATGAGCAATTATCTAAAGAGATCTCTTCTGTAGATAGAAGAACAGGATTCTTGGCCATGTTTGGTAACGTTTCTACTCTTTTTGGACTACTCGGAACGGTTACGGGTCTTATTAGTTCTTTTGCTGGGGTTGCAGCAGCATCACCAGTAGAAAGAGCGAATCTTCTTTCTCAAGGTATTTCAGAAGCTCTTAACTCGACAGCATTTGGTCTTGTTGCAGCTATTCCTGCTCTTGTTGCTTTTGCTATTTACCAAAATAAAACGGAGCAAATTATTTCTTCTTTAACTGAATCGGCAAGTGAACTCTATCATGACTTTCTTTTCTATACGGAAAGTCACAAAGAAGACGCTCAAGCTGCTACTGCAATGGCCACGGATAAGAAAGGCGAGCAGACAGTTACAAGAAACTAATTACTATATCATTTTAAGGAAGGGATTCCATTATGAGACATAAAACAGGATTAGGAACAAAGAAGGAGCTTGACGCTCAATTGAACCTTACTCCCTTTATCGATCTTCTTTCAACTTGTGTGTGCTTCTTATTGATCACCGCTGTATGGATTGAGATCGGTACTGTTGAAGTCAAGCAAAGCCACGGCACTGAAGCTGCTGCTGAGAAGAAGGATTCTTTTGATCTTGATCTCGTTTTTCAGTCTCCGACTCAATTGAGACTTAATCTCAAGAAAAATGGAAAACGTGTCCAAAAAATTGATGTAAAAGGTGAGGACTTTAACGGAATGTTGGCCAGTTTACAGACTAATATTGCTACTAAAGTCCTCAATTTCAAAAATAAGCCAATAGAGATTGCGACGGCCACAGTTACGCCACGTAGTACTGTTGATTATGGAAATCTAATATCAACGATGGATGTTTTGAGAAAGAATCAAATCATCAATATTGGTATTTTAACGGCGAGAGGTAACTAATGATTTTAAACCAAAGTATGGTGGCCGCTGACGCCTTTGAAAAACACCTTATTAATAGAAAGAGAAAGAAGAATTGGGCCGTTAAGGCAGCTGGCTTTACGTTGATGCTTACTTCAATGGTTGACATGTTCAGTATGCTTGTTGTTTTTCTCTTGCAAACCTTTTCAAGCTCTCCTGAAATCCTCGTGACAAAAGGTGTAGAGCTACCCAACTCGATTACACCTTCTCAGGTTAAAGAAGCTCCTGTTATCGCCTTATCTCGCGATGGAAATCTCTATCTTGATCAGAAGCTAGTAGGAGAAACAAAGGTTGTAAGTAAGAAGCCAGATATGCTCCTTAAGAAGTTAAATATTATTAAAAAGGAATGGGCATCTTCTCATACGACACCTTTTACGGGTGAAATTAATTTACAAGCTGACAAAGAAATTAAATCGACAACTGTGGCGTTGGTCATGGGGATTTTAACGAGTAGTCAGTTTCAGTCTATTGAACTCGCTGTTGTAGGCCAGCGCTAATAAAGCCTACACTTTGACTCCATGAGGGAGTCTTGAAATGAAAATATCAATTGCGGCAAGGATGTCTAGGTTATGAAACCGGAAACATTAAAATTAATTCTTACGATCTTAATTTTAGGAGCAACTTCTCTAATGAGTGGTCGCTCTTTTGCAAACGATACCGCCTATTTAATCCAAGAAATGGAAAGTTTAAGAGATTCTCTAGAACTTGATGATCCTGCTCGTATCGACCTTACGCTCAGATTAGCGGATCTCTATTTTGATGCCTCGATTAAAGAAGGGGATACTGAAGGTGATCCAAAAGTTCTCCGTCAGCAACGTATGAAGGCCCTAGACCTCTATCGTCACTCTTTAAATGGAACCGATGGAGTTGAAAGAGTGGAAGGCCTAGACCGACTAAAGATTCAATTCCAAATGGCGCGACTTTTAAGTCGTTTAGGTGAGTATGAGGAAGCTGAGGGACATTATAAAGATGTGGAAGCTCATAAACTTACACCTAAGAAAATGAGAGAACAGGCCAGTCTTGCTCTTGCTGAGTGGTACGAAGAAGATGCCCAGTATCCAAAAGCTGTTAAATTCTATGATAAAGCTCTGGCCCTATGTGAGGCCAAGGCCAGTTGTAATTACGCTCACTATCGTAAGGGATGGCTCTACTTTAAAGATACGAAGCTAGATAACGCTATTGCTGAAATGAAGGCTTCCCTTTGGGTTATAGATCCAACAGAGAAGAGTGAGGGAGAAATTCGTGAGTCTTCCTTACAGGATTTAATTCTCTTTATGTCCAATGCGGATACTAATGGTGAGAAAGAATTAGAGTATATGAGAAATCTTTCCGCTCAAATTCATCGCCCTGAATTGGTGAGAAAATTAGTGGAAGCCTTCTATGTTGCGGGTAACCGTCGAGCTGGTTCTCATATCTTAGCTTATATTAATGAAGAAAAACCTAATCTCTACTACGAAGTTAGGCTTTTGGAAGAATTCTACGGTTTTAGAAATTGGGATAAAGTTGAAAAGTATCTCGCTGATCTTAAGAAGAGAAGTTCATCTGACTTACCTAGTAAGAAAGAAGAAAAAGAAGAAGTTAATAAAATCTTACGCCGTTATCTCGTACAGGTGGATTCAGAAGCTGAAGTTATTCCTGAGCTGAATACTTTCTTAAAGAATTCGATTGATATCTATCTAAGTATTTATCCCAATGATGACCTTCGTAAAAAGATGCAACAAGGTTGGTTGAAAGCTGAGTCTGATGAGAAATTAAAAGTGGCCCGTCTAGGTGAATGGATTAAAGAAGATCTGGCCTTGGGGATCAAGCCTGAAGAAATCAGAAAATTGCGTCAGACTCGTCTATCGATGGCCCAGAAATTAAAAAATTCTGATGTTGTGATCGAAGAATCCCTGGCCATTGCCGATATATTAAAAAATACTTCAGAAGCTGATGAGTTTACTTATGTTGCGGCTAGAGAGTTCTATGCAAAAAAGGAATACGATAAGGCCTTACCTCTATTTAAGAGTTTAGTGGACGGTGCCGTTACGAAGAAGAAAATCAGTAATTGGTCACTTCTCTCACAGAACTTATTACTTGATATCTATAATCATAAGAAAGACTTCGATAAAATTATTGCCCAAGTGGCCCTATGGAAAACTGCTGTCGCTAGTGCAGATATGACAGAAGTCGATAAGAATAAAAAGCTGAAAAAAGAGTTAGCTGCTGATACTGCGCAAATGGATAAGATTCAAATTGAAGCTCGATTCGAAAAAGCGGCAAAATTACAGGATTCTCCAGAGTCTCTTCAAGCTTTTTACGATTTCTGCTTTCAGGGAGTATTTCCCGATAAGTCTTGTCCCAATGCTAAAGTTCTCTCTGTAAAGTTTGCAGATCAGGCGAAATTAATCTCGCTTCTTGAAAAGGAAGGGGATGAGCAAGCTCTTATGAATGAGTATGAGTTAATGGGACGTTTTGCTGATGCCGCTAAATTACAGGAGAAGCTTGTCTTAAAAAAAGAGGGCAAGAAAGCTTCTCATGAACTCTATTTAAAAATTGCCCTTCTCTATGAATTAGATGAAGAGTTTTCTCAAAGAAATCGTATCCTTGGTCAACTTGTGCAAAAGATTAAAAGAGAGAAGTCGATTCCTGAAAATCTAGAGGGGGCCATCTTTTTGACCCTAGATGAAGCGGGGATGATTAATTCAAAATCTCTTTTTATTCCATGGTCTATGAAGAGAAAACTTTCTTTGGCCAATCGTCTTGAAATGGAGAAGCCTGGGAAGACCACTCAAAAACTCATTATGTCACAACAGGAGTCTCAGGGTCCTATCTGGTCTCAACTTCTATTAAAAGGAGTTGAGAAGAAATTTGCTCGCGTAAATAAGATTAAGTTCTATGGGAGAAGTTCAAAGTGGCTATTTAAGAAGAGAACCAAGGCCATCGAGAGATTTGTATCTACAGTTAAGCCAAAGCTTGAAGGAGCAGATCTTGAAACACGAATTTATCTCCTTCATATGATGACTCGTGTTTATGGAAAAATGACTGAGGATATTTTAGCGACTCCTCTTCCTCCAGACCTTGATGATGAAACTTTAGCTCAAGTTCAAATCCAGCTACAAACCATGTCCGAGCCCTTTGAAAAAGTAAGAAGTGATTATCAAAGACTTTTAGATGAACAAATGGCTTCCTTTAATGCTGAAGATGAGACTGAAATTGATATGAAGCAAAGAATTGCCAAGAATATTGATGAAATCACGGGTCACAATTATTCAGAATTTATTGAACTTAAGCCGGTTCAAAAGGCAACAGTTATTGCTTCGCAATTTGAAGGTGAAAATCTTGATCAATGGAAGAATACTTTGAGTCGTGAGCCTAATAATTTAGCTGCTCTTAAGTCTTTACAGGTGTATTTCAAGGATCAAGGTATGTTGCGACTTTCAGCTTACTACTCGGGAAGAGTGGAGAGTATAGAACCTATTCAAAAACAGACTGAAGTTAAAGATAAAACTGTGGATCAACAAGATGCAGAGGAGGCCATATGAAAAGGATAAATCTCGTTAAAATGATTCTTCTTCTATTTATGGTTTGTGCCACCACTACAAATAGTTTGGCCCAAAGTGCAACGGAAACCTTAATGAAAGGTAAGAATGTACGTTATAAATCTCAAGGAAGAGTTGATTTCGAATCCCTACTTATTGAAGGGGAGAGGAAGAAACCTGAAATGTCCGTAGTGACAGGTAATATCGGGGAGAAAGACTCTGGACTCTTAAAGTTTAGAAAAGACTTTTTAGATGTAATGGCAGACGATTTCGGGGAGAAAATACAATGATTGCAGTAGAAACTGAATCTGGTGAATTAGTAAAAATCTTAAAGAATGTTGCCGATGGTGAATTCGGATTACACTCTAATTTTGGACTTATTGCTACAAAAAGAGCAAAAGAAAGAGTTGAGACACGTAAAAGACAAGGTTTCGACTACACAAAAGATGAGTGGCATTGCTCTTTTAAGCTTGCAGAGGCGGAAGGGAGCTTTAATATTCTTGGGACTCAAAATTGTGATGCTCTTCAAACTTCAGAAGGATGGCTTCTTGAAACCCCTCTTGGAAAGTTTAAATTGGTAAAAGGGGGAGCTGATTATGTCAGCACACTCCTAGAAGACCATGAAGATGAAGCGAGTTGGTTGAATCGAGCTCTGGAGCTTATGATTCTCCTTACTTTTATTCTCTTACCTGTTCTTTACTATCTTCAAGAGAAACCTGTTGAAGAAGAAGAGGTGAAGAAAGAAGAAATCGTTGAGCCTATCACCGTAAAGATTGTAAAACAGCCTGAGAGAGTGGTTAATATCTCTAAGCCTGTAAATCCAAATATCAAAGTAAAGCCTCTGACAAAGGCCGAGCGTTCTAAGAGAGCGGTTAAGAGAAATCTAGGCTTTCTTGGAATGGTGGGTTCTAAAGATATGAAGAAAGTTGTCGGTGGTGTTCCTCAAGAGTTGAAAAAGGCCACTGCTGGCGCAGGTGCTGGTGGTGATGCTGGCTCAGGTGGAGAGGTTCTTACTGGGTTAGGTAAAGGTCTTAAGAAAACGACTGTTGGTAATACGGGTGTGAAAGGACTTGGCGGTATTGGTACCAAAGGTGCTGGTGGTGGAAAAGGTGGATATGGAAATACCATGGTTGCCTCAGGTAGTGGTAAGGGAATCTCTGCTATTGCCGTTTCCAATTCTGATGTTACGCTTGAAGGGGGGATTTCTCGATATGCCATTAATGCAACCATCGCAAAGTATCTCAATCAAGTTCGTCGTTGTTATGAAACTCAGTTGAAGACAAAACCAAATATTCAAGGTCTTGTTGAGATGAGTTTTGAGATCAACTCTGGTGGTCGCTTAAATTTTGCCAATGTTCGAAGAACGACATTGAAAGATAAGCCGACTGAACAATGTATTCAAAGTAAAATGATGACCTGGCAATTTCCTAAACCAAAGGGAGGAGTCAAGGTTCCTGTTAAATACCCATTTATGTTAAGACCGGTAGGTTCATAATGAAATTAAGAAAAACGAATAAACTTTTATTATCCTTTCTCCTTGCTTCTAGCTTTCTCATGGGCTGTGATGAAAATCCTTACCCTGCTGGTGATGGAGTGATTGTAGAAACTCCAACTCTAGAAGAAGAGCCTCTTCCTGAACTTTCCCTCGCGGTTGACGATGTTATTGAATTTCGTGAAGGGCGTAGAGGAACTTATCTGATTAGAGGAGCTGTAGCAGAGCCAGGTGAGCCTATTATATCTGTAGAAGACCTCCCTGCAGGCGCTACTTTTGATGAGAAAGAAAATCTAATCAAATGGATTCCTGATCACTTTGCGGGTAACGATCCCAATGATCCTGGAATTAAAAGTCGTATTTATCCCATAATGGTAGAGCTGAGAAGTTCGGAAGATGAATTCCGTGCTGTAAGAAAGCAAGTGAATCTTCTGGTTCACGATGTTCCTCAATTGATTAAAATTAATACCGCCAGAAATGGTTCTATTGACGAAGGGAAGAAGTTTTCAAGCTCATTCACCATTGAAAACTCTGATTATCCAGATGGTCCATTTAAAGTTCTCTTAAAGGACATGCCGGCCAATATCGAATTAATTGCAGATGAAGATGATCCTACAAAATTCACTATGGAATTTACTCCGGACTTCTTTCATGTCAATCGTGAAACAGATGGTCAGAAAGTTAAGTATGTAGGAACGATCTTTGTTTCTAACCCTGCAAATCATATCGAAGAGAAGCAATTTGAAATCACGGTAAATGATATTAGACTTGATTCTAAGCTTGTTGCTCCAAGTGAATTAGTTCAAGGACTCGATGTTTCGATTCAAGTTGCTGGTTATGATCTTAATAAAGAAGTAACCCCAAAGATTGAGCTCTTAGGTGGTCGAGCTGATCGTCCTCAATTTGGTACTTTTGATTTTGAAGTGATTAAGAATCCAGAGAATTATTCAAGTGTTCTCAATGTGACTTGGAAAGACATTCCACCTTCGCAAAATGGAAAGACTCATACCTTAAAGTTTAAGTCTTGTGTTCTTTCTTTCAATGGCTCTTATAATAACTGCTCTTATGCAGAGACCGAAGTTAAGTTTGTTGTTCGAGATAGAAAAGCTCCACTTATTTCTCGTTCCTCATGGCCAGTAGATGAACTTGTCTATATTGGCTTTAATGAGAAGTTATCTAAGAATATTCGTGTGACTGATAGGGAAGACTCTAAACTTTCACCTAAAGTAGAGATTTTTCCTGAAGAGATGAGACAGTATGTTGAATGGGATAATGGATTTCTTACGGCACGTTTTGATAAAGCAGGAGTCTATCAGTTTAATCTAAAGGCCACTTCTGACTATAATGTTTCCTCAACCGAGAGTTTTATATTAGAAGTATTCCCAGAAGAACGTTACAAGAATTTAATCTTTGCTGATTCAACCCGTGATCCAGAAGTTATCTTTTACAAAGAAAGATTTAAGGATATGCAGATGATGAATCCGGCCATCCAGCAAATCAATCCTCGTAATATCTCAGGCCGAGATATGCTTATCATCACTTCCAGTACTCTGCTTGATAAGTCTATCCAAGACAAGGTGATGGCAGCGATCGATAAAATCGATCATGTTGTTGTGGCTTCTCCGCTTATTGAGAATCTTCCGCCGAAGTTCTACGATCGACTGGTGAATAAGTATGATATGTCTCCAATTGGTAGACTTTCTCAAATTCCCAATGCTCCTAAATTAGAAGATGCTAAATTTCATTTTACTCAGCACTTTGACGTTCCCACTAATGAAATTGGACTCTTGGGAAAATCTTCATCTGCTTCAACAGACCCTATGATCTTCAACGGGGGTCTTTATGATACAGAGAAAAATTGTAAAGGTGTTTTAGGTGTATCTGAAACTGATATTAACCCCTTTATCATTGGGTTGAGTTGTAAGAGAACAGAGCGCCTCGGTGGTGGTAGGATCTCTATCTTAGGTACTGAGTGGTCTGATTTAAAAACCAGTGAAGATGATAAACAGATTCCAGTTAAGTGGTTTGATACCCTCTTAAACGAAGAGTTCTAATAAGAGTTAAGGATAAATTATGAATGTTTTAAAGAACGCAAAGAAATATTTAATGGTGATGGCCCTTGTTTCTACTTCTTCGTATGCTGCTGAAAGTGGAGAGGTCTCAAAACTAGAAAATAAACTCGATGCCCTCAATATTCCCGATGATAAGGTAACGCCTCTTTTGAGCCAGGATCAGCTCTATATTGTGAACACTCGTTATTCGAGTTTAATCAATCGTCATGAAGTTACTTTAAAAGGGGGGCATAACTTTACTGCTGATAGCCACCTTGATTCAAAGGATATTGCTCTCTCTTATCGTTATCACCTCAATAGTGATTGGTCATTTGGTGTACGTTATACCGAGTATCAGAATGATCTAACAGGTGCTGGAGAGAGACTCTTTGATGATCAGAAGCTTCTTCCCGACACTGATTATTCTGTAAATGCTAAAGAAATTTTTGCTACTTATAATACGATTTATGGAAAACTTCGTTGGTCTCAAGAAACGGTAGTTTATTTTGATCAATATATTTCTCTTGGAGTAGGGGAAATGGAGTTGGCCTCCGGTAAGACCAATCATGCTCTCGCCGATTTAGGCTTGGCCTTTTGGATTGGTAAACACATGAGTGCACGTGTAGGGCTTAAGAATGAGTTCTATAATCAAACTCAGTTAACAGGCAAAGAATTTAAGGCCAATACTTTTGGCTATATTGAATTTGGTTACCTCTTTGGCTCTGGGGACAGAGGTTAATTGACACAAAATGGGATCGGTCACGATGTTCAAAAGTAATTTATATAAAAAATGGAAATTGAATAAGCTCGCTAGCATAACTTGTGTAGCCGCTATGGTGTTCGCGACAAGTTCTTCACTTATGGCCTCTGAAGCCCAAGGCACAGGTGCCTTTAGTCAAATGGAAGGAGCTGATATCGATTTCTCGAAGCAGCTCACTCAAGCAAGGGCCCTTAAATTAGATGATCCTTTTCTCATTCAGCTCTATAGTCGTTGGAAGGCCTTAGGAGCGCTTGAGCCACAGACCAATGAGTGGTTCAACCTGATCTTTTCGGGAGAAAATGAAAAGGCCTTTGAGAGAATTCATCTCTCTTCGATCAATGCGGATCGTAAAATTTCTGCTCTTACAAAGCCAGTAGAACTCTATTTACTCTATAAATTGGGATACTTTCAAACTTTCTTCGATGAATGGGCAAGCTATTCAGTGGAAAGTGGTTTTGCTCGTACGGAGCTTGGTTTGGCCTTGGATCATGTGGTATCGCCCCAGAGTTCTTTGATCTTAGTCAATCAAGGCTTCTTTGTTGATGCCAAATTGAAAGCCAATCTGAATTTACTTAAGAATATTGAGGGAAATATTAATTACTCTCTCCAAGGATTTAATGCTCTTCGCTCTGGAGATCAGTCTGTTTCTTGGATCGGTAAACTTAGAGATAATGATGAGCTTCGCTTACATTTGGCCCATACCGCCTTACTCGATTATGGTCGTCAAGGGCAGCTTGGAGCTTCTGGTAAATTAATTTCTAAGGTGGTTGAACCTTGGATTGAAAAGTCTGAAAAGCCAGAAGAAATCTCTCTGTATTATATGACTCTTGGTCGCTTACTTTATCAGGCCGGTGCTTATAAGCAAGCTGAGCATTTCTATTACTTAGTTCCTCAATCCTCTAAATATTTCTTAGAGGCGAGAACGGAAGCTCTTTGGGTTCAACTTCAAGAAAGAGATTTTCCAACGGCAAAGGGGCAGTTAGAAAGTTTAAAGATGAATGTTTTTACTGATCAATTCTATCCTGAGGTCTTCCTTGCTCAGGCCATTGGTAACACTATGATGTGCCAATTCATTGAAGCTAGGCGTTCGATTCAGTCCTTCATTAACGTTAATAAGAACTGGGCTAAGAAGATTGAACAGGCCGTAACGATGGATAATCCTCCTATGATTAAAGAGAATTTCTATGTTAGGGGAATTCGTGGTCGTGAAGATGCCCTAAAAAGAGAGGCTAAAGTCTTCTCTGAACAAGGTATTACGGCCTATGAAACTCGCCATGGTGAAATTCTTTCTGAGGCCAAAAGACAGTTAAGGGCCGAAGCTAAGAAGCAATGGGGTAATCGAAAAGAAATCTTAGATGCTGCTATTTATAAGATGGGATTTGTAAGAATTGAGCTTCTCAGTAGAATGAGAGCCGTTTCTCAAGGAATCAAAGATAGCTTTACTGCTGATAAGGTAAGTGTCTTTCAAGCGGCACCTGCTCGAGAGTCAAAGAATGAAATGAACTTTCCCAATGATGGAATGCTTTGGGGGGATGAGCTTTTTAGAATGAGTGCAGAAGTTCATAATATGTGTATTCAAGGTAAATTTTATGAAAAGAAGAAATAAGTATTTTTGGCTATTTTCTCTCGTCTTTCTCCTAGGATGTGAAAGTACGTTTAAAAATGGTGAAGAATATGTTCACTATGAAACTCTTCCGCCGGAAGAGCAAGATAATCGTGTTTATCCCTTAAGTCTTTTACAACTGGATAAGAAAATCGATGTGATTCTGACGATTGATAACTCAGGAAGTATGTCTCCTATTCAGCAAAGTGTGATCGATAACGCTAGGCTCTTCTTCAATGAGTTTGCCAAAGCTTCTTATGTGGATTGGAAAATCGGTCTTATTTCAACTGACTGGGAAGAGGATCCTTATCTTGGCTTTGATCGCTCTTTTGATTCTTCTCTTGTTACACCTAATGATCCTACTTCATTTGATCAAGTGGTTTCTGAATTTCAATACGCAGTAGGGCAGTTAGGTATTAGTGGTTCTGCAACAGAGACAACTTTCTTACCCGTTCATTTAAAGCTTGAAGAGTATAAAGGTTCTCATGCTTCACGCCCTTCTTTCTTAAGGGATAATGCCCACCTCGTTGTCATTAGTATCACGGATGAAGCCGAGCAATCTATGTCTTTAAGTACATGGGGAGCAAAACCTCCGGGCTACAATCGTAATCTCTATGAAGCGACTTCTTTCTATAACTTTCTTTCTACCTATATTAACTCTAATAAGATCCTTCGCTTCTACGGTGGGATCCAAAATAGAGAATTTGCAGGTTGTGATAGAGATGGTGGATTTGGTGGAGTCAAGTGGGATGATACTGAGTATGCCAAGATCATTAAGATCTCCAATGGCTTCTATGTGCCTGCCTGTTCAAGTCGATTTGGATCAGATCTCGCTCGTATTGCAGAAGATATAACTTCCTTAATTGGTAGACCTTCTCTTCTTTTAAGAAGAAGACCTAAGGTGGAAACTCTAAAAGTATACTATAAAGGTAGACTTCTAAAGCCTGGTCGCGAAGCTGAAGGTGGATTTTGGTACTATGATGAATCTTCTAATACGATTAATTTCTACGGATTAGAATTTGTCGATGATATCGAAGCGGATACTTTTGAAATTGATTTCGAAGTAGATGATGGGATTATTCGTCAGTATTAATCTTCCTTAGAAGTTTGATTTAATTTAATTACTAAACCAATATTTATTTATGTCGAAACGTCCTTAAAATAGTGAAGTCATTATTCTAAGGACGTTTTTTTATGGGAATTCTTAAGAAGGCCAAGAGTCTCTTATCGGCAGATATCTATAACGATACAAAAGCTTCTGACTATATGTATGGGAGAAAAGGCCCTTGGCCCCAGCCTTGTCCTGTTCATCCCTTTGGTGAGTCGCCAGCAGTTATTCACGTTCCTTGGTCGGAATGGGCCGATTGGTGGCTTCATATTGGTTCTCGTTATCTCCTTAGCTTAGGTTATACTCCAGTTGCCTTTTTAAAAGGCCTGTTAAGGCCTGGATTAGAAAAGGTGAGTGATCAAGAGTTCACTGAGTTCTTTGAACGCTCTATGATGTCAAAATTTATCACCTCTAAAATTGATGAAGAGGATAAGATTAATTTCGGAAGTTATTGGGAGCAATGGAAAGATAAGTCAAAACTTTATATTGTCGATCTTTCTTGTATTTCTGTAGTGAAAACTTTTGAAGGCATCTATGCGAGTGCTACCAAAGTATTATTGAATGAAGTTTCACCCTATAAGTATGAAGTCTTGGGAATCTATGTAAAGGAATCACAAGAAGTCTTTATTCCTTCTGATCAAGGAGCATGGGAATTGGCCAAGTACTATGTGCTGCAAGGGGCTGCTATTGCGGCCACATTGGTGATTCATCCGGTTCTTCATTTTCCTTTTGATAGTATTAATGCCATTACTAAGACGGCGCTACCTAAGGAGCATATCTTATTTAAACTGATCTATCCTCATTTAAGATTTACTCTTCCCCTTGAAAATGCAGTTCTTAATTTTAAGTCTTCTTTATTGATGAGTAAGGCATGGATGAGCTATGCACCTTATCCTGGGGGTTCAGAGGGATTGAGGGATCTCTTAGTGGAAGGTTATCGCGGTATAAGAGGAAATGATTCCTATCCGGCGTTTCAATATCCTCTGACTCCGCATAAAGTTCATTCTCACTATGGGGATTGGCAAGATCGCTACTACAAAGCTTTCTATTTATTTGTGAGCGATATACTTAAAGATGTAGAAAAGGGAGATATTTTTATTTGGAGATGGGCCAATTATATTTCTGCCCATGTACCAGGTTTTCCAAATGGGGATGAAATCTTTAAAGAAGATCGCCTGATCAAGGCGGTGGCCATGTATCTGTGGAATGTCTCCGTTGCTCATTCTGTAGATCACTACAATTATGGAAATATGGATATTCGAAAAGTTCCTCTGAGAATTCGTCAGGCTCCACCCCATAAAGGAGTTGATTTAATGGATAGAAAGAAGCTCACAAAATTTTGGGACTATGGAAAATATGAGATGGCCCGTATTCTTTTCTTCAGGGCCAATGAGGTGACGTGCTTAATAGATTGTCAGTATGACTTTCAAGAAGAGCATCTACAAAGTCGAGTGGCCCAATTTAAAAGTCATCTTCATCAAATTGACATAGAGACAAAAGAAGAGGGAATTCAATTTATCCCCCTGAGTAAAATTGCAGCGAGTATTCAATACTAAGCTAGCGCTCCAAGAAGGATCTCAAAGTTAGGAGGCTTAGGATAGACAGTCTCTACGAGATGATGAATTTCATGGGAAGGATCAAAGTTTTTAACAAAACCCGTGATCATATACGCTTTTTTGGGGGCAAAGCTTTGGTTTTTTAGTTTTTGGAGAAGTTGAATCCCATTCATATTGGGCATCTCTAAGTCGGTAAAGATGATATCAATTTTTTCTCTTTTACATATATCTAAGGCCATATGGGCATGAGTGGCCATGAAGTAATTATGTTCAGGAGCAAGATTTTCTAATTCAAGCAGGTAGAGCTCTAAGATATCGGGCTCATCATCACAAAAGAGGATATTCATTGATTTCTATTCCTTCGATGGAGGTTCTAAACAATATTATTCTATAACGTAATTTTATTCAATAGTGGTAGAATCGTATTCTTTTGGAGGATTTGTTTCAAAGGCGAAGGCCGGCAGGATACTGGTGATAATAGTGTAGATAAAAAGTCCTGTAATGAGAGAGGAGTCCACATGATATTTTTCAAGCAAAATAGAAGAGATAACAAGTCCGAAAATAAGAGTGGGCATAAGGCTTAACGAAATTTTCCAAGGAGAATAAACTTCTCGCCCTAAGAAGTTGATCGTGGTGAAGTTGGTAAAATAGAAGCGCAGGGGAATGAGGTATAAAGAGAGAAAGAGTCCAATAACGATTCCCTCCTTTGTAAGGATATCCAAAGAAAGCTTAAGTCCTGATTTATAGAAATAGAAAGGAATAAAGATCCCAAAGAACACAGAAAGGGATTCAAAGATATTCTTATCTTCCTTCTCATCCATAAAGTGTTTAAATCTTCCTGCAACAATTCCTACGATAAAAGCACCGACTAAATAGTAGGTTCCAATTTTCTTAGTGATAACTCCACACAAGAGCGCCAAGATAATAAGAAACGCCACTTCAGATTTTGGGGCATAGGGAGCGATATAGCGAATGAAGAGTTTAAAGACGATAGGAAGTCCAAACAAAAGGGTGACAAGGACAGCAATGGAGATAAGCAAACTTTTCAGATCCTGAGACTGCATAGCAAAGAAGAGCACGAGGACGGCCATCATTTCTTCTGAAATGGACTTAGAGCTGATCCAATACTTTTGGGAACGAGTCAGTTTGTAGGAATCCAAAGAGTTGAGAATGAAACCTGTGGAAGGAGTAAGAATCCCAAGAGAGAATATAACGGCCAAGCGAAATTCTAATTCAAAATAGTATTGAATCGCAAAGGAGAGCAGGAAGATAATCAAGAGGGCCACGCTTAGATGCTTGAGCAAGGGAAGTTTATTTTCTTTGAGTTCATCGACTTTGACTTCCATACCAGCAAAGAGGAAGAGAGAAGTAATCCCTAGGCGAGAGAGGAGGAGAATCAACTGATCATGTCTGAGTTCAGGATAGAGGGAAGAGGTGAGAATCCCTAAGCTTAAGCAAGTGATTCCCACCGGCACTTTAAAGCGCTGGATAATCTTCGGTAAAATCAATACCGAAGAGAAAATGATTAAATATTGAATCTCATGACCAAAGTCTAACATCTCAATCATTATACTTTGGCCATGAATCGGGGGAGTCTCAAGGCCTAGGGGATTAAATATAGAATTGAGGCTAAGTCCTTAATTTTAGGAATTGCTCGATGAAGGAGATTTGATCGCACTTATCTTCGTAGATTCCGTCATTATCGATTCCGTTTTTGTAAATTCCCTCGCCATTTTCAGAATGGAAGGTGTTTTCGGGAATGATTTCTTGAAGATCTTCGAGGTAGAAAGCCTCATGAAGAAGACGGGTGATAACCCCTCTGAAGCCCACTAGAGGCATGTCTGAAGAGCTCTGAGTTGGGTTCGCCTGAGAATAAGTAGATGCAGAAGAAGAGTGTGTTGTGTGTGCTAAGTTCATTATTCAAACCTCCCTGTATGGTGAAAATGAAGCCTATTAAATATTATTTTTTCTTCAAAGTTGGTCTAATTCTGGACGCGACTCAAAGAGAAAATTCTTCATAAAATTTATTCATTTTTTGCAGGATTAATTGGCAATACTCGCTAGAGTATTGTTTTTCCAACTAACGTAAAATTAGAATAACTTACGCATAACTTGCGCACAAGTCGCATGGCGAAAATATTTAGGAATAAAAACGAGAAAAGTTAAAAAGCTCATCCATAACCTTGCCTACCTGATTTCCCTCGGCCAAATGGTGGGCATAGTGAAGATGCATGCACTTGATATGGTCAAAATCATGAATCCCCCCAATACCCGTGGTACGAATGATTTCCGCCATCGGCTCAGGGATCTTATCCCAACTAATGCCTACTTCTTCTAGAAGAGCAATTCGATGGTCACGGTAGCGTTCATGGTCAGCTTTCAAGGCCTTGAGATTGTCCGAGTCCTTAGAAAAATATTCTCTTTCCAGTTTTCCTACCCAACCTTCTTTTTCGATATGAGAAATTTCTTTTTTTAAGATTGGGCAAGTGAGCCAGTAGAGAGTAGGAAAGGGAGCCCCTTTGACCCAAGGTATGACTTGGATAACCATGGGATGTTTCTTCTGGGGATGATATTTTACGACTTTATAGAGTCCATGAGGAGCTCTACCGATCAATTCCTTCGTTTGATCCCAATCAGATTGGGAATAAAGAGATTTATATTCTTCCATGGGAGCTTTCTTTACCACTAGTTCCTCGCTTCTACTTCTATCCCTTTCTCTTTTAAGAGTCGGGAGAATTCTCCATCCCCATGACGAAGTTTTCCTGAAAAACTTCCATCGTAGATTTGGTCGACACCACACATGGGTGATTTACTTTTAAGAATTGCTTTATTGATTTCGCCCAAGCTTTTGGCCAAATCATAAGCTCTCTTAGCCCCTAATTTATATTCTTGGGTTACATCTTGTCCGGTTTGCGTTTTGTAAAATAGGCCCTGCTTTTCTGCTGGAGTGCGCGGAGTTGGGAGACCCCCTAGCTCTTCCGGGCACACGGCGATGGCCTCACCGTCATCCACGAGCTTCTTTAAGTCAATTCTCAATTGATCTTTACCGTCATAGCGACAAGCTACACCAGTTAAACAGGCACTAATTACTAACATGGAGGGCTTATAGCATAATAATTGACCCTAGTTCAATCGTAGGGACCTAGTTTATAAATTTTAACCGGATATGGCCTAGACTTAGGGGTTCAGGGAGGGGAGTTTTCTTCGTCTTCACTTCAACAAAATCTATGAAGCCCTTTCCACTAAAGAGGGGGGTATCAAAGGAGAGTTGAGACTCTCTTGCTCCAGATAGGGTGAGAATCTTGACCCACTTCGAAGTTTCACCAAAGGGGCGCAGTCCCACCTCTGCCAAAGCGTAGGCACCATTATCATGGGTGAGGACTTCATCGGAGTCTTGAGGCTGATAAGCATTGTCTATAAAGGTGAGGTGAGCATAGGGAGACTCCGAGGGAAAAGAGAGCCATTCATAGCGTGGATACTTTTGATATTGAGATGAGATCGACTCTTTTTTTAAAGATTTCTGGATTTGATCTAGGGAGTAGGGCATACCCTCAAGGGTGATGGTCAAACCGATTGGCCTATCGTTCATGCGTTTTTCATACCACTTCGCTAGCTCTCCATAGGTTGAGCTATCTTTTGAGTTCAAGGAGACGAGTTGGAAATACTGACCATTTTTAAGTTTAATTGATTGAACTCTTAGGCCTCTTTGAAATCCTTCTTTGTAGAGATGAGACTTCTTTAGGGTAAAGCCCGCCTTAGAAAGTTTCTCGGCCACTTGCTCCAAGTCCTTTACAGCAATGCTGAAATAGGCCACACGAGTGGTACGGGAATTTGGCCACGAAGAAAAAGAAGCTAGGGATACGACTAAGACTAAAGCTAAAAAGAAGAGCTTCTTCATGATTTCCCTCTATTTAAGAGACTCTCTCATAAGGAGGGGAGCACTTCTATAACGGGGATCTCCTGTTTGAGAATGCAGTGACTGAAGGAGCATAAGGATCGGTTTGATTCCTATTTTCTTACTCCAGGCAAATAAGCCGTGTGGATAATTGACTCCAAAACTCATGGCCTGATCCATATCTTCTCTTGTGGCCAATTCGTCTTCTAAAGCAAAATAGGCTTCATTGATGAGCGTGCTTACCGTTCTGGGGTAGGTGAAACCATGACCAGCAGAAGATACATTATACGAACTTAACTCAAGGGCGCTTAAGATTTTTTCAAGATCTGAGAGCACTCTTTCTTCCGTCGTCGACTTCGAATAAACTTCTACCTTCTTCTTAGGAGAGTAAAAAGATAGACTGCAAACGGCCGTGAGTGATTCATATTTTTCGCAAAGAAATTCTCCCCAATTGCAGGTGGTATCTGAGACTACTTGGTAGCGAGAAGTTAGCTTTTCTAGCCAAGTATCTTTGAGAGAATCTGATAAGAGTGTGAAGTCGAAAATATATTCAGTATCGGAAGAAAGAGAATCTAAGAAATTATGGAGATGGTCATGGGAGAAGTCCTTATCTCTATTACTTTGGAGACAGTGAGTCTGAAATGGCCCTTTTAAATTTTTAAATTCTAAGGCCAAGGGATGACTTTGATTGTAGATAATATTAATACTCATAGAAGCCCCCTTTTGTCTTTTTACCCCAGCGTCCGCTAATGACCAACTTCTCTTGGATGGCATGGGGCTGAAAGCGTGGCTCATAGTAGAAAGATTTCCAAACGGATTTGGCCACCTCTAAGTTTACATCGATACCGATAAGATCCATAAGTTCAAAAGGTCCCATTCGAAACCCACCGACTTCTTTGAGGATGGCATCAGTTTCTTTTACTCTTTGAGTGGATTCAACTTTGATGATCCTTTGAGGTTCAACATAGAAACTTCTCGCCAAGCGATTGACGATAAAGCCTGGGCCATCGCTACAAATGGCAGGCTTCTTTCCCTGTTGGTTAAACCACTCCTGAAGATCGCGAGAAAGATCTTCTTGAGTCCAATGAGATTTTATAATTTCGACCAGCTTCATTATGGGAGCAGGATTAAAAAAGTGCAGACCAACAAATCGCTTCTTTCTAGAGTCATCTAACTCTCTGGCCATCGAGTCGATAGGTAGCGAACTGGTATTGGATGCAAAAATCGTTTGCTCTTTAAAATGATGGTGAAGTTTTTGAAAGATATCGACTTTGATTTTTAAATTCTCAACAATGGCCTCAATCAATAAGTCAGAGTCTGAATCAAGATCCTCTAAAGAGGAAACGGCTTGCAAGGATTCTTTAAAAGACTTCACTTGGTCATCAGTGAATTTACCTTTGGCCAAAAGCTTATCCCAGCTGGCGTGTATTTTTTCAATGGCCATTTGAGCCTGTTCCCATTGAACATCAAAGAGCTGTACTTGAAGTCCACATTGAGCAAACCATTGGGCGATACCTGCACCCATAGTACCTGCACCGAGGACAGAAACTTTATTTAGCATAGAGAAAGCTCCTTTTGAGCAAGGTTGAATCAGTCAATCTTTCTATTGGTTTTCTATAATCGCAAATATTTTTTCCTTTATCAAAGACCCAATGAGGACTAAATTGAATTGGGGAGAAAATATGATCTTTTTAACGAGTGTGTTAGGTGTCATGGCCATTTTTACTTCGGTTATAAGTGGTGTTGTCGGTATGGCCGGGGGGATTGTTCTCTTATCCTTAATGACCTTTTTCATTCCTCTACAACATATCGTACCTATTCACGGTGTCGTCCAATTAGTATCTAATGGTAGTCGCTGCTTCTTTTTAAGAAAGAAAATTGTCAAAGAAATTGCGCTCTACTTCTTCTTAGGAGCACCCATTGGAACTTTGGGGACTTATTTCTTTCTCAGTCATATATCGGCCAAGGCCATTTTCTATTGGCCCATTATCCTTCTTATTCTCTACACATTATTTAAACCTAAGAAAATGCCTACATTAATGATCTCTCATAAGAATTTCTTCTTCTTGGGTTTGGCCGGAGGCTTTCTAGCTCCTTTAATTGGTGCGACTGGACCCCTTGTTGCGCCTTTCTTTTTACGTCCCGATTTAGAAAAGGAAGAAATTGTCGCTACCAAAGCTTGTATTCAGATGTTCACCCATTTTCTGAAAATTCCTCTTTTTCTAAGTCTTTCCTTTTCTTATGCTCAATATAGTTGGGTCATTGTATCTATGGTAGTTGGCGCTATTATCGGAACTCGTTTAGGTGTATTTCTTCTAGGGAAAATTTCCGAGCTACTCTTTAAGAGAATCTATCAAACGGCCCTCTTTATTGCCGTGATTCGCTTGATTGTTAAATTGTGGGCATAAAAAAACCCGACATAAAGTCGGGTTGTTTTTCTTAATGCTTGATAGCGAGATTTTCTTCTTCACTCCAGTCTGGAATCGTTAATCCCATCTTTTCACAAAGTCCTTCAATCTCTTTAACGAATACGTCACGAACTTCTTTATTCGTTCTTTTCTTAAGGCCTAGTTTTACGTAAATATCATTGGCTCCACCGATCGTTTTACCAAAGACATTCATTACTCTTGGCCACCAAAGATTAAGTCTTTCTTGAACAAACTTTCTCTTTTCGGGATCTGCACAAAGCTTCTTCATATTTGTGTCACCATGAGTAACGTGAAAGACTTCTTCTTTATAAATTCCTTCAATTCCTTTTTTCCAAGGAGTGTAAGAAGAATGAAGAGTATCTTCTAATTGGTGACCTGCGGCTCTATCCATTAGGAAGTTAAAAAGAATAAAGTCTTCCCAGTACTTGATTTGGTAGTAGAAAATATTAACTCGAAAGTCATTTTTCATTCTTTGAAAACCAATATTGATTTCATCTTCTTCTAACTTCCAACCCATATCTGTATTTTCAATATGAGCTTCTGGGTTTTCCCCTAGATCGCGAAGCATCTTATAGATAACTTGTGAGTGGCGCATTTCATCTTTTGTAATTTGGGCCACGAGAACTTTTTCTTTTACATCGGGAGCTTTTTCAATCCAAGGCATATAACCGAGGGCTCCAGCGTATTCAGAATCTCCTTGCATCCACAAAAGATTCATAAGGTGTTTCTTATAAAGAGGGGGAAGTTCTTCACCTTTATCAAAGGTTCTTCCGTTAGCAATTTCGGAAAATAGTTTTTCTTCTTCTGGAGAGTAATCTACTGCTGCCATGGGGTGTGCTCCTTGCTTTATTTCTTTACTTATTTTTAATTCTATCTAATAACCAACTTTATACCTAAATATAGCCTAATCTGTACGATTTTTGAAAAAAATGACCTATAAATGGCCTAAACACCTCTGAAAACGGGCGTTCTTTTTTCAAAGAACGACTGTACTCCTTCTTTAAAGTCTTCACTTTGACCCAGAAAGCATTGAGATTCCGTCTCATTACTCATGGAATCAAGAAAGCTCATATGGGCTGCTTTTTGAATATTCTTCTTAAGATGAGCTATAGAGAGGGGGGCCATTTGTGCTATTTGCTCACACCATTTTTGAGCAAATTCCAAGGTATTCTCTTCAATCTTATTGATCAGTCCCACTTTTTGGAGGTCTTCACTGTGGAGAGGTTGATTAAAGAGAAAGAACTCCATGGCCATCTTTGGACCAAGGGAGTGAGTAAATGTGTGGGTGGATCCCGCATCGGGGACTAATCCCAATTTGGTAAATCCCGAAACGAAGCGCGTTTTTGGTGGGGCGACGATGAGGTCACAGGCCATGGCCACGCTAATACCTGCTCCAGCTGTAACGCCATTGATGGCTGCGACAACAATTTTGGGACAATTTCTGATGGCATTTACGAGAGGGTTCCACTCTGTCTTAAGAGTTTCTCCCAAGTCCTTCTTCTCTGTTGAGTCTTGGTTGGCCCTATCGTTAAGGTCTTGTCCTGAACAGAAGGCCTTTCCCTTGGCGCTCAAGATGATGGCCTTAACCTCTTGATCAAGACCCGCTTTTTCTAGAGCATCAATGAGTTCAAATTTTGATTGGCGATTGAGAGCATTATAAACATCTGGACGATTTATAGTGATGGTACAAATCGCTTGTTCAGAGTTTTCAACTGTTATGAATTCATAATTCATGATTTCCTACTTTTTCTTGGGTTAGTTTTCTAAGTATCCTCGCTTCATTTGATCCCTTTCAATGGCATCAAAGAGCGCCTGGAAATTACCTTCTCCAAAGCCCCAGTGGTTCTTTCTTTGGATATATTCAAAGAAGAGTGGTCCCACATAAGTTTCAGAAAAGTTTTGAATGAGATAGCCTTCTTCATCTCCATCCACTAAGAGTTGTCTATCTTCTAAAACGCTAATATCTTCCGTCACCTGAAAAGGGCGCTTGGGAATATCTTCGTAATAGGTAGAAGGAATATCGAGAAATTTAATTCCTCTCTCTCTGAGGTCACCTACAGTGTCAATAATATTGGCCGTCATCAGAGCGATATGCTGAACACCAGCCCCTTTGTGAAGATCAAGAAATTCTTGGATTTGTGACTTTCCATTTTCTTGCTCAGGTTCATTGATAGGGATGATGACAGCATTATTGGCCAATTGAACAACTTCGGACTGTAGCCCTGTTTTTGAACCATGGATATCGAAGTAACGAGTCACTTTCATACCATATACACGTTGATAGAATTCAACCCACTTCTTCATTTCTCCATGGGGAACATTATTGGTGAGGTGATCAATGCGAGAAACTCTCTGATTTAATGGAGCCGCTTCAGAGTCTTCCGTTTTTACAAATCCTGAGCGAAAAGCATTCGCTGGGCGTTCCACGAATTCATTGTGAACGTCACCAAAACCTTGAATACGAGCGGTCTTAATGAGTCCTTCAGGTGTTTCAAAAACTTGAATTTCTTGAACGACCTCGGCGCCTCGGCGAGCAGCTTCAGCAATAGCATGTTCTGCATCTTCTACGAGGAAGGCCAAGGTAGAGACACCTTCTCCGTGAAGTTTAAAATATTCTCTTGCATGTCCTTGCGTCTGAGCATTGAGTACGAAACGAACCTGACCTTGAGTAAAGAGTTCTTGAGAGGCTTCGCGATTTTCAGCGGTCTTGGTAAAGCCAAGTTTGTGAAAGAGTTCTCTGGTAGGAGTAGAGAGTGACTCACATGTAAATTCTAAGTGGTCAATGGCCTTAATCCCAAGGGGATTGTCTTCTCCAATAATGGTTTCACGTGCGCTCATAGGGGCTCCTATTGATTGAATTTTAGAAAATTAGCGCCCCTATTCTTGCGAAAGTTTTATGCTTTGAAAAGGACCGCATGGCCAAGGCTATTTGCTATGCGCCATATGCGGTCTTAAAAGAACTCTTTTGAAAAATCAATCTTAGAGGGTTGTGCGTTTGCAAAAGACCTCGTGTACTTCAACTTCATAGATATGACCTTCTAAGGCCTCTATGTTCGGGTTTAGGTTAAAGCTATATTCGAGATTGACTTCGATTTCATTACCATGGGGAAGGAAAATATACTCTACACAAGAAGAAGGAAGATTCCATTGAGTGCAGTTCCCACGAATTTTATAGAGTCTATTTTGAAGATCTAAATTCACGCCATCATAGGAAATATGGTTAGGGTGAATATAGCCACCATCATATTGGAAAATAATATTTTCAGGAGTTTGTTCTTCGCCCTTTGGCCAACATTTTAAGAGAACTCCACGTGCATGGACCTGTCCACAAAGAAAAGAAAAGAGTGTCATAATAGAGATTGCTTTCATAAATATCCCCCCAGATATATTGATTCTGAGGGGAATATGGCATCTAAAAGACAGCTCTTAAAAGACATAGATAATCTAGTCTACATAACTAAAAATTATGAGTTCTCTTCTCTTAGTTACTTAATCCTAATATTTCTGAAATCTCACGGTTAAAGTCAATGACCTCAGATTCATCACGTCCTTGAATCATTCCTCTGTGAGAAAGATCGCGAAAGACCCACATCGGATTCTTAACTTTTTTCTTATGAGGATTTTTGGGACTAATAAAGTTATGGCCGAAAGCCTCAACACTTCGATGAGTTAGTTGATCATGGTTGATTTTTCTCATCCCTTTATCACCAGCTATGATGCCAATATACATATTGGAAACACAATTATTAGTGAGGGTGTTATAAACGTCGAGCTCTCCATAGTAGGCCCTATGAGAGGCTGAGAGTAGGGCGTAGAAAGCTTTCTCAAAATCTAGTCCAAAAGACTCGAGCTTATGTTGCGAAACATGAGTTGAACCTTCTTTGACATAGTCTTTGTATTCAATGGCCATATCTTCAATAGACATGAAATTGTGGGTAATCACATAGTTCTTTTTAACTCCATCACCAAAGGGACTAAAAGTTTCTGACTTTATACTTTCTGGCTTAGCTGCAAACATAGCATAGGTGAAGTCTACCACTTCTTGCGCAGGAAGTTTGGGGTGGTAGAGCTTAATCGGTTCCTTTAAAAAGAACCGAAGTTGAGTATGGCCGGTGAGAACCACATTGTGTACGGGTTCTATAAACTTCTCAAACATCAGAAGCGAGTCTTTAATACTTCCTGGAGTATACTCAGCAAGATAGTACTTTCCTCCATGCCTAAAGTTTCCAAAATAGACCTTTCTTGAATCGAGCTGAATCCCATATTTCTTTTCAAGTTCTTCGCGCTGATCTTCTTTCATTAGTGATTTTTGAAAGACGGGAGAATTTCTGCGATAGAAATTATAAACACATTCTCCTTTATATTTTCCTTTTTTCATGACTCTTTCTTTATAAAAGATATCAGATTCTTCCACAGTTTGAGCAAGGCGCTCCCTACACTCGAAGGCCTGTAATTGGGCACTAAGAATAAGCCCAGTCATAAGAAAGAGAGATTTCAATTTCATAGAAGATCCTTATGTATAAAAGTTTTAAGTCCTAGATGAAATAAAGTTTAGCGGGGCCTTTGAGCCTAAAGGGATGAAGTGAAAAGTCTCTAAAGGCCGTTCAATCTTTTTACAAATTCTTTTCTTTGCTCATGGTTTTGAAGCCCAAATATAGACTTTAACGATATAAGTCTTTGAAATTATTGAAATGCTTGCGAAATGTTAGAAATCCAACGGCCTAAGAAGAGATTACAGGAAGAGATGTTACTAATGATTTGGAGCGTTACTATGGTCCCATGATTAGTAAATTATGGATTACATTTTGTCTGACTTGGTTAGTTCTACGTGTGGCTTCTGGAATAGAGGGTCTTAATGGAGATGCAAAGCAGAGGATCTCAGAATCATCTCGCTCTTCTTATAGTTTGCCTTCTACAGAGCGTTCGTAAGAGTTAATTCTTGGCTGTTAAGTTTTTATTTCGTCCACATGAATTCTTTAGGAGATTCGCAACATGAAAAAACTTTTCTTTATTCTATTACTTTCCCTTTCCGCATTAGCTCAGGCCAATATGTGTAACCAAACTAAAATGCGCTTTATTGGGGGAACTGACTTTTATAAGAATTTTCTTCGCTCTCATAATTCTATTAAGCAAGACTATACTTTCTATTATCAAAAAGTGGATGATGTACTTGAAGCGAATATTGAAAAAAGCTGTGGAAATAGAAAGAGAAGTACAGATCGGATGGAAAAACAGCACCTCAATCTTTGTAAGGTGACTTGTGCTGAACAAGCCAACCATTTTCATCGCAATGTGCTTAAGACTAAATTCTTTGTAAAAGGAAAAATTTCGAGCATGACACGCGAATGTCAGAGTGTCTGCGATATGAGCTTTAGTTGCGAAGACGATGCTCTCTGTAGAGCTGGATTGTAAAAACAAAAAAAAAGAGAGGTTCGACAACCTCTCTTCCAACTTTTCTTTAATTTATAGGTTTTCCATTCTTTCTACAATTTCAGGAAAATCAATGAAAGGATTTCTATTTCCTTGAGCTTCCTCGATACCATCATTTCTTTCTCTTTCTTCTTGATCGACTGGATCTTCTTTGTGCCACTTTCTTAGATAGTACTCTTCCAATTTAGGAATATCATATCCATATTTTGCCGAGACATAGAACATGGCCCTGGCCACATTTCCTCTATGTTCTGGGTGAGGCTGGAAGCCATAGGTATTGGTTGGTTTACCTGTATTAGGATTGATAATATCGCCTCTTTGAGATTGAGGACAATCACGTGTTGCATCCTTTCCGTCTACTTCACCAAAGGGATGGTTTCCACGAGCGGAGTTGGCCGAACTATTGGTTGGAAAGAGGTGATGAAGATCACCGCGGGCAGGTTCACGTTTCGCCCCTTTAGATTGTGGCCACGTGTGTTCAGTATTCATAACATTATTGATTGGAATTTTCTTAGGTCCAATATGGTCACGTACCATAAAGTCACAGTAAACACCTTTGATAAAATAGCTCCCATCACTTTCTTTATCGAGGTGAAGATTTCCAAAAAGAATTTTTTTGGATCTCTTCTTATAGCCCAATGGCCTAAAGTTTCTATTGGCCACGTGGCGAAGATAGCCGCGAAGTTCCTTATCTCTCTTTGATCCTTGAGTAAGTTCATATTCCGTATTGTTGTCATAGTAAGAAGATGAAGAGGCTAGGGCCGTTTGTGTACTCATTGTTATTGTGAGGGAAAGGGCCGTTAAAAGGTAAGCGATTGGGCTCATAAGTAATTCCTGCAAAAGTTAGAGGGGAACTCTATCGAATGCTTTTCAGAACGACAAGAGTTTATCCTTATGAGTTATATTAGGATAACATTAAGAAAGTTATGTAGCGTTGCGTTTAGTATCTGAAATTTGAATCGGATTGGGTCTTGGGAAGATGCATTACTTATTTCCGCTTAAATTTCTATTAGCATCGTCATAATATGGAGCCATTAACTCCCTATATAACGCTTATTCTACTCTATTGAACTTATTGAATTCTCAACTTTAAAAGATAGGATAAGAACTCTTGATTCGAAAATAGCGTTTTAGTCAGCTTTTTGGTACGCTTTTCGCGCTAGATTTAAAAAAATTCAAGAACTTATCTTTTTTAAAATTATGATTGCGAGGATGCATGACTACAAATAATCCTATTGAAATAAATAAAGAAGCTACTCAGGTGACGAAGGCCAATTATCAGATTCTTAATGGTAATGAACTCATCATTCAAGGGGCTTTAGAAGCAGGGTATTCTCTTTATACGGGTTACCCCGGTTCACCTTTAGCGGATTACTTCAATATTCTTCATAAGAAGAAAAAAGATTTAGAGAGTAAAGGGATTCAAGTGGTCATCGCCAATTCAGAGGCGAATGCTGCCGCTATGGCGTCGGGTTCCAAGCAAGCGGGTAGAGATTGTTTAGTGGCCATGAAATCAATGGGGCTTCATGTGGCCAGTGACGCCTTAAGTGTGGGGAACTTTGCCAACCCTGGTCCTGTGGATGTAGATGAGGCCACCGGTGAGACTCGCTATCCTGGTGTGGTTATTGCTGTAGGAGATGATCCTTGGTCCATGTCTACGTCAACTCCTGCCGACAGTCGTTATCTTTTTAAACATCTTCATATTCCTTTTCTCGAGCCAAGTACTCCTAAGGAATTAAAAGATTGGATGGCCCACGCTCTTGAAATTTCAAAGAAGACTAGTGTTTATCAAGGTCTTCTTTTGACCACCTTCTTAGCGGAAGGAGGAGGGCGTGTTGCCGTAGGTGAGCCCAAGATTGTCGATGGCACTAAAACAACACTTGATCCGGCCAGTTTTGATTTATCAAAGAATGTGATGGTTCCGCCTAACTCTTTGATGGCCGATCAAAGAATGATCTTAGAGAGATTTCCAAAGGTAGAAAAAGTATTAAAAGAGATGGGCCTAGATGAAGAAATGGGTTCAAGTTCTGATATTGGAATCATATCTTCCGGTGTGATTTTTGAAACATTGAAGCAGGTTCTCGAAGCTGGAGATTATCTCGATCGTTATAGTCTTTATAAAGTAGCTTGTTCCTATCCTTTAGTGACCGACCTTCTCCTTCCTTGGCTTAAGACTAAAAAGTCACTCATTGTTGTGGAAGAAAAGCGTGGCTTTTTAGAAGCAGAGCTTAGAAACTTCTGTCAACTGCATGGGTTGCAGATTAAGATCCTAGGAAAAGAATTTAATGTTGGGGAAAAAAGTGCGGAAGGCTTTCCCTCCCATGGGGGTCTGAGCTACGAGTTGGTAGAACAGAAACTTATTTTGGCCTTGGAGATGCTAGGAGAGAGCGCTTGTCCTGGGGAAGAGCAGTCGCAAAACCTAGGTGCCCTTTTTGGTGCAAATCTTCCTAAGAGGCTGCCGACCTTCTGTCCCGGTTGTCCTCACCGAGAAACACTATCGCTCTTAAAAGACTTAAGACAAACTTTAAAAGAGGAAGATGTCGATCTTATCAGTCACGGGGATGTGGGCTGTTATTCCCTGTCCTTTTTAGCTCCCTTTAAAGAAATGCATAACCTATCGGCCATGGGTCAGGGCGGTGCCCTTGGTGCAGGTCTCGATATGTTTACGAATAACCCCTCTGTTGTTCTAATGGGAGATTCGACTTTCTTTCACTCTGGAATAACGGATATCTCAAACTCGGTTCAAGCAGAACATAATATCACCTATATCATTCTCGACAATGACAATACGGCCATGACTGGACATCAAATGACTCCAGCATCAGGTGTTAATGTTCAAGGTCATATTCGTCCCCGTCAAAGTATTCTCAATGCAGTCTATGCAATGGGAGTCCATTATGCTGAAGAAGTCAATCCAAGTGATCGCTACTTTTATAAGAGCTTAATGAGAGATGTGATTAAAAAAGAGGGCGTAAAAGTAATCGTCTCTAATAAAGAATGTGCTTTGACCTATGGAGGTCGTAAGAAGAGAGAAGAGCGAAAAATATTTTCTCAAAATAAAACTCTTTCTGAAAAAACCTTCTTTCAAATTAATACCGATGCTTGTGAAGATTGTCGCGTTTGTGTCGATGCCACTGGATGTCCTGGCCTTGGTCAGATCAACGATGCCTATGGAACCAAGGTTTCGATAGATCCACAGATATGTGTTTCTGATGGTTATTGTACCAAAATGAAGGCCTGTCCAAGTTTCGAAAAAGTAATCGTCAAAGATTACCATCCCTCTATGTTTAGAAATTCAAAGCTCTCACAATTTGACCAATTAGAAAGTGAACTGACCCTACCTCAACCCAAGGTTGATCTCGCGGCCATCGCTGCAGGTGAGACCTGGCGCATGGTGGTTACAGGAGTAGGGGGTTCCGGGGTGACCACGATATCTAGAGTGGTCGCCGAAGCGGCTAAAGAAATGGATGGTCGCGATGATCTTGAATTTAAATTTATGGATCAAAAGGGACTTGCTCAGAGAAATGGAAATGTTACAGGTCACCTGTGTATCCATCCCAAGGGAACTTCTAGCGGAGCTGTAACTCCTGTAGGTAAGGCATCGCTACTTGTTTCCCCTGATCTCTTGGACGGACCTAAGCAATCTCACTTTCTTAAAGAAGGTGGAGTTGGGATCTTCGATAAGAAATTTCAAATTCCTTTAAGTATTCTTCTCGATAAAGGAGAGGAAGCACCGGCTCTGAGTGAGGCTCAATTGAGACAGCAGGTTCGTGAGACATTAGGTGAGCAGGCCAAACTTTATCACTTCAAAAATATCTCAGAGTCCTTATTTGGAAAATCTGTTTATTCCAATGCCATGCTCTTAGGAGCTGCTTTCCAAGGGGGATACTTACCCTTTTCTCTTGCCAGTATGAAAGGAGCCTTTGAACGGGCCATTCCCAAAGCGGAAATCGAAAATAATTGGCTGGCCTTTCAATTGGGAAGAAAAGTTTATCTCGAAGGAGATCTCGATCTTCTTGATCAGCTTAAGACAAAAGTTAAGAAGACAAAAGAAGAGCTTCTCGTTGAATCTCTTAGAGAGAGCTTACTGCCGTGGCAGAATAAGAAAGTGATGATTAAACTCTTTAATCAGTCACTGGAAAAGCTCGTAAGTTACTTTCCTGAAATTCCAAGAGTTCATTTGGCCCAATATGTACACGATATCTATATCTATGATCGTGGAGCAAAGATTACTCATTTTATCAGTGAAGCGGCTCAGTTGAGAGAGTACTTAAAAAATTCTCCTACAGAATTACCTATGGCGATTCGAACTCTTGCTCGAACTTACTTTATTAAAGATGAAGTCTTTATCTCCCATATGATGATTTCTCCCATGAAGAGATCAAGAGATGAATCTTTCTATAAAGAACTGGGACGCGGGCATCGTATTGAGAGAATCAATCGCCCGGCCTTTGATATTTTTGGAAAGACAATTGAGTTTGATATTAGTCCAAAAGATTGGATGCTTAAAACCATGCGCCACTTCAGATTACTTCGTTCCTTCTTAAAGGGATGGCACAAGAGGGAAAAAGAAATTGCTCTTGAGATTAGAAGTAAACTTCTAGGGGAGATCACAAAACTTGATCCAAGTGAGGTCTATGGGGCCTTAAAGAAATTGGAGAATATTAAAGGATATCGTGAAGTCCGATATGCAGGAGCTCAAAAGCATCTGTAAAGGATATAAAATAATGCGAATAGCATATTTTCTATTGATTCTGCCTTTTCTTTTCTTTACTACACCTACCGGGCAGTCCTTTTCTCTATGGGCCAATCCTATAGAGAAGGAGACTCTTTATCTTTCTAAGGAGATGTTGAAATTACTTCAGTCAGCTAAGGATTGTTCTCTACAAACTAAGGGAGAGGATTATATCGCCAAACTCTGTACCGGCATTACTTTAACAGCAAAGGATCTCAACTTTTTTAAAGGACTGGATAAACGTCGTTGTTTAGATTTTACAAAACAATTGGGCTATCAAGTCTTTGACTTCAGTGCTTTAACCGAAAAGCAGAAGTCGATATTGGATATTTCTCCTTTAAAAGAAATGGCCCAAGAATTTAAGAAATCGACTAAGCTTGCTTATATTGATTATTCATTGAAAGCTGTCCTCTTTAAAGCACAGGCCAATAAAGGGGACTGTATTCATGAAGTTTTACATTTCTATCAATACAATAGAAAGAGTGAAAGTGAGTTATCTGTTGCGAATCGCGCTCGTCTCCAAACCAAAATGCAAAAACAGCTGGAAAAAGAAATTTCTGTGGTGGAAAAATGGGAAAGAGAAAAGAATAAGAAGAAGGCCATGGAACGGGCCCGTCAATTAGGTCCTCTAATTGAACTCCAAAGAGAATGGGGCAAGATGAATGATTGGCTCCATGAAAAGGAAGTCTATCAGTTTATGTTTGTCTTTTATAAAGATATGGGACTTGAGTTGCGAGACTTTGATGTGGCGGTAACGAATCTCAATAAATATAAAGACACTCTTGATTGGCGTTGGCAAAATAAAGTCAATTATTCTGTACAGAAGCTTTTAAATCAGAAATATGATCAAGTAGAAATAAGTGAGAAGCCTGACTATACGGAATCAGCACTTAAACTTCTTTTTGAAAAAGGGGAAATTTCTCGCGATGAATTTGAAAAGAAAGTCATTGGTCTTCGAAAATATCATGCAAAAAAAGACTTCGATAAAGCTCAAAGTCTCAAAGATCAACTCTCGGCCCTTAATCGTTTAAGAGAATTCAATCCGTCTGAACAAAAGAAATTATCTCCTTCGTTTGAACTCTTACTTAGGGAAAAAGAAGATCGATTAGGTCTTCCTTTTATTTATTTAAATTTTGGAAAGTATCACCTTCCTTTCTTAGTTGATCTTGGTGCCCAACAATCCCTTATGCCTTTGGCCTTTTTCGAAAAACTAAAATGGGATAAGAAAAGCTTAAAGGCCAGAGTGGTGGGAACAAAACTTATCCAAACAGGTCATGGGGGGAAGGAGCTTTCTTCTCTTTTGAAATTTAAAGATAAAGTGGTCTCAGGTAAGAGTTCTTTTCAAGGTCATGAATTTGCTGTGATTCAAAATTCATTATTTAACGACTTTGGTATTTTAGGAATTGATTTCTTTAGAAGCTTTCCTGGAGTATGGAAATGGGACTTTGAAAAGAAAGTCATTACTTATAAAGTTCGTCAGCAGCGTCCTAAAAAGGCAATTTCCTTAAGAGACAACGGTCTGCCTTTCTTTGATGCCTTGGAGTATTCCTGTTCCAGAAATAAAAATATTCAAATCCGTATAGATACTGGCTCCCAGGTCCTAGGGGACTATCGAGATAATTTAGTTTTAAAAGAATCATCAACCTGTCTAGAGGATATATCTACTCTAGAGGCCTTACCTGCCCACTCCCTCTATTTCTCAAGAGGAGTTGATATCAACCTAGGTCATCCCTATTTAGAAAAATACTATTCTTCATTATTATTTAACCTGACAGAAGGTTGGATTCATTGGGAAGAGAAAGGAAAGTCATGAGAGAAAGTGTTTCAGCCGTTTTTATTTCTCGCAAAAATAAAACTCTATTTTCCATGAAGAGACAGGATTATCTCTCTGTATTTCCTGGTTATACTTCATTTCCCGGGGGGAAGGTAGACAAGTCAGATCGGGAGAGTCAAAAAACGGCTCCGGAGAAGTTTTCAGATAGCATAACGGATATTCATTGGAATGCTCTCAGTAGAGAAATGAGTGAGGAACTTCATTTTGATCTCAATGACCATCAAGATGATATCCTTGAAATTTATCTTCTCGGTACTGCTGTTACACCAGAATTTAATCCCTATCGTTTTAAATCCTATTTCTATATTGTTGTTCTTGATCAGGAATATCCCTTTGTCGTAGATGAAGGGGAGACTTATTCAAGCGAATGGGTGCAAGCTGAATCTTTGTTTGATCGCTATAATCGTGGAGAAGTTTTGGCGGTGCCCCCTACGGTTCAAATGATTGCAACCTTGGCCAGTGATTTAAATAGTCGAGGCCCTTTGGATTTTAAACTCGAGACAATTGAAGAAAGAGAAGTTCCCATGATTGAGTCGGTGAAGGGAGTTAAACAATTTCTTCCCCTAAGCCACACTTTTCCTCCCGCCAATCGAACCAATTGTTTCATTGTGGGCGACGATCCTGATCGCTATCTCGTCGATCCTTCTCCAAGAGATCGTAATGAGTTTGAGAAACTTTGTCGCAGTATTGATCACTATGGATTCGATCATATTTTTATCTCTCATCACCACCCTGATCATCATGAACATCTCAAATGGATGGTAGAGAGATATCAGTCCAAAGTATTTCTTAGTGCAAAAACAAAGGAATTGATTTTAAAGAAATATGGAAGTGACTACTTCGAGGGGATGGAACTTCACTTACTCAAAGAAGGGGATATCATAGGTACTTCTCTGGGTTCGCCTTTGGTTGTATATGAAGTTCCTGGCCATGATGAGGGACAATTGGCCTTGGCCCCTAAAAACTTAAATTGGTTCTTTGTTGGTGATTTAATTCAAACCATTGGAACAGTTGTCATTGGTGGAGAAGAAGGGGATATGGCCAAGTATTTTTCTTCTCTTCAGCGAGTTATTGATCTATGTCCAAAGGTGCTTTTTCCTAGTCATGGGATTGCACTTGGTGGGGTAAAGAAGTTGGAGAAAACTCTAAAGCATCGCCTTTTACGAGAACAGAAAATTAAAGAACTTATGGGTGAGGGAAAGGATGAAGAGGAGATCCTGGCCATTGTTTATGAGGGACTTGAAGATAAGCTCATTCCCTATGCTCGAAAGACGATTGCGGCGCATATGTGTAAAATACTTGCAGAAAAAAGCTGATTTAAATTATGAAATAATGACCATTCTGTGATCTAATGGATTATATGAAGTTTTTGACCTATATTCGCAGCCTTATTCACCTTCAAACCTTCTTTGTAAGTTTTGGTATATCTGTCGTTTGGATATTGGGCACGGACTTCATTGTTCACAATTTGATCCCCCAAGAATATAACACGGAGCTCTTACAGAACTTAAAGGGTCTTTGCTATATCTTCATTCTCTGTATCCTTCTTTCTTGGCTTCATAAGAAAGAACAGAAATCAACCAATCTTCTGATGGCCAAGAAAAGTCAGGCGATGATTGGAGAGTTCTCCGGCATGATCGTTCATGAGGTGAAGAATCCTCTGCATTCGATTCATATATGCATCCAAAGAATTAAGGATCTCCTTAAGGTCGAAAATATTGATGGAGATCGTTATATTGACCTCACAGAAGAGTCTATACTAAGACTTGATGAAACCATCGATTATCTTCAGGGTCTATCTCGAGGTCAAAGTCTTGATCAGATAAAATTTGAAGAGGGTTTTGAAGTAAGCTCTCACCTTCATAAGACCTTCGACTTTTTAAAGAAGTCCTATTTTGCAAGTTTCTACAAATTGGATACTCAAGATATTTTTGATCTTAAATTGAAGGTCAATCATAGTTTAATTTCCCATGTTTTTCTCAATCTTATGAAGAACGCTATGGACTATATGAAAGAGCAAAAAATAGAAAATGGAGTTATCAAGTTAAGTCTTGAAAAGAATTCTAAGTATATTATTTTAGGACTCGAAAATTCGGGAAATCCTATTTCTCCTCACATTCAGGCCAAGCTCTTTAATCACTTTACATCTAAGGTCGGAAGAAAGGGAACAGGATTGGGTCTTCTCTTTTGTCGTCAAATCATGAAGGCCCACGGTGGAGAAATTCAATATGATAAAGAGAGTTCTACTCCTAAGTTCTTGCTAAAATTTCCAAGAAATCTCGTGGTCTAAACAAGTTCATAATACGAATCTTTTAAAGAAAGGTTTGATTGAGAAGGACCACAACCTTCATCCTATAGTCCTCAAAAGAAGTCCTTTTATAAATTAATTCTTCTTGAATAACCTTTTGGGTCCTTTCCAAATGGTGAGGAAATTCAAATTCATTAAGTGGGCCTTGAATTTGAAGATGATCAATCTCTTTTAATGAAAAGGCGTGCTTAAGGCCCTCTCTTAGAGAGAGAGAAAGAATACCAAATGTTGATTCTAGCGCCTTGGCTTCAATTTTTCCTAGAGGGAGTTTCACAAGATCAGCAGCACTTTTATCACTGCCTCCTAATAATTTGTGAATCAGCAGAGAGAGAAAGTATTTTTCAAGATAGAGAAGGCCAAAATTCGTTTGTTCATGAATAATATGGAAAACCAGTATCTCTGTCATGGGTGACTCTAATTCTGGACTAAAGAGCGAATCAGAGTATGAGGCTTCTTTGACGAGGGAGATGCCCTTGAGTTCGAGAAGCTTTACTAGAGAGAGATTAAATTTCTGTTGAAATATTTCTGAATTAAAGTGGGATTGATTCTTGGTTAAACCCTTTATATTACTTTTTTTGAATTGGGGATGAAGAGGGTAATCACTCATTCTCAAATGTCATAAAGAGAATCAAAGCTGTGAGGGAGAAAGTCTCTGAAACTCATTTGCTTTAAAATACCTTCTGCATTGGCAATATAAACGGGGAAGTCTTTATCACAGAATTCAGCAAGAACTTGCAGGCAAAGAGCACAAGGGTAGGTCGCTCCCTTTGTATTAGCAATGACGGTTAGAAATTCAATATTTTGCTTTCCCTTTGCAGCTACAGCAGAAACTAGTGCTGTACGTTCAGCGCATATGGTTGCTCCATAACTTGCATTTTCTACATTACAGCCGCCATAGAGTTGATCATCACCAATAAATTTAATACAGGCCCCAACCGGAAAATTGGAATAGGGAGAATGGGTATGAGACTGGGCCTTCTTGGCCACATCATAACTTTTTTCAACAAGAGCACTTACTTCAATATGGTGTTTGGCCATGGTTTCAATCCTTAGGAAAGGGTAATATGGTAGCCTTGGTGTTTTCTCATATTGATAACACCAGTATCTAGTATAAGGTATTGACCTTTAATTCCCAACAAGGTTCCTTCTATTTTCTGTTTTTTATCAAAAGAGAGGCTAGAAAACTTCTTTGGTACTTCTAAGATAGGATATTTGATTTCTAGAATATCTTCCTCTATATCATCTGCATCAGCATCATCGAGAAGATCACCATACTCTTCAAAGATTTGATCGCGAATGAGTTCGAGATCAACAAACTCATATTCACCTTTGAGCATATTGCGCCAGTTGGTTTTATCGGCCATGGTTTTTGCTAATTCAACTTCAACCATACCTGATGTCTTACGGTCAGCGACTTTGAGTATGGGAAGAGCGTAGACAGCACCTTGATCAATCCAACGGGTAGGGACTTGAGTTTCCCTAGTGATACCAATTTTCACACCGCTGGTTATAGATAAATAGATCACATGGGGAATGAAGCAATGTTCTTCGCCCCATTTGGGCTCGCGACATGTTCCTTTGTGATAATGGCATAATTCAGGTTTTACGATACAAGAGTCACAGCGGGCCAAGCTAATAAAATTCTTATAACTAAAGCCCTGGCCGTAGCTCTTCTTTATGCTCTTACCGTCATAAATATCATAAATACTCTCTTGATAGTCGAGAGTTATTTCCTTACCTAAGAAATCATTCATGGGAACAAGAATCTCTTTATCTAGATTGTCAGGTTCCTCAATATTTCTAAGGGGGAGATGGTATTGAACGGGGTCTTCGCCGCTTTGAAGATCTCCCTTCATTTTTCTTATTGTTCCAGAATAGCTCATGCTCAAAATCTTTTTTAGGTTTTATATTATTTAATATTCTCTTTCAGAAAGTGAATAAGGGATTGTAGAATTCTTGGAGGAATTTCATGACCTCCAGGAAACTCATGGTAATCCACTTTATATTCCTTCTCGACCAATATTTCTTTAAGTTTTCTTGCCATGGCCAGGGGAAGTACAGGGTCTCCGGTACCATGGGATTGAAAGATAGGAATTTTCTTAGCTTTCTTAGCCTTAGCCCTAGAAAGAGAAGAATTCAATCTTTCTTTGGCCACTAAAGTAGAGGAGAGAAGAACAAGGGCTTTGGCCGGCACTTCATAATTAAAGGCCAAATCACAGGTCATCATACTTCCTTGGCTAAATCCTCCAAGGATGAGTTCCCCCTTAATATGTTCAGTAAGAAAGTTCTTTAAAAGTTGAGCACTCTCTTCCATACCTTTAGGGTATTGATCGCTAAATAAGTTTTCAAAGCCACCAGTCATCATGGCGACATTGAGTTGTTCCATATCAATAGGAAACCAAGCCTTTCCATACATATGGGGCCCTATCGGAACTTTAAGTGGGCCATCGGGAAAGATCCAATTGTATTTTTTGAGTTCCGGTAAGAGGGTCGCCAATGGAGCAAGGTCTTTCATATTGGCTCCATATCCATGAAGAAGAACAACTGTGGGTAGGTCCTCTCCATTTTTGATTTCAAGATAATCTAGGCTGTTATTCTCATTGTGGTAGGTATTTATAGTCGTCATATCTTAAGATTACCTTGTTCGGGGATGGTATTTCAAATGAAAACGCAGTGACAAAGTTGGATAAGTCTTTAGATATAGGGGAATTAAGAAAGCTTTTTAAATAATTGATGCTTATTGTCCGATATAGGGATCATGAAAAAATATCAAATGAAATGGAAATGGTTATATATAGTTTTCGCACTGATCTCTCCTATGAGTTATGGAGAGGACGAGGTGATGGATAGTGAGTATTTTAAGAAGACTCATCACCATATGGTGCAACTCCTTCTTGAAGTCGAAAAGGACAATCAGTATGGCAGCCTATATCCTGTTGAAGGAAAGACCAGTTTTTATAAAGGAAAGTTGATCGATCTGCCTGACCCTGCCCTTGGACAACCTAAATTCTTCTCTTTGAAAAATCTCTTACAATTTAATATATATGCAGCTTCTCGTAATCTCTGCTTCTTTGGAGGTTGGCCATCTTATAAGAGAAGGGGTCTCTGTAAAGAGCCTTGGAAGTTTAATACGGATTCAAGTTTTGGAATGAGTTATGATCGCAATCACTATTGTGGCCATGACGATATGTTTCGCTGTAATCCGATTCTCTTTGGAAAAGGAGATGGGGAAAACTCTCAAGATAGTAATGGCTCGGGTATGAGTGCCGGCAAGTGTATTAATTTTAAAAAGAATGGCGGAAGTATAAAGACAGTCACCAAACAGTGTTATGAAGAGACTCAAGATAATCTAGACTCTCTTTATGAACTCTATGCTGAAGATGAGAACTATCGCGAGAAATTTAATAAACTCAAAGAAGAGATGACTCTCTTCTGTACGGAAAACTCACGGTATTCTGCTTGCGATTATCTTCTGGATCGTATCACGACTTTAGAGAATCGATTCTATTGTCTTGAAAATCAGGATTTAAATATTGGTGGCGATGCTATTGCTGCCTTAACAGAAATACCGGATCATTTAAAGGGAAGAAATCTTCGAGCTGCTCAGTTGAGACTGGAGGCAGAAACTCAAGAAGCTCCTCCTATTGAGTCTGTTCCTATTCCTAGAACAAGGCCAAGAATGAGAAACGATGCAGCTCCTGCAGTATCTATTAGACCTGTTCCAAGACCTGAAAGAGAGGTTGAGAGGGAAGTTGCCGGAGGTGAAGCCTGTCAATTCTACGATCGCTTCAAGCGCTCAGGTATCAATGATAAGGCCCTAAAGCAAGCCCTTTACTTCTATGAAAAAAATAAATCACGCCTAAGTAAAGAGCGCTATATTTCCATAGCTGACTATGGAATGCGTTCAAATCAAAAGAGATTCTATATTCTTGATATGAATACCGGTGAGGTGCAAACTGAGCATGTCTCCCATGGATCAGGAAATCGAAGCGGCAGGAAGATTGCTGACTCAAATCACGACGGTAGGCTAGAGCGCTGTCATCATGGAAATAATATTAATGATCGAACCAATATGACCAGGGGAGGATTCTTTATAACAAGCTCCCTAAGGAATTCACCTAATCATGGACCCAGTTCATGGCCGTCTTTAGATGGAAGGGGCAACGATAGTATGTGGATGGATGGGGTGAGTCCTGGCGTGAATGACGAAGCCCGATCATCCTATGTGGTCATGCATGGGGCTTCTTATAATAGAGGCTCTATTATGGGGAGAAGTTATGGTTGCCCGGCCTTTAGACCTGAGCGAGCTTCATCAGTTATCAATACCATTAAAGGCGGAAGTCTTTACTATTCTTATATTCCTCAATGTTCGTCCCTTCAATCGCGAGTTGATCGCCAAGTAGAGGGGTGGCAAGGAATGTGTCAGTAAAAATAAGGGAAAGAAAATGAAAAGGGGAAAAGACAATTATTGGAACAAATATTTATCTTTTCCCCTTCTACGAGGATTTTGAGCTAGTGTAGTTAGTTTACTACAAAAGTTTGGGTCGTCAAACTATATTTTGATATTTTTAACCTTTTTTTTAAAAAGGCCAAAATTTACTCTTTATAGTCCTGCTCCCTTTTTGATCTCATCCACAACTTCTGGGTTTAAAAGTGTTGATATATCACCAAGATTACTGACATCCTTAGAGGCCACCTTTCTTAAGATACGACGCATTATCTTACCCGAACGGGTCTTGGGTAGACCACTTACAATTTGGACCTGGTCCGGCTTAGCGATAGGGCCTATGACCTTAATGATGAACTCATTAATTTCTGTTTTGAGTTTATCAAGTTCAATCTCGGCTCCCTCATTTAAATTGATATAGGCATAGATTCCCTGGCCTTTGATATCGTGAGGATATCCAACTACAGCAGACTCAACTACAAAGGGATGTTCATTAATGGCCTCTTCTACTTCAGCAGTACCAATACGATGTCCAGAGATATTCATAACATCATCCACTCGTCCAGTGATACGATAGCGAGATTTCTCATCTCGTTTGGCCCCATCACCCGTAAAGTACTTACCTGGATAGGTTGTGAAATAAGTTTGACGATAGCGTTCGTGATTTCCCCAAATGGTTCTCGCCATTCCAGGCCAGGGTTGAGTGATGCAGAGGTTTCCTTCAGCTGTCTTATCTTCGAGTTGAACTCCTTCATTATCAACTAACTGAGGAAGAATCCCAGGTTGGGGATAAGTGGCGTAGCTAGGAATACACTCTGTTATGCCGGCCATGGGAGAAATCATGAAACCACCCGTTTCAGTTTGCCACCAAGTATCGACAATAGGGCATTTCTCATTTCCTATTTCCTTGTGATACCACTGCCAAGCTTCTTCATTAATTGGTTCTCCTACAGAACCTAAAACTTTAAGAGAAGAGAGATCATGGTCTTTCACAAATTTTAGGTCACAAGCTTGAAGTGCCCTGATCGCAGTAGGAGCGGTATAAAAGTGAGTGATTTTATATTTTTCAACAATTTCCCAAAAGCGACCTGCATCGGGATAGGTTGGAATACCTTCAAAGATAACACTTGAAGCCCCATTGATAAGGGGACCGTAAGCAATATAGCTGTGACCGGTAATCCAACCGATATCAGCTGTACACCAATAAATATCATCTTCTTCCATTTGGAAAACATTTTTAAAGGTTTGACCGGCCCAAACCATATAGCCACCCGTCGTATGTAAGAGTCCTTTAGGTGTCCCTGTAGATCCTGAAGTATAGAGAATAAAAAGAGGATCTTCCGCATTCATCCATTCGGGCTCACATTGATCATCCGCTTGGGAGAGAAGTTCAAGGAGATCTAAATCTCTAGTTGAATCATAGTTAACGTGAGAGGCGTGAGTTCTCTTGCGCACAAGAACCTTATCCACAGTGGTACAACTCTTTAGAGCTTCATCAGTAATCTCTTTGAGGCCTATTGTCTTAGCTCCACGATAGGCTTCATCATTTGTGACCACGAGTTTCGCCTCACAGTCTTGAATTCTTCCCGCAAGGGCCTGAGCAGAGAAGCCTCCGAATACGACAGAGTGAACGGCTCCAATTCGGGCACAAGCAAGTACACCGGTTAAGAGTTCGGGAACCATCGACATATAGAAGACAACACGATCCCCTTTTTTAATTCCTTGGTCTTTAAGAACATTGGCAAAGCGGCATACTTCACGATGAAGTTCATTATAGGTATAGCTTAAGTGTTCATCATCTGGAGAGTTTCCCTCCCACATTACGGCCGTTTTATTTCCTCTTTTTTCAAGATGGCGATCAAGGCAATTATAAGTGATATTCAGTTGGCCATCTTCGAACCACTTAATTTCAAGATCATTGAAATCACCTTGGATAATTTTTTGAGGTTCTTTTTTCCAATCATAGCTCTTTGCGATTTGGGCCCAATATTTTTCGGGCTCAGTAGTGGAGAGAGTATAGTGCTCTTCATAGTCATCGCGAGATGAAATATTCTGATTCATAGTCATTTCCTTTGGTTTAAGGGGAGTGCATTCCTAAATTTTAAGCGCTTTAAAGGTCATGTGACAAATATAATGGGCAATTTTGGAGGCCGTGTTTAGGGTTTTTAAAGTGATTTTAACCCTGTCTAATCAGTCACTTAGTTCACTCTACCTCTTTTACTTGCCGCCATTTCTAGGTCTCAAGCCAGTCATGGCGTAATCTTATATTAAGGAAATAAAGTAATTTGGTCAGTTAACCGATTAGTGATTGAGGATACTCGTGAATTTAGGATTGAAGGTTATGAAAATAGGTAGAATGTTAAAAGTATTAACTGTATCAATATCGCTGCTCTCAAGCACAATGCCTGCTTATGCTAATGACGGGAATTTTGTTTCGACATGGTGGGGCTGGCTAACCGGTAAGTCTTCCGATGCAGGAGCGGGTGAAGACGCTCTCGATGGCAATGGTGGAATTCCCCAAGCAGAAGATAATGTAGATGAAGGGAGCTATATCAACAATAGCAATGTCATCCTTTGTGCTAGAGATATTCCCCAAATTGAATTACATGGAGTAGGTCCTTTTATTACTGAGATCACAAGACTTTGTAATTCATCTAATCCTTCAGAAGCTTATATAAGCAATAAAGATACTCAAACCAATCTTGAATTTTGCCAACAAATTCGTAATCAAAATAGAGATAGTGCTTGTTATTCAAATATTTTAAATGACCAAAGTTATGAGTCCTATCAAAATCAGTTTTATAATAATCCTCGTGTAAGAGAAGCTTTCATTCAAGAAGAGATGAAGCAGCTTGAGATGGAAAGAGAGAAGCTGAGAAATATTAGTTCTATTCAATTTACCCTCGCTTCAGATCCTCACACCGTTATGCAATTGAGAAAGATGATGATTGAGGATATGAGAGATGAGCGTAAATTTAATAATTTAAAAAGAGATTTTAATCTCTCAGATGAAACGGCCAATAAGATTAAGTCAGGTGAGTTACCTCTTAATGAGTTTAGTAAATCGGTCTTCAGCTGTACTCCTAATCTCATTTCAAAGACTCCTCTTGATGAGGGGAATCGTATTGATAATAATATTCTTGAAGGATGTGATAATCCTAATGCTAATGAACTCGTTGAGGAAGCTCATTCTCGTTTGACTAATCAAATGGGTGCAGGACTCATGCATGATCAAGCAGCAGAGAGAGCGGTTAGGTATGCTAACTTTGTAGGGGATGAATTTAAGCAACTCTTAAGTGATCGTATCAATGTTGAGGACGATAGTGATATGGCGAAAGAAGCCATTTCCAGTGCCTATTTACAAAAATCTACAGACCTCATTGCTCTACTTGATGGTAACCGTAGAAATCCTGAGACGAATAATATTATTTTAATGGATGAGATTGAAAAAATTAGATCAAATCCAACGATTACCGGAGAAGCACTTCAATCTAAAATTAGAGGTGTGGCCTTAAGAGAAACTCGTCACTCAATGCAATTATATTATCAAAGTGAGAATATGGATAAACAAGCCCGTATTCTTGATATGATTTCAAATAAGTATATTTCTCAAGCGGAAAATGGAAATGTGAGTTTCCAAATTGGAAATAAGACTACTTCTCATATTATTGAAGAATTAAAAGCAGACGGGAATTTAAATCCAACTCCCGAAGAAGAAAAAGAGATGCGAGGAATGATCCATCTTCTTGCTGCAGGAATGAGTGTAGGAAGTCAGATTCATGCAAGTATGCGCATTAGAGATAATTTTTCTAATGATTTTAGTGAGACACGGGCATCCGAATTATTACCTCCACCTGCAAATAGTGACAACTCATCACGTCTACCTTCCAGTAATTCCCATGGAGATAGAGGAGGAGCATTAAGAAGTGATGGTTCTTACGATGTTTTTAAGGATATGTTTGGAAGAAGTACTCAAGTGACAGAACTTCTCAATGACTTTGAGTCTTATATGAATTTAGGGCGCGATACCTTTCAAGATCGTCTCTCTGATGTTCAAGATACGGCCAGTTTATCCAATGGTGAACAATGTCTTGCTCCAAGTGTAAATCTCGAAGGTACTCTTCGTTTAATGGCCATTACTTTGGCCAAGGATTGTAATTCTATTGTGAACAAAGATAAGGAAGAATTACAAAGAAGACACTGCCCAACCATAGCCAATCCAAGAGCATCCAATGCCATTTTAGAGGGGCTCATTGGTGATCCGACAAGTCTTGAAGGAAATATTTTAGATACGAAGGCCAATGTTATTGGCGCTTGTTTATCGATTGAAATGGAAGCTATTGCGGAAGCTGCCCGAAATAATCAATTAGCCCCTGAGGGCGAAGCCAATAAAGCCGGTGGAGAAGAAACGAAAATTGCGGATCAAGTTTGTGATCCTCTAAGAAATATGGAAACGATCTCAAGTGATTTGAGATCTGACTTGGAAAATAATTTCTTTCAAGGAATGTGTAATAATGATGCTTATAATGGAAGGCTTTCTGATTACGCCGGGAGTGTGGCCAATGCCAGTGGAACGGTAACGGTTCCGCCACCCGATATATCAGGGGGAGACTTTATTAAGAAGTCTGACGATGATTTCGATAGCTACACGAATCGTTTTGGTAATGAAAGTGGTATTGTTTCCAATGGGGGATCGAATATTAATCCATTGGATACCTATAATGGGGAAACCATATCTTCTCCAGGTACAAGTCAAACGGTTACAAGTATTCCAAGTGGTGCTTCAGGAATTAATTCGAATATTTTTGATACCAACCAAGTCGTATCTCCAACGAGGGCGAGTAGTTTTTTACCAACCGTTGATACTTCAGCTCCAAGTGAAGATGAAGAGATTGTAAGCTCTGAACAACTTCGCTCCGAGTTTCAAGATAGTGAGGGGCGAATCGATCCTTCTATTCAGGCCATTCTTGATCGGTTAGAAGCTCGTGAAGAAAGGGAGAGGCAACTTCTTGCTGAACAAAATGAATTAAGAAATATGATCACTTCCATGAGAAATGGAGAATCTGAAAAAGATGACTCTGAATTAGAAGATGCTCAAAAGAAGCTACAAGCCGTTACAGATGAGCTCAATGCTCTAAAAGAAGATATGCCAGGTCTTATTGCTAAAGTTAGAGATCAGGCCAATACGAGAAATAGAATTTCTAATTTCACTCGTCCTTCAGCAACACCAACACCAAGTGGTTCACGATCGAGGCAACCTGCTTCTGCCAATAATAACTTTGATAATGCGGGTGGAGGTTTTGGTGCTCCTGCTTCTTCAGGAAGTGGTGGGGGTGGTTCGGCCAGAGCTGCTGCTGGTAATGCTCAGGGGAATGCTGGGATCTCTGGTCCTGGTGGTGTATCAGCAGATGGAATTTCGGCTCCGGCCTACACGGCATCAGAAACTTTTGTTCTGACTCAGTCAATTCGCGACAAAGCTGAAATTGTTCCGGCCGGTGTTTCTATTGAACAAGCTGTTCTGGAGAGTAAAGGGGCCATCTTAGTTCCTTATGGAAATGGCGAATATATGTATGTGGAACCTGAGCTCAATGCAGATGGAGAAGTTTCGATTATCGATGGTCGAGTCGTCTATAAAGAAGTTCTCAAAGTAAGTGATCCTGAAGCTCTAGCCCAGGCCCAAGGGGTACAAGAGGGCTCAAGAGCGCCTGCTAGTGTTGAAGACTTCGATCCCGATCGTAAGGTCTATAAGTGGGATGATGTGGTCAACACTCTAGAAGACATGCAAGAATAATCACCGCTAGAAAAGAGCGAACATCCTAGGTTATACTTAAACTATGACCAAGGATGTTCCTATGAGTAAGAAGCTCTCTCTATTTATTTTTATTTTCGCACTTTCTCTTTTATTTGATGGGGGATTACTCGCCAAGGGTCCCGGTCATTACTCTGAAGCTGCTGATATTTTCGAATTCATCGATCATGCCTCGGGATGGCATGAAAAGAGTGATCAGGGCTATCGAACCGTTCTCTTGAGAGAAGGAAAGTTAACTTCAGCACAAGAGCAACTCTTGTCTCGCTATGCTAAATTGAGAAAGAAAGAATATGAGAATTCCTCTATCCAATCCAAAATGATTAAAGAGGATGACACTTTCGGAAATATTCCTTTTGGTTATGATCATTTCTCAAGATCGTTTTACTCAAGTAACACGATTAGAGAAGCCCTTCTCAATTTAAAGAAAGAGGGTGTTCCCGCAGAGGATATTCAGTTCTTAAATGAATTATATAAGAGCTTTGCCCCCAAACTTAAACCTTTTATTAAAGAGAGTGCCCAATTTGCAGTAAAACTCATTGAATTCAATAAACAGTGGAAATATAGCGGAAGAGATCGAGCGCTTAAACTTACTAAGGGTTTTGTTCTTGGAAAAAAGGGAAGAAAGTGGAATCTCACTATGCTTCCTGTTTGGTCTCCCGGTACTGTTCTTCCGTCTGTAGATATTAGAGGGGAGTTTCTTATTCTTCGCTACAATCCTCTGACCCAAACTGAGAACTGGGATTATACCGACATTTTAAAGAAGGCCGTGGCCGCTGTTTTCTACGCCCAAGATTTGGAGCAAAGAGAAAACTTATCTAAACTTTTTAAACTCAAGTGCAATGGCCGCGAATATGAATTCCAAGAAGCGACCCAGATTGCATTCGGCGCTATGCTGCCTCGCTATATAAAGACTAAGCGTAAATTTAATCTCTATGAGCGTTGGTCGAGCAAGGTCTTTGTGGATGTTTATGCGAAGCTTCTTTTTCCTCTTATGGAGGAAAATATTAAGAATAAGGGGACATTTTCTGGCTTTTTCATGGAACAGTCGTCCTTTTTGTGCCGTCAATTGCATCAATTGGCAATAAGACCTTAAATATAAGGTTTTTAACGGTTTTTAGCTAAAATTCGCCCTAATTCATAACCCACTATCCCTAGACGTTTGGAGCTTCCCTCGTCATAATGACGCATCTGAAATTAATAAGATGGAATAGCTCAGGTATTCCAATGCCGAATGAAAGAGGGAATATGAATATCTTATCAACTCAAATTGAGTCCCAGTCAGAGGGCTTTAAGAAGAATAAAGAACATAATCTAAATCTTTTAAATGATCTCAAAGAGAGATTGGAAAGAGTAAAAAAAGCAGGTGGCGAAAAATCTGTTGAGCGTCACCGTAGTCGTGAAAAAATGCTACCTCGTGAACGTATTGAAATGATCCTTGACGAAGGAAGTCCTTTTCTCGAACTCAGTGCCCTAGCCGCTGATGATCTCTATGAAAAGGAAGGCCCTGTTCCCAGTGCGGGGATGGTGACCGGAATTGGACGAGTCCACGGAGTAGAATGTATGTTCGTGGCCAATGATGCTACCGTGAAAGGGGGAACCTATTTTCCCATGACGGTTAAGAAACATTTGAGAGCGCAAGAAATTGCTCGTGAAAATAGATTGCCTTGTATTTACCTTGTAGATAGTGGAGGGGCCTTTCTCCCACGCCAAGATGAAGTCTTTCCTGACCGTGATCACTTTGGACGCATCTTCTACAATCAGGCGCAAATGTCGGCCATGGGGATTCCTCAAATTGCAGTGGTCCTTGGTTCTTGTACGGCCGGTGGTGCTTACGTTCCTGCTATGGCCGATGAGTCGGTCATTGTTAAAGGGAATGGGACTATTTTCTTAGGAGGACCTCCTCTTGTGAAAGCAGCTACCGGAGAAGAGGTGACTGCAGAGGATCTAGGTGGGGCCAAGGTTCATACCTCTGAATCAGGTGTGGCCGATCACTTCGCAGAAAATGAAGAAGAAGCCCTATTGATCACTCGTAATATTATTGAAAATTTAAATTATGGTTCTTCAGAAAAGGCCAATATCAAAGTTGGGCAAACTCGTGAGCCTCTCTATCCAATGGAAGAGGTTTATGGAATTTTACCTGAAGACACGACAAAGACACCCTTTGATGTACGTGAAATTATCGCACGCTTAGTGGACGGTTCTGAGTTTCATGAATTCAAAGAGCGCTACGGAAATACTCTCGTTTGTGGGTTTGCTAAAATTCATGGTTGTCCAGTAGGGATCGTGGCCAATAATGGAATTCTCTTTAGTGAGTCGGCCCAAAAAGGTGCTCACTTCATAGAGCTTTGTGGACAACGCTCTATCCCTCTCGTATTTCTTCAGAATATCACCGGATTTATGGTGGGAAGAAAGTATGAGTCAGAAGGGATTGCCAAGCATGGAGCTAAAATGGTGACGGCGGTTTCAACCGTTAATGTTCCTAAATTCACCGTTCTTATTGGTGGCTCTTATGGAGCTGGAAATTATGGAATGTGCGGTAGAGCTTATTCTCCTCGTTTCCTCTTTATGTGGCCTAACTCACGTATCTCAGTGATGGGAGGAGAGCAAGCTGCTGGTGTTCTGGCCACTGTAAAGCAAGATGGACTTGCTGCTCGTGGAAAAGAGGTCATGAGTGATAAAGAAGTAGAGGAGTTCAAAAAGCCTATTCTTGAAAAGTATGAAACGGAGGGCTCTTGTTATTACTCAAGCTCGCGCCTGTGGGATGACGGAGTTATTGATCCTGCCCAGACACGAGATGTTCTTGGGCTTGCGCTTCATAGTTCTTTGAATGCGCCTCTAGAGGATCTGAAGTTTGGTGTCTTTAGGATGTAAGAATATAAGAATGCAAGAATACCAGACTAAGAATAAGAAATCGTTAATTTAATCATGAGGAAAAGAATTGGAAAATTTAAACACTCAAACACCTATGTTCAAAGCTGAAAAGGATAACGAAAAAGGAATCATCCACGTTACTCTTAACCGTCCAGAGATTCACAATGCTTTTGGTGATGAACTGATCGCTAAAATGACTGAATTCTTTAGAGGACTTGTTGAAGATAAGTCCATTAGGCTTCTTACCTTAACGGGAGAAGGAAAATCTTTCTGTGCAGGAGCGGATCTCAATTGGATGAAGAGTATGAAAGACTACTCTGCAGAGGAAAATTATCAAGACTCTGTTGCTCTTTCTCAACTCTTTCAAAGTTTAAATGACCTACCCTTTCCCACTATGGCCATCGTAAATGGGGCTTGCTTAGGGGGAGGTACTGGACTGATTAGTGCTTGTGATTTTGTTCTCTCTTCTGATCAAGCAAAGTTTGGTTTTACAGAGGTTTGCCTTGGGCTTGTTCCTGCTGTGATCTCGCCCTTTGTCATGAGTAAAATTGGCGAAGGTTATGCTCGAGCTTATTTTCTTAGTGGCGAACGCTTTGATGCTCATCAGGCCCAGAGAATGAATTTGGTTCAAAAGGTTGTGGCCCATGATGAATTAGAAGAGGCCATAGCTTTTCAAATAAAACGTTTCTTAGGTGCGGGACCAATGGCCGCACGTGAGGCCAAGGCCCTTATAAGTGGAGTTATGCAAAGAAAGGGCTCTGGTCCTGATGAAGTACGTGACTTTACCTGTAAGACCATTTCTCGAGTTAGAATCGGTGATGAAGGGCAAGAGGGAATGGCCGCTCTTTTAGAAAAGAGAAAACCCAACTGGATTAATTAGAACTCTCTAGCGTAGAGGAGAATAGTTTTGAAAAACTTTAATAGAATTTTAGTGGCCAACCGTGGGGAAATTGCCATTCGTGTAATGAAAACATGTCGCGAAATGGGAATTGAATCGGTTTGCCTTTATACGGAAGAAGAAAGAGAGTTACCTCATTCGAGCTATGGTGATATTTCAGTAGCTCTAGGGGTTGGTCCCTTATCTGAAACTTATTTAAATATCGATAAGCTGGTCCAAATTTGTAAAGACTACAAAGTCGATGCCGTTCACCCTGGCTATGGTCTTCTCAGTGAAAGAGCAGCCTTTGCAAATGCACTAGAAAAAGCTGGGATTACTCTAATTGGTCCACCTGCTGCCGCTATGGAAGCGATGGGGGATAAGAAGAGGTCTAAGCAAATTTGTGAAGAAGCAGGGATTCCCCTGGTTCCAGGTTATCATGGAGAAAATCAAGAAGCAGACTTCTTATTCGAAAGGGCCAAGGAAATTGGTCTTCCTGTTCTTATCAAAGCTTCTGCCGGAGGTGGCGGAAAGGGAATGAGGATTGTAGAAAAAGAAGAGGACTTTCTTGATGCTCTTGGAGCTGCGAAAAGAGAAGCGATGAATGCTTTTGGAGATGATATCGTTCTTCTTGAAAAGTTTATTGTTAATCCACGCCACATTGAAGTACAGGTCATGAGTGATGAGCACGGAAATCACTTTCACTTCTTCGAAAGAGAGTGCTCGATTCAAAGACGTTATCAAAAGATTGTTGAAGAAAGTCCTGCTCCTGGTATGGAGGACCAATTACGTCACGATATTTGTGCCGTTGCGACCAAGATTTCTGAATCCATAAATTACGTCGGTGCTGGTACCGTAGAATTTATTTTAGATGAAGATGGAAGCTTCTATTTCTTAGAAATGAACACTCGTCTTCAGGTTGAGCACCCGGTTACTGAAATGGTAACGGGAGCAGATCTTGTACGTCTTCAAATTGAAGTTGCCCAAGGTAAGAAGCTCTCTTTTAAGCAATCTGATATTGAGCAAAGAGGACACTCCATTGAGGTTCGAATCTATGCTGAAGATCCAGATAACGATTTTATGCCTTCTATTGGTAAACTTCTCTTCGTAGGGGAGAGTCAACTCAACTCTGTGCGCTTGGATACAGGTTATAGAAACGGTAATGAGGTGACAGTAAGCTTTGATCCGATGTTGGCCAAACTTATCGTTCATGCGGAAAATCGTGATCATGCAATTGAGAAAATGCTTCAGGCCTTGAAAGATTATCCCTTTTTAGGACTTGTGACCAATCGTGACTATCTTTCTCGAATCTTAAAATCAAAGCCTTATAAAGAAGGACCAACTTATACTCACTTTGTAAAAACTTATAAAGACATCCTAATGCCGACTGAAATCTCTGAAGAGATGAAGGCCATGGTCTTTGCCACCTATCAACTCTGTGATGGAAGAGGGGCTAAGACCCATACTTCGGCACCTGCCGCAATTGAAGGTCCATGGGAGAGTTTAAGCGGAATGAGAAACTCGTAGCGATCATTAATTATTTGAGGAAATCATGAAAAAGAAATTAATTCTTGCAGGAAATACAGAAGAATTTAACTTAGAAAGGATTGGCCCTGACTCGGTTGAAATTCAATATCAAGATTCTAAAGTCTCCGCTCATAAAGTTATTAGCGGCGAAAGTACCCAATTTGATGTGATTAACATTAATGGGAGAAATCAACGAGTAAAGCGTGTTGGTGATTTTATTTCCATTGATGGGAAAAATTATAAAGTAGAAAACGCTATGGCCGCTCTCTCTAAGAAATCCGGTGCCGAGGGGAATATGACTTCACCGATGCCTGGTAAGATTCTTAAAGTGATGGTCTCAGCTGGTGAAAAGGTAACGTCAGGTCAGGGACTTCTTGTTATGGAAGCCATGAAAATGGAACATACGATTAAAGCCCCACAAGATGGCGTGGTAAGTGCTGTTCATTATAAAGAAGGAGATCTCGTTGATGGTGGAGTGGAGCTTCTTGAAATGGAAGCCAATGAATCATCAGAAGATTAATCCTAAAACATAAAGGTAGAAATGAACTTAGAACAATTTCCTAAAAAAGTTCGTATCGTCGAAGTTGGTGCTCGAGATGGTCTTCAAAATGAAAAGAGCGTTATCGATACGGCCGATAAAGTAGAATTCATTAAGAAACTAGCGGATGCTGGACATCAGTCTATTGAAGTGACTAGCTTTGTAAGACCTGATCGTATTGCTCAGATGTCTGATGCAAAAGAGCTATTTCCTCTCGTTAAGAAAATCATCGATCCCGATAAAACTCAACTCATCTGCTTAGTTCCCAATCTCAAAGGACTTGAGTTGGCCAGTGAGCTTGGAGTTAAAGATGTCGCCGTTTTTACAGCTACTAGTGACAGTTTTAATCTTAAAAATATAAATGCAACTGTTTCTCAAAGTTTTGATCGAATTGAACCTGTGATCGAAAAGGCCCTGGCCAGTGGAATGCGTGTCAGAGGATATGTTTCTACTGCATTTGGCTGTCCCTATGAAGGCGCCATGGATCCTAGAAAAGCGGGTCTTGTGGCCCAAAGACTAGATCAAATGGGATGTCATGAAATTTCAATTGGAGATACAATTGGTACGGGGACACCTTATTCTGTTCACAAAGTCCTAGATGAAGTTCTAAAAAGTGTTTCTCAAGAAAAAGTGGCCTTACATTTTCATGATACAAGAGGTATGGCCGTGGCCAATGTTATGGCCGGATTAGAAAGAGGTATCGCCCATTACGACTCTTCGGCCGGAGGCCTTGGAGGCTGTCCCTATGCTAAAGGGGCTACGGGAAATGTGGGAACGGAAGATCTCATATATCTCTTTCATACATTGGGAATCGACTGTGGAGTTGATTTAGACAAACAATGTGTGAGTTCTCTTTATATGCTTGAGAAGTTAGAGAAGTACACCACATCAAAATTTCTTCAGGCCTACTTAAATGGAAAAATGAAAATTTATATGCCTAGTCCCAAGGACTTTTAAGGAATAATTATGAAAAAATTGATTCACTCTTGGTTTCTTCCTTTTATGCTCATTATCTCAAGCGTGGGAGCTGTAGATTATAAGCCTCTAGATATTGAAGATGGGCAATGGCAAATCGTTATGGATTTCAATAATTTTTTAACGACCAAGCAAAAGAAGCAAATGGAAGATGCTCTTAAACGCCTGGAAGAAATGAAGAAGAAAAATCCTGCAATGGCCGCACAGATGGAAGGAGTAACGAAGTCCCTTGGTTTGGAAGGGAATACCATCAAAAGAGAAGCCTGTTTTGAAAAAAATGCTATGAAAGAAGAGATGGATAAAATGATGAGTGGACAAGTGTCTTCCGATAAGAAATGTGTGGGCAAGATCTTAAAGTCCACGGATAAAATGATTGAAGGTCAGTCCAAGTGTGGAGATAAAATTCACTACTATAAAATTACTGTGCAAAATAAGAAGAAGATGACGACGGAAATAACTTCTGCCGATGGTAAGAAAATTATTGGTCGTATGAGTTTTGTTTCCTCTAATTGCAAGAAATAGGCGAGTCCATGTCTGAGTCCATTATTCTCCAAGAAAAAGATCATATATTAACTCTTACCCTCAATCGTCCTGAGGCTTCTAATGCCTTTGACCTTCCTATGATTGAGAAATTGGTAGAATCACTGGATCAAGCGGATCGCGACGATAACGTCAGAGTGGTTATTATCACTGGTGCTGGGAAACACTTCTGCGCTGGTGGTGATATCAAGGCCATGAAAGAAAAGAGAGAAATGTTCGCAGGCGAGTCGGATGAACTTCGTCGTCGTTACCAACATGGAATTCAAAGAATTCCTCTTATGATGGAAAAAATTCAAAAACCCATTATTGCCGCAGTTAATGGAGCGGCCATTGGGGCGGGCTGTGACTTTGCTGCTATGGCCGATATTCGTATTGGATGTGAATTCACAAAAATGGGAGAGACTTTCTCTAAACTTGCTCTCGTTCCTGGTGATGGAGGAACTTATTTTCTTCCGAGAGTTGTAGGTTATCCTAAGGCCATGGAAATGTTTCTTACGGGAAAGATATACGATAGCGAAGAATGTGAAAGAATGGGGCTGCTTAATATTGTTGTCACGGCCTCGAATCTTCAAGAAGAAGCTTTTCAGTGGGCCAAACAAATTGCGAGCAATTCACCCATGGCCCTACAAATGACAAAGAAGGCCTTGCGCATTTCTTACTTAAAAGATCTTCAAACTTCTTTGGATCTTCTTTCTGCTTACCAAGGAATTACGCAAAGAAGTTCTGATCACTTCGAAGCCCTAGATGCCTTCAATGAAAAGAGAAGTCCACGTTTCACTGGAAAATAAAAGATAGCTTCCTCTCTTTCAATTTGAAAAGAGTTTGACAATCCCTCCTGCGCTCTGAAACAATCTAATAAATCCAGGGACATAGGATAGTATCTACGGGAGTTAAGATTTTGGGAAAAGGATTTCCAAATGGAGTCATTGCCTTTTTCGTCATCGCCCTTCTTTCATTAGGGTTGAACTCTTGTACTCATATTACTTATCAATCTGATGGACTGATCCCCATATGGCTAACCACTCAGCCTGATCATCGACATGATGTTGTTGTTGAAGGGGTTAAGGAATTCTACTTATGGGGACGAATTAATCCCGATAATTACGTCTATATTGATGAAGAATTCTACAATGAAGGTTACTTAAGTATCGGCTCACTCGAAGTACAGCAGTATCAAACCTTTGGTCAGTTTATGTCTGCTTTCTTTAGTCTCGGATTCTATATTCCCACCTCTTATCGCCTCATTGGTAAAGGAGCGAGAGAAGGTGAGTAAAAAGATCTTTATCATTTATATTCTTTTATTTCTTGGCCCTCTCTTTACCAGTTGTGCTGGGAATTTAAGTTTAAAGCTTGATGACTGCAATATTGCACAGACACAAATTGCACCGACTAACACTGTCTTTAATATTGATCGTAGTTTTACCACTAAGGTTTGGAGTTACGGTATCAGCTCTGACTCTAAGACTTCTCTTTCTTTAAAAGATATTCTTCGAGAGAAAGCTTTAAGTTGCGTCAATATTAAATATATCCGCTATACCATCGGTCAGTCTTTTTGGGATCAACTCTTTAGTATTATTCCCTTCATTCAAAGATCGAGTATTAAAATCGAAGTTATGAAAACGGAAGATGCGGTAGGATTTTAATTTTAACTAAGTGTCAGGGAAGACCGTTGGCCCAAGGATGGGGCATTTCACACTCAGAATGAGTGCCCCGGGGCCACGAAGGCCCCTTTTTTATTTGATTGTTTAGAGGGAATTAATCATCAAGTAGGGAAGATAGCGAGGCAAAGGTACTTTTAATATGCTCCTCTTTCTCTTCTTCCGTAAGATGACCAAAAGTTGTGCGATCCTGATTAACGTAGAGGGGATCCATTTCATAGAGGAAGCGAGACGGATAGCGGGTGACTTTGCGCCCATAGATTTTACGCTCTTTACAAAAAGTCATAAAGAGTTTTTCTCGCGCTCTGGTGACCCCAACATAGGCCAAACGCCGCTCTTCAGAAATATCTTCACCATCAGTAATGGTTTTCTTATGGGGAAGGATCTCTTCTTCCATTCCAATTAAATATACGATATCGAATTCAAGACCCTTCGACGAATGAAGGGTCATCATGGTGACTTCATTCTTTCGAATATCTTCATCCTCTTCATCTTCTTGGCGGTCTTGATTGTCTTGTAAAAGGAGCTTTTCCACAAAGTTCTTTAGAGTGGCCTGATCCGATTGGAATTTTTGAAAACGCTCAGCTGATTCTAAGAACATCATAATGTCATTTTTACGGCGATCCGCTTGTTTGGCATTGTCATATTGTTTATCAATATATTGTAGAAATTTAATATCTTCTACGAAGACGGAACATGATTCTGCTAAAGAGTTTTGTTTAAACTTTTCTTGATAGGTGTGAATCAGTTTAACAAAGTCTTGAATATTTCCTGCCCGTGGGCCCGCCAGATCGGGATGGGCCTGCATGGCCTCAAAGAGAGAGACATTATTTTGCTCACTATAGAGGAGGAATTTATCTAGGGTTGCATTTCCAATTCCTCTATGGGGTACATTTAAAATTCGACGAAGGGCCATCTGGTCATAGGGATTCACCATAACGCTGAAATAGGCAATGAGATCCTTGATTTCTTTCTTCTCATAGAATTTCTGACCACCAAGAACCGTGTAGGGAACTTGAGCAATTCTCAATTCATCTTCGATAGGTTGGGCTTGGGTATTAGAGCGATAAAGAATGGCAATATCCCCTAAGTGACCACCCTTGGCCTGGAATTTTGCGATTTCATCCACAACAACTTGCGCCTCATGATCCGTATCACCCATGGCCCATAGAATAGGTTTTAAATTTGATTCCTTGGTAGACCAAAGTGTTTTGGCCCTTCTTTGCTTATTTTCTTTAATAATATGATTGGCCAAGGAGAGAATGGGGGAAGTTGAACGATAATTCTGCTCGAGTTTTATAACTTTGGCATTGGGAAATTGTCTTTCGAATTCCAAAATATTGGTAATATCAGCTCCACGAAAGGCGTAGATAGATTGATCATCATCTCCCACCACACAGAGATTATCATGCTTGGAGACGAGACCCATGATCAATTTAAGCTGGAGCCCATTGGTGTCTTGATACTCATCAATCATAATATATTGGAACTTCTCGGAATATTTCTCGGCCACTTCTGGATACTTATCAAAGAGCTCTACCACTAAGAAGAGGATGTCATCAAAATCAATGGCGTTGAAGAATTTGAGTTTATCTTGATAATAGCGATAGGCATATTCTGTGGCCAAATCATAGGGTTCTTCTTCGTCGAAATAGGGAGAGCTCAAAAAGTCTTCACTCGAAATCCCTCTATTTTTCATGGAGCCAATTTTAGAGAGGATTCTTTTGTGATCAAATTTCTTATCTGTTTGATATACCTTAAGGGCTTCACGAATGATCCCTAATTGGTCGCTTGTGTCATAAATAGAGAAGTTGAGATGATAGCCCAGCTTATCGATTTCCTTTTTGAGGATTTTTACTCCTAAGGAATGAAAGGTGGTCAGGGTGATACCGCGAGACTTCGTTTTGCCTAATAAGGCAATGACTCTTTCTCGCATTTCCTTTGCGGCTTTATTGGTAAAACTAACCCCTAATATATTCTTTCCTGGAATCGCCAGGTTTGAGACCATATGGGCAATACGATAGGTAATCGTTCTTGTCTTACCTGAGCCTGCTCCGGCAAGGATGAGGACAGGGCCCTCAATGGCTTCGGCAGCACTGCGTTGTTCTGGGTTTAAACCGCTTAAAGATATCATGTCCCTACCATACCTAAAACTGGCCGGAACGGGAATCACTGGTTACTATTTATGCACATTTTTTTTGATTAAAACCGATGATTTAGAGTTCGGTAAAATATTTTGAGTTTAGATTAATTTGAGCTAATAACGAGGATTTTATGGCCAAGAAAAAAGCAACTAAGAAAGTCGCAAAGAAAGCGACGAAGAAAGCGACCAAGAAAAAAGCAACCAAGAAAAAAGCAGCAAAGAAAAAAACAGCAAAGAAAAAAACAGCAAAGAAAAAAACAGCAAAGAAAGCAACCAAGAAAAAAGTGGCCAAGAAAGCAACTAAGAAGAAAGTCGCAAAGAAAGCAACCAAGAAGAAAGTAGCAAAGAAAGCAACCAAGAAGAAAGTTGCAAAGAAAAAAACAGCAAAGAAAGCAACCAAGAAAAAAACGGCCAAGAAAAAAACGGCTAAGAAAAATATCACCCCCCAAAAAACAAAGAATCGCGTCGTAAAGCGTAAGGCCACCACTAAGAAAGTGGCAAAGAAATCGACAAAGAAATCGACAAAGAAAACAGCAAAGAAAGCTACAAAGAAAACAACCCCGCAACTGAGCTTCGACCCCAAAGCCCACTCGGCCAATCTTTTTGATTCCTTGCTAGAACTCATTCGTATGACCTCAGCTGAACTCCCCAATGATGTTCAAAAGGTTATTCTTGAAGCCCTCGAACGGGAAGAGAAGAATACCTCTGCCGAGTACGCCATGAATATCATCAAGGCCAATATCGAATTGGCGATGAAAAAGTCACAGCCTCTTTGTCAGGATACAGGAACGATTCTCTTCTTTGTTGAGCACCCTGCAGGTTTCAGACAAGGAGACTTTACTAAGGTTGTTCATAAGGCAGTGATTAAGGCCACGGAAATTGGTTATCTACGTCAAAACTCCGTTGATTCTCTCACTGGTGAAAATAAATGTATGAATGTTGGACCAGGGCATCCTGATATCCATTTTCATGAGCATGACAAAGACACAGTTGAAATCCGTTTAGTTTTAAAAGGTGGAGGTTGTGAAAATGTTGGAGCTCAATATGCTCTTCCTCATACGGAGTTAGGCGCCGGTCGAGACCTAGATGGTGTGAGAAAAGTTATTTTAGATGCTGTTCAAAAGGCCCAAGGTAAAGGTTGTGGTCCAGGAGTTCTTGGCGTAACTATTGGTGGAGATCGCGGATCAGGTTATGTTCATTCTAAAGAGCAATTACTGCGTCGTCTTGATGATGAGAATACGATTGAAGATCTCGCAACTCTTGAAAAAGATATTGTATCCACGGCGAATGAATTAGGAATTGGACCTATGGGATTTGGTGGTAAGACGACTTTACTGGGTTGTAAGATTGGAGTTCTCAATCGTTTACCGGCATCCTACTTTGTTTCTATATCTTACATGTGTTGGGCCTATAGACGTCACGGAATTGTTCTTAAGAAAGACAACTCCATTTCTAAAACACTTTATTAATAAGGAAGAATGATATGATCCGTTTAGAATATCCATTTTCAAAAGAGAAAGTTAGAGAATTAAAAGTAGGGGATATGGTTCTTATTTCCGGTAAGCTCTTTACCGGGCGAGATGCTATCCATAAATATCTTCACGAAGGTAATCCGAGTCCTGTGGATTTAGAGAATCAAATCATTTATCACTGTGGACCAGTTGTTCTAGAGAATGAAGATGGATCCTACGAAGTCAAGGCCGCAGGTCCTACGACTTCTATTAGAGAAGAGCCCTATCAATGGGAAGTCATGAGAGATCATGGAATTGTTGGGGTTATTGGTAAAGGTGGAATGGGCCCTAAGACCTTAAAAGGAAATCAAGACTATGGTTGTGTTTATTTTCACGCCATTGGTGGTGCCGCACAGGTTTTAGCTGAAAAAATTAAGTCAGTAGATAATGTCTACCTTAAAGAAAAATTTGGTTCACCTGAGGCCATTTGGGAATTAAGTGTTGATGAATTTCCCGTAGTGGTCACGATGGATGCCCATGGAAATTCTCTTCATGAAAAAGTTGAGAATGAATCAAAATCAAAACTTTCAGAAAGACTTTAAAGTAAATTAGAGATAAGGATCGTGATTATGGGGCCATTGTGGACACCTTCTGAAGAAAGAGTCAACTCATCAGAAATGACTCGCTTTCAAAATTGGTTGAGTACTCAAGTTGGAAAGAACTTTTCAAGTTATTCTGAACTACATGACTATTCCATCCGCGAAAGCGATGCCTTTTGGTCTCATCTTCTCGATTATTATCAGGTTAAGGTTTCTGGAGACGCTTCTCTTGTTTGTGAAGACTATGGTTTTTCACAATATGGGTGGTTTCCTAACCTCAAGCTTAATTTTGCTGAAAACTTACTGAGACATAGAGAGTCTTCAGATTGTGCTCTTCATTTCATTCACGAATCTTCCTTACAAAAGAAGATTTCTTATCAACAGCTATACCGAGACGTTTCTTGCCTCCAACAATCTTTAAAGGGTCTTGTGAATAAGGGCGATGTTCTTGCTGCGTATATGCCTAATCTTCCTGAAACGGCGATCAGTATGTTGGCCTGTACTTCTTTAGGTGGGGTCTTTACTTCAACTTCTGCGGACTTTGGTATTGAAGGAGTCGTGGATCGATTTGGACAAAGTAAACCTAAAGTTTTAGTAACGGTTTCTAGTTACGAATATAATGGTAAACGCCATAGCCTTATTCCTAAGCTAAAAGAAATTACAAGTCGTTTAGAAGGTATTGAGAAAGTCATCATTGTTAACTTCTTAAATGATGATGAAGATATTAGTGAGATTCCTGGTGCTATTTCATGGTCAGATTTCTTATCGAATTCTAATACTGATGAAGAGATCGATTTTACACCTGTGGCCTTTGATGATCCTCTTTATATCATGTATTCCTCGGGAACGACGGGAAAGCCTAAGTGTATTGTTCACTCAACTGGGGGAACGCTTTTACAACATATAAAAGAGCTTGGTTTGCATTCTAATCTCAATAAAGATAAATCAATTTTCTTTTTCACTACTTGCGGTTGGATGATGTGGAATTGGCTTATTTCAAGCCTCTATTTTGGTAGCCGTGTTTGTTTATATGAAGGATCTCCTTCCTACCCAAGTCTGGGTGAATACTTTGAAGTGATTAAGAGAGAAGAGATTAATATTTTTGGTACGAGTCCTAAGTTCTTAAGAGCGTTAGAAGATTCTGGTTACCGTGCACCTGAGTTGCCAAGCCTAGAAACGATTCTTTCAACTGGTGCGCCTCTTATGTCTGATCAATATGAGTATATTTATCGTGACCTTAAAGAAGATGTCTCGGTGAGTTCTATTTCTGGGGGAACGGATATCCTGGGTTGTTTTATGTTAGGAAATCCTAATTTAGCAGTTTACGCAGGTGAGATTCAGTGTGCTGCTTTGGCCATGGCCGTAGATTCCTTTAAAAGTACAGGGGAGTCACAGGATATTGGTGTACCTGGTGAATTAGTTTGCACGAAGAGTTTTCCTTCTCGTCCTCTTTATTTCTTGGGAGATGAAGACGGAAAGAGAATCAAAGGGGCTTACTTTGATCAATTTCCTAATACTTGGGCCCATGGAGACTTTATCGAGAAAACAGAGCACGGTGGAATTAAAGTCCATGGTCGTTCAGATGCCACTTTAAATCCTGGTGGTGTGCGAATTGGAACTGCTGAAATCTATCGTCAGGTAGAAGGAATTGAATGGGTTGAGGATTGTCTTTGTGTAGGGCTTCAAGAAGACGGTGATGTTTCTGTCGTTCTCTTTATAAAAATGGCCCCTCATGAAATATTAAGTGATGAGCGTATTACTCAAGTGAAAAAAGAGATTCGTTCCAATACAACTCCACGCCATGTTCCGAAATATGTGAGTTCGATCTCCGATATTCCCTATACTCGTAGTGGAAAGAAGATGGAATTGGTTGTAACTCATATCTTAGCGGGAAGAGAAATCAAGAATATTGAGGCCATTGCCAATCCAGAATCACTTTCAGACTACAGGGAATGGGCTAAAAGCTTGAGCTAAGAGTCTGGGGCTAGGATTAGTTTCTACTGGGACTTAAGCGAAGTGCGCTACGGCTAAATTTCTCATGGATCGTTCTATTCCATGTGCGAATGATTTTTCCAGATGCACTATCGACATAGGCATTGTACCCATAGTGTTGACCTTCAGGAGATTGTAGCTTTATCGCCACATGCTCTACCATAAGATATTTTCCTTTGTGTTTTATGAGGGCGCTATTTTCCCTCTTTATCACACTTAGGGTTTTCGGTCGAAGAAACCTGAGTAGGTTCTTACCTAATTCTTCTTTCCATTCAGGATTATACTCATTATCAATTTCTGAACTCAGCGGTCTTGCTCCTATACCTTTCCAAGGCCTTAAATTAGGATCCTTCTCGGGGGTTGTTTTTTGAGAAGCTACGGAGCGCTTCTTGGATTCATGAGAATCATGGGAGTGATCATCCTCATCGAGTTTAAAATCTTTTCTTTCTTTCTCTGTGGTGGGGTAACTTTTAATTTCTTTATTGGAAACCTTATTAAAAGTTTTCCACTTATTTTCAGCTTCCCTATGGTTCATGGCCATCTCTTGATTGCCTTGCCAGCGTAGATAAGAAAAAGCACCAATGCTTAAAAAGAGTAAGCAAGTGCAGAGAAATATAAGTTTAAGTTGTTTCTTCATAGATTAATCAATTACCGTAAATTGAAAGTTAATAAGTTTAAAGGGTTTAGCTCCTGAAAATTCATAGTCGAGATAATCATCTTGAGCGTTATCTTCATCGTGATAACAATCATCACAATTGGTGAAACGGGCTCTCATGCGACAATTAAAAGTTGTTCCAGGAGGGATAGAGGGATTGATCTCCATAAAAATAACATTACTGGTTGTAAAGGTAGGTGTCCCGGTTGTGGTATTCTTTAGGGTTTCTGTCCAGGTGCTCTTTGGGTTGAGTTTCGAAAAGTATGCTTGATCTCCACCTTTAATAACTCGAACAAGGCAATCATTGAGAGAATCTGATCCTCCAAGACACTTATTAGCAGAGAGTCCCATTTCTTGGCGATAGAGGTTTTGATTTACCCATTTTGTAGCATCTGCATCTGAGTATTCTACAAAACAAACTGGAGCCAATTCTTCATCAGGCTCATTGAAGCTATCCTTACCATTATAGCGGGTTACGTAGTCGCAACCTCCCTGTACACCTTCGTCACTTGAGAGATTGGCGGCTCCTTCTGAATCGAGAGGGAAGTTGTCTCCTAGATTATTACAGGGCTTCTTATCTTTAAAGTGATCCCAATCATTGGCCAATACTTGTATTCCACCCATAGGTGAGTTTGAATTATTATATAAATTGAGTGCTATCCCAACCACCTCTCCTGGAGAGATTTGGGCATTTCCATTATTGTAGGCAAAGCTATCATCAATTTGTTCCGATATGCTGGTAATCTGGCCACTTAGAATAAGAGATTCTATTGCCGAGAGAATATCGGCCTGTCCATCAATAACAAAGGCACTGGCAGAGTCCGCTCTCTCATCGAGTTTTAACATATTCTTATCGATGAGAACTGTATTGACTCGGTTGGTATTTGTAACACTGGTATGAGTTCCACTATGACCGGAATTCATATTATTACCATCTTGATTATAGGTTCTAAAGAGAAGAAGCCCATAGCGATCAAGTAGAAGTTCATACTCATCGCGATCATAGGCGAGACCATTACACATGCCAAAGGCATTATTTCCCAGAGTTTGAAGGAAGTATTTAGAAAAGGTCTGAAAGAAGCTTCTATAGTTGATAGGCTTAACTAAGTTTATCCATTCAAGTGCATTTTCAGGATCGAGATTAACTTTATAATCATTGGGATCATTGGATAGATCTCCAAAGCCTGTCGCTGTTTGATCACCAAGTTCGGCCAGAGTTTCAAATACAAGGTGCATCGTCATATTCTTAGCATTTTCTTTTGTCATCCCACAGTGATAGAGACTATCTGCATATGAATAGGCTTCATTGGTTCCATCTTCATCTTTATCAGCGTAGTAAACTCCGTAATCACTATCCACAAGATTCTTGGCCAATAGGCTAGTATAGAATGCGTGAAGAAAGTGGGAGGCAATTTGTCCACTATAGTGAACGTCCTCGTAAGGCACGTTGGGTTCATTGGGATCATAGTTTACAAACTCTGGGTAGGATAGTCTTCCCGAGCTACCAAGATTGATTCCTGGTGCGTGAAGAGAATCATCTTCTGTCATTGGACGACTTTGCCCGATATAGCGACCTAAGCCCCATTCTGCAAAGTGAGTTCTTTCTGTCATATAGAATGAATAGAAGTCGGAAAGGCCTTCACCAATAGATCCTGCTTCATCATAGAAGACTTGTCCCAATGAAGAGTCCACATCAATATCCATTTCATGGGCACGGTGGCGCATATTGATATTGATATGAGTGTAAGCATGACCTAGTTCATGGTAGGTAATCGTAGGGTCTGTTGCCATATAGAGCGCAGGAGAAATCGCAGTGATGGATCCAAGGCAAACAGATTTTGAAGAAGGATCGTAATAAGCATTATTTTCTGCATCACAATCGGCGTAGCCTTTGAGTAAACCTGACTTATACCAAAAGGGAATATCATCTGATAGGGTAAGCTCGTAGGGGATGGCCGAGTTGTATCCATATCCCTGAGAAATATCATAAGACCACTCTAGACTATTGTGGAATCTCTCTGTCATATCTCGCATATTTCCGAAAGTTTGAACTTGAAGAAATTCTTCGGTTTGGGTACTAGGATTGAAGGCCCAACGATTTTCTGTTGCTGATAGGTAGCCAGATGACTCATCTTCTTTGACTTCAAAACATTTTGATATCTGTTGCGATCCAAAGTTACAGGATCCAATAAGAAATTGGTTATTGGTGATAAATTTTTGATCAGAATCAAGATGAAGAGATAAACTCTCACTTGTGCTTAAGTTGTAATTACCAGAATTGATGATGGGATTATCAAAGAAATATCTACCGTAGTTAGGATTTACAGTATATGTTGCATTGGATACAGATCCCCCTGATGATTTCTTACTTTGTCCACTTTGAGAGGGAAGGCAAGAAGTCAGTAAGGGGAGTATAAGGCCCAATAGATAGGCCTTTTCCCAATTTAATTTTAATTTCGAGTCCGTCCTCATAAGGTTTTATTCCTTTGTAACCTTAATTATTATTCTATTCCTATTGACCGAAAGTGCTCCCACCGCCGATACCTAGGATCGCTTGAGCAGCATTACTTAATCCACTAAAGATATTGCCACCCATTGCGCCATTATTTCCTTGTTGGGCCATACAAGGCACACCATTCATTTGCTCACCAATTCTTCCCGAGTCACTCGTTGTTACGGAGTCATTGATAGAAGCAATGGCCCTGGCCACGGTTTTAGCCGTTTCATTAGAAGAGCGAAAAGGCTGACTTGAGTTTCTCTCTTTACAGTCATCATGATCTTCTGAACCAGGAGTAAGGTCCGCACATTTTGTAGCCACATTAATTTCAGATTCAACAAGATAGCGGTTACAGAAACTAAGTTCATCCCATTTCTCATAGTCCGCTTTAGTAGAGTCAGAAAGTTTCTCGACATCAACATCTTCGGGTTTTGAGTAACCTTCACTCATATTTGAGATACCACTAATCACTTGAGAAAGAGTGTTTCTATAATAAGTTGATCTTCTAAATTCACGTGAAAATGACGGTCTTTCAGAAGGATCTTCAAAGAATCTTTCGAGCTCTTTTTGATCATCATTAGAAATATTTCCAGGTAGACTGGCAAAGACCTGATCTCCAAGTGATTGGATAAAGTCTTTATTATCTTCTTCAGTTTTAAACTCATCACAAGCAAGACCTAAGTCATCAAACATGATTTCTTCAGAAGTAGGGGCGTCATTATCATCAGAACTTGAAGTGTCTGAGCTATTTTGACCTTCATTATTGGCCGAATTACAGAAGTTCTTATATTGAATGGCCTGGGCTTTGATCGCTCCAGAATTTGCTAAGAATTGTGAACTCACATTCATGGCATCTTCATAGAGTCCGTCAGCATCTCCACATCCTGCGGCAGGGTTTGTCGCCATGGCCGTATACTTTTGGCAAAAGTTAAGAGCATCATTATAGGTTTCGGCCATTTGATTATTGGCCTCAGTTGCTGCTTGGTTATAGGCTTGTTCAGCAGCAGAACACTCTTCTTTAAGAGAAGTCCATTTGCTATATTCACTTTGCATATTGGAAGATTGATCAGCGATATAGTCACCAATTTCACTGGCAACTTTATCTCCTTGCTTGGCCAACATATCTTTCATAGAGGCCAACTTCTTTTCAAGATCATCTAAGCTTGCCAACTCTTCTCCACCACGTAGAGCGACCCCAAGAGAAGCCACCATCATTTCCTCTGGCATCTCAACAAAGAGGTCAGCAGGGAACTCGTAAGCGGCACCTGGGATATATTGCTTGATATATTCAGCATCAGCTATAACTTGAGCTTTGATTTGATTGAGAAGTTGTTGTTGTTGGGCAATAACTCCACTAACAAGAGAGTTGTAGTTGGCCGCATGGGCTTTCATTTCTACTTCTTTCTTGGCAATGATCGTTTCTGCTTCTTTGTAACAAGAATTGATTTGATTGGCACAAGTTGTAGCATTCGATACACAGAAGTTAGGTGAAGAAGGCTCTAAGTCAACCGTTCCCGCTTCCGAACCAAATTGACAACGATCTGTCTTTGGTTGAATTCCTTCACAATTGACCACACGATTATAAAGGGAAGTGGCCAACTCATTTTGAAATTTTGATTCTAAGTTAAGGGCCTTCTTAATGGCCTTCTCTGCTTTAGCAATTCTATCAGCATAAGTTGAATTATCGGTTGCTCTCTTACTCGAATCGGTAGAGAAGGTATCATCTTGATTAATACGAGCTTCACAAGCATCAATTTGACTTTGGTAGAGACCATAAGGAGTCATCGTCACTCCTTGGGCATCTGCATTTTGCATTTTGATATATATATTTCCTACACCAAAACGAGAGTCTAATTGAGCAATGGCATCCATTTTATCTTCAATGAAAGCATCGGAATCGAGGATATTCTTCAAGGCCTGACGATAATTGGCAAGAGTTGTGGAAGATCCACCTTCAGCCTTTGAGCGCAGTCCATTTAGAATTTGATCAGTTGAGAGTCCTAGTCCAATTGTATTACTAGAACCATTTACACAGGCAGTGATGGCCTCTTTCTTAAAATATTCGTAAGCACCTTTACTGAAGTTAGAATATTTATCCTGAAAGTTTCCATCAAAGTCATCCAATTGGAGATTAAAATTTACATCCTTAAGGTCATCTTGGATGAGTTTAAATTCACGATTAAAATTACTCACCTTAGCTGAAAGAATATTAGAGATAGATCCAAATTGAGTACTGGAACCACTCTCTAGAAGGGCTGAGTTGATGGCCGAAGTAAGAGACTCTTGGCTTCCGGCAATCGCCAGACCATTTTTAGAAATCTCATTCTTAATCGCATCGATCTGTGACTTAACTTCTGAAACGTAGCTATTTTTGTTATTAAGAAATTTTCCCGCTGACTGATTATTTTCTTCAGATTCATTGCGGATACCTGTGAAACCTTGTTGAACAGTTTGGAGTTTTCCTTTCGCTCCATAGAATTGTTGACATTGAGGAGAGAACTCAGAAATCAAATTCTTATTCTTATCTGTTTCGTTACTTGGATTCCCGTAGAGCTCTGCTCTTGTTGATTCCATTTCCTCTTTTATTTTCGTGATATTTTGCTTGAATTGCTGATTGGCCACTTTTACCTGAGTGATCTTAGATTCAAGATTGTTGAGCATATCTTGTAGGGTGGACTCCGTATTTTTGAGAGAGTCTTCTAGACATTGAATCCCTTTGGGAGTTCTTGAGTTTTGTCCAATGGACATCATATCTTCAAAGGTTGATTCATTTTCAATCGCCAATGCTTTGAATTGTTGGATACGGCTAACTCCTGCAGTATCTCCTGGTGCTGGCATGGTACAAGCATTTTCAGGATAATTCGTTACCCCTGGCAGTACAGGACAGTTAGGGAAGTACTTAGAGGGAACGGGCTGCACGGTAAGAGATTGCATTTGGGCCTGAAGCTGGGCCTGCTGCATTTGTTGTTGTCTTTGTTGTTGTAGGCCTTGGACGATTTGTCCTGCCATTTGGATACCTTGGCCAATTCCATCTAGAACACCATCAGCATCAACTGCATAAGCGCTTGGAACATAGAGAAGAGACCAACACGTTACGTGAATGGTACTTGCTTTGATCAATTTTTTCATAAGGCCTTGTTTCTTAGTTTCTTTTCTTAGGTTTGGCCTTTGCTTGTGCTTCATTTCTTTACCTCTTCTGCAGTGAAAAAGTCCTAGCTTTCGGTACTTTATCGGTCGAACAGCAACTAAAATTAATAACTATGCTGACTTCTATTTTAATATGAGAACCGAAAAACTCGGTTATTAATCGGCTTTTACAGCTATTCCTTGGCAAAACAGTCAAATTCCGTAGAATTGAAGATGAATTTTCAGTAACTTCTGTAGATTAACTTAAAATTGTTTATTTTTAGGGATTGCCATTTATTTGGGTCACTAAGCCTCTAAAAGTTGAGAATTAATGAACTTGAGCACAAAAGAGAGGAATCATTGAAAAAGCCATGGAAAGCTCCTGGTCTCAAATTAACTGGACCTATTGACCGATTTGTTGTTTTCTTGGGAAATTTATCATTAGGTTCCTTCGTCTCTCATTACTTACTCTCTTTTAAACCTTTCCGTGACCTGGAAAGTTCATTAGTTGAGATTTTTACACCGGTTGCAAATCTTCTCTTTCTCCCTTCTGAAGTTGTTAGTTATCTCCCGATGGTCTTTATCATTTCACAGGCCATTATATTCCTGAGCACTTTGCTTTGGGGGCGAAGTCTCTTTGAGATGATTGCCGGTATGAAAAATTCAGGGCCCTGGTGGTGGCAAAGAATAGGAGCGGGTGCAAGATCCATTGCCCATATTTTTTTGGGACCTTTTCTTATTTTTGATCTTCCTCTTCTTATTCAATCTCCCTCTTTAAAGGAGAGAATTTTTGGAAGCTATAGTTTAGTAGGTAAGGGAGGGGCTTCATTAAGATTACTTCTTATTGTTCCTTTCTTTCTCGTCTTTACTCTTATGGCCCCTTTAATGACAAATTTAGAGCTTCTTCAGGGACATAAAGTTACTATGGAGAAGATGGAAAAGGGAAAACTTGAAAAGGGACAAAGTTTCTCGTCTTATAAAGAAGTAAAGAGTGATCTCTTTCATGTAAAAAGTTTTACTTCCTTTGCCAATGGAGAGTTTTGGCCTATTCCTGATTATGATCGAATTAGGGCCCGCAAGAAAAAGAAAATCTCTCCCAGTCTGCTCATTTATAGTTCCAAGAATAAAAGTTCAGGCCATTGGCGTATCAAAAAGCAAATCTCACTGCTAAGCTTATTATCTTTGGGAAAAAGGGGGAATCCTTTATTTTCTCTTCACTTTCCTCATCTTAATTCAGCACTTGAACTCTATAAGCAAAATCCCTCGGCATTTAAAAAGAAAGATGCCCTATCAAAAGAGCGTCTCGACGATCTCTTTTCTCCAGATTTAAAAAAAGAAATTCAGAAGTTTTTTAAAGTTAGTTTTGAGTTGGGCTCAGATAATATTGTAGGTCACACTCTAAACTACGGTCCTTTTATGCGAGGTTTTTTAGAGGTAAGACAGGCGGTTACAGGACTTCTTCCCAAAGGGGGAGAGATAGAAGTTGATCTTATCGAAGTAGGAAATCAAGTCTTTTTAAGATTTAGACAAAATCACGATGAAAAATCCATTTTAGGCAAGAGTGTCACTGAAACGTATTTATCACTAGGGAGTGAGCATGCTCTCTTATTTGAATTGGGTTGGGAAAAGAGCCTGTCGGGTGCCATTGCGGCCAAAACATTTAGAGAAACGATTCTCTCTCAATCGGAGTGGTTCTTTGATTATAAGAATCTCTTCAAAGAAAGATTATCAAAACGCCTTGATGATTGGGGCAAGGAAGCAGCTCTTTATATATTAGATTTACTGGTTGAAAAAGAGCTATCCAATAGGGAACAAGATCTTTTGGAAAGACTCATGTATCGTTTCTATTTCGACCTCTGTAGAGAGGCCATCAAGTCCTCTGATGATAATTTCTATCAACTCGTTAAGAAAAATTATGAGCGTCTATCTTCTTTTATTGAATATAAGAATACTCTTGAAGATAAAGATGCACACTTTAGTGACAACTTTAATTCAAGTTGGAAATTCTTATGGAATGCTTTAAGACTTAAAAAAGATGAATTCTTTGAAGAAAATGAATCGATCTTAAAGGAAAGCACTTCTGTGGATAGGGTCAATTAACTATGGAATTTATTTCGGCAATTATTTATGGAATTATTCAAGGACTGACTGAATTTCTTCCCGTGAGTTCAAGTGGGCATTTGGCCTTACTTCCTCATATATTAGAAATTGATGACCCTGGGGTACTCTTTGACTTATCCATGCATGTGGGAACGGCCCTCTCTATTTTGATTTACTTCTTTAAAGATATAAAGCTTCTCTTCGTTCAAAGCTCTCATCTTTTAACAGATGCTCTAAGAGGAAAGGGGATTGATCATAAGAACTCTTGGGCGTTTAATATGATCATTTCAACGATAACCACTGTGATCTTTATTTTTATCTTAAAACCACTGGCCTTCCAATATGGGAGAAATCCCTTTTCCATGGTGATTACTCTAAGTGCTTTTGGCTTCTTTATGTTTATAGCAGATACCTTTAAAAAGGATACTGATCATCTTTATATGAACCGTATTCAGTGGGGAAAATCTTTTTGGATTGGACTTTTTCAAGCCTTGGCCATTTTTCCTGGTGTGAGTAGAAGTGGAAGTACTCTTACTGTTTCAAGACAATTGGGCCTAGGCCGAGAGGAAGCTACTCGCTTTAGCTTTCTTCTCTCCCTTCCCATTATCTTTGCCGGGTTCTTCTATAAATTACCTGAGATCTTCAAAGGGGATATTCATTTTGATTTCGTCTCTCTCTTTTTGGGAATTGCTGTTTCTTTCGTCGTGGGACTTCTCACGATTCACTATTTCTTAAAATTTATTAAAAAGATTGGACTTCTCTATTTTTCTATCTATCGATTAATTCTTGCTCTCTTTGTCTATTACTATCTTGTTTAATAGTCTGAGCAGTCAAAGGTATTAGGTAGGTCATTTTCAGCAAGGGAGTCACCACAATAGAGATGGCTATTCCATCTCGCTCCACGATCATAGATTTCATTGAGGTTACCAAAACTATTGGCCGTATCATCGCCATCGAGAAATCTTTGTTTAGGCTGTTGATTTTGGTTATCTTCATGTCCTCGAGTACGAAGATCACTAAGGGAAACACCTTCCACTAGTTTTCCTGACTCACACATTTTACGAGTACAGGCAATACGGATAACATCAACTTTGTTTTTTAAATATCCTGTATCGGGATTAAAATCGTTAAGCCCTTCATTTTGAGCTTCTGAAGAAACATAGCGATTTAGATATAGAGATACATTGGTATAGTCGGGGAGCTGACAAGTTTTATTCTCTCCAATATAACCGGTACAACAGCGACTTGCATCGATGGAATCATCTACTTTTGTTCCAGCAGGAAGGCAGCAAGAGATACTATCTTCACTGAAGATTTTTCTGATATTAGACTCTTGATCAGAGCTAGGGTCCATCTCAAAGTTCTTGGGATCAGTAGAGCTTAAATACTCACCACCACTGGCATCACGATATTCTCTAGGCTCTGAGAGGATATTGGTAATAAGATTTGGAGGGAGTGTATTTCCTCCATCAATTCTCTGGTCATTAGGATTAACTTCACAATAAACATTTTCATCAACACTCGTCGCATCGGGAATGGCAATTTGAGGGATACCGGTTAATTCAAGTGTCGCCATCCAATTGAAAATAATATCGGCTTGTCCAGAGGCAACTGATCGTGCCAGACATTTACTATTGAGAGGACCATCGGTATGGGCGCAATTAAAGCCATAGAAGTCGCCATAAGAGACATCTGAACAATTCCCTTGGGAGTCGTTACATTGGGTGTAGTTGTAACAGCGAAAAGACTCTTTAGGAATGGTCTGTGTCTTTGTCGGACCCCAAGCGTGGCCACCACCATTATCATCTTCGTCAAAATTTCTAATCCAATTCTTAGAACAGCAAGTTCTCTCTGCCATAGTGGCAAACGTGTTGAATTGGTATTGTAAGTCTGATTGATCCCCACAAGTCGAGCTACACTGATCGTCATTACTTACTTTTAAAACAGGAAAGTTTGGTGAAGAGTCCTCAGGATTGATAAGATCCCAAACTGTGGCCAGACGAGAGTTTCGAGTACTTGAATCTAGAGGAGTACTCATACCCGGTATATTTTGGAAGTCTAGATCTCTATCGCTATCATCGGTAGGGTTAACCACAGATGTTCCAATCGAAACTTCTTTTCCTGTTTCGCGACAACAGCGATTATTACTGGCATCGTAATCTTCCTCATCTGGAGAATACTCTTGTGAGCAGATAAGCTCTTCTTGCCAAAATCTAATTTCATATTCATTAAGTAAACTCGTAACCGTAGTGTCATCTGGATTAATGATACTAATAATATCGGAAATATGAGGGTTGGGAGCACAATCAAGGGCCGAGAAACAACTGGAGCCAGGTGCTCTTAGACAGCGATTTTCTTGATAGCTGAGTTCTTCAATGAATTCATTTTCAAAGTCTTTGATGATGTCATTATCGGTCATAATAGGGGATTCAAAGATTGCTAATGAATTAGTTGATATCGCTTGCCTTGCTGCAAGATTTTTAATATTGGGATGACTTAATTGGAGGGAAGTGAAGAGTCCACTTTTGGTAATATAATTACCATCCGTATCCATAATAGAACAACGTGAAAGGTAGTCTTCTCTTGCTCCAGAGTTACCGGCAACAAGGTCAGGAGTGACACCTATGGCGTTAATCTTATCTCCTAGGGAATCACTTGTGGGTTGATTAGATTGATTATTTAAGAGGGTGTCGTCGTTACTATCTCTTCCTGGAATACACATAGCATTGATCCCATTAGAGCTTAAATTAGACTGAGCAGAAATAGGAATGATATCGGATCCTCTCCAAGCGAAGGGGCGACCTAGGACGCGTGATCCAAGTCCAACAACATCAAGATCATCTTCTTCAATGTCGGAAGAGGCATTTTGGCTTTTCACACTCTTACCAAAACGTGCAATTTTATTATTAAACGAAGCAACAGATGTTCCTTCAATAAAGGGTTGGCAGTAATTATTGGCCGAACATGAGTGCATTCCAAATTGTCCAGTTCCGGTAAATGTATTATCTCCGTCTGTAACGGTGAAATTAGGCATACAGGCGGCACCACGACCTCGATAAACACAACGTTTACTACTTCCTGTGGTAGCCCCGAAAAGACTTCTCATATTGAGTTCATCACTAACACCTGGAACTTCTAGTCCATTGCTATCAAAACGAGGCCATGGGGTGGTCATACTTGTAATTGTCTCACAAGAGTATTCCCAGCCGAGGCGAGAAACACAATCGGAGTCAACCTGACAAACATGGGCCTTCTGGCATTCAGCTCCATCAGATTCGAAATTATTCGTTATAAAGGAGCCTGAGTTAGTAACTGTCGAAATATCCTGGACCGTTACCCGCCAAGTTGTATCATCAGTAAGATCCCCAAAGTAGCCATTGATCGCCAAGAAGAGTTTATTGGTCTTGGCCTGGATTCTTCTTTGATTTCCAACTGAGAACCACAGGACCCCATCAAAGGATCCAATAAGAGAACCGTAGTCAAAACCATACCAGTCTCTTTGATAACCATTGGCAAACATAAAGTGCTGAGCAGCGAGACGATCGAGTCTTTGATTTTGACGAGTCGAACCGGCCTTATGTGTCCAAGGAATCATCGTTGCCGGTACAAAACAGGCCCTACCAAAGAGGAGATCATCTTTTCTAAATGTACTGGTTGATAGCGGGTCATTTTCACCAAAGCTTGGAGTATATCCCCCTCCATTACTGGTAAAATTCTGAGGAAAGATTCGAGAGACCGAACTGTAATAGTCTGTTCCACAGTAATAGCATGTTGAAAAAGAACCTTGGTCAGCAAAGAGATCGTAAGTTTTTCCCTTTTCGACACGAACTTCTAAAGAGGGAACTGCAGAGCCCGATGCTGAGGAAAGAGAACCGTAGATTTCATTAAATCCAACATATTCGTCTATATTATTTGGCTTAAGAAGATTCTTCTTAATATATTGAAAGAGATTTCCTTCTTGCTCTAAGTCGGGATCATCAGCGACTTCTTCGGCCGTATGATAATTTCCATCTTTATCAAAGAAGCGATGGGCCACTGTCTTTGCACTTAGAATGACAGTTTGCTGTAAAGGTGGAGTTGTTGTTGATGTATCTGGATAGTAGCAAGCATAATCAACAACACCCTTATCTTCATCATCATCTTCATAGACTTCTTTTAGGCGGCAGTCTGTAGTTCCACAATCACAGACTTGTTGAATTTCTTCGATAGCATTCTTCTTTGAAGAGAAGATATTGGGGTAGTTTTGCAGATTAACAAAGAAAGTAATCGTTACGACCTGAGTATCAAATACAGCTAGCTCATCACCGACAAATTGAATTTGTGCTGGATTGGTTTGTACCAGTTGCCAGTCTGACCCTATTAATTTATTTGCGCCATCAACATCCACAGAGAAAGTCTTGTTGGTGTCAGCATAGTAGGGAAGAATGAAGCTATTGGAAGCTGGAAAGTGATCTGTTACCTTCCCTTCATTTCCCCCTTGGAGATAGACCTTATAACACTTGGCCAAGAAGGTGGAAATTTGGGTACAAGAACCATCTATTTTGTAGGTGATGGTTAAATCATCATTTGCAGCAGTTGATGATGGAGTATGGGTAAGATTGATAATTTGAGTATCGTCTAAATTGTCATTACCCGTACCATTACCGGAAGGGCCAATCGTCATACCTTTAACAATGCTATCTGATTCAAAGAGAATTTCTCCAGCATAGCTGACTTCATAAATAGAGTGAGTTGGAAGAGTTGAAGTTCCAGAATAGTAGGTATTAAAATTTCGATCATCAGGGTTGGTTTCAAAAATATTGGAACCACTTGATGTAATTGTTTTTTGAACATCAGTATATTTTTTCTGACAAAGGGCCATCTCTCCTTCATAAGGAGTCGTACAGTCATAGAGTGATTTTAAATAGAGAAGTCTATCTCTTGCCGCATCGTCTGGATCTGGGTTAGGTGACGGTGTAGGCTCTACAACTACATTAGATCCACATAAGTGAAAGAATTCACCATAATTATAGATTGCATTAGGATTCTCATCGATATCTGCTAGCGCCTGTAGAAAAGCCTCAGAGCTTTGATCAACATTGGCCTTAACCTCTTGATCATTTACACATTGACCATTGGAACAGCAGTCGTACCCTTTGGATACACACACGGTAGAGGTTGAACAAGAGGTGATGGTATCGTTATCATTTTCTGAATTCTGATTATCAATTTTTATTTTTAGGCTTGTTAGTCCAACATTAGTGACAAAAATACCAGAGGATGATCTTAATTGAACACCGGAGCTGAGAACGCTATTTAAACTGCAATTAGGACAAACATCTGTGAGTTTGTAAACGGGAGTCGAAGAAGGAAAATCATCATCAACTGCACTTACTACTCCAGCACTTTGGCAGAAGGCCGTATTCTGAGTGCTCGAGGAAGGACTGAGAAGATAGTAATATTCCTTAACTTGAGAACCTGAAGAGAAGTTAATAATAAACTTAGGGGTAGCAGCAAGAATAAGAACTTTCTTTATGGAGGCCTGAGTGTAGGGGACAAAGAGGCACTGAACCGTGGATTGATTACTTGAGGTAATAAAGTCGTGAACTTGTTCTCCTCTTAGATATAGAGAAGTAGAGAAGTCACTGGCCAATGAAATTGTTGTCGTTGAAGAGGTACTTCCATTTTGGAAAAAGTTAGCTGAATTAGTATAGGTGGGACTATCCCCTTGGTTACCATTATCATCAGTCTCAACATTGGCGCCGCTTGAATCACGTTTGGAAGAAGAGGACCCTGTAGGTACACAAGATTGAAACGCTGTCATTAGAGCGATCAACACAATAAGCGTATTTAAGAGAGTACTTCGTTTATTCAAATCCATTCGTTTTCAATCTTCCTTGTCTGGATATCCCTCTAGCTTATCGGTCAGTCCAATGGGAGATTTAACTGAGGGAAATCATTACCTTTTTATTAGGTAAATTGTACCAGTAGGTTGAAGAATTAAAGTTTAAGTTTTGGTAAGTCTCTAAAATGATTGGAATTTTAGTTTCCCAAGGTGCTCTTAGGTGCCCAATTAGAGCCTACTAAAATAGGCAAGATTCGCCATTTTCAACTTATGTCTAAAGAAATCTAGATTTGTTCACATTCTTGTCCGATGTTGAGGTTAAGTACGATCATGAAAATGATCATTAGAAATTAAATTTGATGTTAAGGATTTTCTCTTATGCGACCGTTCTTTATTGGACTCTCTATTTCTTTAGGCTATGCCATTAACCCGTTAATCATGGCCCAAAATGCAGGACCGCAAATTCAAGAACTCATCCATAATTTTAAATTACAAAAAGAAGATATCGAATCCCTCATTAACCTATTAGAAAAGAGGGGCGCTATATCTGAAGATCAGCTTCAAGATGCTCTTGGGCGTTTAGATGGCCTTTCAGATGAAGAGATCACTCATCTTACTATGGATTCTATGCAAACCGTGAAAGAGAGTCCAAGTAGGGAAGTTCGTACTGATTTAGAAGACCAATCAAAAATAGAAGGTTTTGGAGAAATAGGTCTAGAGCTAGGCCGTAAGCTCTCAACTTTTTTGAGCTTAGATTCGTTAGATTCTCCAGGTCTATCTAAAGCAGAATTACCCAAGAAGAAGAAAATTCAATAGTCATATCTCTTATAATTTTTCGATTATTTTCAATGCCTTCAGAAGAGCCGTTTGCGCAAAACGCTCTTTAAGTAGGGCCCTATCACCAAAGAATTGATATTGCTTAGATTCACTAGAATTTCCAAAGGCTTCGCCGATACATACGGTTCCCACCGGTTTCTCCTTTGAGCCCCCTAGAGGTCCGGCAATTCCCGTTAGAGATAGCGCCACATCAACTTTAAGTTTCTCTTTCGTTCCTTGAACCATTTCAAGGGCCGTCTCTTCACTTACCGCCCCTTTCGTTTTTAAAACTTCTTCACTAACCCTAAGTAAGTCTTTCTTGGATTCATTGGAATAGGTAACAAGACTACCCATAAAAACGCGAGAAGATCCTGAAACATTTGTGATCTTATGGGCGACAAGTCCTCCGGTACAAGACTCCGAAAAACCAATTTTAAGATTCTTCTCACTGGCCTTCTTAATGACGGCTTCTTCTAAAGTAATAAACTCATTTGACCAAATATAATCTTTTAGGGCCTTAGTTTGAACAAGATTCACGATGGTTTCTTTTGTCTTTTGGTAGTCTTTTCTAAACTCTGGTTTGAGTAGAATGTGGATATCAACACCAATGACCTGTGGGAGAGAGCTCACTTTTCCATAGTGAGAAAGCTCTTGCCATAAACCTGGACAAAGCTCTCCAAATATTTTTTCTTCAGGGATTCCGTGCGTTCGAAAAGTAATGACTTTAGGGCCGTTATCCATATTGGGAAAGGACTCTTTAATAATATCGGGAAGAGTTTCTTCAAGCATGGCCATTAATTCACGGGGGACTCCGGGAGTGGCCAAAAGAAGGCGTTTATCCTTTTTGATCATTAGGCCAGGAGCAAATCCTTTAGGGTTATCAAATACTTCAACTCCTTTGGGGATGAGGTGATAGTGGTTGAGTTCCGGATTCCATAACTTATCTCGCCGAGAATAGAGTTTTTCAACAAGTTGTTGAGCTTTATCACTAGGAGCGAGGGTTGTTCCTATAAGTTTGGCCAATATTTGTTTAGTGATATCGTCTTCTGTTGGGCCCAGGCCACCAGTCGTGATGACTAAATCACTCTTATCCCAAGCTTCTTTTAATACCGGCAAGAGAAGGTCTTCTCTATCTTTAGTAATCGTGACTTGATCGCACGCAAATCCTATCTGATCGAGCCACTTTGCAAGAGGAGAGATATTCTTATCTTGAATACTTCCATTGAGAAGTTCATCACCGATAATTATAATTTGGGCCTTCATAGAAATCCTATTTTCTTAAATGGAGTGAAATTTAGGCGCAGAAGGGTGAAAAAAAGATCGTCTCCATTGCCATTTATTAGGTATCGGCTTTATTGTATACTTCTTATTTAAGAGATATCAAGGGAGTTGACCTAATTTTAGATTAGATGACTCTACGTATTTTTCTTTTAAATTTTTGATCTTTTTTTGAGCGACGGATTTATGAGTGAAAGAATTCAATTTAGTATTCCCTACGATGTAGCAGTAGAAAGCTATGTTAAAGAGAATTATCCCAAAGTCCGCGATTACAGAATTCGTAGTGAATCACTAGATGCTAGAAAGGCCAATCAAGGTCGAGTCCCTACCGTTCACTATACCTTAGAGGTCGTTTATGGCCAAGACGAGTTTCCCAGTACAAAAGAAGATTTTAAAACTATAGGTCCTCTTAAAACACCTCCCATAATCATTGGTGCTGGTCCTGCTGGATTATTCTGTGCTCTTCGTTTTGCTGAGTATGGGGTTCCCACTATGATTTTTGAAAGAGGAACTCGTGCTCATGAAAGGATGAAGCATATTTCAAAATACTGGAGAAAGGGTGAGCTGGATCCAGATAATAACGTGTGCTTTGGAGAAGGGGGAGCAGGTTTATTTTCCGATGGTAAACTCATCACTCGTGTGAAATCCCCTTATGTGCAATATGTGATGGATAAGTTTGTTGACTTTGGCGCTCCTGCTGAGACGGCCTGGCTCTCCAATCCCCACCTTGGTTCAAATAAAATTCGTCAACTGATCGGCAAGATTACAGGCTACCTCACAGATAAAGGGCACACTTTTCACTATAACTCTCGTATTGAAAAAATCATTGTGAAAGAGAATAAGGCCATTGGTGTTGAACTCTCTGATGGGCAGAAGTTTTACTCCGATCATATCATTTTAGCTGCGGGACACTCAGCAAGTGAATTGTATCAGCACCTCAAAGAAATCAATGTGGATATGAAACCCAAGGATTTCGCTGTCGGTGTACGCGTCGAACACCCACGTGAACTTATAGATAGAATTCAATATGGTGATTACTCAGAAGAAGGTCTTGGTGCCTCGAGATATCGTCTCTCTTGGGAGAATCCAAAAACCTTTAAAGGAACCTATAGCTTCTGCATGTGCCCCGGAGGCTATGTCCTCTCATCGGGGACAGATGACTTTGGGATAGTGGTTAACGGAATGAGTAATTACGCACGAAATTCTCGTTGGTCAAACTCCGCTTTAGTTGTTTCAGTCAAAGCAGGTAAGGACTTTCAGGTTGACGACGTCCTTGGGGGCCTAGGTTTTCAAAATGCCATTGAGAAAAAGGCCTACGAATATTCAAAAGAGAAAGCCTCTGGAAGAGAAGTTCCTGTTCAAAATCTTAAAGACTTTCTCGACAATTCACTATCAGGAAAATTACCCAAGACTTCATGTCCCTCAGGTATTTTTGAACAAGATTTAAGACAAGTCTTACCTCCTTTTATTTCGGAGCATTTAAGTAACGCTCTTGAGATGTTCAATCGTAGAATGAAAGGCTTCGTCACCGATAAGGCCCTCCTTTTAGCGCCAGAAACCAGAACTTCTGCCCCGGTAACAATCACACGGGATAGAGAAACTCTGGTTTCCACCAATATTGCAGGACTCTATCCCTGTGGCGAAGGTGCCGGCCATGCTGGCGGAATTACTTCCGCAGCAGTAGACGGGATTAAGGTTGCTATGAGTATTTTACAGAGTCGATAGGGCATCTCTGAAAATCTTTCAAAAGAGTTCCATATAAATTCAGTTTGGCCTATAAATGCGAATCAAACGAACACTTTTACGCAACAAAGGTCCACTATGAAAACTTCAAAAATAGCTTTATTGGCCGTTCTTACTCTTGGTCTCAATGCCAATTCAGAAGCCTCACTTTTTAGCTTTATCATGAATCGTTTTCTTAAAGATTCATTCTCAAAATTCCACGGTGAAGGTCTTCCTAAACGTGTAGGACAGTCAAAAACCGCATTAGAATATAGAAAAGACTTCATGGATCGCATGGGGATATATTCAGAAGTAGATGAACTAGGAATTGAACAATTCTATAACAATAAAATCGGGCTCGCTCTTATTAAAAAAGGTAATGACGACGAAGCCGCTTTTAATACTGTATTGGCCAAGAAAGATTATCGTGCCTTAATGGACTGGAAAAACGGTCCTCAATTCATCTCTGCTCTTGAAGACTACACTGAAAAATATGGTTGTATTCCAAAAATTACATCCGTATCTCACGGTTGGACTTCCGAAGGACGTGATGGAGAAGGAAATGGTCTTACGGGAGATAAGGGGATTAACGGTATCTACGCTACGGATAAGGCCCTTCCTAACTCTCTTGGACGTTTTGGTACACGAAGCCTAGAAGAACACCTTGCTGAAAAAATAAATGAAGGAAGAATCCAATTCTGTGGTTCATGTGTTGCTCAATTTTATGCTTGTAACGTAGGCGCAAAATTCGCTTCAACTTTCTCTAAAGTTACTGGATGCCAAACAGTAGTGGCCACAGGACAAAACTCACCTTGGTTCCAATCCACTCGCACTTCTGAAGATCGCCAGAGAGTTTATCAAGGTGCTCACTACTGGAAAAGTGCTGCTGGTGTATGGGCAGAGAGTAAAACTGAAGCAAATAAGAAAGGATATGATGCTCTAGGAACTTGGTATCGTTCTACTCCTGTAAAAAATAACTACGGGAGAGTAGAGAAGATTATTAGTGAAAATCTTGGGGGAAAATACATATCCCTATAGAACTGGCCCCTTAGAATGGGGATGATTAAATCAATATTTTCTTAAAAATGAAAAGAGAGTCCTTGTGAGACTCTCTTTTTTATTTCAATTTTTTGCTATTTCTTACTTTTGAATTAGTGGTTTGAGATAAGTCCGATATTGAAGGCATAGCTATAGATATCGAGATGCTTTTGCAG
>CERC01011582.1_pt1 | contig 79636 bp, 77 predicted proteins | sample 530921 | NCBI WGS metagenome assembly CERC01 (sample SAMEA2621099, study PRJEB7988) | marine metagenome | isolation source: saline water (ENVO:00002010), including
AAAGCAATTTCGTTTAATACAACCAACTCCTATCAAGATATGTTTTAGAAGATGAGTTTTACATAGGTTAGCATAATTTAATACCCCCCCGTTTTTTCTGGGCTGTAGCGTAGGCATAAGTTATCAAAGCTTATAATCGGTACAGACCCAGCACGGACCCATCCCCAAAAATAGACCCGAAATGGACCCACAGTGGACCCACTTTTTCTACCTTCGAAACTCTAAAAACGCCGAGCTTTTAACATTTGATCTTAAGTATTTGTAATGATCACCACACGACAAAAGTTGCAAGTTTTAAGCTCTTAACTTAAATTAATACAAAATACTAAGTTAATATCATTAAGAGGTCGCGTGAGATTATTCGCTTTATTATTTTTGCTGTCCTTCACAGCTAACGCTGAAAGTATAAGAAACAAGAATCATGGCACTTTGATAGTCTCAGAAGTAACCTCAATCTATGACGGAGATACCTTCAGAGCTAATATTAAAGGACTTCACTCTTTGATAGGGGAGCGAATCGGTATTCGAGTTGCGGGTGTCGATACGCCAGAGATGCGAGGCAAGTGTAAGCAAGAAAAAGATCTTGCTCGCCAAGCAAAGCAAGTAACCGTTAAAGCATTGCGTTCGGCGAAGGTTATTGAACTTAGGAATACGAAACGAGGTAAGTATTTTAGAATTGTAGCCGACGTATACGTGGATAACAAAAGCCTGACTGACATTCTAATCAAGTCAGGCTTGGGAGTTGCTTACGATGGTGGCACTAAAGCTCGTAGCTGGTGCGTTTAAGCAACGAGCCTGTTGGTTGCTTCGGCCCAAAAATAGGTGATAAAAGCTCCTGTTCCATGGTATTAGGGGTATGAATACATTGAGTTATTTTCATACTTGATAAACTACTCGGATATTGTGGCCCTAATATATTCAGCAACCTGATCAACTGGGAGCGGTTTTGAAAAAAAGTATCCTTGGATTCTAATATCTTTGTACCTAGATAAATGGTTAATTAGCTTTTCATCCTCAACCCCTTCAACCACTACTTTCTTGCCTAAGTCGTAACAAATAGTGATTATAGTATCTAAAAGCTTTTGTTCTTTAGTATTTTTATCGGCTCCTAAAGTGAACTCCCTGTCTATTTTAATAATGTTTGCTGGCTGGTTAGCTAGGTAAGATAAGCTTGAAAAACCAGTTCCAAAGTCGTCGATAGCAACATTAAGGCCCGAGGCGATTAGTTGAGTCAATGTTTTTTCTATCGTGGTTTTCTCTTGAAAGGCAGACTCAGTAACCTCTATTGTAAATTTACGGTAATCGATATTGTTTTGTGTAAGCTGGTATTGTAAATCAATAGCAAAATTTTCTTTAATGAGTTGTTTGGTTGAAAAGTTAACAGCCACGCTTATTTTTTGTAACTCAGGGTAATGACCGATGTCACGAATAACTTGATTTAAAACGTATTTACCTACTTGTACTATTTGACCTGTAGTTTCAGCTATGGGTATAAACTTCGCTGGGGAAATCCATCCATCTTGGTGGGGCCACCTAACTAGCGCTTCAACCGCTACAACTTGTTTCCCACTTAAGTTATGTATAGGTTGATAAAATACTTGTAATTCGTTGTTCTTGAGCGCTGAATCTAGCTTATTACGGATGGTAGTCTTTTCATTAAATTTATCATCCATAGATTGTTTATAAATTTGTATTTGATTACCTCCAAGTTCCATAGACCTTTCAAGTGCGATGTTGGCTTGTTGTAAGTTTAGTTTAAAATTAAATGATTTAGGGCTGTCGTAATAAACAACTCCAGCGCTTGATGTTAGATTGAGCTCAAATTTGTCAATGCAATAAAATTTCGATAATTCAAGTAGTATAGCTTCAACTTTGTGTATAAGAAAAACTTCTGAAGTATTGATATAATATAAAACAAAACTATCATTAAATCCTTTTGATATGAGCACTTGATTGCCACTATTAGCCTTTATTTTTTCAGCAGTTTGTTTTGTTATTTGATCACTAATTTCATAGCCTAAAGAGTTTTGTATCTCATCAAAAAAGTCTATTTTGATTATAACTACTGCAAAATTATTGCATTTCTTTATTGAACAATACTCTGAAAACTTATCTTTTAAAGTTTTTAATCTTAAAAAACCAGTTAATTCATCATGTTTTGCATTAAACTCTAAGATTCTTGAAGAGTCAGCAACTAGTGTAAAGATAAATGCGAATAGGAAAGTGAGCCATAGTATTGATTGGTCGATTATTGTGCTTATGTGTATTGCTTTATAATCACTTAGAAAGTTATAAACTTTATGTACTAAATCCATTACGTTTATCTTTTCCATAATAAAGTTATTATAACGACTAGTTAGCTCGCTCAATTCAACTTGAGTTTTATTTTTATAATCGACTGAAAAGTAAGTGCCTGGTGTTAATTCTAAAAATGCATCAAATTGACCAAGATATTTTAAATAATTTTTCTCTATCAGTAAGTTCATATCTAATAAATTTAATACATAGTAACGATTTTGATCAGCGAGTGTAACGCGAGCCAGAAACATTAAAATTGGTGTATCCGAGTCCAAGCTGAGAGAGTTGGCTGCGAATCGAACTTCCTCTGAATCGCCTTTTATCCATGATCTTATCGTAGGTTTATTAATCATTCCTTCTGTGAAAAAATTTGTGGAGAAACTATCAGTTGCGATATGTTGGAGCTCATCATCAAGTACTAGAACCCCTTTAATTACATCATAATCCGCTTTATAGTTAATTGCATCTATGCTAATTAGACGTCTGAAATCTTCGAAATTAACTTTTTCTACCCTGTTTTTTAGTCTAGCTAGAGCTTTTTTCTGTGTGAGTAAAGAGTTGTTCAACATAGATTCGACTAGGTGCACTTTTTCTCTTGCACTGGCATCTTGAGATTTGACTAGTTTTAAAGATACCTGATGCCACACTACTGAACCAGTTAATATAATTATTAATATGATGAAATTTAAGTTGTTGTTTTTTATTGCTTTTACATTTCCGTGAAAAGCTTTGATAGTAAATGCAGAAAGTATAGTGAACGTAAAAATAGCTGATAACGATAATGTAAATGGGCTATCATCGATGCCCCATAGGTCATAGTTAATCTGCATGTGAAATAAAAAAGAAAATTGTACAAATAGAAGGCACAATGCACTTGCAGAAGCTATAGCGGCGCAAAACTTCTTAGTACTTAGGTCAATTTTCTTCATTATTGATAGTACGGCCGCAATTATTAATGAGTTTACCGCCACTGTTGGGCTAATTACCTCCATTAACTCATACCCAAGAAAAGTAGACTCAGCCATTCCCAAGGCAAAAACAATACAGTGGAAATACAGAATTGCACTATACAGTATGCTAGACGCACTTTTTGAAACATTAAATCTCATAAATATCCATTAAATTCATTAGCATGCTCCACTTAGTTTAGAAGGCATATATCCACAATTCAATTAAACATAAAGTAAAAATAATAATTAAAGTCACTATGTTAATAGGTACTTAATGTGTATTATGTACTACTTAATGGTTGTTGTATTTATATTGTATAGGAATAAATTATTACATGGAAACTATTAAAAATACTATTAATAGGAATTGTAATGATTAGAAATTTACGAATAGGCTTTAGAACTCTATCCACTTTCGCCGTAACAGCAATAATTACCGTGCTTGTCGCCGCAGGTGCTTTTGCACAGCTATCGAAACTTAACCAAACTACCGAAGTGATAGCCTCCCATAGGTTGCCCGCTATAATTACTCTAAGTGAGCTTCGAAGAGACGTACTTCTGATGCAGGTTATAATCAATGAATTATCTGATGTCAGCACAACAGAAAAAATCTCATATCTTAAAAATAGAATGAGGAAAATCAATCTGCATTACACCGAGTATGAAGAAGAGATGTCTCATTACTCAAAAACACCTGAATCAAATATAATATTAAAAAAAGTAAAGGCTTTACATAATGAGATGTTATCTCAGCTCCCAGATCTATATTCACTAGTAGACAACAAAAAAATAGAAAATTTTGTATCACTTCGGGAAGAGTCATTCATGCCTATAGCGAGAGAGTTGCGCCTTGCTTTAGATGAATTTTCAGATTTTCAAAGAGCTAGAGCAAATGAAAACGGTCTAGAGGCAAAAAGTACTTTTGTCTCATCCAAAAGACTTGTCGTCTTCAGTCTATTTTTGTCAGTTTTGGCTACGTTGGTTTTGGCATACATTTATACAAAAAGTTTAGTTCTACCCCTTCGTAGGGCCGTTGCCATAGCTGAAAAAATTGCAAGTGGTGATTTGACCCAGGAAATTATCGATCCTGCTAGGGACGAGGCCGCTGACTTAGTAAGAGCTCTTGCTGAAATGCAAAATAAGCTTAGAGATGCTCTATCGCGCATCGGAACTTCTTCGGAGCAATTAGCATCTACCTCTGAAGAGCTAAACGTTGTAACTGCTCACTCCTCAGATACAGTTGATAAGCAAAGCGACCAAATAAATATGGCTGCTAGTGCTGTTAGTCAACTTAGATCTGCAATTGAAGAGGTAGCTAAAACTGCATCATATACTAGTAACAGTGTCGAAGTAGCAAACAAGAAAACTGTAGCTGGAAAAGAAAAGATATTAGATACAATAAACTCAATTAAATTATTGCGGTCTGACATCAAAATATCTGGGCAAAGTGTACGCCAGTTAGTCAATAACATAAAAGATATATCAACCGTTTTAGAAGTAATACGTAGCATAGCTGAACAGACTAATTTATTGGCATTAAATGCAGCTATTGAGGCAGCAAGAGCTGGTGAAAATGGGCGTGGTTTCGCCGTGGTAGCTGATGAAGTCCGTGCACTTGCTTATAGAACCCAAGAGTCAACAAAAGACATAGAAAAGATGCTTAAGTCAGTGGATGAGGTTACAGTTAAAACTGAGAGCAGCATGAATAAAAGCAGCGAACTTAGCACGTCTAGCCTTAGAGTCGCGGAAGATGCCGGGGCTGCTTTTGAAGAGATTTTATTACTCGTAAATGACATTAATAGTCAAAGTGCAACGATTGCAAGTGCTGCGGAAGAGCAAGCCACTGTCGCTAAAGAAGTAGACACAAACTTAAATCTCATTAAAGTATTATCTTCGGAAACTTCAGAGGGCGCGGACCAGACATCTGCATCGAGTACTGAACTTGCAAAATTGGCGGATCGTTTAAACGAGCTTATACTCAGGTTTAAGCTTTAGAGGCTTATTATTGTTTGAGTACTGTATTTACTTTTAGCTCGTAAGTTAAGAACCTACATTTATATTAAAATGCTAAAATTATGAAATGAAGTACCAAAAGAATGGTTATACATTCATACTGTGTATATATACAGTATAAATTTAGTGCTTAGACAATGCTAATAGAAAACGCCAAAGTTGGCCCCCAAATCACAGACTTAGAAAATACGCTTGATTCTACTTTCATCAAAGACTCCACGTTCATTGGCCGCGCCTGTGGTCGAAGTATGGAGGGTGTAGGAATATATGACGGTGATATATTAATTATCGATAGGTCTCAGGACGTTAAGCATTATGATGTAATTGTTGCGTGCTACAATGGTCTATTTATATGTAAGATCGCAGATATGAAAAATAATCAGCTTGTGTCCGCTAGCCCAGATTATGAGCCAGTTAAAATAAAGGCAACCGACGAGTATTGTGTTGAAGGAGTTGTAACACAGTCGATAAGGATGCACAGGGGGAGTTCTAGGTTGGAGTGACGTACTTAAAACTGTATAACTACCTTAGCCATTAATGCAGGTTTACTTAATGTTTTTGAAGTACATAATAAGGGGAGCCACTCTAAGACTCCACTTTAAGTGCTTTAATAAATTACTTACATCCTATACTCATTTCTAAGCCTTATTGCTTCAAGGCTAATATAGTCAGGGATTAAAATCTTTGTAGGTAAATTTTTGCTATAATAAGGATCTTTTTGTAAGTATTCAGAGATTAAGACGAAGCCATCTTCATAAATTTTAATATCGCCTTTATCATATAGTGTATGTAAGTCGGCTCTTAGTAATATACCATTTGATTTTTCATCTGAACCATTATTCTTAACTGGAATTATATGACAGGCTTGTATTGCCTCAACTATTTCTACTCCGGAAAGTAGACACTTATATTCACCTCCTGATAAAACGTCTTTCCTAAATTTTGCCTGGTTTGGCCTCGCTAAAATTTCTATTTGTTTTCTTTCTCTGGCTACATCAGAAAAAGTAGTAACGCTTAGTTTTTTAGCGAGAGTAGGAATGTCTCGAGTGTTATTAATGGAAGTTGTTAATTCGGATGAGTCTAATTCTAGGAGTGCTTTAATTGCCTCTAATTGTTCAGCTATTAAGTAGAACTCTTGTTTATGATTGCTCGTATTCCCAACGTCCGAAGTAGAATCCCTAATTAGTAAAAAATCGTAATAATACAAAAATAATAAGAATTCTCTTGCTATTCTGTCGTCATTATCTCCATCGTTCGCAGTCCAAGTTTTACTAAATAAGCTGCTATTATGTCTGTAGTCAATTATTCCTTGAACTATCTCTATTAATGTACACTGGTTTCCAGATAAGGGGATGACAACATTAATTAGCTCTTCAGATGTAATGAACCCAAAAGTAGGATCATGCTCGAAGAGCAGTACAACGATAGATAAAATAAGTTCTAGCGGACGAATAGTTAGCTTTTTAGATTCCCACTTTCGCACATGTTCCACACTGTCAGTGTGTACATTGGGTAAGCTTAAGGTTTTTACGGTAAATGATGCAAATTCACTTTTCGTAATTTCCCCTGAGGCGTATTGCTTACCGAGCTCTGATAATTCAATTGAGGGTGTTGTATTTATAAGTAAGCCGGATAATTTCCAATATTGACTTGAATTTCTGAATAGATTCCTCTTTTTACCTCTTGCTAGTCGAAGTGGTCTTGAGGAATTTATGAGGCCCTTCAGGTCTAGCTCAACTTTAAGAAGCGCGTCTTCAACTTCTTGAGAGTTTGTTCTTTCGCCCTGATGCTCATAAAGAACCTTTAGACAGCCTAGATATACTTCAGGTATGTTTAAACTTTCAGTTAACGTTAAAGGCCCCCATTTCCAACGATACTCTGGGAATGGCTTTTGAAATCCACTATAGTCCATTTGTACTCCTCGTAATCTTCTAATTACGAGGATAGTACCAACCAGAATCAGATTTGTATATTAGTCAAATGCCGTCAGGTGCTTTTAGCATTTAGTAGCATTAAACCTAAAGCTTTACCTAGAAGAGGAGGGACTGCGTTTGCAATTTGGCGATATCCAGATGTTTTTGTTCCTAAAAACTCAAAGTCATCTGGGAATGATTGAACTGCGGCCGTTTCTCTTACAGTCATCCGACGGTGATTATTCGGGTGGTGCAGTACAACTACTCCACCTTTTTCATCACCTCTTCCAGTTATTGTAGGTGATGGTTTATTTGCGTCTATTTTCCTATGGCCTAAATGCCCATTAAATCGCAACTTATATTCGGAACAAACATGATTTAAGAGATTATTTTCTTCATCTGGCTCAGGATAATGGCTCAATGCTTCACCAATAGTAATCCATTTAGGTAATGTTTTCCCAACTTTGTCATGTGTTGGTTTCGGTGGGAACTCTACTTCAATGTTTAAATCACTTCTGACACCTAAAATGATTACCCTCATTCTTGTCTGGGGCACTCCATAATCAGCACAATTAAACAGTTTGTATTCTACTTTATAACCAATATCCTCAAAGTCTTTAGAAATTTGCTCTATGACTCGCCCTTTGTCTAAAGACAGAATCCCTTTTACATTTTCAGCTAAAAAAAACTTTGGTTTTTTATCTCTAATCACCCTAACCATTTCTAAATAAAGTTTATTCCTTGGATCAGATGAATTTCTCGACATATTTGCAACAGAAAAACCTTGGCAAGGAAACCCTCCAATAACTAAGTCAGCATCCGGAATTTCATTCGATGGGATATTACAAATATCATCTAATACTATATGATCTCCTAAGTTTTTTTTGTATGTATGAACTGCATCTTTATAAAGATCGTTGGCCCAAATTACTTCTAATCCGGCTAAAGTCAGGCCTAAATCTAGACCTCCAGCTCCTGAAAAAAGAGAAACTACTTTCATGTTTTACTTATAATCTTTTAGTTGATTTGCTATTAAATATGCGAATTTTGCTGGTACAGCATTGCCTACTTGCCTATAACAGGAAGTCATGCTCCCATAAAATTCGTGATGTAAAGGGAATGATTGTATAATTGCGGACTCCCTGATAGACATTCTTCTGTGATTTTTCGGATGCTGAATAGCACACACACCGCCTTTTCCATTACCTCTTGCAAGTATAGTAGGTGATGGTTTATCAGGGTCGGTTTGTCGGTGTCCTGTAAAGTTCCTATTAGTGACTTTATACTGGGAATAGATATGATTTACCAAATTATGCTCTTCGTCTGGCTCAGGGATTTTAGAAAGTGCTTCACCGATTGTTACCCACTTCTCTAGGCCGTTTTTTTCTGCTTTTTTTGGAGAAGAGTGAGATTCATCAGGGTATTGATAGTCAAAGGCTATATCATTGCGAGTACCGACTAGAATAACGCGCCATCGAGCTTGCGGAACTCCATAATCCGCAGTATTGAATAGTTTTTTTTGCATCTTATAGCCAGCTGAAGCAAAATCCTTCTCAATTTTATCGATAGCTTCTCCGCCTCCTAGACTTAGAATGCCTCTAACATTTTCTGCAAAGAAAAACTTAGGTTGTTTATCTCGCACTACTCGAAGAAACTCTAGATAAAGTTTGTTTCTATCATCATCCTCGAATCTTAACCTGTTTGCTTGAGAAAAACCTTGGCAAGGAAAACCGCCAATTACAACATCGCAATCGGGTATACTACTAGTGGGAATATCTTCGATTTTCCCATAAACAATGTGATCACCAATATTATTTTGGTAAGTTTTGACAGCATCTTTGTCAAAGTCATTAGCCCATACAATATTAAATCCTGCGTCAATAAAGCCTAGATCGAGCCCACCGGCCCCGGAAAATAGAGAAACAACATCCATAAAATTTAAAATTCTCAAAGCACTGTATATATAGACATATGCTAACATAAATATCCAAGATTATAACTTCTTTATTAGTGTATTAGAATTGCGTTTTACTAACTCACCTCTATCAGAAGGACAACAGTATCCATTAATATTTAATGGATATATTATAAGGCCACAGCTTTTAAATGAGCTATGGCCATTATTTAAGTCTTATGTAAGTTTACCACCGCGTGCCCCTTAATCAGCTGCCTATGCTGAATCCAACCACGGAAGTTACCTGACCAACGACCACCATCTACGTCAAAGTGTGTAACGCCAATACGTTTAGCTTTGGCCTTCGTTAGCTTATGGTAATTAGGAATAGGTGTAGCTTGATGCTCGAAAGGGGAGGCATGAACACGGTCGCCTGATGTTAATGACTCAAAGATACGCAATGCCTTCTCGAATGACATGTCGAGCGTACGGTAGCTAACCTGCGCGCAGCACGAGACAGAAAGAATTAGTAGCTCTTGTAGCTCGTAGCACTCACGCATGTCGTCAGTTATGTAAGGTAAGTGCCACTCCTTATAGCCTAGTTCATTAGGAACACTGTTATTTAAGGCCGTGCTTATTTGACGTGCGAGTTCACGTATCTCTGGTTGTGCGTCTTCGTGGTTGCGTAACCATAAGAAATTCGCCCACTCCGTCGATGTAACCACTACCTTCATTGTTTGGAAGGTTTCTAATATACGATTCGAGACTTGCTTGTGTAGCTTTACCTTTTCCATCCCCCAATGAAACATGCATGCCGCTTTCGATGCAACTTTCCACAAAGCGCGCGCTAAGGAGGACGGGAGGGTCTTTAAAGTCGTCTGGGCTTGCATACCACTCTGGTTCGCGCCCCAGTGTATTGGCAACTCTGGCGTATTCCATACTTGTTGTCTCATTTTCTTTGTTGGTATAGCGCGCGAGCTTGCACTGTTACGTGAAAAGACACGATGAGTCATAAGCTCCGCGTGAATGAATCTAGGGTACTCTAGTTCTGCTGTTGTAATACGTACGCCATTGGCGATTGAATCTGCAATAATTTTTACTGTTATCATATTTATTAGTGTTACTGCTTAAGCCAGTCGTTAAAATTTTCTACATGTATGAGTAAACGCCCGTCCTGCGCTCTGCGCCAGTGCTTTTCCTCAAATAATTGTCCACGCTTAATTTTGCTACGTAGGGCGGCAACGGTGTAACCCGTTGCCTTAGCCATAGCGTTAAGCGTTACCCACTCAACGTTAAAAGCCATATTAACCCCCGTTAAGCAGTAAGTGTTCTGCGGCGATAGGGAACAGCTCAAGCTGCCTAGCACGCGCGATTAACATTTCGTAGTCACCCATAGAGGCAGATATAAGGGCAACTAAAAGCTCGAATTGTTCTCTTTCAAATTCTTCAGCCATTGCTGATAACATGCGAATCATGCAGTGACCAACGTCCTCAGATACAAAGTTGGGTCTGTATATAAGGGCGTTCTTAATGTAGTAATTTCTCTTTCCGCGTTCCAAGTCGGTTGTGTCTTTCAGGCCGTAGCGCCAAATATATTTAAACGCATTACCTGTCGCAAAATCCATATGCCTAATAAAGTGAATAGCCTCCACCGAACGGGTATTGTAGTGGGGCGATTTTTCTATTATGTCGTGTTGTTGTGCTGAGTCAGGCATTTAAATTCCTTTAGTACACACTCGTACTCTATCTAAATTTTCTCCCCCTAGCTTGCGGATTATATACAGACACGACTCTAAAAACGTCGTCTTTAGGGTCAACTAAATAGCGTCTTCCACCTTGCCAGAGTTGTTCCAAGATCTCCCAGCCTTCTTCGGTTTCTGATAGCTCACCAAACACAATTGGTTGTCCCTTCTTACGAAGGTAAACCACTCTGTCGCCATCCCGTACGTTACCCTTTGGGTTAACGAGCAGCATTGACCCTTTTCTTAGGCCGAAGTCGTCGTAATCCACTTCTATGAAATACGACTCGTCGCATTCGAGTATGGTTTGTACAAGCACTGACGGGTTCGTTGGTTTGCGACCCGACAGTGTTGCTAATACTCGTAACGGCTTCTCGGGAACAGTGTCCGAGGAAGCACCGAAGTCAGATAGTTCTAGCCCTGTAAAAGCAGTGAACTTAGTCAAAAAGTCAGTGTTAAGCGGAATCGTCCCTCTCAGATATTGACTGAAAGCCGACTGGTTCATGCCCATAGCCTTTGCTGCTCTGGCCTGACTTAGCGCCGTAGCATCTTTATGGGATGACCATGCAAGCTGTACTTTCTTTAGTACATCATTACTGTATTCCATCTTAAAAATCCCCGTTGTGGTTGTGTTGCTTATACATAATTTAACAGTAGCACTGTTACATGTCAACGCATATGTTAACGTTTGCTAAGACATGAACACCACATTCGGAGTGGCCTCCAGCCGATCTAGCCTCCTTATAATCGATGGTCTGAAAGCCCCCCCTCTAATGTAGTTTCCTCAATAAATGCTGCTATAGCTGTGTAGTTTAATTTTTCTGCACGATTGGCAAATTCTTCGGCGGTTATGCCGTTAACCCATTCGCTAGGGTCAGTTAGGACAACACCACAAACTTGTCGTTGATGTTTTATGGCTTCGCAGCCGATGATCACTACTGCAAGCTCATTGGCCTCTACAGCTTCATTAAGCCACAATAGCTGCTGTGCAGATAAGTCGGGCTTAACGACCGTCGTAGGCCGCTTGGGTAGTGTCTTTATGAATTTGTACTCAGCCCATAACGGGCGTTTTCCATTGCGGTGCCGATAAAATGCGTCAGGTACGCCACCCGCGAAATTATCGTTGATTTTCCACGTACGCATTATGTCAGAACTCAGCTTTTTGCCGACGTTCGCTGTGTACTGTGACTCAATCATTACAGGCCTAACGCCTCTAGTCGTTTGAATAGAGTATGCGCTTGTGCCTTCGCATCGAATAATGCGTGATGGGCAACAGTTGGCTCAACTCGTTCAATTTGCGGGGTTAGGTTCTTAATAGTGCGGTAACACATATCGCCTCTGTATGACCAAGGGCGGGGGAGGCCACAAATCTTGAAAGCTTCGGCTATCAGAGCATTGTCCATTGCTACACCATCACCCCATAGACGTATCTCATCTGCTGGTACACCTTTCGATTGTTCAGCGATAAACTCGCTTAGCTCGATTAGTGCGTCTTTAACTGGCTTATGTGCGTAGTTACCCTTGAACTCGTCACGCGCTGCTTGCTCTTGCTGTAGCCACCATAGGACGGTACTCGCGTCGATGTTGAAACCCGCTTTTTGGCTATCTTCGAGGCTAATACGAGTGTAGTAGCCTTTGTGTATCTTTTTGTTTTTTAAATCCATTGGAACAATGCCGATTGACAGAATCGCGTCACCTGCGTTCGCGCCCATAGACTCGATGTCCACCATGTAATCGCTGACCATTATATTCTCCTGTTACCATTGGCCACCAAAAATTTAAGGCGCTAATGTAAAGTATTGTAAAGGTGTTTTGAAGTGTTAATTTTATGAAATTTAATAAAAAATTAATTGTTAACTAAAGATTCAAAAAATAGTAAATTTTTATGATCAAACTTTAAACATTCATTCATTTTGCTTTAATATTTTACACAAAAAAGCCGACCCAAAAACGAGTCGGCCAATGCCCTAAAGTGGTAGGGCTATTATGCTGCTTCGGTCTTTGAAGCAAATAAAGCGCTATACATTTCAACAGCTTGATCGTATAACTCGTCAGGAGCATGAGCTACAAGTGATACGTCGTAGTTGAAGAAATTACCTGAGCTATTAGACTCAGACACAACGCCTAATTGCCACACACAACCAAAGCGAGGGTTGCCTTGTTTTTCTTCGTCATTAATCAGGGTATTCCAGATTCGTGACTTTTTGACTTTAACCCCCGGCATATCAAGTAGTGCAACAGATTTCGGATTACCTTCGTCGTCTAGCAGTAATACTAGGTGAGTAGGGTTCTCAGAAATATCATGGTCTTTAACCGCTAGACCTTGTTCTTCTAGTGCGTCTAGGGCTTCTTGTTCTGTGTCGTATGAACCAACCATACCGCCGCCTAATTTACGCTTACGCCATACAACGATTTTCTTTGTAAAGCTTAAGTTGATTAGGAAAAGCGATGTGTACAGTTCTTCTGTAACGCTGTTCATGATCATACCAGCTTGCGCACCTTCAACTTGTTTAGGGTTGCCAGGCTCTACTTCTGGGTTGATCATTTGTAACAATTTCAAGCGAGGAATGGCTAAATCGTCTGTGGTTACATTCTCTGAGCCACGGCCAACGTAATCGCCACGTTCTTCGATAGTTGCTACACCGCCGAATTTTTCCGCTTGAACAGCTACGTTAGTGTTATTCGCCATGATGGTATTCCTTATGTTCGTTATTCGTTAATCGTTAATGAGTCATTGGATCAAATAGTTTGATCGAAAAACCCCCAACAACTGACTAGGAAGTAGGGGGTTAGCAAGCAACCACAACAAGTACATAGAGAGAACCAGTTGAGGCTGCAATATTAGTATCACTGTTAATGCAAGTCAACAGTGTTACTAATTAATTTTTACGCACCGATAGTTTTCGCACTTGAACAGGTTTTACACCTGCTAGTGAGTCACCCATCGAAATAAGCTCTCTGAACGGCGCTGCATTGACTTTACGTTGTAGAAGGTAAAATGCATCATTGTCTTTAATGTGCTCGTACAATGCGTCCCAATCAGTAACAGAGGGCTGTGTTTCTTCACTCATAGATACAGCGCCTATGCCAACGTAAGCCACTTTTTCGCCTACTTCTAAGGTTGCCTTTAAGTAGTTCTCAAGCTCGGTTTTACGCTCTTTCAGGGCTTTTAATTGCTCAGCTTCTATTAGAGCTATCTCGCGACGTACGCGAAATAACTCGGTAACTACAGCCTTACGGTCTGGTAGCTCGCTAGCGGGGATATCTGATATGTCAAATTCTTCTTTTAACTTCTCTGCTGCTGACATTTTATGCTGCCTCTTGTTCTGTGTTTTCAGCTAATTCCTTTGGGACACGGCAACCAGCCTCGAAGAAAGCGTGTAACTTGTCCATCGCTTCGTCGAATGCTTGCACTTTGGTTACTGGCGTAGTTTGCAACTTGGCTTTTAGTCGTTTGCACTCGGCGGTTAGCTTCGTTATCTCGTCAAGGTTCAAGTCGGCCATAGCGCTTTTTAAACCTTCTTCAGCTTCAACTAACTTCTCGCGTGTTTCTTCGAAGTCGCTACCGAACTCAACAACTTGCTTGCGCGTGTGGCGAACGTCTTTTACGGCCTCGTTGAACGCTTCAAGGTCAAAGTCTGCTGCTGTGATTTGGAATTTGTTTAAAGGTAAGTTGCTCATAATGGTTCTCTCTATAATGTAAAAGTTGTGGTTAGGCTGCTTGCGACAGTCCTGCGATAGTGTTTAGTAAGTCAATCATGTTCATCTGCTTGTTGAGCATCTTCTGGTAGACTTCTTCTTCTACCGTTTCCTCAGCCGCAATATGAATAATCTCGGTCTTACGTTTTTGGCCTGTTCGTACGATACGGTGGTTAAACTGCTCGTATAGGTCGGCACGATAAGTAGGGCTTGCCCAAATAACACGATTCGCCATAGTCAATGTCAAACCGTGCCCCGCTGATTGTGGGTGAGCGAAAATCACTTGAATGTTGCCCTGCTGAAATTGATGAACGATTCGGTTACGCTCCAATGATGGCGTGTCACCATCTATTACCGCGTAAGTAATCTTTCGTTTTTTGGCCTCGGCTATTAGGCCGTCACGTTGATGTGTCCAGTTGAACGCAACAAGCGTGTGGTCTGTCTCTTCAACCAAATCAAGCACCAGCTCATAACGTTCTTTGTGTACGTTAATGACTGATCCATCTTCGTTGTACACGCCACCCGACAGCGTTTGCAGTAGCTTCTGCATACGTGAACCCGCGTGGACGGCATTCAGCATTTCGCCGCTCTCCAACGCTAAAACTGACTCGCGTTTTAGGAACTCGTAGTCACGGCGTATCTTCTTAGGTAGCTCAACTGTTACCTCTCGGTAAATGGTCTCTGGTAACTCTTGAACGTCATCAAGCGCAACACGGGAAGTAATGTCAGATAGCATCAGTGTCACATGGTCTGCTGCACCGACTTTATCAACCCATTTCGTTGCCCCAATTGGCGCACCCGCAATGACTTGTGGATCACATACTTGTTGACGAAAGCCAAAGAAGTTTTTGCCAAGGCGCTCACCTCGGTCTATGAGGAACGCTAAGTGCCAAATGTCGAGAATGGTGTTAGGGGAGGGTGTACCCGTCATAAGTGCCATTTTCTTAATGTCACCTGCTATACGGTTAATTGACTTGGAACGCATGGACGTTCTGTTTCGGAAGGCGTCACCCTCGTCAACAATGAGGACATCGAATTTAGGCGCGTAGCCCTCGTTGTCTATCATCTTAACCGTGTCGTGGTTCGTGATTACCCATTGGGCATTACCTTCGAAGGCTTTACGTTTTTTGGAGGCAGTACCCGCAGCGATAGCATAGGTCGCTTCGGGCCAGCCGAAACGCAGGTCTTTAGCCCACGCTGGTGTTAAAATGGATAGTGGCGCGAGTACAAGAACACGCGCGTCAGGCCAGTACGTTTTCACTGCATGAATGCAGGCGAGCGTTTTGCCCGTCCCGCATCCATCGAAGTTCAACACGCGCTCTTTATGACCCCACAGGTTAGCAAATGCCTCTTGGTGGGCGAACGGCTTAAATGTCGGTTTCTCTTTTTTATGCAACATCTAAACCTCGATAGTGGTCAAAACCACATGCGCCGTTGCCGTATGCTTTACCATCACGGTTAGTGTTGCAGCCGTACTCACAGAAACGACAGGTATGCGCGTTAGCTTTAGGTATGAAGTCTTTGGTCGTTGTTAGTTTCTTGGCACGGTTATGGTAGCGAAGTAATAACATGCCCAGTTGACGACGGTTGAACGTGCGAACCATCTTAGTGCCATCATCTAAGTACCAAAACTCGACCTTAAACACGTCAATCTCAGGGAATCGGTGCATCGTGTGCAGCGCGTAGCTTAGCCCTTGGTCAGCGTGTTTCATTTCGTTGCCAAACTTCTGACCTGTTTTATAGTCAATGATGCGGCAAGAGTTTTCATTCTCACGGATAAACACGTCAAGTTTCGCACGGCCCCATAGCTCGTCGTCATCCCAATCGCACGGCGACCAATCTTTGCGGATACCCCAATTTTCTTCCATCGTGATTTTACCTTCACGGTAGTCCTCACGCAGACTAGAGAAGTCCGCTGAGAATTGGTCGAACTTGGTGCGGTTGTCCGCTGGCAATTCTTCTACGTCACCACGAACCCATGCCTCGCAGCCGTCGTGAATGACTGTTCCGCGTTGTGCGGCCTCACCAGACTCAACAGGTATTTTATCTACTTTGCCTAGTTTGACTGCCCATTGACAGTTTTCGAACTTCTTGAGCGTTGAGAATGACCAGGCTTTGACAGCTGCTGTTGGGAAGTCGACGACCATAGCGCCGCGTTCATCTTCTCGCGTTTGCTTCGCTTGTTTAAGTGCATCCGATAGAGCATTCAAATCTCCCGCTTTTTTAATCTTGTTGTTCTTTGGTGCTTGCGTGATAACCACTTTTTGTTTTGTTTCTTTAGCACGAGCGCCTAGCATTGCTGCTAGACCCTCCTTGCTATCAGCTTTCACAGCGTCCGAAGGCTTGGGCGTACTGCTTTTGCCTTGAATTGTTTGTTGACCAGACTCAGCGGCCTTGGCCTTAAGTTTGGCAGCAAAGTCCATTACGCGGCCTCCTTCCCAAAGCGGCGAATGAACGCCGCACAATCGTCTATCCCTATGTAAATCTCACCATTATGCTCAATCGCTGGCGCTGAGCGGAGGCCATGTGGGTTACTTTCCGAGAGGCGAACAACATCAAGTTCTACGCCAGCTAGTTCAGCGTATGATTTAACGTCAGGGCAGAATTTACATCCTCGGGCGGTGTATAAGATTGGCTTTTTCATAGGTCGTATCCATTATTTGAGTATATTTCGGGTTCAACGGATTTTTCTAGCTCAGCTCTGGCCTCAGCCATAGCTCGCTCGAAGTCCTCGCTGGTTCTTTTTTCGGGGTCGATTGATGAAACGTTGCTTGGCAGGGTGCTGTTGGCATCTTTAATAGCCTCAAGCACTTCCTCGTCGTTGTAGTTCCAGAACACTTCAACACATCGCGGACGCGACGGTAGGGGCGCTCTAGCACCTACAGGGCGAGACTTACGTTTCTTCTCAACATCGTGCGTAGATAGCATTCGCGATAGGGCGTTTTCAGATATTTCCTTGCCCGCCAGATAGCTATAAAGCATGCGTAAATCGTCAGGCAGCAAGTAACATGCTTTACCTGTATTCACGTGCTCTAAGTTGGCCGTCAGGAATGTCTTAACACGCGTCAACTGTGCAAACTCTTTAGGCTCAAGGTTCGCTGTCGACTTATCAAGAATACCTATGAACGCACCAAAATCACCGTCACGTAGCGCGGTAAAGAAGCTATCAGATGCGCTCATACCTGCTTTCTGCGTGTCGATTCGTGCTTGGTTCATGATGATTGAACCAGATTGGTGAGTGTCTACCTTGAATGAGCGAAGGTAAGTGGCAAAGGCGTGTAGCTCGCCCTTAATTAACTCGTCCGTATGCTCACGGTGCGATTTGATATACTCAAGTCGCGCCTCAAGGTTTCTCTGCTGCCTCGGTGCAATGTTGTAGCGTCGTTTATCGGTTACAGGCATTGCGTCCAAGTCGTTTGTCGCGAAGATGAAGTTCAGACGTTGAACAACTTCTCGCTGTTGTTGCTGCATCTTACGAAGCATCATGGTTGGCTCGGTGATACGCGTTTTTAACAGTGACGCTGCTTTTGTTAAGCTCGCCGCCCCGCGCATGTTGAACTCGTCAACCATCAACAACATTAAATCTTCCATCCAGCCGTTAAACTGGTCGTCGGCTATCCCTTGCAGCGTGTTCTGTGCCACGTACTGCTGGCCGATTAATGGGCGTAAAACTGACTTAAACAGTAAGCCTTTACCCGTACCCTCTGTACCATGGACAAGCCAAGCGGTCTGTGTCTTGTCTCGTTTCTGCATGATGAACGCGAGCCAGTTAATGAAATGCTCGAAGCAGTCCATATCATCACCCAACATATTTAAGATGATTTCACTAATGACAGGGCAGTCGTAGTGCAGCATCCAAGCGTTGCCATATGTTAGGGTCTCAGGGTAGTCATGCGTTGTTTTGTCACGCATGTAAACAGATGGCTTGAAACGGTTTATGTAGTCCTTGTCACCTATCGCGTAACGTGTCTCACCTCGGTTCGGGTCCAAGGTCACATGAATAGCAGGAACAGGGTCAGGAACAAGTTGGCCGTAATGCTTTAGCCACTCCGCAGCAATTTGCGCGTTCTTACGCTCTTTGAGTTCAACTACTTCGTCGTTCTCTTTGTCGTACTCCATCGTCATATACATGTCAGATGTTTGGTCAATAAACATCGAGCGTTGAACCTTGCGAACGATACCTTCGTCGTCCTTCACTTCCTCGTACGCTTCACCATATCTCTCAATATGTTTGGCGTATGCCTCCGCGTCGGCGCTTTTAAACAAGAAAGCGGGCTCATCAGGTATGAAACAACGCACCACCTCTGGGTTAGAGCGAGCAACCCAATATGCATTGTTCTTACTACCGCCTACGTTATAGCGAACAAACTCGTCGTCCTCGTACGCAAACTCCATACGAACAGTCGGCGGGTTAGCCATAACATTCATCGGACGGCCATCGACATTTATGCGCGTAAACTTCGGCTTGTGTCGTACGATCCCCGCTTCTTGTTGCAACTCCTTAATCTTGGTATCACGTATCTGGTTGATCGCATCCATCTTGTCGTGAACGGCCTCAAGTAAAGGGTCAAGATTAAGCAACTCTTTACCTTTTTTAACCAGCACAAAACGCTCGTCATCGTTGATAAACGGATTAGTGCGCTTAGGACCAAAACTAGGTGGGGCGATATAAATTAGACGGGCAGGCTCCGCTAGACAGGGGTCGATAACACTCTTTAAACGTGTCTTTGTCTTTGTCAGCTTCAACCTGTTATAAATGTCAGACTGTGAGTAGTTCAGCGACGTTAGCCACTCTTTTAACGCACGGGGCGACACTGAATTTTCAAGTAAAAAGTGTATGTGAACCGACACTTCATCTTGGTTCAGGCCAAATGAGCTTGAAGCCATAGCTACGTAAGAAACGTCATGCAGCGCGGTAGGCAACATTTCTATCACCGACTCGGCAACCTGCTTAACATCTGACGAGCGGTAGCGGTCTTTCAGTTCACCTTCTAACTTCAAACCGTCAACGTCCAGCACCATAAACTCGGTGCGAGCGTCTTGGTCGGTCATGTTCCGACGCGATTCATGTGCTAAAGGGCGAATGAACAAACCTTTGTATAGCGCACGACCGTATCGGGCGTTCTCTAATAGCAACTCTCGGTAGCCTGCTAAGCCTTCTTCCTCTACGTTCAACTCTGCTTCGTACGACGTTAATTTTGCAGCAAGTGGGTACGAGCGTGAGCTACCATCAGCTAGGCCAATCGTTTTACGCATCGGACCTATCTTGCTGTGCGCGGAAACAAAGTGTAGTTTCATCGTCTTTATGCCTCCCTTGGGTATTTTTCGAAATCGTCTGCACAATCTTTGTCACAGAACAACCTGCCTGGCTCATGCACTAGGGGTTCATCACAGTTGTAGCAGGCTTCTTTAGGTGTTAGGCGAGGGGTCTTAACCTTCGCATTTGCGAGCTGAACAGCAAGCATTAACTCCTGCTGCTCAACTGATTTGTCTATGTAATCGGGCATCTCGTTAAATTAAATTATTAGTAAACAGGTTCTGCATTTTAACAGTGTTACTAATTAAATTCAGCGGTATAAAACTGATTTTAGTAGTATCACTGTTAAAATTCGCTCTGCTACAGTTTGAGATTTAATCCAGTCGGGTCGTAATCCATTTTCCTTCGTCTTGAACGGCAACTAATGCATATGGGTAGACAAAGGCTCGCTGCTGTGTGCGGGGGTTAAGTATCATTAGAATAGGTGCTAGAGGCTCATCTTCTGGGTAGTGATACATACCCTCATCGTCGATTGTTGCTCGGTCTCCCCATCTGTGCCCATAAACGTAGTTGTTGTCCACGTTCTGCTTAAACGTATTACCCTCGTCACCGTTGCATAGTATCTGTGGGATAAAGCCAGCGTACTCAACAAGGTCGGATGGCGTTTGCTTTGGGTCAAAGCCCTCGTAAAGCGTCGGGTTCGTCACGCCAATGAATGACAGGCCATCCGCAGTTACGCTCGTAAACTCTTGATGGTTGTTCATAGCTACTCACCTAAGTCGCATTTCGGGCAATCTAGCTCTGTAACGGCCAGCTCTGAACCGTCAGGCATTATCGATTTAGTTTGGCGGTAGCTAGGGCGTAGAAACTCGTTGCACTTTAAGCAGCGGCGGTTGTTCGTTTCCTCGCGGTCGCCAGCGCCCATTACAGGCTTTTCGTTGGCATACTCAATGAAAGGGTGGAACTCAGGCTCTACCTTGTTCGCTACGTGCTTCTGCGCTTTACGTAGGTTAGGGAATACCATGACTTCGTTGTTGTCATCTTTGAGCACTTTAGGCTCGTCGTCCGGTAGCACAAGTAGCACTACCGTAGGTTTAGTTGTCGCAAAGTTATTTGGTTTAGCCATCGTTATGCCGCCTTCTTAATTTCTTTTATGAACTTCGTCGCCACTTTGTTGCGTTTGCAGTAATCCAAAATGTGGTCTTTCGCTATTTGTGAATCTATCTCGGTAGGTGATGAGTTTTGAGCCATTGCCCAATTGATTTCACCTGTTTTCAACAGTACGCCTTGCCGTGTAATCCCACGCGCTTTATGATGGAACTCAAGAACAGGGGTATCAGGCACACCGTTGTATTCGTTGTCCTTGCTTACGTACATGTGTGGAATCACGCGGATGCTATTTCCCGTTTCAGGGTCTTGGTAGAACGGTGTAAAGCCCTCAGCTTTCATCGTACGCGCTAGGTCTGTGGCTTTCTTCATTGCCTCAACCTTCTGCTTTCTAGCCGCTTCAACGTCCGCTTTAAGCTCTGCAATTTTCGCCTTCTGAGTCTTGTTAACCTTCTCAAGACGCTTAGGGTCAAGGCGTTGCAATAGCTTAAGCTCAGCACGTAATTGTTGTATCTCAGCTCGGTCCTTCTCTTTGTGCTCGATAGCTTTGTCGATCACTTCACTCTGCTTGTTAAGCAGTCGATTCTTTTCGTTAATGACAGCCTGCATGTCGTCTACCTGTGCCTGTAGAGCTTCAATGTGGTCAACCGCTTCGTTAAATTCGTCCACAGTTTTGTTGTGTGCTTCTGCAACAGCTACGATGTCCTCAAGTATCTTAGTTGCGCTGTCTGCTATGGCTTGTACTGTCATTTTCTGTCTCTCTGTTATCTGTTTGTGAAAAAAGGGGACAGGAAAATATCAAAACCCGTCCCCTTTGCTTTTGAACGTTCGTTACTTAGAATATTCTTTGGCGTAACCGCCTTCATTCGCTAGCGGTAGCCCGATAGCCCATTCAGGGGCTTTTGACATGTTGCGCTCCATGATTGAAAACGCTTCGTCCTCGTTGCCTTCCTTCAAAGCGGCAAGTAGCTCATCGTGAACGCTACCCATCACCCAGCCCAGATACTTCTCATCTAGCTCTCGGTCTACGTTCACAAGCTGCTCGGCCAGAATGTCACGTGCTGTCGCCTGTGCTATGTTCTCGATAAGCAGGCCGTGCCATAAGTATTTAGGAACAGGCTTGCCCCAGCGGTCGTACTTGTCAGAGTCAAACACCACCTTCATCGAAACACCTGACTGCGTTTCTTCGCCCTTATAACGTGCGTTGCTATACTGTAGAACGCGACCAGACGGCAGAACCACTTGGTCTTTACGTGCAATGTATAAGTCGTTTGGCCCAAAGCGAAGCTCACCACCGTTCACAATCACCGGCATGACCGTGTTCGCCAAGAAGTGCCACATCGCCTTAATCGCGTAGTGCTTAACGTCATACGCATTCTTTACGTTGCGACAAAACTCATCGTCTTTGAACATCGGTTCCATGCCAAGCGGACCACTTGCAAGGTACTGCTGGAAACCAAACCAACCCATTGAGAAGCCAAGGCCAAGTGCCGCAGCCTTACCCATTTGACGCTCGTCAGGGTGCGTTTTCTTCGTCACCTTGTAGCTGAATATGTCCGTCGCAATGTCACTGTATAGGTCGAAGTTCGGGTCATTACGGAAGTTTTCTAGCAAGTCCTCTTGGCCGCAGAACCACAAGTTCACACGTAACTCAATGTTCGATAAGTCACACACACCAATCTGGTAGCCATCAGGCGCTAGCATCGACAAGCGGTGCTTACCACCACGAGTGTTATTCTGCTGGTTTAGCTTCTGCCCGCCCGACCAACGGCCTGTCTGTCCCGCCCCGTAGTAATTAAGGAAAAACGGCATACATGCGTCAGTGAACCCATGCTTGCGGAAGGTGGACGACACGCTAATCATTCGCTCTGCACGGCTCTTGGCGATAGTCGACTTCATACGCTCACGTGCTTTGTACAGCACCGCATACTCAGGGTTATCTATCTGTAGGCGAATGTACTCAGGGTCGCCTTTACCAAGGGCAGGGGTTAGCAGGCCTGTCGTCTTAGAAATCTTCTTAGGAACACGAAGTTCAAGACCCGCAAGCAATGTCGCGTACTGCTGATTTGAGCTGAAAGTTTTCGGTGTAATATCATCAAACCCTTGCTCGTAACAGTATTCAATAGCCTCAACAACCGCCTCACCATCTTTGATGTTTTCTTCCTCGATAACTTCCTCAAGCAAGTCGTGGCGAATATCAAACTGCGGTTCAATGTTCCCGCGTAAGGTGATGTGCATGGCGCGTAGCTCTGTGCTGTTCGCCAGACCGATACGCGGTATGTAAGCCAAGAACAAACGGCGCATTAGGTTAACGTCTTGGCGACAATACTTAGCCAGTGACGCGTGCTGTTCCTCACTAATGTACTCGTACTTGATACCGTCAACGTCCGCTAGGTCGTTACCTTTACGAAGGGCAGGGTCGTCAGGCCATTCGTCCTTCGCACACGCATTTAGACTGCTCGGTCTATGCGCCGCTAGGTACTTACGCATCAGCATTGTGTCGAAGTAAAAGTCGAACTCTAACCCATGGCGCCAGTTACAGATTGCACCGTCGAATACCGTGTTATGAGCCACTAGGCCGATACGTAGGCCATCCGCACGAGCGTCTTTCAACTTCTGCATCTGCATGTTGTAGAACTTACCGCCGTGGCCGTACTCAATGTGTTCGTCTAGGTCGATAACCAGCCCTAGGCCAGTTTCATGAAAGCGCGGGTCATAGATGTACTCAGGGTACGTCATCGACTTTAAGCTAAATGACTTAGAGCCATTGTTCGCACGTGACTTGTAGAACGTCTCCCAATCAAGGAATACAATTATGTCTAGCTCGAACGCCTTTTTAATTACGTCCAGCGCTAGTTTGTCGTCTTGAGTGAAGCAGCTCATGCCACTTCACCTTGTAGGATGCTGTCTAATGACTTACCTTCTTTTTGCTCTTCGCAGTATTCTTCAGGAATAATGTCAGCGAGCCCTGGCGTTTCTTCAACAGCCGTTCGTAACGTTTTGTGGGTCTCAAGGTATTTGATCATCTTAAGCTCAATCTCCTCCGCTTGCTGTTTAACAAGGGCACTCTTAGGGAATAAGCCCATGATGCGCTCTTCGAACATCGGCAAGTCGTTAAACAGTGTTTCGTTCACGTTGCCAATTTGGTAGCAGTAAGGGATAGGCTTCTCACCACCAAAGTCCAAGTTCATAATGTCGGCCTTGTCAGCGCTTGTAACAGTGATGTGAGGTGCAACGGGTAGTGTGCCGTCCATAATGGTTGATACGTCCTCACCGTCAGCACACAAGTTACCTATGCCGTACATATCGAATAGGGCGGCGTACACGTCACGGCCTAGTTCAGCCAGCTCTCGGTTAAGGCTCTCTATGCGTCCGCCAATCTGTGCGTTAACAACAGCAAGGGCTATCTTGCGACGGTTATAGGCATTAAGGCGTAAGCCCAGTTTTAGTTTTTTCATGGTCAAATACCTGTATTGGTTAGAGGGTGAGTAGCGCAAAGCACTACTCGCTAAATTATTAGTGTTACTGTTAATTAAAGTGATTCTAAAACAGCGATAGCCGATTGTATGGCCTTTAGCCTGTCATGTGCTTTTAGTCGCTCGGCGTGTGTAGAGCCTTCTGAGTCGCGCACATTCGCTAGTTCTTTGGTTATCATTTCAAGCCCCATCGTAAGCCCGTCAATTTGTGCCTTACGGTTGGCTTGGCGCTGCTGCTCTGTCTCGTCATCATCGCCAGTGATGCAGTTTGACAGGGTGTTTACAAAGCGCCGAGCAACGTGTGCTTGAGTGCGCTCGTTAAACATGATGTAAAGGTTTTGGTTGCCTATATGACGCTCGATGAAGTCGATAGCGTACTCCATTTGGTTGTCGTCGCTCACATCGCGTAAGATTTCGCTAATGTCGTCACCATCTTCCACCGCATCTTCAACAATGCTCGAAAGGTCGATTGCCAGCTCTAGGCGCTCTACGTCGTGTGGCTCTAATGTGTAATTTGAAAAACGTGACATTAAAATGCTCCCATGTGTTGCTTTAATACTTGGTAGTCGTCGTAACTCATTTTTTTTCCATAGCCCCATTTATCTTCCCATTCACTCTTACAGGGGGAGGCATCGTGCTCAAGAACGTAGGCTGCACGCCTTTTCGCTGCTTGTAGACTATCAGGCCAATTCATGCTGAATAGGAAGTCCCACTCTTCGCTCATGAGACTGTGCCCACACAGTTCTGTCGAGTATCCTGTAAAGTTAAAGTGATCTTCGCACCAGTACTCATCGGGGAAACCGTCTATGTGTGCTAAGCGTCCCGCTATGCAAAATGTCGTCCCACATTCGTTGGCTCTGTGTCTTAAATCTTCTAGGCTTGAGTGGTTAGAGATATTTGAGAAGCAAACCATATCCACATCAAAAGGCTCAAGTTCAAGTATCCGATTCGCTGTATGCTGATATTTGCTTAACTGTGTCATGCTGCTTGCGCCATACGATGTTTTGTAACGAACAGTGACTTAGGACGTGTGCCACTGGCTATGTCTTTGTGGATTTGCATGTAATCCCACATACGGCCGCCTTTCTCAAAGCTGTGTGAACGCATACCGGTGTAGTGCTCAATGTTCGCCGTGCGTAGATTGGCTTGGTCGATACGATTGTGTGCCTTGTTGGTGTTACGTGCTAAAGCTCGCACTTGGCCTTGTAATTCGGTGATTGCTTCTTCTAATTTGGTTAATTGGTCTTTGTTTCCAAACATGACTGGTACTCCGTGTTTTGTACTCTAATGCAGAGGGCGAACAGCGTCTGTATCGCGCTTTGCTTTTTCAATTTCTGTTGCTAGTTGCTTGAATAGGGCGTGTAATGGGTGGTTCGCGTCAACCTTCTCGACGGTCACGCCTTCATCATCTTCTGGCTCGTCGCCAATGTCCTTGTAGTCGTTCTCATAGTTGCGCAGCACAATCGCTTTGAAGCTTTCGTCATCTCCAATACGGTCTCTTAGCTGGCTGATAATGTTGATTGCTTCGTCAAATGCGCCCGAAATAGCCTCTTTTACATGCTCTGGCTTGAAGTCTTTGTAGGCGGGTGCGCTCTCTGAGACAAAGCTCGTGACGGTCGCTGCTAACACTTTCGCTCGGCGGTCCATTGTGTGCGCATCGTCCATCAGTATTGAGGTGATTGGTACATAAAGCGGCATCTTCTCAAGCGCTTTAGGGTCGCTCTCGTGCTTCTCCATCGCGTTCTTGATTTTCGCTATAGCTACAAGGTTCTCTATCATGTGTTTCATTGGTTTGTCCTTTTATTTTGCTCGTGTTTAAAGGGTGGTTATTAGTATTTAGTAGCAAATGCTAACGCGCTGGTTAACAGTAACACTACTATCGCGGCGCACGACAAAACGGTGCGCGTAAGTCGTTGCTCGACGCGACGGTGGTACCTTGATTTCATAGTGTCTCCGCTTAAAAAAGTGGCCGCATAATATAAACACTGCTAACGTATGTCAACAGTGTTGCTGTTAAAAATAAAGTGGTCTAAGCTGCCTGTAACTCGTTGGTAAACAAGGGAACAGCTTTGTCCGGCGGTAAGAAGTTGGGCAGCGGCTCTAAGCCCGATTTCGTAAACTCTACTAATACCGTACGCCCGACAAGCTCACCTAAATCAGACAGGTCTCGAATGCCTAAAGCCCCAAGAAGCATGTCCAATTTTCTCTCCCACAAGGCTCTCGACTTAGGGGTGGTTGCTGCGCTAAGGTGAAAGTTACGGTAGTAGTACACGCCAACCCGACGGCCATCGAAGGACTCTACGACTTGCATGTTAATCGCTGGGTCGCCTGCGCCATTCAATGACGCGCCTTTGATTTGGAACTTGTATTGACCAACATCAAAGTAGGGCTGCTGGTACTGTCTTGTTCGACGAAAGGCCGTTGCACTCATGCTGCCTCCTCAAGCGCTACAGGCTCTGCGACAGAAGGTGCGCGTAATGTACGTGCGAAGGTCAACAGGGCTTTCACTTCCTTGCGATAGCTCTCGTCAGGGTGCTCGTCAACCAGCTCCTCCCATACGCTGTGTACTGCAATTTCTTCGTTCACTCGCAGTGCGGTCGGTGTCAACAGGGCAGTGATTGGGTCGCCATTTGGCAGCGCACGGTCTAGCACATAGTAGTTGGCAGGCAGTCTCGCTGCACGTAGGTCAACAGACTTCACATCGCTTGGGTCAAACGTTGATGACTCAAGGTTCGCGCTGTACATACAGGCGGCGTAAACGTTAACACCTGTCAGGTCTGAGTGACGGAAGGTGGCCGACTGCACTGAGGCAAAGGATAAGTCAGCCCCCTTAAAGTTACAGTTGATGAATGATGAGTCCTTCAAGTTGGCGAACGACAAGTCCATGCCCTCAAAGTTACAGTCGATGAACACCGCTTTCGAATAGTCGTTGTCCGCTGTCTTTAGTGTCGTGAAGTCTACGCCGTGCTCTACGCGTTGCATGTTAGTTTGTGCTTGTTCCATATCAGTCTCCTAAAGTTATGGTTTTATGGTGTTTGCCCGTCAGTGGGCGTTAAAGAATAGAATTTAGTAGTTACTGGTCATTTGTTGAGCGCTGGTATGACCTGTGTTCATGTTTTGTACAAAGTGTCCAGCTTTAGAAAAGTGGTGTCCAAGTTTGAAAATAAAGGTGGACACTTATTTTTAATTTTGAGTGAGTGCTCATTAACCCCCGCACCCCGTTAGGACGCATGTGTGAGAATATAGCATCGTCGCCCGACAGGGGGCTGTCCACCTTGTCCATGTTGTCCAACATTTGGATACCTAGCATTGAGAAAAAGTTTTTTGTTATTACTCTTTAATAAGTATTAATTAATAATAAATATATAATAAGAGGTATGGACAAAGTTGGACAACATGGACACTTTGGCCTGAAGCCTTTGCTGGTGCTGCTTTCGGGCGTCCAACCCCCTTGGACAGTGCTGAAAAAAGGTGGACAGGTGGCCTAAAAAGGTGGACACTTTTGCCAATCCCCAACCTCTGTCCTCCATCCCCCAACAACCGCCAAAGAATGCCCATCCGTAGGCCATTCATTTGTCGTTAAAGGCTCACAATTATAAGTTTTGTGTCTTAAGTCACTGATAAATAAGCGCTATATGTCACTCGCTTTCCAGCTTTCGCCATCGCCTACCAATATACAGCACCCGACCGCGCCATCAGCTGTCTGCACTCCCTCGCAAAACGCACAGCCTGCTCCGCGTGATGCCTAGCCCTCGCCGGTAATCCCTCGTTCATCGCCCGTTGCCATGCCGCCCGTTGTTGCTCCGCCGCTAGCCTCGCCGTACCCGCTCGCTGTCTCATGTCCTGTGTACTCATGCCCATCAGTCTGTTTCCTATGCCGCGCGTTGTAAGTTAATCTGCATGTGACGCTCAATCTCTTTCAATTGATACGTGATGTTCAATACCTGCTGCTTTAATCGCGCCGCAAGTCGTAGGTCTCCCAACTCACGCGCTAGGTCGGTCGCTAACTCATAGTCGCCAATCGCATGCCAGCTCAGCGCTATCCCGTCCAGTATTGAATAGCCACTCGCTAGCAGTCGTCTGTGTAAAGCGTTTATCGGTTGCATCGTGTTCTCCCGTCTGTAATGGTTGCTCTGTGTTATGTGCCAACCGCTCACCAGCAGTCGGTCTCTGTTAAGTGATGTGTGTCGGTCGGTGGTCGGTGAGTGTTGAGTGTTGAGCAGTGACCGTCGAGTAGTGCGCGCCCCCCGTTGAATGGCCTCTGTCGTTCGGATACCTCTTAATTTCTGTCGTCTAAGACCCCCGTAAAAATAAATTCAGCATCAGAACCCGACTCCGGCTTATGTGCAGGATTAAGGGTGATTGCTTGGACTTTCGTGTCAGTCGTGGAATCTACCTTGACGCAGGACGCAGGACATGCGGAGCGAGGAACGAGCGTAGGAGCGTAGCGGGCTGTACTAGCGTACTAAGCGTTGAGGTTAAGTGGAACGTCTGTAAGCGAAATCTAAGCTCCCTTAATCCCAACATCAGCCCATTCTCCAAGCAGAATGCAATTCAATCCTGTCCACATTGCGCTATCGAACTCTCCAAACCTTCTTATCCGTGGAATCTGATTGATGACCAACATCTGCTATTCGTCCTCTGCCATCCGACACTCGCCCTTTTTCCTTTGACGATCCTCACGTCCTCACTTCTCACGTCCTCACTGCTCACGTCCTCACACAAAAGGTCTAATCTCTTCACCTTCCTCACTTCTCACTATGTAGGGGATAACAGAACAACATACTTTGGGGCCATGTGGCGCGGGTGGTGAGTGTTAGCAGGGCAGGTCACTCGGTAGGGGGTTAGAGGGAAAGGCTAGGCTTTAGAGGCTAAAGACCAGGGCTCACTGTCACACTAGCTATTAGTGTAAGTAGTCAGTGTGGCTTGTGCTCATCGCTAGACCTTTAGCACGGCGTGCTGCGTATGCACGGCTACGCGCTTCGTCAATAGCCGTCACTTTACCTTTACCAGCACACTTGGCGCATGGAATGTCTTTGTTGTGCTTGTGGATACGGTACAGACCTGTTCCGTTACATGCTTTACAGTGAGTACCAGCTACAGACTCAACTATCGCCTCCACAGCATTTATCTCAGGGCTTTTCTCGGGTGTAGGTATACGTTTGCCTATCCATTGGTAATACTCCTCGCTGTAGGCGCGTATACGGATTTTTTCTATTTCCTCCTCCTCTGTTTCCACAGGTGCATCTAGGGCGTTAAGTGTTGCTTCATAGGCAGCAGCGCTACCGAATAAGTCGTCAGTGTCGAATAATGAATCAAGTGATAATGTGTTGGTTGACATAGATATTTACCTCTTTTATATTTCAGAAATGAGCAGGGTGTTCCCGCACCCTGCTCGTAGTTTCTTAGCTAAGTTATCTTAGAAAAGAAATTTGTTTGTGATAGCCTCTAGCTCTAACGGGCTAGTAGGCTTTTTATTGCGCATTGCTGTTGATTTCGTTAGCTTCTCAAGCTTCGCAGCTCTTGCAGCCAACTCGTCTTGGCGGTATTGGATTGCGCGTACTTTGCTTATTTCTTTAGCAGCCTCGGCCAGCTTCTTCTCGCTACCTTGTGTGAAATGAACACCCCAGAACTCAACACCGTCGTCAGTTGTGAATGACTCGATTGTTGTTGGGTTGCCCAGCAGTCGGTATGCGTCAGCTTGGAACTCAGCTTGCTTGCGTGGACTAACGCGTGTTCCTGTGTAGCCAGCCTTCTTAACCATCTGCGCCACTAGGAACTCGATAGGGTCGAAGGTCATGTATGATGAGTAGACGCGAACTGGCGTGTCTAGCTCTACAAGGTCTAGCAACTTGCGGAACTCTGCTGCGTAGTGCTCTAGGTAGGCGTGTACGATACGTGTCTCACGTAGTAGCTTATCAACCTCTGTAACTTCGTCGTCGCGAACTGCGTTAGACATTGCAGCGATTGTTAGCTCCTCGCTTGTGTTATCCATTTTGTGTATTTGGTCGAGTACGTATTGCTTTCTACCCTCAAGGCGTTCGATTTTGTTTGAGAAGTCGATGGCCTTGCGCATGCACTTGGTAGCGAATGGTATGCTCTTTTCTGGTATATCACCGATGTGTTCAACCACAAGCCCGTAGTTTTTATCCGCAATGGCTCTACCACGTAGTTGCTTCATGATTGCCCAAGCACCGTATTGAGCGCCTTGTGTCCACTCGTCAGGTGTTCTGTGTAGGCGGTCATCAATCCACTCCTCTTTGCTCACGTCCTCGTACACAACCTTGCGTTCGCTATCCATCGCTTGTGTTACGTTGACCTTTTGCTTGTGTAGGTCGTGTTGCTGCATATCATGTACTAGCTCATTCTCTGCCAGCCATTCTGCGGCCTCATCGTCCTCCTCGTAGAAGCCAAGGTCTGCAAGGTCGTTAAGCTCTCCATCTTCTAAGAAGCCATCATCAAGGTCGTTGTTAACCTCGAACGTAGCCTCGATAGCGCGTTGGAATGGATGAAGCTCGAACACGTAGTCACCAAGCGTACTAAGCACTTGAGCATGTCCTTGATACTGTTTGAACAGCTCCTCAGCCCAATCAGCCACGCTGGTCACTGCGCTGCTCATCTTGCGTATTCTCTCGCTGTCTGCGTCCTTGATTGCCAGTGCCATTGACGTTGCGATAGTGTTGTCCGCTTGGCGCACCATCTTGTTTAGCTCTGACTTGATAGCCCATGCGATACCACGTACCACATAGTTCGTACGGTGGCCGTATACCGTTGATAGCTCATCTATTGCTAGCACTGCTTGTTTCGTTAGCTCTGAGGTTGACATGCTTAGTGCTGCTTGGCCGTTAGCTGTGAAACCTTTAGTGTCTGCGTTAGAGATAAGTACGTTTTTCATAATGTTTACCTTTTATGTTGTTGGGACTCCTAAGTAGGTTCAACGTCCCGATTTATGAATGACTCGAATCAAACTCGATCCGAACCGACCGCGCCTTCTGAGAGAAAGCACATACATATGAACAACCAACCACAGACACAGAAAACGCGGCAAGCGATTCAGGACAAAAAACGAACAGGGTGGGGGTATCACAGGGCGATTTGCTATATATTTTTTTCTAAATTTTTTGCGGTGAATCCTAACAGTGTTACTATTATAAAAAATAACAGTGAGGCTAATAATAATGAAAACAAACGCCCTTGTTGAATCGTTGCGTAACACCGCTGTAGAGCTTATGAACACTGCTAGCGAGCTTGAGACAAAGTACGTGGTTACGCCACGAAGCAACCCCCAAGAATTTAAACTCATTATCCCGCTAGGTATGTTTGCTGGAACGGCGGTGGACACGCTAAATCTTAAGAAACCGCCTAACGTTGTGTACGTCGGCGAGTGCCGCATGGGTGGCGTTGACTACGGCTCAGTACGTATCCTCGTACGTGAACCATTCGATATTGATATTGCTCAGTGGGAACTTGTTGGTGACAACACGTTAGTTTGGAGTGAGTAAATGTCGGGGGAATATTCACTATCAACGCTTAGCGGGAGTTATGCGTCGCTTGGCATTGCCCGCCTAACAGCACAAGAAGAAACCTACGTTCAACGCCGCACTCAGGGGGTTAATCCTTCTGCGGCGGCTCGTGCGGCTGGCTATAAGTACCCAGCAAGGGCGGTGGCTGAGCTATCTGAACGTGAGGACATAAACCTAGCAATCTCTTACATGCGCGAAATGCAAAGGCAAGTTGCAGTCCAAGCGGGGGCTATTGAGTTCACCAAGGACGACGCAACAGCCCTTTATCTTGAGGCGCATGCCAAGTCAGCGACAGCGATGGAAGAAATACGTGCGGTGGATTCGCTCGTTAAGCTGCATGGCCTAGCAACACCTGAAAAAGTCGAAGTTAACATCACTAACCGTAGCCAGATGGAAACTATGGACGATGAGCAACTACTCAAAATGGCTGGACAAGATATTCAATTGTCGCCTGATGAGTATAAGGTGGCGCACGATGAGGACTGAGCATTGCCATGAATGTTTGCGCACTGTTCCTCACTTTGAAATGTATGACCAAAAACACTGCCTAAGTTGCGCAAAGCAGCTGGGAACGTTTGTGAGGCCATCTAACAAAGAGTCAGTGCAACGAATCGAACATGAGTTCAAACGCGTCAGAGAGGAAGAAATAGAGGCGTTTAACGTAGAGCTTGAGGCTAGGAAAGAGCTTGCTGAACGTGAGCTGGTTCGTCGTCGTCTTTTACCCTTCATTAAGCGGCATAATGACGCTTACATGCCAGGCTGGGTTCATGCCGATATTTGTATGCGGCTTGAGAAATTCGCGCAGGACATTGAGAACGGCCTATCGCCACGGCTGATGATTACGATGCCACCGCGACACGGTAAGTCGGAAATAGGCTCTAAAACATTCCCTAGCTGGTACTTAGGCCGTAACCCTACGCATGAGGTTATCACCTGTTCGTACTCGGGCGACTTAGCAGAGGACTTTAGCCGTAAGTGTCGTGACCTACTGGACACCGACAAGTTCAAGGCAGCATTCAAAACACGTCTATCGCCAGACACCAAGAGCGTTAAAAAGTGGATGACTACAGAAGGTGGTGGCTTCACTGCGGCTGGTGTTGGTGGTCCGATAACGGGTCGTGGTGCGCACTTAGGTATCATTGACGATCCCGTAAAAAACCGTGAAGAAGCTGAGTCGGAAGTTACCCGCCAAAAGGTAAAAGATTGGTACTCATCGGCATTCTACACGCGTCTTGCACCAGGGGGCGGTGTGCTGATAATTCAGACTCGCTGGCACGATGATGACCTTGCGGGTTGGCTATTAAACGTATTTGAGGAAGCGAAAAAGGAGGCTGAGGAGAAGGGCGAACCTATCCCAGAGGACGTAGACCAATGGGATTTGGTTGAGTACCCAGCTATCGCGACACAGGACGAAAAGTACCGTAAGAAGGGCGAGGCGCTACACGAGGAACGCTATCCGTTACCCGCGCTACGTCGTATAAAACGTGCCATGATACCGCGAGATTGGGAGGCGCTTTACCAGCAAAGGCCAGTGTCTGAGGACGGTGACTTCTTCACGCGTGATATGTTCCGCTACTACAAGATTGGCGAGCTACCACCGTTGGAGGACATGCGTCTGTATGCAGCGGCTGATTTGGCTATCTCTACAAAGCAAACGGCGGACTACAGTGTGTTTGTGGTAGTCGGTATCGACCGTAAGCAGAATATTTGGATTGTTGACCTGATACGTGGCCGATGGAACTCGTTGGGTATCATTGACCGTATGTTTGAGATTCAGACGAAGTATAACCCTGAGCTGTTTGGTATCGAGACAGGCCAGATTGAGCTAACGCTAGAGCCGTTCATTCAAAAGGCCGAGCAGGAACGTGGTATCTCACTTCGCTACGAGAAGCTTAGAACACGCGGCGCAGACAAAGGTACACGTGCTAGGCCGATACAGGGTCGTATGGAACAGGGCAAGGTTATTTTCCCTACCATAGAGTCGACACCGTGGATGAGTTCGCTACAGAACGAGCTACTTAAGTTCCCGTTAGGCGCTAATGATGACCAAGTGGATGCGTTGGCTTGGATTGGTCAAATGCTCATGCTATTTGGTATTCGTAACGAGAAGAAGCCCAAACCTAAAAAGTCGTTTAAGGACAAATTGCGTAAGTTTGGCGGTGGCACTAGAGGCCGTCATAAAAGTGGTATGGCTGCTTAGCGTTTATTGAGAATTAACAGTGCTACTGTTATTATTGGCTAACAGTAAATAATAATAACAACAACAGGTCGTGAAACTTGGACGCTGAAACTATAAAACAGATAATCGCGTTAGGCTCGCTTTTTGTGGCCGTGATTGGCTTGTGGCATAAGCTAGTCATACTACCCATCAAAGAGGAGCTGAAACTCAACGCGACAAGTATCCGCACACTCGAAATTGACAGTGCGAAGCTGGATACAACGCTCACAGCGCTTACTAACGCAATTGACCGACTAACCGATAGGTTGGACCGTGAATGAGTAGAAATAAGAAAAGAGACCCGAGGGTTGTTGCTCGTGATAATCAGACCCGATTTGAGGAAGCGAACAACACCAAGCATAAGGACTTTATCAAACGCGCTGTGCGTAACAACAACTTTTACGCAGGTGATCAGTGGAACAAAGAGGATAAAGCCCGCCTAGACCGTGAAGGCCGACCAGCCTTGACGCTAAATATGATCTTATCAACGGTGAACGCCATAATAGGTGAGCAGCTTGAGCGTAAGGTTGAAGTTGTCTACCGACCGCGTGACTACGGCGATGAGGGCACTGCGTTCGCGCTTAATGCCATCACCCGCAGTATTCTTGCGGTAACGCACTTCGACGATACCGAAGAAGATGTGTTTGCTGATGGCCTAATCACAGGCCGTGGGTACTATGACGTTCGCATGAGTTTCGAGAAGAACCTGCAAGGTGAGGTTGTTATCACGTCTGAGGACCCTATTGACGTTATCCCTGATAGTGAGGCTAAAAGCGCAGACCCGTCTTCATGGAACGAGGTGTTTATCTCACGTTGGCTAACGCTTGACGAGATTGGTGCTTCATATGGCTGGGAGAAGGTCGAGGGCTTAGAGCGCCTAGTTGATACTAGCAGCTATAACACGGACGATAACTTCGAATACTTTGAAGGCACGTTTGGTGGCACAAGCCGCACGACAACGATGGACGAGAAGGACAGCCGTCAGCTAAGGCGTGTTCGTGTTATTGAGCGCCAGCACTTTGAGGTAGATGAGCAGTACCACTTTGTCGATATGACTACGGGTAACATGAGACCTGTACCGTTTGGCACTGATAAAGAAGAAATGGAGGCGTTCGCAGAGCAGTATGGCCTTGAGCTAATTAAGCGTAAAGGTCGCCGAGTGCGAATGACTGTTACAGCGGATGACATTCTGCTGCATGATGATTGGTCTATCTACCGCTCATTTACTATCGTGCCTTTCTTCCCGTACTTCCGCCGAGGTAATCCGTTTGGCCCTGTAGATAATCTAATCGACCCACAGAACCTACTGAACAAGACCAGCTCGCAAGAGTTGCACATTGTTAACACGACGGCTAACAGTGGCTGGGTGGTGCAGGAGGACTCACTGGTCGATATGGACGCTGAGGACTTAGAGGAACGCGGTGCTGAAACTGGCCTAGTGCTACAGTACAAACGTGGGTATGAGAAGCCGGAAAAGATTCAGCCGAACCAGATACCAACGGGCATCGACCGTATCTCACAGAAGGCCGCTGCAACTATCCGTGAGATATCATCGGTTAATGCGTCAATGCTTGGTACGGCACGTGCTGACCAGTCAGGCCGTGCGCAGGAGGCCGCTGTAAGTCGTGGTCAGATTCAGGTGTCGGTAATCGTGAGTAACCTTAAACGTGCCCGCCGTATGGTTGGCCGTAAGGTGCTTGAGCTGGTTCAAGACTTCTACAGTGAGACTCGCTACTTTAAAGTGACGGGTAGCAGTATCCTTCAGGGCGAGGAGCGCACGGAGGAGGTCGGCATTAATGTGCCAGATGAGGACGGGAACATAATCAATGATGTGACCATTGGCGATTATGACGTTGAGGTAAGCTTTAGACCTTCGGGCGGTACAATGGCCGACCAAGAGTTTGAGGAAGCGTTGCGCTTGCGTGAAATGGGCGTTGCTATCCCAGACCATGTTATTGTCCAGCACTCGAACCTTACTAAACGTGGTGAAATTGCCGAGTTCCTTAAAGAAAGCCAGGGCTTCGGTGAGCCGAGCGAAGAACAAGCAGCGCTTGAACAGATGCAGATACAGCACCAAATCAACATGCTGCGTAAAGAGCTTGAAAAAGTTGATGCAGATATTGATGTGGCACTGGCGACGGCTAAAGAGAAAATGGCTAAGGCTGACTCGCTAAGTGGCTTCAACCAAGCGCAAATGGAGCTACGACGACTCGAACAAGAACGTGTGGCCAAAGAGCAGGAGCTATCACTTCGCATTGCTCTGGCGGCTAGAGGCCATCAGAATCAGAATGCTATAAACGATAAGCGTATTTCTAGCCAAATCGCTATGAAATCTATGGATATGGCGTATAATGCGTCGAATAAAGATAACAGTAACACTAATAAAAATAATAACAGAGGTGACTAATAATGGCTGCAAACCGTAACCTTGATGGACTTAACGCAACATCGGCAATTCTTGATGATTACACGCCACCTACGCCAGAGGAGCGTGGCGACTTCGTTGAGGACGATGAAGCCCCTGCGGACGACGTTGTTGATGAGCTTGAGGACGATGACGAAGAATCAAGCGAGCTTGAAGAAGAATCGGATGAAGATGAAGAAGAATCGGACGGAGATGAAGATGAGTCTGAGTCAGAGGGCGAGGGTGATGTGGATGGTGCTGAAGGCGAGGAGGAAGAGCCTGCTGAAAAGCCTTCTAAGGGCGCTAAAGGCCGACGTGTACCACTCGAACGACTAAACAAGGAGATTGAGAAACGTCGCAATCTTGAGTCTGTAGTACAAAGCCTCCGTACAGAGATCGACGCGTTGAAGGGCGCTGGTAGCCAAGAATCGCAAGGCGAACAGCAAGCTGATCCTGTTGGTTTCACCCGCGAGGAGTTTGAGGGTATGCAGGAGGCTATGCTTGACGGCGAGACTGATAAGGCTTTCGAGTTATTCGGCAAAATGATGGCTAGCCAAACTCAAGCGATACAGGCCAAAGCTGAGCAAGAAGTATCAGAACGCGTACGAAATGAGCTTAACCAAGACCGTGCAATGTCTGAGTTGCAACAAACGGCGCAGGCGTTAGCTGAAAAGTACCCAGAGCTTGATAGCGCTGGTGACGAGGCGGACGAAGGTCTGATTGAAGAAGTGGTGGAAATGCGTGACCTGTACGTTGATCGTGGTCTATCGCCAGCCGAAGCGCTTAAGAAGTCAGTTCGCTTAGTTGCCCTTGAAAATGATTTAGTTGACCGTACAGCTAAACCTAAAGCAGATATGGCTAAGCCTACGAAGAAAACTAACACTAAGGCCAAGCTAGCTGCGGCCAAGAAAGAGCGTGGCAAGCTGTCGGGCACAGGTGGTGGCAATAGTCGCCCTGATATTGATATTTCACGCATGTCAGACGACGAGTTTGCGGGTCTTAGTGCAGAGGCCAAAGCGCGTGCAAGGGGTGACTACGTGGTTTAACAGGCCTGTTTTTATTTACAATTATCTTTAAAGAGGCCGACACAAATGTCGGCTTTTATGTGACTTGTCACTAGGAGGCAGCGGGTCACGAGTAAGAATAATTTATTTTAATAAATTTTTTTAAAGCGTTTATGAATAGTGGATCGGCCTGTATAGTGGCCATTATGAAGAGATTTAGAGACCTAGTTCACATTTTTTAAAAGTTAAAAATCCTTTTCTGAAAAATGTGATATTATAAATATGTGTCTGAATTTCGGAAACGAAGAAAGGCTCGCAATTACTGGGTAACTGCAAGCTTCGAACGGATAAAACCTCGGCAAAAGGTTTCATCTTTAGTGACGTATGCGTCAATACACAATCGCATATTAGTACACGTGAAGTGCGAATACAACAAAAAAAGATAGATTTTTGTTGAGTTGTAGTCGCTGGCAGGCCTTTATTTTAAACGTTTATTTTAAGGATTTAGTATGAAAAGGTTTGTTGGTACTTTTATGCCCGCATTAGTGCAGAGTATTGATTTTGTTAATATCGGCATTTTCGGCTTATTAACGGTAAGTGTGCTGTGTATGACTTGTGTACTTATTATTTCTATGATTATTTCCCACGAAAAAGGAAAATAGCTTAGTCTGAGTCATTATAATTGGCTTTAGTTTATATTATAGAGCCGGCTTAAACGCCGGCTCTATATAATGAATTACTTATTGCTCTTCTTTGAACCAAGAGGAGGGTACACCAGATTTTGATATCCCCATTACTTTAAGTTTATTAGAACTAGTGATGAAAACTCTTGCAGCAACATTATTCGACCACTTTGTCGCGTAAGGTTCATAGTGTGAATATGAGCCGAACAGTGGAGTACTAACTTTAATAACTTCACATTTTGAGTGGTATATTGATTTTTTCTTATCGGCGGGCAACCTATCCTTAATTACGCTTCTAGCCGTTTTACATACAGACGCAGCGTCCCATTTGGAAGATATAGAAACCCCAGTAAACTTACCTTTTTCATTTTCCTGAATCGAGCTATATTTCTCAACAATGCTAATCAAAAAAATAATTGCGAACAATATCCCTAAAGCAATAAAAACCTTATCTACAACTTTTGCCATGTAATAGTACCTCCTTAACATTAATCTATATATTATATAGGCTTAACATAAAAATTAATACTTTTTAATTACCGTGCTTGGTTATTAGTGTTGCTGTTGAAATTTCAATAAGTAAAATTTATAATTACTGTTATCCAAGGTGATGCCTTGTCAATCAATCCTGCCCCACAGCTCAGTTATGCCGTGCATTCATTTCGATAGACCCACGTTACGGGACGGCTCAAAACATTTGGATTTAATAAGTCCACTGTTAGTCGTTTCGCGACAAAGCCAACGGCTCAGGGACTAACGAAGGGTATGCTTTAAATGGCAAAGACTAATTTCTCAGCGTTAGACGACGACGCTAAAAAAGTATGGTCACGTGATACGTGGCATCAGGCACGTGAAAAAATGTTCGTGTCGAAGTTCATGGGTTCAGGCCAGAACGCAATGATTCAACGCATTACCGAGCTAACTAAGTCAGAGCGCGGTACAGAAGCGATTGTGACATTAGTACCAGATATGCACGGTGACGGTATCGTTGGTGACAACGAATTAACCGGAAACGAGGCAACGCTAACAGCTCACCAAGATAAGGTTGAGGTTGACCAACTTCGTAACGCGGTTAAAAACACCGGTAAATTAAACGACCAAAAAACGGTTGTTAACTTCCGTGAACAAGCTCGTGACCAGCTAGCTTACTGGCTATCAGACCGTATGGACCAAATGACGTTCCTACAATTAGCGGGCTTAGACTTCGCACAAACTAACGATGGCCGAGTACGTCCTGGTCAGGGTGCGAATGACGACAACCTTTCAGACTTAGCGTTCAACACGGCAGGTGGTTTAGCACCAACTTCTGAGCGCCACCTAATGTGTCTTAAAGGCGGCAAGGTAGTTGATGCAGATACTACTGCAATCACTGCTGACGACAAGCTGGGCTATGACCACATCGTACGTTTACAAGCGATTGCTAAGACTCGCTATATTCGTGGTATCCGTGGTAACGGCGGCTCAGAGGTGTACCACTTATTCTTACACCCAATGGCATTAGCGACGTTGAAGCTAGACCCAGACTTCAAAGAGAACGCACGTCATGCAGGTGTTCGCGGTGATAGCAATACGCTATTTGCGGGCGGTGAGTCTTACATTGTTGACGGCCTACACATCCACGAGTTCCGCCATGTACCAACTACTTTAGGTGCAGATAGTGGCTCTAAATGGGGTGCTGACGGTACTGTTGACGGCTGTATGGGTCTGTTATGTGGCGCTCAGGCGCTAGGTTTCATTGACCTAGATACTGCGTCTTGGGATGAACGTGATCACTTCGACTACGGTAACAACTACGGTATTGCTTACGGCAAAATCTTCGGTATGAAGAAAATGCAGTTTAAGGACGCTAAGAAATCAGCGGACCGCAATGTTAAGCAAGACTACGGTGTTTTACGTATCGACTTCGCTATCTAAGTTGGGTTAAGGGAGTGAGTCGACCGCTCCCTTACATATGCAAGAGAATTACAAATGAAAGTTAAAAATTTTACACGCCAAACAATCCGAGTAACAGCCCCGATTGGCGGCCACGTGCTACTTGTTAAATCGGCTCAAACTCGTGATGTTCCAGCGCACCTTGAAGATGCAGCTATCCGTGCCGGCTTAGTTCCGTTGGAAGATATTGAGCTGCAAGCAGAGCGCGAGGCAGCGATCCTAGCGGAAGAAAAAGCCAAAGCTGAGGCAAAGGCCAAAGAAGAAGCGAAAGCGGCTGAGGAGCAAGCAGCGGCGCTAGAAGAAGCGGCTCGCAAGGCAAAAGCAAGTGAAGCTGCAAAGAAAGCGGCTGCGACACGCGCGGCAAACAAAGCGGCTGGTAAGTAATAGAGGCATATTGTCATGTTAACCGTAGGAACAATACTAACAAATCGCGTCCGTGTCCTTCTACGAGACATTGACGAAGGCGGCGTACAGTGGCGTGACCCAGAGTTGATCCAATGGTTCAACGAGGCATGTGCTGAGGTCGCGAGAGTTCGCCCAGAAGCGTGTAGCACTACAGGCTCGTTTCAGCTCCAAGCTGGCTCAAAACAGAGTGTGGCAACGCTAGGTGCGTCACGTGTGCTTGAGGTTATCTGCAACATGAAGAACGGCGAAGAAGGCCGTGCGGTTCGCCACGTCGAGCGCTCTACGTTGGATAATGAGGACCCTAATTGGATGGCGGGCAGCAAGACTGACACCGTATTTCGATACAGTGTTAGCCTGACAGACCCACGCTCATTCTACGTGTACCCACCTGCTGACGGCACAGGTAGCTTGTTGATGGTTACTGGCACAACGCCAAATGAGGTGGAATCGCTAACCGACCCATTCCCGCTACCGTCAATGTATGCGGCGTGTGTGGCTAACTACATTCTTCACCGTGCGTTCGCTAAGTTCACTGAGTCGGAGTCTATGCAGGCTCGGGCACAAAACTACTACAACGTGTTTGTGTCTCAGATTGGTGACACTCAAGCAAGCATGGAGAATGACAACGCCAAGACCCGTGACCCAATAGGGGCGTAACATGGCGTACGTTCAAGAATGGGTTGATAGCATCAGAATGGACGTACCCGAGCCGCTGGATTCTACAGTGGCTCGTCAAGTTAGGTACGCCATTCAAGAGTTCTTCCGAGCTTCGGAGGCATGGCTGCATACAGAGCGTATAGCGCTTGTTGATGACAACGCGCCTCTTGAGGGCATGCCTGATGAAACGTACGTCGCTGCTACGAAGTACGCTTATTTCGAACCAGCTGACCGAGAAGGGCGCTATAAGCTCGTAAGTGAGCTACCCCATAGGTTAATGCCCGCAAGGCGCATAGGTTGCTTTGCGCACAGTGGCAACAGAATCCTGTTAGACGCATTCGAGGAAGGTACGCTTGAGGTGTCGGTTGTCGTGCAGCCCAACCGTAATATCGACAGCGTACCTGACTCACTAGGCGACAAATGGTTTGATGTAATCCGTCGTGGTGCGATTGCCCGTCTGCTTTCTATGCCTGAAAAAGAGTGGTCGAACCCGCGTGCTGCTGCGACGTATGAAGCGCATTTCCGCGAAGGTATAGCTAAGGCCAAACGTGAGGCGAGAGACGACCGAAGCAGGCCAAAGCGTTCGGTGAGATTTAATAAGAGTTTCGCATGGTAACTGACCCTTTTGCAGTTGACGATATTGAATTGGTGTTCCCTACGATAGAGCCGTATATCGAACGGCTCTATCGTTGTTTCGGCGGATACCCAGTGGAGGAGGTTAAGCGCCTCCTTAAGATCCGAGCTGCAACACTCCACCTAGTAGGTGAGGACTCGTTTTTTATAGCCCAATGGGAAGAGGGCAAAGCGCATGTGTTGTGCGCCGCAGCAATGAGCGGCCATGTTAGTGATTGGTCGGAGATAATGACAAGTGTATCGGCTTACCTAAAAGAGCTGGGATGCAAGAAGTTCACGTTCACAAGCCCGCGTAAGGGCTGGTCGAAGGTGGCGGAGCAGGTCGGTTTTAGTGTTGAGTCTGTAACGTATGTGAAGGAGCTTTAATGTCTAGCCCTGATAAGCCTAAAACATCAGAAGGTGAAAAATTACAGGTCGAGCTAGCGTCAAGAATGTTTGACGAGGGTTCAAAAGTTAAAGAGGCTACACGAGATTCGTTCATGGCCTCAAATAGACGTGACAACCGCTCGCAGCTTATGGCTCGTGTGGGTGCAGAGTCTGCTAAAGTCAGCAAGGAACGTCTACAGCAGAGCCGTCGACAGGGTTCATACAAGACTGTAGATGGCGGTGTTGATGTTAAGTCTGCGGGTATCGCAGCGACGGGCAAAGGTGGGCGTTCTTATGATGTAGAGGGCGATATTGTCCGCCGTGATACGTCAAGCACAGAGCGTGTTGCCCGTAGCATGGGGGCGGAAGGCCATCAGCGTTCAATGAGTGACTTCGTTGAGGACAACAAGAAAAAACAAGCAGTCTTTGATTTGATTGGCGCAGGCGCGCAGGTTTACATGTACGGCACGGATTCCGAAAAGAGTGGTAAAAGCGATAAAGGCAAAACGTCGGGAAATGACGCTAACGCAAGTGTCGCGGATATTTTAGGAGCGTTAGAATAATGGCTACAACTACTAGCGACGCCAGCTCGAACAATACCCAATATTCTGGTTTACCTTGGAGCATGAGCAGCATATCGCAGTCGTCTACAGCTTCGGTGGTCAATAACATGATCAACAAGGCGAAAACGGCGTCTGCTTCGGAGCTTGATTATGAGGCTGAGCTTGAGCGTATGTATCAGAACCAAATCACGGATTATGAGCAAAACACGCTACCTATCATTAACGACTTACTAGCCGAGAGTGAGAGTACATCGATTGTTGATAGGTCAAGGTCACTCAGCGAGAACTTAAATGCTAAAACAACTGAGGTAGCGAATAGACAATTGGGCTACAGCATGGGGGGTCAGCTTGCTTCGCAGCGTAATGCGATCAATCGAGGTCAAAACCGTACTGTTGCGGCTTCACGTTCGGCCACCATGACGCAGGCGTATGAGGACCAGCGCGTTAAGCAGCAGGCGGCTCGTACGCAACTTATGTCTATCAGTGAGCAGTTACAGTCATCTGGTACGGCTTCAATGTCGCAAGCATACCAAGCTAAAGAGCAGCGCGATGCGGCCTACAAAGCGGCTAAAGGTGGCTTCATGTCACAAGTTGGTGCCGTGGCCGGTGGTGTAATTGGCGGGGTATTTGGTGGCCCAGCGGGTGCGGCTGCGGGTGCGTCAATTGGTAGCGCAGCAGGCGGGATGATAGGAGGTTAAAATGGCAGGTTATGGAATGCGTGATGGCTCGGCTATTATTAATGCGATAGGCCAGTACGCTCAATATGCGGAAAGACGCGAAGAACGTGAGTACCAGCGTGAGCGACAAGAACGCTTAGACGCAGAGAACATGCGACGCCAGCGACTAGCTGATGAGCGCAGTAGTGCCTTGTTTGAGCGCCAGATGAGCGAGTACGACCACAAAGAGGCTGAGCGTCAAAGAATAGCTGATGAGCGCCAGCGATTAAGGGACGCACGACAAGGCTATGTTGATGATGTTACTGCTTCAATTGACGAGCAGGAACGGGCGGAGCTAAACAGGTTTAATCGTGCGTTAACGCGCGATGGCGGCGACATAGAAGTAGCCAGCAATGGTGATGGTACGGTGTCGTTTGGTGTGCTTAAGTCTAACGGCGAACGAGCGCCATTAACCGTAAACCCAAACGACAACACGAGTACGCCTTTGCGAGCCAAGGAGGAAGATCTAAGTCGCCTACAGGCTCACGCTGCTAAAAGCATTGAGGTCGCGGAACAAAACGGCATAGCCCCTGAGCACCATGCAGCTTATGTACGTGCGAGTTTTACTGCGGACGAGAACGGTGTTGTGCGCGAGGCTTCACGCGATGAGTTCAAGGAAAACCTCAAGCAGCAAGGTTTGCTAAATGTTGCGCGGGATAAGCAGGTTTCACCGGATGAGGATGTTCCTACTGAAGAAAACCTCAATCGTTCAGCTGCGAGGCAAGAGGCCGCGAATGAGGCTAAGCGAGAGGGCACTCGTCGTTTAGCTGGTGTTAGTGGCCGTGTTGCTGCGCTGGAAAAAGCTTTCGGTAAAAAGGCGCACGGTGACTCTGCAAGGGTGTCGTTTAAGGGTGATGTTGCAAAAGTTACGCCCAGCAATAAGGTTAGCACTCCCGAGGGAGCTGAGGACTTAGCCAAGACTAAGGAAGCGATTGACCAATCGGGTGAAGCACCACCAAAGGTGAACCGTGCCCTTGAGCCAATTGCACAAGTTGAGGACGTTGAGCAGAAGATGCAGGCCATTAAGGACAAGTATGCGGCTAAGCGCAAGCGCGCAGCTGTTGTCGGCGAGCTGTATCTAACGGGTAATATCAACGAAAAGCAAATGCGCAACTACATGGATACGGGCGATATGCGTTTCAGTACGCATGATATTGAGAAGCACAGAGCCGATATTTATGAGGTGCAGGCGAACGCTAACGCTAAGGTAATTAAGGCGCGTAAAGAGCTGCTTAACGCTCAAGTGGCGGCGGCAAAAGCTACAACCACCAATGTAGAGTCACAGCAAAAAGCGCTAAAAGACACACGTAAGTACCTCGGTGATGTTGGCGCGTCGGTCGCTGGTTATATTGGTAGCATTCGAGGCTACAAACCTGCGCAAATCAAAGGGCTTGAGTCACAAATTAATATCCTTGCTGACCGCTTTATGGCTAATGGCCGCTACAGTGTTGAGGCTATGAGTACGCCAGAATTTGCCGCAATGTGGTCGCATGGTATTGAGTCTTATCTTCGTGCTGAGCCAAATGCTGAGTTAACGGTGATGAGTGTTACACCTTACATAACAGCGGTTGAGGCTAAGTATAAGCCCGAAACGGCTAATACAATCAAAGCTGTTAGCGCGTACTCAGGACTTGGCGTTAGTGAAGTCAGAGACGTTTATAACGACAGGTACAACGAGGATCGTGCAGAGTTCGAGCGAAAGGGTGGTCAGTGGAATGAAGCAGCCCAACGCGATTTCGACGAGCTATTCAAGGAAACGTACCTTTATAAAAATTAGTAACACTACTAAAAAACATAGTAGTAATAATGTTAAAATCCCTATCACTTAATTGTATTAGGGATTTTTTTATAAGTATGAGTGATTTCATAGATGAGTTGATCCGAAGGGGCGAGCGTAGAGGAGACTTTGCCAAGAACAAACCAGAGGACGCGATTGATGATGTTGAGCTACGGGATGGCGATAGTGGCGGTATTGGTGAGCCAAAAGATGCGCGTTTCGAGGGCTTTAACACTGTGGAAAAGCCGCATGATTGGCGTAATGACGACCACCCAAACGCAAGTGACGCGCAGGCCGTAACGCAGGGTGTGCTTGATGAAGGTGGCTACGTTGTAAAAGGCAATGAACGAGGTCGGTACAAGCGCCCACTGTCACGTATGTATGATAAGAATGGCAATGACATTGCGTCGCGTATGGTTGAGTCGGGTGCGGCTGCACCAGATAGAAGTGTCGACGCTACGCAAGCTGAAATGCTCGGCATTGCCCGTCGAGCGTTGGGCTATGCTCCGTCAAGTGACGAGAAGATGAACGCAGTAGGCCAGAAAATTCGTGAGAGCAACGATGAGTTCAGGCCGTGGGAAAATGCGGTTTTAGAGTCTAAAGTGTACGACCGACGCTCAACGTTTGAACGTGCATTTGACCGTGGTACTGATGAAACAAAAGCGGCGCTAGGTGGCGCGCTTAACTATATCGGTGAAATGGTCGGCAATGAGGAATGGGCTGCCGAGGGTCGGGAGATTGCGCGTAGGCACGGTGTTGATGCGGCTCTTAATAAGCGTAAATTCGAGTCTGTAGACAAGGTTGAGGGCTTTAGTGATGCTTTAGACTATGTGGTCGAAACTCTAGGCGAGGCCGCCCCTGGTCTTATAGTCGATGCGTTAGCTACTGCGGGCACTGTGGCAGTCGGTGCAGTGTCAGGTGGTGCAGGTGCTGCTGCGGGTGTCGGGCTAATGGGGGCTATGCGAGCTACCGCTGGTCGAGCGCTCATGAAAGGTGCGAAAGCTGGCCTATACGCTGGCCCCGCGTTATCTGGGTTCGTACAGTCTGCGGGTGCTATGGAGAACCGTTTGGACAGCACAGGTGAGGGTGAGCACACAGAGGCCGCGACGCTATCGGGTGCTGCTGGCGCTGCGCTAAATGCACTGCCTTTCGTTGCTGTGCTTGGTAAATCGCTCAAAGCTACTGGCCTGTCTGATGAGGCTGCAAAACCAGTGATGGATGCGCTATCGAAGCCGTCTGTTACCAAGCGTTTAAAAGATGTTTTAGGCACTACGGCAATCGGTGCTGCGGCGGAGGGCATTACTGAAACGGCGCAAGTTATAACTGATGAGATTATCGCCACAGAGGTAGGTGATGATGAGTGGAGACTAGAAACGCGCGACGCTGTTGAAGCGGGTATCCGAGCTGTTATCGGCGGTGGTGCTATGGGTGGTATCGCATCTACAGCGGGTAATGCTGTTGGCTTTATGCGCGAGTACAACCAAGCTCGTCAGGGAGCAGATGCAGAGGGCGAACAAATAAATGCTGATGGCTGGAGGGCTGACACTGTTGAGGAAGTAGAGGACGACGGTGTTCCATTTTCGAGTGACGACTCGCTTGAGCAGAGTGTTGAGCGAGCAGCTAAAAAGCGCCCTAAAAGCAAACCGAACGCCAAGGTAGAAACAGATGATACGGGAGTCGTAGGCCAAGGCCAATTTGATTCGCTAACTACCCGTGATGTGCCAAACCTAAGCAGTGACCGCTACGATGAGCTACGCGAAATACTTGAGCCAAAAGGTAAGCCGCTTAATGAGTCTCAGGTAGGAGCGCTTATTGATAACGGCACACTAACAAATGAGGAATTAGCGCGCTACGCCGCTGATAGTCACTATGGCGCAAGCACTCCGCTAAGTGGCGGGTATGACAAGGCTCGTGGTGATGAGGCACTTGCCCGTGTCTTTAAGCAAGTAGTTCGTCTGTCTCGTGATGGTAAACTCAAGCTGACTGAGCAAGAACGCAACCGTTTAACAGAGGCTGAGGAAGAAAGCACGGATACCGCGTTAAGAGCGGCGTTAGGGTCTATCAACCCAGAATTCAATAACATTGTGTATCGCAATGCTAACCAATTCGATGGTCGCGCTATGTTTCGTGACTACAGCAAAATCAAACGCGACCGAATAAAGAACCGTGAACGTATCAAGAAAGAAGCGCAAGTCGAGAAGTCAATTGAGAACGCGCCGACTGTTAAGATTCCAGAAGGTGAAGCGCCTAAAGAAAAGCCAAAAGGTGTCGTAAAAAGCGCCCCAGATTGGATCAAAGAAGGCCGCAAGCCAAGCAAAGAAGAAATCGACGAAGCAATGGCTATGCTGGATAACGCGAAGGACAAGCTTAAAGTCCGCATCAGAAATGTTATTCAGGGCAAAGGCAAGAATACACAGGCCGCTAGAGATATATTCGCTGTCGAGGTGGCTAAGAATGCAAAACAACTAGCCGAGGTAGGCCAACACTATGACTTCGAGTCATCAGGTTCGCTTGAGGCCGACAAGCTTACTCTACTGAACAAGATTGTTGATAGCAGCATTGAAGGTACTAAGCCAGATAAACCCAAGGCGAAGGAGAAAGCGCAGAAGCCGACCACCACTGAGGGCAAGGTTGAGTATCTTAAGCAAGAGCTTGGAACACGTACGGCCAGTGATGGTGATATGGGTAAATTGCTGGAATCGCATGACCAGTACCGTAAGTTCGTTAAAGATGGTGACGCGGTTGATCCGTCTAAATTGTCCGATACTGCGCGTAACACATTAAAACAGCGCGCTAAGTTCGCTGATAATAAAGATATAGTTAAGCAAATCGATGAGCTACAGGCGCGTGTTGATAAGTTCGAGTTCATTCAGTCGTTCCGCAAGGCGGTGGATTCTATGTACGAGGAGACCGCAGCAACGAAGTCTCAACGTGAAATGGGTGAGCGTACAGACCAGCAAGTCGCGTACAGTGAGCGTGATGAGAACGGTGATGAGCGAAACGTTGGTGATGTTCAGAGTGTTGTGGACACCGGCGATAATGACCTAGAGGTTGCGGCCAACTACACCCGCAGAACGCAAATGGCCGAGCGTGTCTATAAAGAGCTAAAGAAAATCAAGGGTATGAATAACGCGGCTCTTGTTAAGTTCATGCGCGAAACTGTAAAACCTACAGAGCGCGAAGCAGCCCTCGGAGACCGCCTGCCTAAGCGAACCCGCAAGCGCAAGGCTATTGATAACCAGAAAACGACCAAGGACAACCAGTTTGACCAGTTCGATACGAACAAACCATTGTTCACCTATGGCGACCAAGAAAAACGCCCAGATACTCGCCACTTGTCGAAAGGCACGGTTAACCGACTCAAAGAGCACTTGGAGAACGATGATTTAGAAGCGTTTGGCAAGCTGTTAGAAAAGACAGGGATTATGCCCAAAGAGGCGACAATTGGTGAAGTGAAAATGACACCTAGTGAGCGCCTAGCTTCGGCGGCGCGTAATTCGTTCGCGAACAACAAGCTATACAGGTCAGCTCGCGCACGTTCAGGTGAGAAGCGAAGTGATCGCGGCCTTATGGTACGTGACAATGAATCGGGTAAACCACTTAATGTTGACTTGGACGCTGTTACTCGATGGGCATTGCGTGAGGACAAAATTGACCTTAATGACGGCGACATAAATCTCAACGAAGAGCTTGCTACTGCGGTGCTAAGTGGTATTTCAGCGTTGGCCGACCTGCGCCTTGATGATGGCCGCCCAATGTTTAGCTTTAACCTAGATACTATTCGTGATAGCGCTGTAGTGTACCGTGTTGATGGCGATAAACTGGCATCTGTGACTATGGGGTCTATCCGCAACGGCCTCAACTACAAAGGCAAAAAGCGCAGTACGAAAGTTGATGTTGTCCAGCCTAAGCATGTGGACAGAGATAAGCGCTCTCTGCTGCGTAGAATAGGCATTAAGCTGTCAGATAAGCCAGACTTCAATACGATCATTGCAGTGGCTGAGAACGCCGTAGCGGTGGGTGATTTACTGCCTAAAGAGCTGGTTTCTCTTACTTCGTCGATTGAGCACAACTTGAGGTCTAGCCGAACGCTGTCGGACTTAATGCCAGAAGATATAGGCAACGTGTACCGTGATGAAGTGTCCTATGACGATATTGCTTCATTGGTCTCAAAGGCTGTGAACGAGGGTAAAATCACTGAGGAACGCGGTGATGAGATACTACTCGATGCCAAAAATAGGGTGTTTGATAAGGACTTTGAGCAAGCGGCCAAAGAAGGTGGGGAGCTAACTATCGACACGGCGCGTGTTGATGATGAGATAGCGAACCGCGATGAAGTCTCTACGGCGAACAATACGCGAGGCGTGTTACGTAAGACCAAGCGCAAGGACAAAAGTGGTGGCGGAGCGCAAACGGCTATTAGAAGGTCACTTGAACAAAGTGTAGAGTCGGCAAAAGCAGATTACCAACTTGCCGTAAGGAGACCTGATAGAGTTTCAGCAGACGGTGTTGATGTTAAGGCGAAACTAGTAGCGGAGGCCAAACGTAAATTAGAGGTGGCTGAGTTAGCGCTTAAAAGCTACAAGGATACAGAAGTTGGAGAAGGCACGGACTTGAGCAAAGGCCGCAAAATTCAGCTAAACCGCAAGCTAAAGAAAGTGGTTAAGCGCAATCGTGGCCTGGCTAGAAAGTCTATGTTCCGTTTCTTTGAAATGACGCGCACACGTCTAGCTCGCATTCACCCAGATGCTGCGGCGAGGGCGGACAGGTTCACTGCACTACAACGAAATGCTACGGAGTATTTCGCGTCACGTATTGGCAAGGAGGTAGGAGACAATAAGGCGATTCAGAAGGGCTACGAGGACTCTATTAACAAGGTTAAAAGTCCCGAGCGTGAGAAGTACGAGGCTTTCATAGCACAGCTAAATGCGTACGTTAGAAAGCATGATAAAAACTTCAAGCCTGTAGCATCTAAGGTCCACCTAGACTTGCATGCTGTTGAACGAAACAGAGGAGGTTTCTTGTCCATACTTCGTGAGGCGGGAGTTAAGAACCCAGAGGCCACGCTTGACTCAATACTGGACGGTCGAGGATACCCAGAGTACGCAATTAGACCGGAGCTTAGCAATCAACCAAGGTCGGGGCGTAGGGTGCTAGAGCCACTTTACGAGAAGCTAAAGGAAGGTGGCTACGTGGATACAGACGCACCGAGACACTTACTCCGCCTTGTTAACTCGTCAACTAGCTGGGCTGCATGGAATGAGACGCATGGCGGCGTTAAAAACGGTAAGTGGGATTCTAATGCAGAGTTCAATCGCATACAGAGCGAGGTGCATACGGGCAATCGTCAGGAGTTCGCTAAGTTGTATCAGGGCGTTACGGGGCGTTTAGGCATGAACATGTCGCCTATACTACGTAACCTTAACTCTGCTGCTTTAGCTTTTCAGTCGGCTACGGTGCTGTGGTTCACTGGCCTAGCGAGTGTGCCGGAGGTAGCGGCAACATACTCTCGTATGCGCGGCGATACTAAAGGAATGCTGGACGACGCCAAGAGCGTTTTAACAGGGGTAGGGCGAGAGAAAATGTTTAAGGTCGCTCGCGATTTTGACATTATCACCGATGACGCTATCGAGCACTCGCTACAAGAAATGTACAACATGAACGACTTAACTATGGGTCGTATCTCACAAGGTATCCAAGCCTTTGTGTTCAAGTACAACGGCCAAAACTATGTGACCAAAATGACACGTGCAATAGCGACTAAGGCGGCTGAACGCTACCTTGTTCGTGCCGTGGAAGATGGGGCTGATGGGGAGAAGCGCTTAAAAGAGCTAGGCGTAACTGCGGCAGACGTTAAAGCATTCGCATCGGACGCAGACTTAACAAGCCCAGCTGGTAAACGTTATCGTGATGCGGTTCACCAGTTCGTTAATGAGGCCGTGACTAACCCACGTTCTACGCAGCTACCGCTTGTGGCAAATGATCCGCGTTTCTTACTCGTGACTACCCTTAAAAAGTTCTTCTACGGGTTCTATGACAACGTACACAAGTCGTTGGCTAAAGGGTTTAAGGACAGAAGTTCAAGTGTCGATCCTTGGAAAGCAGTAGCTGTTACAGCGGCGGTTGCCCTCCCATTGGCACTAATTGCGGAGCTTATACGCGAGCAGATTAGATACCCGTTTGGCCGCCCTAAGTGGCAGGGTGAGCGTGACTTGGTGGATTGGGGCGGCAGTGTTCTCGCGGCTACTGGTCTACTCGGACCCGCAACGATGGCCGAATCTATCTACGCTGGTACAACCTATGGTAATCACCCTGTCGTGGCCGCTATGGGACCGACCGCTCAGTTTGCTGTTGATGTGGCGACACTTGAAATGCAGCCGAGCCGTGTTGTGCCGCTGGCTAACCAGATACCTTGGATGGCTAAGCCTATCAACGAGTCGGTCAAGAATTTAATTAAATAAAACAGTAATGCTGTTATAATGCCCCATAAGTAACACTAATATTTATGGGGCTTTTTCATGGCAGAACCAAGAACAAAAAACTTCAAGCCTTCGGAGCTACGCTGTAAATGTGACTTCTGCAAAGGTGAAGTGGAGAACGAATGTGATCCATATGCGCTGCGGATGCTTCAAAAAATTCGTGATGAGGTTGGTCCTCTTGCGTTAACGAGCGCCTACCGCTGTGCTAGACACCCCGAAGAGGCGGAAAAAGAACAACCAGGTCAACACTTCAAAGGTGTCGCTTTTGATATTTATGTGCCGTGGGGCGTAAAACGAATGCAGATTGTTGAGCTTGCGTTAAAGCTGGGCGCAAAGGGCTTCGGCTTTGCTAACTCGTTCCTGCATATCGACTGGCGTGTGTCGAGTGAACCTGTTAGTTGGACGTATCATTAATGAAAATTCTGTTTAATGCTTTCCTAGGCACTGCGCCTAAGTTCGACGATGAGCAATTGCCAGATGGCTACGCTACGTTGTCGAACAACACTAAGTCAGAGCGGGGAATCTTAGAACCGTGGGCACTCCCTACGTCATTGGGCAGCTTTGGTCGTAGTGATACTAAGTCTATGCACAAGTACCGTGACCAATGGTTTACATGGCCTGAGATTACGTACGCTGTTAATGCGCCACTCAAGAATGACGCTTACGACTACGCACTGTTTGCTTCGGCCAATAGTGAACCACGGGTCGTGTATAACCTAAATGCAGAGGAGGGCAGTGGTCCTTATCCTGCGGTTACGTACCCTTTGAATGTACCAGTTCCTGACAAAATCGACTCTGTTATCACTGGTGATGCTGAGCATTGGTACTACGAACCCCAAGAGGAGGGCGTAGACTCAACGGGTGACACTGATGGCGACGGCATCGTCGGCTTGAAGCCTTACCAAGACCCAGAGGACAGTGAGTATGACTACTCAGAAGTTGCATACTCTTACTGCTATGTTGACGCTTGGGGGCGTTTGAGCGCGTTGGCAGACCCTACGGATATAGTAAAAATCCGAGAATGGGAGTACGTAAATACAACGGCGGTTACGCTCACTTTCCCTACGCCGCCAGATAGTCTTTTGCTTACTGACCCATTGCGCGGAACAAACGCAAAAATTCGCATATTCAGAACGAACCTAGCGAGTTCAGGTACGGCTGTCTACCAGTTCGTTGCTGAAATTCCAGCGACACAGAACACTTATACAGACACAACGTACAGCGGTGACTTATTGGACTCGCCTATCAACGAAGATTGGGTGGGCGCGCCAGACTTGAACACGGAGCTTTACCCGAATGGACCAATGCAAAAGGTCGTTGTTATGGGTTCAGATATTCTTGTGGGGCACAATAAACGTATCTTGTGCTTCGCTGAGCCAGACGCTTTCTACGCGTGGCCTGTCAGGTATTACAAGGTATTCCAAGAGGACATTGTGACAATCGAGACTTCGGGTTCAAACCTTGTTGTGCTAACGACGGGTGTGCCTTATGTGGTGCAGGGTGTACACCCTGAGTCGATGGACGCGGCACGTCTTGCAGACCCCGTTCCTTGCTCAAGCCCACAAGGTTCGACTGAGGTCGCGGGCGCTGTCTACTTTACTAGTGAAACGGGGCTGCACCGTATTGAGGGCTACGCGATTGCTAACGTGAGTACAGGTTTTATAGACAATGACTCGTGGCGCAAGCTTGACCCAAGCACAATGATACTTGGTAACTACGACAACAAGGTTTTTGTTCGCTGCCCGACGGTTGATAAAACGCTCGTGTTTGACGCGTTAGACCCAAATGCGGGTATTAGAACGGTAGACCTAAGAGCTGAGTCCTTCGTTGAGCTAGAGGAGACAAATGACCTAGCCTACGTTGATAGTGATACCCGTGAGTTGATGCTTTTTGATTCGTCAGAAGATGGGTTCATGGAATTAGGCTGGGAGTCAAAAACATACCTGTTCAATGACCCTGTTTGCTTCAATATCGCGAAGGTACGAGCCAACACGTATCCCGTGAAAGTGCGTGTAGAGTATGACCATGCCACAACGGGTGATACCGTGGTCTATACGAAGCTTGTTGAAAGCCCATCGTTTTTCTATCTGCCGTTTAACAGTCGTGCCTTTAGATGGCGAACGGCTGTCGAACCAATAAGCCAAGCGGCTAAGTTAGAGGTTCGTGACATTCAGCTTGCGCAATCACCGGAGGAGCTTGTATGAGTCGAGCTTTACCGCCTGTTCCTAAAGACGTATCTCGCTCTGTTTCGCAGTTCCTTAACTCGTTACGTGAAACTGTCCAAATACAGGCGGGTATGGGGCGTGGTAACACGCTAGATCGAGCTGTAACGTTCAGAGATTTAAAGAAAGCGATAGGTACTGATGATTTATCGTCTGTCGCTACAAAATCCGCTACAGGTGTTGTTACGGCGTTTAATGACCCTATGCCGACGAAGCCAACTAACTTTGCGGCATTCGGTATGTTCAACATGGTAGGTCTTGAGTGGGATAGGCCAAAGGCCGATTGGTACGCGGCCACAGAGATTTATCGCGTTGATGTGACTGATGACCTAACGGCTACGCCAGTGTTCAGCGAGGCTGAATACGTTGGTACGTCGGCAACGGGTTTCTTCTCTGACTTGGTTGAGCCAGCTAGAACTTTTGTTTATTGGGCTAGGCACTTAAACCGTGATTACCAAGCGGGTGATATAAGCTCGCCAGAGGGTACACGCGCTAGTACGTCTGAAAGCCCAGAGCAAGTGCTGGTTAAGTTCAGCGAGGAAGTCGCGGGCAGCAACAACTTTAAGTGGCTGCGCAGTGACCTAAGCATAATGGACACCATAAACCGAACGCTCCAAGGCAGCGGTTTAGGTGACTCAGGGCTTGCTGATTTGATCAACGGAAGCGCTACGCTCAGCGATATGCTGGCCGAGCAAGCTATGAGCGAGGCATTGTCAAAGCACACGCAGACAGAGAGCATTCAGCAGCAATTCGCTAAAAACTATGCTCGCCTGTCGGGGGGCATACATGCGGCGGTCAACGCGGACGAAGCTTATGTGCTGCGTATCCAAGAGCTTGAATCCAAGTGGGAGAATGACCTTGGTAACATAGTTGACGCTAAAATAACCGAGTTCGATACGGTGCTTAGTAGTGCGGAAGGGGCTATCGCACAGGCTATTAGAAACTTCACTGTTGATTACGACGGCACAAACGTAAGCCTTCAGCAATTGGCTAGCACTACCGCATCACAAGGCGGAGTCTATGAAGCGCAATGGGGTGTAAAAACAAGTGTCGCTGGCCTCCAAGGTGGCGTGGGTTTCCTAAACGACGGCACTCAAACGAGCTTTGTTGTCGACGCGCAGACCTTCGCGGTAACGGGGGGCAATGAAAATGTGTTCCCGTTCATCATCAAAGACGGCAAAACGGTTATAGACAAAGCGTTTATCCAAGATGCAGAGATATACAACTTGCTGGCCGCTAACATCGTAGCGGAGCGCGTTAAAGTGGGTCTTTCATTCTCATCACCTAGCATTACTGGTGGTTCGATTGACGGTGCTACGTTGACAATTGGCGACAGGTTCTCAGTTAGCCAAGATGGGATCATGCGAACCCGTGACGGCTTCTTCGAGGGTAACGTAGCGGCAAAGAGTGGATACCTTGAAAATGTGCGGATTGATGAGTCCTGCACGATAGAGGGTACGTTATACGCGCAGAATATTGAGGGTGACATTGTTGACCGTACGGTGATCGTTGTTGACCGTGAGATTGAGGTTGGTCCTAGAGAGGTTTACATCCTGATCCAAGGAACAATCAGCCCTGGTCTTTTGGGTGCGACCGAAGAACGCGTACTAGTTGTTAGCGGCATAGCGCTAGACCACCAAGGCGGTGGTGGCTCTACGAGTAACTTTGACGTTTATCTACGGCTCGATGGGTCAGTTGTTCAGAAGTTCCATTCACACAATGTTGAGGAGGAGGGTTCTGTAACGGTTCAACTAGGTTGCCATATTCCTAAAGGCACTGCTGAACATACGTTTGCCGTGGAGCTTAGGCCAGATGTAAACGATAACATTCTAGTGCAGCAATCAGCGATTGTTGCAGACGTATTTAAGACGGGCAGCACGTTTAAGAACGTGTCCGGCCTTCACTACTAGAGGTAAAATTTTATGAGTAAATGGTACAGAACGGGTGTTGTTAACCTAACTAAAGATAGCGATATTATTGAGGGCATCGGCACGTATTGGGCATCGGCAGCGAACAAGCCTGCGGAGGGCGATATGTTCGTCCTAGATACACGCGTTTACGAGGTACTTGAGGTCATTGATGATTCGACAATTCGCATCGATAAACCATACAACTTAACTACAAAAAACAATGTGTTATATGGTATTATGCGCAGCGTGTCAGCAACCACAAACACACGACTTGCAGCGCAGGTCAGTGATACATTAGAGAAGCTAGGTAATCGCGTTACTGTCTCAACCACAGCCCCAAGCGCGGGGCAGGGTAAAGACGGTGACATTTGGATTGTCGCAGCCCCCTAATGGAAAACCGCAATGTCGGCTATAAAAATAAACGGGACTTGGCAACGAGTCTCGTCAATAAAGATAAAACAAAACGGGGTGTGGAACGACCACACCGCGTTGTATGCGAGGTTAGACGGTGCTTGGCACCTGATAGACCTAGCTGCCGAGGCTCAAGGCCCAGCTTACCATATTTGGAAGGCATACGCTGATGATGCGTTCGGCAATGGTATTAGTCTTTCCCCAGAAGGCAAAGAATACATAGGCTTCGCTGTAGGCCAACGAGTTGAAGAACCCGACCTATCAGACCCGTCGCTTTACGATTGGTCTCTAATCAAAGGTGCAGACGGTAAAGACGTAGACCCCGAAGTCTTAGCAGAAATACTAGAGAAACAGGACGGGTACAATAGTTCGTTATATGATGTTAATGATGGCCTGTATTCAGTCGAGCAAGCTTTGGCGGACGCTGATTCTCGCTTAAAAGCTGCTGATGTGGCGCTCAGCCAAGCCCTCCAAAGCGCACAAGTAGACTTCTCAAGCTCAGTGGATTCGTTAAATGAGTCTATTAGCGAGGTCGAGAATGACCTGCTAAATCTAGTTAGCCTAAGTGGTGAGCAAGGTTCGTCTATCACGCAGCTTAAAAATACTACTGATGAACAAGCGCAAAAAATCGCTGTGCTTGAAACTAACGATGGCAGCACTCGCTCACGTGTAGCTTCGTTAGAGTCAACGTCGGAAGAACAGGCTACACGCTTGTCTAGTCTTGGCGTTTGGGATGGTGAGGCGTTCGCCACTATCAAAACGCTGGAAGAAACTGATTCAGAGAATGCTAGCTTGATCCGAACGCTTGAAGCACGAGGCGAAGAAGCGGATTCAAAGATAGCAACGCTTGAGTATACGTCGTCAAGCCATGCTTCAAGGTTATCTATAGTAGAAACGAGGTCTACCAGCACCCAGAACCGTACTTCGGCGCTTGAGGAGACAACGGAAACGCACGCTACTCGACTTACGAACGTTGAAACGAAAGCAGACGATACTGAGTCTAAGGTCTCTACGTTAGAGCAAACAAGCGAAGGTCATGCAACGCGCTTAACGAACGTCGAAACCAAAGCCGCGTCAGCGGTAACTAAGGCCAATAACTCGCAAGACTCAGCCGATACGGCTAACTCTAAGGTGATAGCGGTAACAAACCGTGTTTCATCGCTGGAAAGCACAAGTTCAAGCCATGCTTATAGGTTATCAACGGTTGAAACTAAGGCGGATAGCAATGCCAGTAAGGTAAGCACGTTAGAGAGCGCTACATCTACAAATGCGAGTCGTATTGAAACTGTTAATACTACACAGAGTAATGCTATTGCTTCAGCACTCGATACGGCCAAAGCATACACTGATAATGAAACAGGTCAGCTAAAAGCTGAACGTGTAATCAAAGCAGACGCCAACGGTAAAGTATCAGGTGTGCACCTGCTAGCTAATGGCAGTGGCGCAGAGGCGGGAGGCAAGCTGTACTTCCAAGCCGATGAAATTGCGATTGTACCGCCAAACTGGAATGGTAGCTCAGAGCTGGACAAGTCTAAGTTCCCTTTCTACTTCTCGGAAGATAGAAACTATATGTACTTGGACGAAGCGACTATCCAACGCTTGTCGGCTGAAACGATTGACAGTGGTAGCTTAGCAGTTGATGGCTTAACGCTTCTATCGGATAACCTGTCATTACCAGCGGGTTCGGTTCGCGAACACATGCTCGACCCAGCGTTCAAAGACGGTATTGTTCGTATCAACCCCGATGCTGAAATCTTGGGTGGTACTAAGTCGGTGTCGTCAACTGGCATAGGCCAAGGCAAGAAAATTACCGTTCCTGCGTTGAAGTCCGGTGGTAGCGCGCAGAAGATGACTATTAGCGTAGTGGGGCCGAATGAAGTAAACCGCAAAGACGTGCAGTTCGACCTAGAAATGAAGATAAATGGCGCGCCGCATAATTTCAGCAGCGGGCAATCAAAAATCCGTTTAAGTTCGACGATTAAATACTCAACAGAGGACGGCGGTGTACGCCTATACCGTTCGTCGTTCAACTTCGAAGATACAGTAACCCTCCCAGCACCAACAAAGGGTAACACGTACGAGTATGAGTTCGTTATCACCAACATGTCGTTCAGTCCTGCGAATACGAGTACGTATAACTTTGCGGATAAACTAAAGTTCTCAATCTCTGTTTCAGAGCCTACGGTGTCTAGTGGTGGTTTCATTACGGACGTTCGCTGGTCAGAGGTTAAGGAGCAGCCTAGTTTTGTAGGGCTAGACATGCAGGGACACCCGACAGTCCCGCGGTTTACCTTAACAAACAACCCTGGTACTGACCCAAAATGGCTCCGTGCGATTGCTGAGGTTGGGGGTTTCCTTCCTTACAAAAATGGCACTAGTAGCTTAGGGACAATTTCATGGAGGTTCAAAGAGGTTCACGGTGTAACTCTTTACGAGAATGGCACTGCGCTATCGTCAAAGTATCTAGGTAAAACCGCTACAGCAACGAATGCAAGTAAACTAGGTGGCCGTGGTTACTCTGAAGGAACAGGCGCAAACTCTATCGCCAGCCGTAACTCAAATGGTGATATTTATGCACGATTGTTTAGGTCTACCTACAGTAACCAGTCAGATATTAGCGGTGCCATAGCGTTTAGAAGAAGCACAAGCGACAATTATATCCGTTTCTGTTCTGATATGGGCGCTGTGCGTAACTTCGTTGGTGTTTACTCCAAGAATGAAGTCTACACAAGGACTGAGAGTAATAGCCGTTTTATGCCGAGCTCAGGCGATGCTTTTACTTCAGGTAATGTGGTGGGGAGCCTGAACGGTAAGACCTCACTAGCCACTAATGATGGTTACGGTAATTCGAACGTAACTTTCAATCATACTAGAGGTGTTCCTGTACAGAATGGTAACTCTGCTCGTATTGAGGTGAACACGGACAGCCCGAGTAATCCTAGTTTTAACTTTGAGCTAGGCGCGGGGGTGACAGCAGGTCAGGCGGTGCAGTTGACGACGACCCTAAACATAAACCTTACTGATGTTCGATACAAAGGTAACGTCCTGTGGCATGCGGGCAATATAGGTCTAGCATCAAACTCTTGGGGCGGTGTTACTTCAAAGAACGTTCATGGATACATAGATATTGGCCCCGCAAATACCAGCTACGCGCACATCTTCACTGACCGCCCAGCCTTCTACTTCAATAAAGATTTGGAGGTGAACGGCAAACGTGTGTGGCACAACGGTAACACTGGAGATATCCCTAAGAAATCTGTTAAGAACACCTTCACGACAGATCAAGTTATAACAGGTACAGGCACAATAGGTGCTAACTACAGTAACGCTAGTAACGGTTGGCTGTTCATAGGTACTGGCTCTAGCGGATTAGGTTTAGACAATAACGAGATAGCTTGTACGCAGGAGCTGGTTATGTCTGCTCCTTCTATTAGGACTGGGGCAGCCATTGATGCAGAGTCAACGTTGAAGGTTCATGATGTTGCCACGTTCCAAGCCGCAACCGTTCATCACGGCACGATATACGCTAGGGGAATCACTAGGTTTGCTGCCCCTAACGATGCGAAGCAACGTGTGGACGTTCGTGATGAAGATGATCAGGGGCGCGCTCATTGGTATGGCGAGAGTTCAAGTGGTGGGACAAGGGCTTTCAAACATGCTTGGTATGATGGTTCTGCTTATGTGAACGTAGACGTTAGCGGACAGACTGTTAAGTTTTCAGGCTCTGTAAAAGCGGAGGGGGCATTATATGCTGATGGTACTGCGTTAGGGACTAATCAAGTGGTTGCAGTGTTTAGCCACCCAACACAGAACACGAACGTAGCCATCGTAGGTAAGAACTCAGCCAACGGCGGGTTCCGACTTGAATCTCACGCTGACTCAGCCGAGATGCGTGTGCAGACAAGTACAACGAGTGGCGGGTACTCAATATCCAATGGCGACAGAGGTACTATCGCTGCGTTTAGACGTAACGGCGACGTAGTTATCAACGGGGCCACCCATGTGCAAGGAGGTCTAAAACAGGACGGTCATATCATTCTTAATGGCTCTGATACTTGGCTACGGACTAAGGGCGACCAAGGTATCTACTTCAGTTCATATGGCGGTGGCTGGCGTATGACGGACACCACTTGGATCCGCGCGTATGGTAATAAAATGCTCTACATCACCAATGGTAGTACGTCTTCTATTCGTACCACAGGTGGGGTCCATGCTAACCAAGGTTTCCGTAGGGATAATACGGGGAGCAGCTGGATAAGCCAGCGTGATAGCACCTCGGTTGCTGTCTACAACGGGAGTAATGTTGGTAATAACTCATACGCTGCGATGATAAGGCAACGCCACTCTAGTTACACATGGACAGTTGGCGGTCTAGGTAATCAGTATTTTGGCATGTTTGCGTATACTAATAGTAGGACAGTCAACGGCACTGACGGCTATTTCCGCATGGACTATAGGGGTAACTGCACTGCAAGCGGCCAAATGTATGCCCCTGACTTCATAGCGACTTCTGATAGACGTGTTAAGGATAATATTAAGGTTATCCCCGATGCCTTGGATAAAGTCTGTAAGCTAACGGGCAACACTTACACGCGTAATGATTTGGACAACAAGGAATCGGCGGGTGTTATCGCGCAAGAAGTACAGGAAGTGCTACCAGAGGCAGTAACAGAGGCAGAGGGCAGATTACAGGTCGCGCACAATGGTGTTATCGGCCTGCTAGTCGAAGCTGTCAAAGAGCTAAAAGAGATCGTCAACACGCAAGCGGAAAGTATCCGTAAACTACAGGAGGTGCAATGTCAGACACCATCGAGATAGAGATTGATAGGGGGCGTCTCAACGATGTTCCTTATGAAATTAACGTTCAGCGTGACACCCTTGTCAGGTTCGCCAACATTAGCGCCTTAACGGCGTTACATGTGCGGGGATTCTCTAGCAGCTACTGGACTAGCACGTCTACTGCGGTAGTTGAGAACGGTGCACCAAAAGCATACCGTATCAAGAGTTCAGCGCCTTACAGCACGGACCAATTAGAGGTGTACGACCCCAGCAACGGCTCCACTCGAAGTTTTGTTATTAGGGTTGTTTCCTCTATAACCAACCCGAATCCGTTTTACTTGTCACCGAGTAGTATTGATACATCTTACTCAGGCCTCAATGCTAATGAATTTGTGATTAGCCAAACGTACAGACTATCGACACGTGAGAGAACAGTTGTCCACCTTCGCAGCGATAACCCCGAAGTTCGTTTCAGGCTTATAGATGGTGATTTTGAGGGGAATTGGGTTACTGACTTATTCATGAATTCAGTCTATCGCCGAGATTTCCAAATAGCATACAGAGCTCCTACGGAAGCTCTGGCGAGCAAGACAGTAACGGTTCGCATAGGCAGTCGTGTGTACAGTGTTAGCCTTAGCACGAGTAGCGAGCTTGTTCCATCAAGCCATCACGTTATTAGTATGGGCCGCACGTCGGGCAACATATCGCTGCTTAATATTAAAAACTTCTTCGGGGGCGGCAGCAATCTTAGGGACTATTTCAGGAAGGGGCGTAATGTCCCTGATATGGCGGCTAATTCTGGCATACCTACATCGGGAACCTTGAGAATCACAGACTTTAGGGGCTCGGCTACAGCGTTTTTTATTGCTTTCCACCCATCCGATAAACCTTTCCGTCAGCTGAGCACTTCTTATGGCACAAGAAGTGTGGGCGTAGGCTGGAACATATGGAGCGGTGAAGTTGACGATTGGGACTTAGGGTATAGTAAGTTCATCAAAGACAACGCGGAGTTTCGGTACACACTGAGCTATCAGTTCGGCAGTGGCTATGGAACGACTAACCCCGCTGTAAAACCCAAGTTATCGTCAAATACTGGCAGCCCAGGCACTTGGTCATCATCGAATAAGTCGGTGAGTGTCACGGTTACAGCGCAAAAACGTGAAGAATTTAGGGTGACTTGCACAGTGAGAATGTACGCTAGGCACAAGGACTACCCAGATAAGACACTAAGCACTACGGCCAGTGTTACGGTACGCGCAGTAGGCACGTAGCTATATTTTATTTTAACAGTAATACTACTTTTTTAATGAGTAGTAGCGCGTTATAATCGGGACTCACTAATAATAAGAGGCTTAAAAATGTTTACAGCAGCATTTACAGACCCACAGGGTACTGAGTTCGAGGCAGCCGTGTTTCAGGTTCTTCGCTCAGATTTTACGGCAAATACAAGCGAAGCTTATGTATATGACATTCGTGAGGGCAGTGGTGAGATTGAGTCAGAAACGGCCAGCTTCTCGCTTAACTACCGCATTGGCTACTGGCCGTCGCAGACAGCAAAGGACAATGGCGCAGCACCTTATATCCTTATCGATACCGAAACGTACAACGCAGATTTTGCCAGCTACGCGTTACCCGCAGAGCAGTACAGCGGACTTAGCGCAGAAGAGGCGGCAGAGCTTCATTGTAAGACTGAAGTAATCGGGGTCGAATAATGGGTGAGGACAAGGTAAACGAACTACAGGCTCAGGTCATTCGCCTAAAAGCCCGTGTACTCGATGCCCAAGATGAAAGTAAGGGGCTTAGCGAAGTATTAGGCCAGATTGCGCAGCGTGTTGGCTTCAAAGGCCAAAGCCTAGCTGAACTCGTAGAAGCTGTGCCAGTAGTAGATAAAAAGGAAGAAGCTGATGCTTAGAAAACTACTTTCGTTCTTAGCTACTAAGCTTTTTACGACAAAGTTTTTTATAAAGTTTGTACTTTTTGTCTCAGGTAAACTCGTCAAGAGCACAAAGCCAAAGTGGGATGATGAGTTGCATGCGATGATCAAAGAGGCGTTAGAGGGCTAGTAGCCCATAACCGAAAAACCCCGCCTAGTAGCATTCTAGGCGGGGCTTTTTTATGTCAAAAACGTAGACACACAGATCCCCGTACTTTAATCTAAATAGCGGGGGGTAATCACTGTCAGGAGTATAGACATATGAGTGATTTAGAATTACCCAAGGGTATTACAATACACAGAGACAAGCTGCGTATTGCATTTCGCCCACCGAATGAAAAGAATCAGTGGAAACGATCATTAGGAATACCACCGACTAAAGCAAATATCAAGGCCGCAGAGCAAATGTTGAATGCTATAAGGCGGGATATTAGCTTAGGCCAGTTTGATTTAGCGCAGTATTTCCCAAACGATCCAAGTTTGAAAAAAGACGAGCGAACGCTGGGTGCTGTTATCCAAGAGCACTTCATCAAAGCTAAAAAAGGTAGGGTTAAAGGCTCAACCCATAATACCTATACAATACGCGCGGAATGGGTCATAGAGAATTACGGCCATATAGACGCGGCGAACGTTACACCAAAACAGGCTATGGAACTTAGGGAGGGTATTATTAGTAAGTCGCCCTCACCAGAGTTGGCATCTTTTAGACTTTGGCTTATACGTTTTGCTGTGACTCGCGCCGTTAGAGCACTTGTTCTTGAGGAGGACAGATTTGGTCCTATGCTAGATTCCGTGGAGTCGAAGTCAAAAGCGCTAACACTCGAAGGTCTACATAAAGGTATAGAGTCCAATGAGGTGTTCACGATTGACGAAGCAGAGCGAATTGTAAAAGCTTGTACCAGTGAGAGCCGTAAACGTTTAGTTACATTTCTTTTCTGGTCTGGTTTAAGACCAGGGGAGGCAGCAGCATTAAGGAGAGAGGACGTATGTCTACCCTATATAATTGTGAAACGCACTTTAACCCAGTACGGAGAAGAACAATCGCCGAAGAGTGGCCGAGCGAGAAAGATATACCTTCCGTCCTCCGCGAGATTGGCCTTAGAACAAGAATTGCTGACTCACGATTCAGACAGGGCTTGGGTAACGAGCATGGGGAAACCTTACACGTCGTCAAGGCTGTTCACGACCAAACATTGGAAGGGAATACTTAACAAGGCAGGCTTAGCCTACCTAGCGCCTTACACTACTCGACATAGTTTCGCCAGTTGGATGCTAAAAGCTGGTGAACCGGAGTCGACAGTTGCAGCCCATTTAGGGCATACTGATACCGCAATGATTCGTAAGGTGTATGGGAAATTCATTCCAGATGCTAAACCGGTTTGGACCCTTGATGACCCCACAAAAATTGAAATCGTTAAAAATTCAATGATTTCAGTTATCTAGCGAATCTTCTCCTAAAAAGATATGTTTTAAGCACACATACTTGAATCCAAAGGCGCTGTTTAAGGCGCCTTTTTTTATGCCTGTGTCTTTTATAAAACCCATAATAATACCAATCCGTAATACTGAATCATTTTGTGCGGCTAAACATGTCGCTACCTGCGTTAAAATTCTCAATTAGAATAATTAAATAGCCAACTTTTTTACCTAGCTACAAACACGTTTTCCAGCCTCAAAATAGCTCACTTAATTAAGCGGATTGGTATAAAGTTGATTAAAAAATGACGTGTTTTTTATGGATTAACTTGCATTTATGGAGTACCTTTGTTTTTATAATAGAAACATAATCTAGGATGGATATATCGATGAAAAAACTTTTACTAGCACTTTCTCTCGCTTCAACCTTTACTCACCTATCAGTATCAGCAGATGATTTTGTAGCTGCTGAAATTATTAATAAAAATTACGACCAACTTACTAATACCTCGCCGCGTGCATCAAGGTTAGAAGGGATTAATTTAAGTAGCTACGTGGTTGATGAAAACGGCCAGGTGAGTGATATCGAAATTGTGGCTTCGCTTGGTCAAAAAAAATATCAACGAGAAGTTCTCGATTATGTTTCTAAGCTTAATTATAAAAGTGCACAGATAAATGGCAGTGCCGTGCCTACGGCGAAAACTATTACGGTAAGCTCGCAAAATGTACATGCTAGTTTTTCTAACAATCAGGCATCCCCGGCGTTTTTTGACGATTATGAGAAAGCCAGCCAGCTTATTGATGATAAAAAGTACGATGAAGCTAAAACGCATATAACTGAGCTTGAAAACGAACACACTAAAAACACAGTCGAAATAGTTTTACTGGCTTGGCTTAAAAGCCAACATAGCTACTTTGTGCAAGATTGGAAAAGCTTTGATAAGTCTATTTATGAAGCCTTTTTGTTTAGAGATAACTTACCGGATCAAATAAAAAAGCGTGTTATTAAAAATGCCTTACAGTGGTTTATTTCAAAACAAGACTACGTACGTGCTTACGATGCAATTGATGCATTAGGCGATATTGAATCAATAACGTTTAGCGAGGAAAATAGAGCGCAATTACTTGCACAAGTGAATGACATTTATAAAAACTCTGGCGCTATAAATCAGCAAATAACGCTTGAGTCTGAAAAAGCGGTTTTACCTTTACTTTCTAAAGGTACGGTTGAACTTAGCGCGAGTAAACCGTTATCTAAAGTACAACTTCGCTGTGAAAACAAAGTCGTTAATTATAATACCAACGAGATTGATAAAATATTAATTTCAAAAAATGATATTCGTTGTGGGCTATTAATTAAAAGTGCACAGGCGCAAACGGTTACTTTAAAACAAACTGGTGAAAGCTTTTTATAAAGTATTTTATTGGTAATAAACACTTAAATAAAAACCCCACAATATTATTGTGGGGTTTTTGTTATATATATTTGGCAATTAGAGTGTGCTTATTATTGCGCTTCCAGCCTAAATAGCGTTTTGCAAGCAAAGTGGTTAAGCCTATAACCACAGCTATAAATAACAAAGTTGCGCCATAACTCATACCGTACCCCGGTGGAAGGCCTACTAATGTGTCACCGTATGTCATATCGCTAAAACTAAGTCCTAAAACAGGGATAAGCAACCAAGCGACAGCGTGTAATAAATACAAATGTGCAAGGTATGAGAACATACTGGTTTTACCAAGCACTTGTAAAAAGTTACGAGAAAAGTCGGCTTTAACATGGCTTAAAAGTTTAAGCGCAATTAGCCCAAGGCCTACGGTTAGCAACATAAATTGTAATGACAGTGGGTATTTAGTCGGGTTTAAAAACGACATAACAGTATTAATAGTATTGGTATGAATAGTAAATACTGAAGTGTCGCCGTATAAATTAAAACCGCGCAGCACAGTGTATAAAGCAAGGCAGCTTGCACCTAATATAGCTGCATAATTCATCACCTGAGCTTTGTACTGGTGTTTTTTATAATATACTCCCGCGCAGTAAGCTAAAGCCATTAAACCTACAATGGGCGCAACTGGGTAAGTTGTTCTCATTTTTATGCCCAAAGGTAGTTCAAGTACATTTTTTTGATGTGCAATAGACCAAAGTGTATGTGCGAACGTATTTGGCTCAAAGCTTACGCCATCAAATAGATTATGGCCAAACACCAACAATAAAGCACTTATTAGCACTGCATAAGTGCCTAATAAACGTAATAAGCCTAATATGACAAATCCCCAGCCTATTGCCCAAATGACCTGTGCGTACAACATTGGAAAAGCGGGGTTAAAGCTCCATGACCACGAAACAATGGTAAATTCAAAAATGATTAGCACCAATCCACGGACAATTAAATTGTAAGAAAATGCCTTAGTTGAAGCGTATTTATGCTCAGTAACAGCTGCTGAAAGGCCTGCTAAAAAAACAAATAAAGGGGCGCAAAAGTGCGAAATAAAGCGGGTGAAAAAAGTAACAGGGCTGGTACCCGGAACCGTCATAGGATCGGTTACTGAGTAATTAAGACAATAATACATACCATGGTCAATCACCATAAATATAATGATAATGCCACGCAATAAATCAATATGATGTAACCGAGGGGCTGTAGAGTGAGACGACATCATTAAGCTCAAATACGTTGTATAAATTTGCCGATATTATATGTTATATAGTATCGTCATGCGAGCTTGAGCGCTTTTAAGCGCCTTGATTTATTACATTAATTTAGGTTGCAGTAGTTACTCACAATTTATCTTCTTTTTAGTAATTTCATAATGGTACACCTTAGCATTACTTAAACTTTTTAATGTACCTCAGTGTTATAAAATTAATGATAGCTAATAAAATAGCAATTTCGTAACGGCTGTAGGCAACCGCTATACCAATTAAACCCATATTCCATATGCTTGCTGCTGTTGCGGTACCCGATGTAGATTTATTATTTTTTAAAATTGCACCACCGCCAATAAAGCCTATGCCGGTAATAATCCCTTGTAGCATTTTAGATTGCGCTTCTGCACCTTCTAGCACTGACATAGCAATTACCGCATAGCCGCATGAGGCAACTGCCACAAGTGGAAAAGTCCTTAACCCTGCGCCATGGTGGCTTCGCTCCCTGTCGTAAGCCATAGGCAGTGCGAGTATGTAGGCAATGCCAAGGTGTACTAAATTATCGATGATTTCGTTCCACTGTAAATCAATTTCCATAATGTTCTCTATTAGTTAAGGGTGTAAACTAATAGCAACCTACAGGCCAGCTTATTTTATTGCTTAAAATCAATGTGTTAAATTTAAATGTGAGAGGCGTTAATTGATTAATTGGTAACATTTACATAGTTAATTTACGCTTTTACAGATAAACCCTGCCTATGCGTTTAATTAATTATGCAAAGTGCGTATTATTTTATTATTAAACATTAATAAACAGTATTTCACTTGCCTTTACATACAACCAAGCTTGAAAAAACAGCGTTATTACTTTGCCTTACTCTTTGTGCTATTGCATTTTTGGCGCCTCAATTACTCACCAATCATTTGCAACCGCTTATAAATAACGCTTTAAGTTTTTTAGGGGCGCCGTTTTTTTTATTAGTAAATTTTTTATTAGTTGCAGTTATCGTTATTGCCATAAGCCCGCTTGGTAGGCGAAAAGTAGGCGGTGACAATGCCCATATTGAATTTGGCTTATTTGGTTGGCTTTCTATGCTTTTTGCCGCAGGGATGGGATCGGGTTTAATTTTTTGGGGAGTTGCAGAGCCTGCGTTGAATGTAGTTAACTCTCCTTTAAAACATACACTTTACCCTGACAAAGTAAGTAGTGCTTTTGCGCTGACGTTGGTTAACTGGGGGGCGCATGCGTGGGCTCTTTATGCTGTATTTGGGCTTGTGTTAGGTGGCTTAACAAAAAACAGTCATTGCAGTGGTGATATTAGCGCACCGGTAATCAGTGCGTTAAAAGGCGCTATAAATATAAAATACCAAAACAGGCTTACCTTTATTGTTAAATTAGTGGCCGTGCTTGCCATTTTTTTTGGTGTGGTTGGGACAATTGCAAACTCTACGTTATTGCTACGCAAGGGAATTGAAATAAACTTAGGGGTAGAGTCCGCGCTTGTATCTGGTTTTATCATAATCAGCTTAATTGTATTGCTGTATACAATATCAGCCAAGCTTGGGCTTAAAAAAGGTATTCAAACGCTGAGTAAGTTTAATGTTTGGTTAGCTTTTTTACTTTTATTGTGGTTGCTTTTGTTAATGCCCATACAGCCTATAATGGCTATTGCCATTGAAGGCACAAGGGATTACCTACGGCTTATTTTTACAGGGGCATGGCAATTACAAAGCCAACTTAATAACCCCGGGTGGGCAAATGGCTGGACCTACAATTATTATTTTTGGTGGTTAGCGTGGGGACCTTTTGTTGGCGTGTTTTTAGCTAAAATTAGCCAAGGCCGGCCAGTGTGGCAATATATATTGGGCGTAGTTTTGCTACCTACGCTTGTGACTATTGTGTGGTTTAGTGTGTTTTCAGGCTCGGCTATCGCATGGGATAAAACCTACCATGCCGGTATTTTAGATGCCATTAAAGCCGACTATACTCAAGGGCTATTTATATTTTTTCAGCAGTTAGGCTGGCAAGGCGCCGTACTTATTTGGTCAAGCTTGTTACTGTTACTTATTTTTGTGGTTACCTCAGCCGATTCGGCCATATTAGTAATACGTGATTTAACAAATAGCAAAAAGGCAAAAGCATGGAGTATTTATGGTTGGTCACTCGCGCTTGGGCTTTGTGCCTTTATATTACTGGTACAAAATAATGAGCCACTAAACAGAACCATTGCTATTATTGGCGCTTTACCGTTTTTAGTTATTTTTATTTTGCAGCTGGTGGGCTTTATAAAAGAGTGTATAAGTGAATTTAAGTATTAGGGCTTAAACCCATTTTATTAATAAAAGGATGACGCACTGTATTAAATTGTACGCTTAGGGCGTTCAAAATTAAGTATATAGAACAGGTATACATATTTTTACAATACTATTTTTAAAGATGTTTATAATTTAGGTAATATTTTTGATAAGGATGAGTCATGAGAGCGCTAACTTTATGTTTATGTGTTATTTACCTAAGTGGCTGCACAGTCGCTGGTGTTATAATTGATGGGCAGGCACAGTCAAATGCACGCGCCAATAAATATAGTAATAGCCCTGCTCGTTCAGATCTTTATAAAAATCCACTCGAACCTCTACCGAAAGACAAAAATGGGTTTAGTTTTACAGATATAGGGTTAAAAATAGATTCATTGCTGATCAATTTAGTAAAAGGTGAGGGCAATACGGTACAAGTGTGTAGGCAAGTGAGTAAAGTATTGAAAGAGTGTGTAGAAGTAGATAAATCTGATCTACACACTAATGAGATTACGCAGTTAAAAACTGACTATGAAATGATAAGTGTTGGTCAATAAAGCTGCTTATAAAAAAGTAACTATGATCGTAGCCAGCTTGCATTTCAATGCTAAGCGGGTAACCTTTATTTTTAGCAACAGCCGCTAAATTTTGTGGCTTAAGTTGCTCCTCTAAAAACCCATCGGCTTCGCCCTGCGTAACAAGCATAGGGAGAAAATCAGCCTGCTGCGCTTTTTTCATCAATTCGCACGAATCGTATTGAGCCCAGAGCTCTTTGTCAGTGCCTAAGTAACCCGTAAATGCTTTCACGCCCCATGGGCAGTCAATTGGATTAACAATAGGGCTAAAGGCCGAAGCGCTAACAAACGCTTTAGGGTTTTTAAGTGCCACCATTAAAGCGCCGTGCCCGCCCATAGAGTGACCACTAATTGCTTTAGTACTGGTTACTGGGAAGTGTTGCTCAATAAGCATAGGTAGTTCATCAACTACATAGTCATACATATTAAAATGTGTATTGAACGGTGCTTGTGTTGCGTTTACGTAAAAGCCTGCGCCTTGGCCAAAGTCGTAGTTATCGTCATCAGGGACATTATCACCACGTGGGCTTGTATCAGGCGCTACAATTGCAATACCCAGCTCAGCCGCTTTTTTAAATGCGCCGGCTTTTTGCATAAAGTTTTCGTCTGTACAGGTTAAACCCGATAGCCAATAAAGTACCGGCACTTTATTTGTTTCGCTTGCGCCTGGGGGTAAAAATACCGCAAAACGCATTGTGCAATGGGTACTTGTTGCAGTGTGGGTATATTGTTTGTGCCAACCACCTGCTACTTTTGTACTTGAGATATTTTCTAACATAAAAATCCTTAAAAGCCGCAAACAATTAAGTATTACGGCTTTTTAATACATAGGTTACCAATAGCGTATTAGTAGTGAATTACTGTACGAATACTTTTACCTTCGTGCATTAAATCAAACGCATCGTTAATTTCTTCAAGGCTCATGGTATGCGTAATAAAGTCGTTAAGAGCAAATTCGCCTGCCATGTAACGCTCAACTATTTCAGGTAACTGTGAACGGCCTTTAACGCCACCAAATGCGCTACCACGCCATACACGACCTGTTACTAGTTGGAAAGGACGGGTTGAAATTTCTTGGCCAGCACCGGCTACACCAATAATTACCGACTCTCCCCAACCTTTATGACAACACTCAAGTGCTGAGCGCATTACATCAACGTTACCAATACACTCAAACGAGTAATCAACACCGCCATCGGTCATATCAACAATCACTTCTTGAATTGGCTTGTCGAAATCTTTAGGGTTTACTAAATCTGTTGCGCCAAGTTTTGTTGCAAGGTCAAATTTGCTGGTATTAATATCAACACCAATAATGCGACCCGCACCTGCCATTTTTGCACCAATAATGGCCGATAAACCAATGCCACCTAAGCCAAAAATAGCCACGGTATCGCCAGGTTTTACGTTTGCAGTGTTTGTTACCGCGCCCATACCTGTGGTTACGCCACAGCCTAATAAACAAATTTCTTCAAGCGACGCTTCTTTGTTTACTTTTGCGAGTGAAATTTCTGGAAGTACTGTGTACTCAGAAAAAGTAGACGTCCCCATGTAGTGATAAATTGGTTGGCCGTCTTTAAAAAAGCGTGTAGTGCCATCTGGCATTAGGCCTTTACCTTGTGTTTCGCGCACTGCTGAACACAGGTTAGTTTTGCCTGAAGTACACATTTTACATACGCCACATTCAGCGGTGTAAAGTGGAATAACGTGATCGCCTACTTCAACACTGGTTACGCCTTCGCCCACTGCATACACAACACCTGCACCTTCGTGGCCTAAAATTGCTGGGAAAATACCTTCAGGATCTTCACCTGATAAAGTAAATGCATCAGTGTGACAAACACCAGTAGCAGTAATTTTTACCATTACTTCGCCTTTTTTAGGCATCATTACATCAACTTCTTCAACGCTTAACGGTTGGTTTGGACCCCACGCAATAGCTGCTTTTGATTTTATAAATTCAGACATGTGTTTATCCTTTGTAGTGGTTTTAAATAACAATTGTAGACCCAATTTGTTTGGGTGATGACGCTATTGTATTTGTTTCTCAAATAATGATAATCTCCGATTTATTAAAACACTTTTACAGTATGGTAATAATGGCGCGTTGGGATGGCATAGACGAATTTATAGCAGTGGGTGAAGAGGGTAGTTTTACAGCAGCGGCTAATGTACTGGGGTTGTCAGTTGCTCATATAAGTCGCCATGTAACGGCGCTGGAGCAGCGTTTAAACACCCAGTTACTCACCCGTACCACCCGCAAAGTTGTATTAACTAAAGAAGGTGAAGCCTTTTTACATCAAACTAAGCAATTACAACATGCTATGGACGATGCCACGCAAAGCTTAGCAACGCAGCAAACAACGCCTAAAGGTAAAATTAAATTAACAGCACCAGTTATGTATGGTGAAACTTTTATTATGCCCATTGTGCACAATTTTATGCACGCTCATCCTGAGGTCGAAGTAATTGCTACGCTTTCTAACGAGCAAGAAAATTTACTCGAAGGCGGGTTTGATTTAGCCATTCGGTTAGGGCATTTAAAAGATTCAAGCCACAGAGCACGGCGTTTAAGTGCTAGGCGCTTTATAATGTGTGCCTCCCCAGATTATTTATCCCGAGTAGGTGAGCCTCATACCCTAGGCGAGCTAAACCAACATCAATGTTTAATTGGTAATAGCAGTTACTGGCGAGTAAACGAAAACGGCCGCGATAAACACATTAAAATTGCAGGACGCTTGCGCTGTAATAGTGGTTGGGCATTGGTTGATGGTGCAAAAAAAGGCTTAGGAATAGTGCAGCTGCCAAATTATTACATTGAAAATGAGCTAAGAACGGGCGAGCTTGTGCCAGTATTAACTTCTTATCAGCCGGATCAAGAAGGCGTGTGGGGAATTTACCCACCGCGTCAGTTTGTTGCCACTAATGTAAGAGTATTACTCGATTATTTAGTGGCTGGGCTTGAATAAAGCGCGCTTAAAATATAGCCAAGTATAAGATTTATAAATTATTTCTTACATTTATGGTCATATTCAATTCATCTTAGTTCGTGCTACTATAGCCGCACACTTTTAGCATAAATGTTTTAAATAATATGTTTCAACCGGTTAGCTTATTTATAGGGCTCAGATATAGCCGCTCCTCCAAAGGAAATGCGTTTATATCGTTTATCTCGTTTTTTTCTATTGCCGGAATAGCCATAGGGCTAATGGCCTTGTTCACTGTAAGCAGTGTAATGAATGGCTTTGAAAACAGTTTAAAAACAAATATGTTAGGGCTCATTCCTCACGTAGAAGTACAAGCCAATAAACACACCAGCGAACAAATGACAGCGTTAAAAGCCGATTTAGAGCGCTCAGATTATGTAGATCACGTAAGCCTTTACCGCCACGGTGAAGCCATTTTGCAAACCAATAAAGATTTACACGGCGTATTACTGCAAGGCTTGTATGGCAATAACGGATCGCTATATAAAATTACTGATAAAGTTGTGCAGGGCAATTGGCAGAACGTTTTAAATAATAGCTACAACATAGCTATTAGCCGTTACTTAAGCCGAAAACTTGGCGTAGGTATGGGAGAAAAGCTGCGCGTAATTATGCCTAATGCCTCAACTTACACGCCACTTGGGCGCGTACCTAGTCAGCGTTTATTTAAAATAGCCGCAATATACGAAACCGGCTCAGAGATAGATATGAGCCTTGCATTTACCAGCGGTGCATCTTTACAGCGGGTATTAAAGCTTAACAAAAATACCGCGCCTAACTTAAGTGTGTCGTTACATGAACCCTTTGAATTAGCGCAATTTACAAAGGACAGCCAGCACATTTTACGCGATTACCAAGTAAGTGACTGGCGCAGTAGCCAAGGTACTTTATTTGCCGCGGTTGCCATGGAAAAACGTATTATGTCTATGTTGTTAGGGCTGATTGTATTAGTGGCTGTATTTAATATTGTTTCGGCACTGACTATGATGGTGAGTGAAAAACAAGGCGAAGTGGCGATATTACAAACCTTAGGTTTAACGCCTTCACAAGTACAAAAAGTGTTTATGGTGCAAGGCTTGTATAACGGGGTGATTGGCACCGCGATAGGGGCACTTTTAGGTGTATTGTTTAGCTTATATATTAATGAACTACTCGCTGCTGTAGGGCTAAACCTACTAGCAGGTGTAGAGCTTCCGGTAAAATTTGATGTGCTAAGCCTCGTTATTATTGCGCTTAGCAGTATTGCAATGAGCTTTTTAGCCACTTTATATCCTGCGCGCAAAGCCGCAAAAGTAAAACCAGCAGAGGTATTGCGTTATGAATGATTTAGTTATTAGCTGTCAAAACTTAAGTAAAGTTTATCAAGATGGCCAAAACCAAGTAGAAGTATTAAAAGGGGTGGACTTATCTCTTAACCAAGGGGATATGCTGGCTATAGTAGGCAGCTCAGGCTCAGGAAAAAGTACCTTATTGCATATTTTAGGAACCCTTGATACGGCTACATCGGGTAGCACTAAAATAAAAAATCAAAACGTTGCTAAATTATCGCGAACAGAGCAGGCGGCGTTTAGAAATAAAAACTTGGGCTTTATTTATCAGTTTCACCATTTATTAATGGAATTTAGTGCGGTTGAAAACGTGGCTATGCCGCTACTAATTAAAGGGCTCAACGCAAAAGAGGCGAAAGAGCAAGCCTTGCAAATGCTAGATAAAGTAGGCCTAGCGCATCGCAGTGAGCATAAACCTTCGGCACTGTCTGGTGGAGAGCGCCAGCGTGTTGCTATTGCTCGTGCTTTAGTGACTAAACCCGCATTAGTGTTAGCCGACGAACCTACCGGTAACCTTGATAAGCAAAACGCGATTAAAATTTACGATTTAATTAATGAGCTAAATAAAAGCTTAAATACTAGTTTTGTGGTGGTTACTCACGACTTAGAGCTTGCAGACAAACTAGGTAAAATTGCGTATTTAGATGATGGGAAACTTGCTATAAAAGAGCCGCACCATGTTGCTTAGTTTATTTTTAAGTGAACGCTTTAGAGCGTATTCTGGCCATAAAGACGAAAAAAACGCATTTGTAAGCTTTATTGCCAAAGCCTCTACTGTTGGTATTTTATTAGGGGTGGCGGTGTTAATTGTCGCGCTTTCTGTTATTAATGGCTTTGAGCAGCAATTAGTGCATCGTTTATTAAGTGTGGTACCGCAAGTTGAATACGTAGCGCCTAGCCGACCGATTGCTGATTGGCCTAACAAAGTAGAAAAACTTAAAGCAGAGTCTCATGTTACAGGTGCTGCGCCATTTATAGCAGTAAATGGTATGGCGCAATTTAAAAGCCAGCTTAAAGCGGTAGAAATACGCGGCGTTGAACCTAGCTATGAAGGGAATGTGTCGGCCATAAATCAATTTACCAAAGGCACATTGGTTAGTCAGCTGCGCACGGATGACGTTATTTTAGGCAAGCAAATTGTAAAGCGATTAGGCGCTAATATAGGCGATAATATTACTTTACTCATTCCTAAAATTAGCGAGCAAGGCAAGTCTCTATTAGCCCCTAAACGCGTAACGTTAACACTTGCGGGCATTATAGAAATGGGTGGGCCAATTGACAGTAGCGCTGCATTTATTCACTTAAATAAAGCACAGTCAGTTTTAGGTTACGACGCCAGCCAAGTAACAGGTTTACGTTTGAGCGTAGATGATGTGTTTGCTGCGCATCAAATTGCACTGCGAGTAGGGCAAACTATTAGTGATTATGTGTATGTTTCTAGCTGGTTTAGAACGCAAGGTAGCCTGTATCAAGATATTCAAATGGTACGCACAATTGTGTACATTGTGGTGTTTTTAATTATAGCGGTAGCTAGTTTTAACATTGTATCGTCGCTTGTAATGGAAGTGCGCGAAAAACAAGGCAACATAGCTATTTTAAAAACCATGGGCGCTAAAGACAGTACTATTTTAGCTACCTTTGTCATGCAAGGTTTAACGCAAGCCTTTGTTGGCGTGTTACTTGGCACACTAGTTGGGGTTATATTAGCGCTTAACATTAGTGAGCTGTTTACATGGGTTAGCCAGTTATTTGCAGCTAATCCGCTTGAAGGTGTTTATTTTATTGAGTTTTTACCCAGTAAATTAGTACTCAGTGATATTGGAATAACAGTTATTGTTACCTTTGTTTTAGCTGTACTTGCTACTATTTACCCGGCGTGGCAAGCAACTCGAGTCGACCCTGCCAAGGTGCTGGGTAATTAACAACTCTTAATAGTGTAAATATCAATAGGGCAGCGTGCCTTAAGCTGCTAAACTGCGCGCTCATTTAACGTGGGCGCTCTAATTTAGCCTCGCTCTCTACTCAGGAAATTACTTTGACAAATAACGATATTTTACGCCGTGTTCGCTATACCTTTAATTTAACCGATACTGCCATGGTCGGTATTTTTGCCGCCGCAGAGGCTACAGTTACCACTGAGCAAGTCGTTGCATGGTTAACAAAAGAGGGTGAGCAAGGGTTTGTTAAAATGTCAGACACTGAGTTTGCTACGTTTTTAAATGGCTTTATAAATACAAAGCGTGGCAAGCGCGAAGGCCCACAGCCTGTACCAGAGGCTAAGTTAAATAATAATATTATTTTTATGAAGCTACGTATTGCTTTAAACATGAAAGCAGAAGATGTAATAGCAACACTTGCAAAAGTTGACTTTGAATTAAGTAAACATGAGCTCAGTGCGTTTTCTCGCAAAGTAGAAAATAAACATTACCGTGTGTGTAACGACCAGGTTTTGCGTTTGTTTTTAACAGGTGTTCAGCAGCAGTATCGCCCTGCAGAGTAAATAAATTATTTAACGCTAAAAGCTCAGCAATTGCTGAGCTTTTTTGTAGTTAATGTTTGCGGTTAAGAAAAGGCCTTATCAGTAAGAGATTGCTGCATTTGCTCTCGCATTTTAAACTTTTGCAGTTTGCCTGTTACTGTCATTGGGTAACTCTCTACAAAGCGAATATAACGAGGCATTTTAAAATAGGCGAGTTTGTCTTTTAAAAATGCACGTATTGCTTGATCATCAAGTACTGCATCTTCTTTTGGCTGGATCCACGCACACACTTCTTCGCCGTACTTCTCATCACTAATACCAAATATAGCGGCATCTTGAATACCTGGGTAAGTGTAAAGAACCTCTTCAATTTCGCGTGGGTAAATGTTTTCGCCACCTCGAATGATCATGTCTTTAATGCGGCCAACAATACTCACAAACCCTTCGCTGTCCATTACCCCTAAATCACCAGAGTGTAACCAGCCTTCGTCATCTATAGTGGCTTTTGTTTTTTCTTCGTCATTCCAATAGCAGCGCATTATACCGGCGCCCTTACTGCAGACCTCACCAGGTACACCTATTTTTTGAATGTTACCCAGTTCGTCAATAATTTTAACTTCAGTGTGAGCAAGGGCACGGCCAACGGTTGTTACTTGGCGCTCTATTGATGAGTCGGTTTCGGTTATATTGTTGATTGGGCTGCACTCAGTTTGCCCATACGCAATTAATACTTGATGCATGTTCATTTGTGTTTGTACTTTACGCATGACTTGCTCAGGGCACGTTGAGCCCGCCATTACACCAGTGCGTAAAGTGCTGAGGTTATAATTGGTAAAATTAGGCAGCTCTAGTTGGCTAATAAACATAGTAGGCACACCATGCAGCGCGGTACAGCCCTCTTGCTGGACAACATTAAGCGTGGTTTTTGCATCAAACGCATCGCTTGGGTATATAGCTGCGGCACCTTTACTTACACATAGCAGGCTGCCAAGCACCATCGCAAAACAATGATACAAAGGCACAGGTATGCACAGTTTATCTTGCGCTGTAAAATGCATAGCCTCTGCAACAAATAGCGCATTATTAAGTATGTTCTTATGGGTGAGTGTAGCGCCTTTAGGGTTGCCCGTTGTGCCAGAGGTAAACTGTATATTTATGTCTTGATCCGCGTTTAAATTTGCTGCAATCGCATTTAATTCAAGCTTGTGGGCTGGGGTGGCAAAATTCATCACATCAGCAAACGTAAACATACCAGGGCTTTTTTCATTGCCAATGCGTATTACATTTTTAAGGCTAGGTAGGGCATGTGCATTTAGCTCACCGGGTTCACATTGGGTAAGCTCTGGCGCTAAGCTGTTAAGCATGTCTATATAATTGCTGCCTTTAAAATGTGACGCGGTAATTAATGTGCTGCATTCTACCGAGTTCAAAGCATAGGCTAACTCGTTTGGCCTGTAGGCAGGGTTAATGCAGACCATAATGGCACCTATTTTGGCGCTCGCAAATTGGGTTAAACACCACTCAATGTTATTGGGTGACCATATTCCTACTCTATCTCCTGGTTTAACGCCGATTGCTAGTAGCCCCATAGCGAGTTGATTAACTTCATTTTGAAATGCTTTATACGTTAAGCGTACATTTTGATGGCTAACAACGACAGCGAGCGAATCAGGGTGTTTGTCGACAATAAAATCAAAGTACTCGCCAATTGTTTTATCCGTTAGCGGCGTGCTTTGCGCACCTTTAAAATAGCTTTTTGTGAGCGGTAATGTGTTTATTTGTTCTACTTCTTTTACCGAGCGCGATGGTGTGTGCATGTGCTTCTCCGTATTAATGTGTGTCAGTTACTTATATCAATCCGTGCTGATAAGTCAGTATTCATTTGCTTAGCCACGAATAGCTGTGTAGCAAAATAAAAAATAGTTAAGCGAATTGTTATAGGCTGTAGTTAAAATAAACACAAATTGTCGACAAAGAAAGGGTGGTTAGACTAATGTACTAAGCATAAAGAAAAGTTAAATGGAACGTTTTACAGAGGGGCAATAAAAACTAACTTTTATAAAGGCATAAAAAAAACGCCACTAAATGGCGTTTTTATAGTTTGTTTTAATCGCTTTGTGACTTATAGCTCGTCACTGCGGTAGGTTTTTTTCATAATGTATACATAGGCATTAACAAAAGCGTTTTCTTGGTACTTTTTAAGGCCTGTGTCTTCAAACGCAATAGGTATAGGGTTGCGTTTAAGCTGCTCTTTAATTTCGGTCGTTGAGAACACGCGAACGTCTAACTCTTCAATTAATTGAATCGCTGTTTCCATTTTAAAGCCCTTTGCACTGCCTGCAAATTTACCTTTAGGTTGGCGCTCACGAATGGCAACAGAATCAATTTGGTAATCTTGCATTAGTTTTGCAAAATCAAATTGAAATTTACGCATTATTTCAGTGTCGTTACCGTTACCTAAGGTAAAGCGTGTTTGGCGCACATCGCGAATATCAAATACGTCGTTATCTTTACTTAAAATACAAAGTAGTACATCACTACCGGTAATTTCTACACCACATGTTCTCATTGCTGTTCTCTAATATAACTTAATTGCTTGGTATTATACCCAACATCTAATAAATTGCGAGAGCAAGGCGGCGCAGGTGCATTTTAATAATCAATAAACTCAAGTTGTCACATGCTTAATTTAAATTAGCGAGCGAAAAACAAAAAAATGACAATTTTAGGTAAAATTTCAAGTAATGAACGCGCTTTAAACTTGTAATTGATACTCTATCACGCGACAATATCTTTTTTGTAGTTGAGCAGACTCAGCATCTACATTAGTCATTTATGGCGAAAAATAGTCAATGCTTATTCGTAAAAGCGTTGTCGAGTCATTCTCATTTAATTTATTTAAAAATACACGTGATACATTGTAGGTGTCACCACTGTATGTAAGG
>CERC01009150.1_pt1 | contig 77691 bp, 59 predicted proteins | sample 530921 | NCBI WGS metagenome assembly CERC01 (sample SAMEA2621099, study PRJEB7988) | marine metagenome | isolation source: saline water (ENVO:00002010), including
GCGGCACCACATGAGCACAAATTAGCAGTCGGTATTGACCTTGGTACAACTAACTCGTTAGTTGCAACAGTGCAAAGCGGCGAAGCACGCACACTGACTGATTTAGCAGGTAATGCGATGCTACCATCGGTTGTACAATATCAAGCTGATAGCATAGTGGTCGGTGAACGAGCGGCAGCAGCTGCCACTCAAGACCCTGCTAACACCTTAATTTCGGTGAAACGTTTTTTAGGTAAAACTCAGGCCGAAATCGAAAAAAGCTATGGTCAACTACCGTATGAATTCTGTGAGCATGATGGCTCGTTAGCAATCAGCACGGTTGCAGGTGCAATTAGTCCTGTAACTGCATCGAGTGAAATTTTAAAAGCATTAAAACTGCGTGCAGAAGATAGCTTTGCAGGCCAAGACATTATGGGTGCAGTTATTACTGTGCCAGCCTATTTTGATGATGCACAGCGTCAAAGCACCAAAGACGCTGCCGAGCTTGCTGGTATCAAGGTATTACGTTTATTAAACGAGCCAACGGCTGCGGCTGTTGCTTATGGCCTTGATTCAGGCCAAGAAGGCATTATCGCCGTATACGATTTAGGTGGCGGTACCTTCGATATTTCTATTTTACGTTTACACCAAGGCGTGTTCGAAGTAATGGCAACTGGCGGTGACTCAAGCCTTGGCGGTGATGATTTTGACTCGCTATTAGTTGATTACTTCAAAAAGCAAACAGGTGTGAGCGAGCTTTCTGCATCGGTATTGCGTTTATTCATCAATAAAGCAAAAGCGTGTAAAGAAGCACTAAGCCAATACCAAACTGTGAATGTAGGCTTAGAGTTTGATGGCCAAAGCCACAAAGTTGAAGTTACTCGCGAAACGTTTGATGAGCTTGCTCTTAGCCTTGTGAAGAAAACACTGCGTTCTTGTCGCCGTGCGGTTAAAGATGCGGGTATCGAGAACGAAGAAGTACTACAAGTTGTAATGGTTGGCGGCTCGACTCGTATGCCAATTGTACGCTCTCAAGTTGCTGCATTTTTTGATAAAGAGCCACTGACTTCTATCGACCCAGATCGCGTAGTTGCACTCGGTGCGGCATTACAAGCAGACGTACTGGTTGGCAATAAGCCAGATTCAGACATGTTGCTATTAGACGTATTACCACTATCGCTAGGTCTTGAAACCATGGGTGGTTTGGTTGAGAAAATCATTCCACGTAACACCACGATCCCTGTTGCACGTGCACAAGAGTTCACCACTTTTAAAGATGGTCAAACGGCTATGTCACTGCATGTATTACAAGGTGAGCGTGAGCTGGTTGATGATTGTCGTTCGCTGGCTAAATTCAGCTTAAAAGGTATTCCGGCAATGGCAGCAGGTGCTGCGCACATCCGCGTAACCTTTAAAGTAGATGCTGATGGCCTATTAAGTGTATCGGCAATGGAAAAATCAACCGGTGTACAAGCTGAAATCCAAGTGAAACCATCATTTGGCTTATCGGATGATCAAGTTGCAAACATGCTCAAAGAATCAATGACTAACGCAAAAGACGATATGCAAGCGCGGATGCTTAAAGAGCAGCAAGTTGAAGCGTTACGTGTTGTAGAAGCGCTTGAAGCATCACTTGCAACCGACAGTGCATTACTTGATGAACAAGAATTAGGTGCGTTAAAAGCAGAAATTGCTAAACTTGTTGCCGTACGTGAAACTGCAACAACACCTGCAGAAATTAAAGCAGCGATTGAAGCTGTAGACAATGCAAGTAGCGAATTTGCTGCTCGCAGAATGGATGCATCAATCAAAAAAGCGCTGCAAGGGCAGTCAGTAGACGAAGTTTAACGAGGTAAGGTATGCCACAAATTATTTTTCTTCCCCATGCAGAATTATGCCCAGAAGGCGCAGCAATTGAAGCACCTGCAGGTGAAACAGTATTAGATGTTGCACTAAAAAACGGTATTAGCATTCCACATGCTTGTGAAAAGTCATGTGCGTGTACAACATGCCATTTAATCATCCGTGAAGGCTTTGATTCTTTAGATGAGAGCGATGAGCTTGAAGACGACATGCTAGATAAAGCATGGGGTCTAGAGCCTGAATCACGCCTAGGTTGCCAAGCAATCATTAAAGATGAAGATTTAGTGGTTGAAATTCCAAAGTATAATCTCAATATCGTTAATGAAGAGCATTAATTTTTAACGGCTTTGATTTCGTAAAAACCGCTGTAGTTGCTTAGTCTCTACAGCGGTTTTTTGTTTTTTAGAGCTTTAAATTGTAAGTTTTATGCCTTAAGTTGCTATTTTTACTCCCTGTAAAGCAGGTGCACGTTCAATTTACTTATCGCTTAAAGCTTGTGACTTAAAGCTGATTTTGGAGGTTCTATGTCTGATTTAGTTTTTTCTGATTCGTTTATCGACGGTGACTTTTATTCTACGAGCCAGCGTTTTAGTGTAGATAACCCTGCAACCGCAGAAGCGATTACTCAGGTCTCTAATATTGATGAAGCAGGGGTTGAACTGGCTATAAAAAGTGCTGACGAGGCATTTAGTAAGCTAAAGCAAACAACAGCAACCGAGCGCAGTGAAACGTTGCGCCGTTGGTACGACTTAGTCATTGAGCACAAGCAACAACTTGCTGAATTGATGACTAAAGAGCAAGGCAAGCCTTTAAAAGAATCCTTGGGTGAAGTTGAATACGGTGCAGGCTTTATTAAATGGTTTAGTGAAGAGGCAAAGCGCAGTTATGGCGACACAATTCCTGCCACTGACAGCAAGCATCGTTTAACAACGATAAAGCAACCCATTGGTGTGGTGGCTGGTATTACACCTTGGAATTTCCCGATTGCTATGATCACTCGTAAAGTGGCACCTGCCTATGCCGCGGGTTGTAGTTTTGTGATTAAACCTTCGGAGCATACGCCATTATGCGCTATTGCCTTAGCCTACCTTGCAGATAAAGCAGGTTTTGTAAAAGGAGCGCTGAACGTAGTGGTCTCTGAAAACGCAAAAATGGTGGGTGAGATCATGACTGAATCTGAGCGTGTGCGTAAGTTCACATTCACAGGGTCAACCGGTGTAGGTAAGCAGTTACTATCGCAGTGCGCTTCAACAATTAAACAAACGTCTATGGAACTTGGCGGTAATGCTCCGTTTATTATTTTCGAAAATGCTGACTTAGATGAAGCGGTTGCTGGCTTAATGGGGGCTAAATTCAGAAACGCAGGGCAAACTTGTGTTGCCGCTAACCGAATTTTTGTTCAGCGCTCAGTGCTTGAAACGGTGCTTGAAAAACTCACTGACAAAGTAGCTGAGTTAAAGGTTGGCAATGGTCTTGATGACGGGGTGGATATTGGCCCATTAATTTACCCTAAAGCAAAAGAAAAAGTGCAAACACTGGTGCAAGATGCGGTTGATAAAGGGGCATCGTTAATCGGTGATAACAGCGAGCTTGAAGGTAGCTTCCAAGCACCATTAATTTTAACTGATGTTACTCCAGAGATGGATATTTATCATGATGAAGTGTTTGGCCCTGTAGTCAGCATAATCACCTTTGATGACGAGCAAGAAGTACTTCAACTTGCTAACGACGTGCCTTACGGTTTAGCCGCATATTTTTATAGTGAAAACATCAAGCAGGTTTATCGCGTAAGCGAAGCACTTGAATACGGCATGATAGGTATTAACGAAGGTCTCATTTCAAACCCAGTAGCGCCGTTTGGCGGTGTTAAACAGTCAGGCTTAGGTCGAGAAGGCGGTCACCAAGGTCTAGATGAGTACCTAGAAGAGAAGTATCTTTGTGTTAAAATTTAAGCCATCAGACTGATAGCTAAGTCCTTGTGCGCGAAATAAATTTCACGCCTACATTAAAGACAACTATTCGCACAAAGAGGATAAGAGGGCGCTACGCTTTAGAGGAAGTAAAAAAATGATCTTTTGGTTTCCTCGTTCTTTTCTCATTCTCTCCTCTTTGTGCAAAATATATTGAACCACAGAGGGCACAGAGGCGCTGCGCGCTACACAGAGAAACCAGTGATCACATAGATATTATGAGGCGCTACGCTTAATAGAAACATCTCTCTTTCTTTTCCTCTGTGCTCTCTATGGCCTCTGTGGTTAGAAAAAGCTCTTTAATTCACAAAGAGAGTAAGAGGCGCTTCGCTTAAGAGATAAATATTTCTTTGTTTTACTCATTCACTTCTCTTTGTGCAAAAACATTTAAACTACAAACAACACAGTTCCCCTTCAAACTTGCTAGCTTACAGTCTAAAGCTATCAACTCTTTACCTTTATTTTCATAAAATGATAGCGCTGTCATTTTAGTTTTTATATGATAGGAACGAATTATTAACAAAAATGAAAAATAGTACGCAGAAATACCGTACACTCAGGGCATAAACGAGGAGAAAGTAATGGATTTTAAGAAGTCACTATTCGCGGTAATGCTAGCGACTGCGCCTTTAATGGCAAGTGCAGCATTAACTCAATCGCAAGTTGATCAGTTTGCGAAAGGCACCGAACTGCTGTTTTCGGTTGAAGATAACTTTCGTAATAAAGATGCGGGCTTTTTAGGAAAAATTACCCTTAATAATGGCTCTAATGTGGCGTTGCCTGCGGGCGAAAGTGACTGGCAGCTTTATATTCACTCAGTTCGTAAAATCTCAACTGAGCATGTCGCGGGCCTAAATATTGAACATGTTAATGGCGATTTACATCGCATCGTACCAACGAGCTCATTTAAAGGTTTAGCCGCAGGTGAAAGCTTGGAGCTGCCATTTGATGCACAAGTTTGGATTGTTGCTTACAGTGACTTTATGCCACGGGCATTTTTTGTTTCAGGTAAGAATAAACCTGCCGTATTTGCCAACACCGACACTGAAGACTTTAAACAGTTTGTTACGCCATTTACTCGAGAAAACCAGTTACGTCGTTACAATGAACCAAAAGATTTATCGGTTTTAGCAACGGCAAAAGTACGCTACGAACGAAATAACGCTGATAAGGTGTCGGTTAGTAAAGACGATGCCTTAAAGCGTATTATTCCGAAGCCTCGTAAAGTTGAGTTTAATCGTGGTAGCGCAACACTTAATAATAATTGGCAAATCAGTTATCAAGGTCAGCTTAAACACGAAGTTATGGTGTTTATGCAAGACTTACAAGATGACTACGGCATTAGCCTTAAAGCACAGCCTGATCACATCAATATTGGCAAAGACAAAGTTATTCGCTTAAAAGTTGACCCTAAACTCAATAATGCAAAAGCTGAAAGCTATACCCTTGAGATTGACGATGAAGTTATCACCATCATAGGCAGCGATAACGCCGGTGTGTTTTATGCTATGCAAAGCTTATTGAACCTCATTCCTGCAAACAGCCAAGGCAGTGCCAGCTTACCGCAGTTAGAACTTGAGGACTCACCACGCTATGGCTGGCGTGGCATGCATTACGATAATGGCCGTAACTATCATGGCAAAGAGGCAATGTTCAAGTTAGTTGAGCAAATGGCTCGCTATAAAATGAATAAGCTACACTGGCACTTTTCAGAAGATGAAGGCTGGCGACTTGAGATCCCAGGCTTACCAGAGCTCACTGATGTTGGCGGTTATCGCTGCTTTGATTTAGAAGAGCGCGAGTGTTTATTAACTCAGCTTGGCACTGGGCCGTTTAAATCAGGCTCAGGTAATGGTTATTTGAAACGTGATGAGTTTGTTGAGCTATTAAAATTTGCTAAAGACCGCCATATTCAAATCATCCCTGAAGTTGAAGGCCCTGGCCATGCGCGTGCCTCAATCAAAGCGATGGAAGCGCGTTATCACAATATGCTAGAGCAAGCTGAGCAAGCGGCTAAAAACAATATTAAAACTCGCTCTGCAAACAAAGAAATTCAACACATAGATATGGGGCCGGCAACGCAATACTTGCTTACCGATCCTAAAGATACTTCTGTGTACATGACGGTACAAAACTACAAAGATAACTCGATGAATGTGTGTATGGACTCAACCTACGCATTTTTAGATAAAGTGACTTATGAACTTCAGCAGATGTACCGCGAAGCAGGTGTTCAGTTAAAGAACCTGCATATTGGTGGTGATGAAGTTGGAGCAGGCTCGTGGATAGGTTCGCCAATCTGTCAGGCGTTATTTGCCGATCCAAATAACGGTGTATCCGGCCCGGCTGATTTAAAACCTTATTTCACACAACGTGTTGCAACCTTACTTGAAAAACGCGGTATTTCACCGGGGATTTGGGAAGATGGCATCATGTACGACCGTGAAAACTCGTTTAAACGTGATGAGTTCCCTAATAAAACCTTTACCGTTAATACTTGGGATAACATTTGGGAATGGGGCGTTGCCGATAGAGCATACCGCCTAGCAAATGCTGGTTATCAAGTGGTATTATCACACGGTACGCATTTGTACTTTGACCACCCATACGAAGCAAGCCCTGAAGAGCGTGGTTATTACTGGGCCACTCGTTACACAGATACTAAAAAAGCCTTTAATTATATGCCAGATGACGTGTATGCCAATGCTGATTACACCCGCACTCGTGAGCCAATCGTTAATTTAGAAGCGTTGGTTGGTCGCCCATTACCTAAACTTGAAAAACCAGAGAACATTCTGGGCATGCAAGGTCAGGTATGGTCAGAAACAATCCGTACTGAAGAGCAAGTATTAGCAATGATCTTCCCGCGAATTTTATCAGTAGCAGAGCGCGCATGGCATAAAGCCGATTGGGAAGGCGAAAACGTCGATAGTAAACAACAAGCAAAAGACTGGGCTGAGTTCTCAAGTGCAGTCGGTTTAAAAGAGCTTGATAAGTTAGCTAAAGACGGCATCAACCTGCATTTACCAGTACCTGGCGGTGTGATTGAAAATGGTAAATTATATGCCAACAGCGCATTTGCTTATTTGACTATTGAGTACAGTCTAGATAACGGCCAAAGCTGGCAAACTTACGTTGAGCCTGTAAAGGTTGATAACAATGCAAAAGTTGCGCTACGCACCCGCTTGAACGCACAGCAAACCAGCCGCGTAACAGTTGTTGGTGAGTAATGTTTTTTCGATAAATAAATGTGACGCTTACAGAAAAACGTAGGCGTCATTTTTTGTTTTCCTCATTCTTTTCTCATTCACTTCTCTTTGTGGAAAAAATTATTGAACCACAGAGTGCACAGAGGTGCTGCGCGCTACACAGAGAAAACCAAATGTTCACAAAGAGGATAAGAGAGCGCTGCGCTTAAGAGAAAGTAATGTTTAGGTTTACTCATTCTCTTCTCATTCACTTCTCTTTGTGCAAAAAAATTATTGAACCACAGAGTGAACATAGGCGCTGCGCTTAAGAGAAAGTAATGTTTTGGCTTTCTCATTCTCTTCTCATTCACTTCTCTTTGTGCAAAAAATTATTGAACCACAGAGTGAACATAGGCGCTGCGCGCTACACAGAGAAAACCAAATGATCACAAAGAGTATAAGAGAGCGCTACGCTTAAGAGAAAGTAATGTTTTGGCTTTCTCATTCTCTTCTCATTCACTTCTCTTTGTGCAAAAGAAATATTGAACCACAGAGAACACAGAGGCGCTGCGCGCTACACAGAGAAAACCAAATGATCACAAAGAGGATAAGAGAGCGCTACGCTTAAGAGAAAGTAATGTTTTGGCTTTCTCATTCTTTTCTCACTCTCTTCTCTTTGTGAATAAACCTCCGAGCGAAATAAATTTCATGGCTACGGTATCTAAATAAGTATGTCAGCGCTGTCATTTTTGTTGCGATAGTGTTATAAATATTTAATATCTCTTTTATATAATCATCTGAATGAACAGTATTGCAGAATCGCTGTGTGCTGTGAGTGGGAAATGTTATGTCAGAAACGAATAAACAGAGCAGTATTGTGCCTATGGCGATTGTGGCCACGCTGTTTTTTATACTGGGTTTTGCTACGTGGTTAAATGGCTCATTGATGCCGTTTTTACAGCAAGTTTTGCAGCTTTCACCGTTTCAGGCATCGCTGATTATTTTCTCGTTTTATATCGCCGTGACTTTTACGGCTCTACCTTCAGCAATGATCATCAGAAAGGTAGGCTATAAAAATGGTATGGCGCTAGGTATGGCGACCATGATGGTGGCTGGTTTACTATTTATTCCTGCTGCAAAAACGCAGGTGTTTGCACTATTTTTATTTGCACAGCTTGTGATGGGGGCAGGGCAAACATTGCTACAAACAGCGGTTAATCCATACGTCGTAAGAATTGGCCCAGAAGAATCAGCTGCGGCTCGCGTTAGTATTATGGGTATATTAAATAAAACGGCCGGTGTTGTAGCACCAATCGTGTTTACCGCACTGATACTCAGCGATTTTAAAGGCTTTGTAGGTAAAGAGCTTAGCCAAACTGATATTGATGCTATGGCAAATGGTTTAATATTACCGTATTTAGGGATGGCAATTTTTATTGGTATACTTGGTTTTGCGGTTACTAAAATGCCATTGCCAGAGTTGATCGATGATTCTGATGAACAAAAACCGGGGCAAGTAAAAGAAGCGCTGAGCCATCCAAGTCTTGCATTAGGCATTGTGGCACTTTTTGTTTATGTGGCCGTTGAAGTAATTGCCGGTGATACGATTGGTAGCTTTGCGTTGTCATTAGGTGTTGAAAAATATAGTGTAATGACGTCATACACTATGGGTTGTATGGTGCTAGGTTACTTTTTAGGGGTGTTACTTATCCCACGCGTGTTATCACAGCAAGCAGCGTTGACTATTTCTGCTGTATTAGGTTGTGTGTTAACTCTAGCGATTGTTACTGGTAATAATGAAACTGTATTTATATCAACACTGTTTGGCCTAAAATCGGTACTGCCTGATACACTATTGCTCATTGCTGTGCTAGGCTTTGCTAACGCCATTGTATGGCCTGCAGTTTGGCCGCTAGCATTATCTGGTTTAGGTAAGCTAACTAGTGTAGGCTCAGGTCTACTTATAATGGGCATAGCTGGTGGCGCATTCGGCCCGTTATTTTGGGGCTTGGCAAGTGGCGGCGTAAAAAGCGCAGAAGCACAACAAATGGCTTATATTGTAATGTTGCCTTGTTATTTATTCATACTTTTCTATGCTGTTAAAGGTCACAAGATGAAAAGTTGGAAGTAATTATGGGTTTGAGGTTAGGTGTAAAGTGCACAGCCTTGAACTTTGAAAAGCATTTCTAGTAAATAGAAATAATCCCGTGTGTAATGCCACCGAAAGGTGGCATTTTTTTGTTTGGGGTTTGAAAAAATTAGGTGTTAGGTATTAGGGGGTAGGCTCTAGGTGCTAGGCTTTCGCGCGAAATAAATTTCACGTCTACAATATTTCGCATTTCGCATTTCGCATCTCTCGTTCGTAGGAACGGCTTTAGCCGTGAATTATCTTAGAGACTTCGGCACTAGAGTACTTCCTACATCGTAGGCGTCACGCTTGCTTGGCGCGTCTTACATTCAACACCCATCTGAAGGGGGAATGTATTGCGATCAAACAACACAGTTCGGCTCAAAACTGACAGCTGAAAGCTGACGGCTTTTTGAATTGAAAACAGGTGTTAAAGAAAAACCTTGAAATTCAAAATAAAAAATATTAGTCAAATATAGGGATTTACTAAGGGGGAGAAGTGGGGCGACTGATGGGGCTTGAACCCACGACAACCGGAATCACAATCCGGGGCTCTACCAACTGAGCTACAGCCGCCACTGAGATACACCTCGTTTGGTGTGGCGCGCATATTACATAATTAAGTTTAGCTTGTGAAGCCCTAAATTGAAAAAAGTAGAAAAAACTTACTTACCTCAGAAAATTCAGAATCGTCACCTTGGTCAGCGGGCGTTCAGTTTTGCAGATTAGACTTGCGTTTTTTGTAATTAGGCAAATACTCATTTCTTAGTTTTGCGCGTAATTTAATGATTTTTTAACCAAAGATCATATATAATTTGTACAGCGTTATGCTAAAAATGAACTTCAGGAGAGAACATGGATACAATAATGAACTGGATCAACGAGAATTCAGGTTTAATCATACATTACGCCGTTCAGGCGGTTCTAGCGCTAATCATTTTCTTCATCGGTGGTCGCATCGCTAAATTCTGCGAAGGCTTAACCGAAAAAGCATTTGATAAAAAGAAAGTAGATAAAGCTGTAGGTTCATTTGTTGCTAGCATTGTCTATGCAATTGTATTTGCTGCAACAATCTTAATGGCACTATCTCAATTAGGTATTGAGACAACGTCATTCATTGCTATCTTAGGTGCGGCTGGTTTAGCAGTAGGTTTAGCATTGCAAGGTTCACTGTCTAACTTTGCATCAGGTGTTTTAATCATTTTACTTCGCCCATTCAAATCAGGTGACTATGTAGAAGCTGGCGGTAAAGCTGGCACAGTTAAGAAAATCGAAATTTTCTCTACAGAATTGCGTACACCTGATAACAAAGTAATTATCATGCCTAACTCATCAATTATGGGCAGCCCAATTACCAATTTCTCTCGTGAATCAACTCGTCGTATCGATTTAGTAATCGGTGTTGGTTACGATGCAGACTTAAAAGAAGCAAAAGCGGTTCTTAAATCAGTGTTAGATAAAGAAGAGCGCTTATTAAAAGACCCAGCATACACAGTAGCTGTATCTGAACTTGCAGATTCAAGCGTAAACTTTGTCGTTCGCCCATGGGTTAACTCAGCTGATTACTGGCCAACGTATTTCGATCTAATGGAAAACATTAAGATCGCATTAGATGATGCCAACATCACCATCCCATTCCCGCAAATGGATGTTCATTTGCATAAAGAAGACTAATAAGTCGAACTTAAAGTAGTAAAGGTTATTTTTTAATGAAATTAAAAGCTTTATCAATTCTAGTTGCAGCCTCAGCTGCAACTAGCGCATTCGCAGCAGATGAAACCAAAACTTGGGATGTAACCAGTGAGTTAGGTGCTATTGTAACAAGCGGTAACACTGAAACAACCACACTAAAAGGTGGTATCAAGGTTTTACATAACCTAGAAAACTGGAATAACGAGTACAAGTTAGACGGTCTTTATAAAGAAGATGAGATCGAAAACGACCAAGGTGTTAAAGAAACACAACGTACTAACGAAAAGTACTCAATCTCTGCACAAGGTAACTATAAGTTAAACGAAAAGCACTCACATTTATTCATCTACGGCTCACACGTATCTGATTACTTTGGTGCATACCGCAACGAGTCAGTTATCTCAGCGGGTTATGGTTTACGTTTAATCGACCGCTCTGACATGTGGCTTAATGCTGAAGTCGGTCCGGGTTATAAGTACTTCCAATACCCAGATGACAGCACTGAAGTTGATGACAACGGTAATTCGCTTGCTGGTGAGCGCGAAGGTGAAGTAATCGCACTAGGTAAAGTTGATTACAACTGGCAAATTTCAGACAGTGCACGTTTTACTCAGTTAGTATCAGTTGAATACGGTGATACCAACACCAAAACACGTTCAGAGTCTGCAATTCTTGCTAAAATCAACGGCTCACTGCAAATGAAAGTGGCATATAACATCACCCACAACTCAGATGTTGCCGATGATAAAGAAAACACAGATACAGAAACGTCATTGACGCTTGTGTATAGTTTCTAATTTTTAAGTTAATAATAAATGGGTAAACTTGTTTACCCATTTTTTTTGCTTATAAAATGATGTAGTATGCCGCGGTTATCTTTATTTTCTTAGAAGGGAAACTTTGTGAAGTTTTTTAGACTTGTAATCGCGCTTTTTATCTCGCTTTTATTTATTACTGAAGCTCATTCAGTCACTCCAACTAAGCAACAAATCAAACAATTTAAAAAACTCCCTAAATCTCAACAAGAAGCACTTGCTAAGAAGTATGGCTTAGACCTCAGTATGTTGGGTTCGGCAGGTCAAAACGAAAATCAATCTGAGAATGAAGTCACAGATACTGTAATGCCTAGAGGCATGTTTAACGATGATGAAGATAACAAACAGATTTCAGCAGAAGAGAAGTTCAAACCTGAAGAAGATAAGCTTAAACCATTTGGTTATGAACTTTTTTCTGGTGAACCGACCACGTTTGCGCCGTCAGAAAGTGCTCTAGTGCCTGATTCTTACATTGTTGGGCCTGGTGATACTTTTACTATCAATTTGTTTGGTAAAGAAACGTCTGCAGAAGAGGTTATAATAGACCGTGAAGGTCGCCTAACGATTAGTAAGCTTAAGCCAGTCACAGTTAGTGGTATGCAATACAGCGATGTTGTCGAATTAATTAAAGCAAAGGTTAAACAAGAGATTATTGGTACTGAAGCTTATGTATCAATGGGTAAAACACGTTCAATCCGTATTATGGTTTTAGGTGAAGCATACAAGCCTGGTGCTTATACTGTTCCTTCATTAGCTTCAATCACTCATGCTTTATTCGTGAGTGGTGGTATTTCAGAAATAGGTTCTCTTCGAAATATACAATTAAAGCGTGCGGGAAAAACAGTAACAACTCTCGACTTATATAACCTATTGATAAAAGGTGATAGTAGTAATGATGTCATTTTAAAGCCAGGTGATGTTGTATTTATTCCACCAGTTGGTATGCGAGTGAGTGTTGAAGGTGAAGTACGTAGACCAGCCATTTTTGAGCTTAAAAAAAATGAATCTAGTCAAGATCTAATAGCTATGGCTGGTGGTTTTAATGCCGCTGCATATCCGCAGAAAACAGTTGTAGAACGCTACACAGGTAATAGTTCGAGAACCGTTCTGCAACTCAACTTATCTAAAAGAGATGCATATAAACCAAATGATGGAGATGTAATTCGCGTTCCATCTTCTAGTAAAGAATTAGACAATGCCGTAACTCTGCTTGGTGCTGTTGCTCATCCAGGCAACTATGCTTGGCATGAAGGAAAAACTGTCAGCCAGCTTTTTGGTTCTCTAAAAGCAGATTTACTACCAATTGCAGACTATGATTATTCATTAATTGTTCGCGAGACTAACTTACGTGGTGATATTGAGTTACATCAATTTTCCCTCATAAATGCAGTAAGTGGAGAAGAAGACCTAGAATTAAAGCCTCGCGATATTGTTGTTGTATTTAGTCGTTTCCAATCTTTAGAAAGTGAAGAAAATGCCCTTGCAGGCATGGCTTTAACTAAAGAGCAGTTAAAACAACAAGAAAAAATCAAGCTTTGGGATGAGTACGAAGAGCGAAAATTTTATGAATTTATCGATCTTGGTTCAGCGTTGGATAAGGAACTAGCTGAGACACTCTCTAAAGAAAAAGAGCAAGAAGTTCTTTCTAATACTGAATTGCTCACAAATAAGGAAGAATTAGAAGAGCATGAGTATGCTGTTTTTAGTAGAAAAAGGTTGCTTAAACCTATTTTGGCTAAACTGAATCAGCAAGCAAACTCTGATGACGGATTACAAATTATAGGTATCCGTGGTGAGGTATTTTACGAAGGTGTATATCCAAAACCTGTGAATGCGTCAGTGAAAGGAGCGCTTCTAGCTGCTGGTGGCCTAAAAGAATCTGCCTACCTGAAAAGTGCTGAAGTAACTCGCTTTGCAGGAAAATCTAATTTGGAACATATTAGTATTGATTTATCTAGGTTAGTTAATGATGAGTCTAGTTCATCATTTGAGTTAAAAAGCAAAGATACAATTAATATTTACCCGATTCCAAATTGGCAGCAAGATAGAAAAATTAATATTGTTGGCGAAGTAAAATTCCCTGGTGTTTATAGTATTTCAAAAGGGGAAACCTTAGCCGAAGTAATTGAGCGCGCAGGCGGTTTTACAGAGTTTTCTTATCCTGAGGGGGCTATTTTTACGCGTGAAGAAACTCGAAAACAGCAGCAGCAACAACTAAAGAAGTTGTCTGAAGACTTACGCCGAGATATTGCTTCTAAAAGTTTTAATAACTCTATTACGGATGCGTCATTATCGTATCAAGATATGAATAATTTAATAAATGACTTAGCGAATGTTAGGGCCGTTGGTCGTTTGGTTATTGATCTACCTGCAATTATGAATGGTCAACGTCATTTAGAGGTAGAAGATCAAGATGTACTATATGTACCTTCAAAACGCTCAAGTGTAAGTGTTGTAGGTGAGGTTAACTTTTCTGGTTCACACCTTTATCAGGAAGAGCTTAGCCTTAATGACTATTTAAGCCGCAGCGGTGGTTTAAAGCAACGTGCTGATGAAGACCGTATTTATATCATTAAGGCAAGTGGTTTAATTGAAGTGCCAAATGAAGGGTCTTGGTTTGCGGTTAATAATAATTTTCAGTTATCGCCAGGTGATACTATAGTAGTACCTTTAGATTCTGATTATATTGATAACCTGACTCTTTGGAGCACTGCAACGCAAATAGTGTATCAAATGGGCGTAGCTGTAGCGGCTATCAGTTCATTATAACAATGAAGTATGTTTCTTAATTAAGGCTTCATAATGACCTTTGAATTCATAACATTGATGTTTGCATTTGTTTTTTCATACATCATAATTTTGGCGATTACGCCATTAGCTGTAAAATTTGGCTTAGTCGATAAACCATGTCTGCGTAAACAGCATACCGGCACCATTCCTTTAATTGGAGGGTTGTCTATCTTTTTGGCTGTAGCAATTTCGATTATGGCATTTCACCCACTGACAGTGAAAATTGTAAGTTACTTAGCTTGTGCTGCGGTCATTGTAGTTTTGGGTGTTATAGATGATTACCGTCAATTAGGTGTAAAAATTAGATTAGGCGTCCAAGTTCTAGTTGCTCTTGTGATGATCTACAGTAGTGAAATATACATTCATAATCTGGGCAATCTATTTTTAATGGGTGATATTGACCTTGGTTGGTTTGGTATAATATTTACAGTGATTAGTGTCATAGCTTGTATTAATGCCTTTAATATGATCGATGGCATTGACGGTTTAGCTGGTTCGCTCAGTATTCTCACCTTATTATCTGTTTTTATTTTAATGCTGTTTAGTGGTAACTATGCTTTGGTTTATTTACCGCTTATTATTGTTGCGACCGTACTACCTTATTTAGCGTTTAACTTAGGTGTTAAAGGCCATAGAAATAAGAAGATTTTCATGGGTGATGCGGGTTCTATGTTTATTGGTTTAAGTGTTATTTGGTTTTTAATGGTAGGCACTCAGACAACCGAATCAGCATTTAGACCTGTAACAGCGTTATGGATTATTGGTGTACCTTTAATGGATATGATGGCCATTATAATTCGCCGTAAACGTAAGGGGCTATCGCCGTTTAGTGCTGACCGCGACCATTTACACCATATCTTTATGCGAGTAGGTTTTAGTCCTCGCAGGGCGTTGAGCTCAATATTGTTTTTTGCCATAATTTTGAGCGGTGTTGGTATCCTAGGGGAAGTTTTAAATGTTCCTGAATGGATAATGCTTGCCCTATTTTTGATTGTATTTGTGTTTTATTCTTTAGCACTACAACACTGTTGGAAAGTAGCACGGTTTCTTAGACGAAAAAAAATAGACGTCAAAAAATAACTAAATTTAAAGAGAGTTTTATGAAAAAAAATAATGGTTTTACGATGATGGAGCTACTTGTTGTTATTGTCATCTTAGGGCTTTTAATGTCACTGGTCGCGCCTAAGTTTTTTTCTAAGTTAAGTTCATCAGAGCGTAAAATAGCAGCTGCACAAATGTCATCATTCGAAACCGCTATTGATACTTATCGACTTGATTTAGGTAAATACCCAACAGAACTTTCTCAGTTACGTAAAAGTGATGATCCACGTTGGGATGGTCCTTATTTACCAAAAGATATCCCGTTAGATCCTTGGGGAAACCCTTATGTATACAAGACCCCAGGTGAAAATGGAAATCCATACTCGCTAAAATCATACGGTAGTGATGGTAAAGAGGGTGGTACCGACAACAACGCGGATATAATACATCAATAATGCAATTACATGATTTACTTATAGAAAAGTTTAGTGTTGACCCTCAAGATCTTACACGAGCCTTAAATTATCAGGCAAAATATAGCGGAAGGTTAGAACAAGTACTTGTAAACATGGGGAGCTTGCCAGAAGATCAAGTTCCTTTGTTACTAAGTGAATATTTAGGTATCCCACTGTTTACCAGTGAACAGTACGCTAACTTTTCTGCACTAGTCATCGATAAGCCCACGCTTGATATGTTTGTTGAGCAAAGCTGGTTACCAATAACTGATAATCAAGAACATATTTCTTTTGCATGTAAAGATCCATTGAATCAAGTGATGAATGATTGGTTAAGTAAAAATAACCAATCTTATTCATTATTCATTGCGAATGAAGTTGATATTCAATTACTGGCTGCGAAATACGAAGAACCTTTAACAGATATTGATGATAATAGCCCTTTAGATGAAGAAGAACGTCTAAAAGAATTAGCCACAGAGGCGCCCACTGTAAACCTACTAAATTCATTAATTAGTAGAGCATTACGTCAAGGTGCATCAGATATGCACTTAGAGCCTTATCAGGGACGCTATAGGGCGCGTTTTAGAATTGACGGTGTGTTGCATGAAGCTGAAACTATTTCGGCTCGTAAACAATTGCCAATAATTACGCGTTTGAAAATCTTGTCGGGTATGGATATCGCTGAAAAGCGCCGCCCGCAAGATGGCAAAATCGAAATGAAAATTGCCAATCAAGAGCTTGATATTCGTGTATCGTCATTACCATTAAATGATGGTGAATCGGTTGTTATGCGTTTTCTAAGAAAAGAAAACGTGCGTTATGATATGTCAGTTCTGGGTCTATCAGATGACATCAATGAGCTGATCCGCCAAGATATTAAAACAACTGCAGGGGTTGTATTATTAACAGGCCCAACCGGTTCAGGTAAAACAACCACCTTATATACATTTTTAAATGCCCTTAATAATGATGATGTAAAAATTATTACCTTAGAAGACCCGGTAGAATACCAATTACCAGGTATTAATCAGGTGCAAGTTAATAGTGATATAGGATTTGACTTCTCTGCAGGTCTTCGCTCAATTGTACGTCAGGATCCAGACGTTATTATGTTGGGTGAAATTCGTGATAAAGAAACAGCGCAAATTGCATTACAGTCAGCACTAACCGGTCACTTAGTGTTTAGTACTGTCCATACTAATGATGCAGCGAGTGCATATACTCGATTACTCGATCTTGGGGTTGAAGAGTTTTTACTTAATGCTGCGCTTGTATCAATTGTTGCACAACGATTGGCACGTAAAGTGTGTAGTCAATGTAGTGAGCCAGATCCTGACGCACAAACATTGATAGAAAAATACAACCTAGTTCAGTTTGCTGAACGTTTTGATCTAGACAAGATTAACTTAGTTCGAGGAAAAGGCTGTGAACACTGTGCTCACACTGGCTACAAAGGACGCATGGCTGTAACAGAGTATTTGCGTTGTGATAATGAAATCAAAGCGATGCCAAAAGACGCTGATTTTATTCCAAAAGCTAAAAAGCATAATCATTCGCTTAATCGTCGTACTTTACTAGAAGATGGACTACATAAAGCTGTATTAGGTTATACAACAATAGATGAAGTTATACGGGTAGCAGGCTAATGGCACTGTTTAATTACAAAGCCTATGACTCATCTGGCGCCAAATCAGAGGGGCTTATTGAAGCAACCTCAGAGCAAGATGCAATTAGTAAGTTAAAAGCGCAAAAGCTACTGCCATATTCAGTTAATGAAGAACAAAAAAAATCATCTTTAGGGCTCTTGTTTCAAAGCAAAGTATCGTTAGCGGATCTAGAGTTCTTGACTGCTGAGTTAAGTTTATTACTTGCAACAGGGGTAAGAATTGATCGCGGCCTCGATATAATAAGACGAACAAAAGCAAAGGCTTCTTTGGCACAAATGCTTGCTAATATAAGCAGCAGCATCAAAAAGGGGAGTAGTCTTTCTCAAGCGCTCCGAGCTTACCCCGATGTTTTTGATAATTTATATTGTAACTTAATAGAACTAGGTGAAGCCTCAGGAAACTTAAGCGAAATATTTGCTGGTATTGCCAAAGATCTTAAGTTTAAACGTGAACTACAACGAAAAATTATAGGTTCACTTACTTATCCTTGCGTTATCTTATTTGTTTGTATACTGAGTATCTTTTTTATATTCAATTTCATTATTCCAAAAATGGCCGATATGTTTGGTCAGTTGAGTACTCTTCCTTGGTATACACAGCTAATGTTATCTATTAGTGAGTGGATGGGGAACTATCAGGTATTTTTAGCCTTGGCTGTTATGTTATCAGTGCCAGCATTAATATGGGCAAGTAAACAAGCTGATTTTCAACGTTGGTGGCATAAAACAGCATTAAAATTACCCGTTATTGCTAATGCATCTATTACTGTTGAACGAATTCGATTTAATAGTGGTTTGAGTTTAATGCTGAAAGCTGGCGTTCCCATTGATCAGGCATTGGAGCTTGCAGCGGGTAATATAAAAAACCATGTGTTAAATCACGAAATGAATATTGCGCGTAAAAAAGTAAAACGTGGTAGTCAGTTAACTCCAACATTGCAGCAAACATCATTATATCCGCCATTTTATATTTCACTGCTTGAGGTGGGTGAAGAGTCAGGAAACCTAGATATTGTATTTGATGAAATAGCTAACCGTTCACGACAAGATTTTGAAACTTGGACGGATAATATGACATCATTAATCGAGCCCTTAATGATATTATTTATGGGTGGATTTGTCGGCGGTATCGTTGTCATCATGTTGATGAGCATGATCTCTTTAAATGATGTAGGTTTCTAATGACGGGCGCAAATAATAAATTTGCACACGGATTTACCTTGATCGAGTTAATCATTGTATTAAGTATTGTTTCCTTATTACTTTCAGTTGTAGCGCCAATCTCGGTTAAAGCTGTCGACAAAAGTGCAGCAAGAACTGAGCTACTTGAAACGCGCAACTGGATTAAAAGCATAGCTTTTCAATCATTTATAGAGTCGAGGGCGTATCGACTTGAATTGAAAGATGACACGCTTAGTTTGTACAGCCTTGATGAACAAGAAATAATAAAAACCAAAAAGCTTGAGTCATTACGATTTGAAGCTCAGTGGGTTAACTTTAATAAAAACGGACTCACTTCTCCTAACGAAATTCAGGGTTATGTACGTGGTGAACCATTAATGATTAGTCTGCAACCAACACCAAGATGAAACAAAAAAAACAGATAGGCTTTACATTAATTGAGCTTCTCATCGCTACTATTATTCTTTTCTCTTCGCTTGCAGCGGTTTCACTTATTTACCGAGGGGCATTTATTGCAAGTGAGAAAGCAAGTAATCATGTTAATGTAGTCGCAAATCTACCTGCATTAATATCGCGCATTCAACAGCAGATCCAAACTGCATCTTCAGAACAATCACAACTATCAGAGCAAGGTAATGCTTGGGGAGTTGAATATCAATGGCAAGCCTCAGTAGTGCAAAGTAAAGTTATTATTAATGAAACTATGGCGCTAGAGTTTGCAGAAGAAATAGCAGATAAAAAGCAAATCAAGCTCTGGCGTATTTCTCTTATTATTAAACGTAACGGGATTGAGAAAAACTACATTTTAAATGAAGTGAGCTGGCATGATGCGTAAACAGCAAGGCTTTACATTAATTGAATTATTAATTTCAGTGACATTGCTATCACTCATTATGTTCACTGGTAATTATGTTTATATGCAGCTTGCTTCTCGTTGGGATAAAGAATTAGGTAGCTTTGAGCACGATATTGAGCAAACAAAAGCAATTTACATTTTAAAGAACTTATTAGAGGGGGTTGAGCCGTACCTAATAAAAAATAGCAAAGGCCGGCCAGAAATGTTTTTTGTTGGTGGTGAAGATAGTTTATTAGTGATGACAAAAAGTGGTTTTGAAGATACGCAAAACCCTGAATTAGTCAGATTAACCGCTGTGCAAAATAAGCAGGGACGTTTTGACCTTGTCTACCAAGCAATTTCGAGTGCTGACATGTTGCTAATTAACTCAGAGCAGAACATAGAATTTACGAGTCAAAAAACGCTACTTAGCGATTTAGATAGCGTTACATTTAGCTATTTCGGCTGGGAAAGCTTAGAGCAAAAAGCGTTGCAAGAGCCGGGTTCAACACCTACTTGGCAGGCTACATACTCTGGCTTAGAACAACAACTAACGCCTCAGAAAGTAAGGTTGACACTAATAAAAAATCAACAGCCAATGGACTTTTATTTTCAGTTAGATCAAGAGCCAAATCGTTGGTATGGTAATTACATACAAACGGGAGAGCTGTGATGAAACAGCGAGGTATTGCATTAGTACAAGTACTACTAATTGTTGCTGTAGTGTCTATTTTAGCTTTGTATTTTACTCAGTCAGCACGCCAACAAGTTAAAAATGCAACTATGATGGTTGATAAAGCACAAGCTTTAGTTGAGCTTAACAATGCTGAGGCGAGCATATTATTTTCATTACTCACTGAAAAACTAACACCAATGGCTATTCCGCCGATTAATAATCCGCTTATCACATATTGGAATTTTCATGGAGAGCCTTTTAAAACAATAAATAATGTAGAAGTTCAGTTGCAAGACTTACGTGGTTTGTTAAACATCCACTACCCAGATAAGACACGTTTAAAGCGGTTGTTGACCTACAGTGGTTTAAATGATTATGATGCCCAGCTTGCAATGCTACAGATAATAGCGTGGCAAAATTTAGAAGGGCGCTCTGATTATATTAATCATGATGTAGTAGCTCGATATGCCGCAATTCATGATATCGAAGAACTAAGCCATTTAGGTTTGCAACCAGCACAATTGAAAGTACTTGCAAATAATACAACACAATATAAAAAAGGTGCGTTCAATCCGATGAATTCACCCGATACCCTGCTATACGCTTTATTGAGCGAAGATGTTGCAGAATATGTTATTATGCAACGCAGGGCTAACAGGTTAACAGTTAATGATTTTGTGCGTGCAACGGGTATATCTGAGAGTGGCGATATTATTTTATATCCATCCAATTTATTCAAAATAACGTTAACAGCTAAGGTTGGAGAAGCGGTAGTAACCAAAACAACTTACTATCATCTACAACCAACAAAAGATCCAGTGGTGAATAAACTAGCTGTAAAGGCTCGGTAGAGAACATAATGATTAATAATAATATTAAGTTATTGCTGAAAAAATGGCTGTGCAAAGTGGTTGCTTTTTATACCGATCAACCTTACCAGCTTGTACTAGATCAACATCAGCAATTTGCTTTAAAGCCAGCATCAAACAATGAAGAAACTAAATGGTTACTTATTGTTGGTCGCCAACATTACAATGAGCAATTATCTACTTATCCAATTGGCAATAAGAAAGAGCTAAAACAATTAATTGCAATAGATCTAAAAAATACAGAGCAACAAGGCATAACCCATACATTAGTAACGCAAATTGAAGCAGAGCAAAGCCAAGTAATGCAGTGGCGTTTTTCTGAGTATCTTCCTAAAGCCTGGATCACATTGCCTGAATCACTTCTTTTGAGCCAAACAGTGACAAATGGTGAAGTCATTTCTAATCAAGTTAAAACGGCTAGCTTCGTTACTAAACATCAAAACAATGTCTGTTCGTTGCTGGTGAGTAAACTAATAAATACCCCAGACCGCTTCACAAGTATGTTTGGTATTCCATTAAAAAAGGTTATCAGTGTAGACACGGAACAAGAGTATACAGCTCGTATAATTAAAGGCTTATATGCACTTCCAAAACAATATCTACAGACATTTTTTAGCTTACCAAACAATGTATTTAATAAACGCATTGCGCTACGTTACAGTGGTCTATTTGCTGGGTTATTTGTTACATACGCACTATTAACAAGCACTTACCTTTTTTACAAAACATATCAATTAGAGAATCAACTCGAAACCAACAAGTCATCCGTTAATACTGCACTAAATACTTTGAATGCATACTTAACAAGTAGTGAGGCACTCCAACAGCGTCAGCAATTATTACAGCAATTTTCAATTACTAGCCCCGTTTTTTTAGTTATAAGCGATTTATTTGAGAATACACAACTTAGCAGTATCAGTTGGCAAGAGGGGCGATTTGTTTTAAGAGGTAAAGCAAATAGAGCAACAGATGTGCTTGCTACCATAATGAAAGATAAGCGGGTCGAAGATGCTAGATTTGATTATCCATCACGCAAGGAGCGCGGTGGTGAAAGCTTTGTTATCAGCTTTATGTTAAACACACATGACGATCAGGTAACTTCATTTGCCTCTAATCAGGAGGGGAAATGAATAAACTTGAACCAAAGCAGCAAGTTGCCTTAGGAATTATAGGGGTATTACTTGTCTTGAAGTTTATCGTTGTGCCTTTAGTTGATTGGCAAGCAGAGCAGGTTAATTTGATTAGTAACTTGCAAAAGCGCGCCGCTAAATCACAAAGTGTGATCGAAAATCAAACAGCAATTGATGCTCAGCAACAGCAAATAACTCAGCAGCTTGAGCAAATTAATCGTTTATTTGTAGCACCTCAAAAAGATACAGAGTTTAAATTGGCCATGCAGCAACAAGTTGAACAGTTAATGGCAAAACATCAATTGCAAATAAATAACAGTAATTGGTTAGTAAGTTTAAAGGTTGCAGATAACACATTAATGCGCCATCAACTAACACTGAATATAAGCGGTAAGTTATTAAACTTTCAAAAGATATTAGTTGAACTTGAAACAAGCACTCCAACTATCCAAGTAAGCGACTTTAATATGCGCATTAAAGGACAAAGTGAGCAGGAGTTAGGGCAGGTTGATGGCACAATCGAATTAAGTTTTTACATGCAACAAGGAGAAGCGTAATGAATAAAACGTTACTAATCTCGATTGTTGTAATTGCGTTAATCTTAGTAGCAGATTTCAATAGTCGTTTAAGCTTAAAATCAACTGAAAAAGATAGTGACTTTAGTCAGCAAAGTTTAGTTGAAGTTCCCCTTCCTTTACTCTCTGATAGTTCAAAACAAGGGTTAGAGGAAGTGTATAAAAAATACACTCTGCCAGAGCAAAGCAGTAAAGTACAAGAAAAGGGCTTATCAGCCGCTAAACAAGCAGAACAAAATGGCGAATTGATTACTGTATTTGCAGATAATTATGAGCTTAGGTTAAAAGCCGTTATATTCACAAGTAAGCCGTATGTGCTTATAGAACAAAAAGATATCAATGATAGTAGTAGCCAGCTTGTCAAATATGATGACATGCAAACAGTGCATGGCTATAGCTTAAAAATACTGTCAAATACCGAGGTTGAGCTTAGTAAAGATCAACAAAACATTACTTTAATCATGTATAAACGTGGTTAATAAACAAATAGTTATAGTGTCTGGATAATTTATGAAACACAGCAAGGTTCTTTTTTTAGGCATAGTGACGATGAGTGTGCTAACGGGTTGCGCTAGAAGCAGTGGTGGAATTACACCTACACCATCGTATTTAGAAAAAGTACAAACAAATAAAATCGCAGCAGGTGAAGTAGAAAGCACCACTGGCGCTGAACAAGTAGCTCCTCCTAGTCAAGGTATTGTGTACGTTGAGGCGCTACAAAACGATAGTAGGCTAAAGTCAGAGCAAACAGACCTTGCGAGTAAGTTTAGCGATGTTGAACAAGTTAAGTTAACGGCAGACAGCCTTTTAATTAAAGACTACTTACACTATGTTTTTGGTGAATTATTAAATGTTAATTATATTTTGGGTGAACAGCTAAATAACAGTAAAGCTCAAGTTACCTTAAATCTGCAAGATCCGCTCAGCAAACGTAAATTGTTCTCTCTTAGTGAGCAAATGCTGCAAGAGCGTAATATTGTAATTCGTTTTCAAGACGGTATTTATTACATTCACCAGACTGAGGGGGGCATCGCTAATAATCTAGTATACGGATATGGTGCAAACCCTGAGGATGTTCCAAACACCGCAAATGAAATAATACAATTAGCGCCTTTCAAAGCAGGAATGCAAACTCCGCTTGCTAATACAATTCGTCAGCTCACTAACGTAAATGCGCAACCTATGTTTGAACAACATGCCATTATGTTTAAAGGTAAGCGTAACGATATAGTGAAGGCGCTTGAGTTTATGCAGTTGGTTGATCAACCAGCATTTCGTAATCGATCAATCGGTATGTACAAATCTAGTTTTGTACCTGTAGACCAACTGAGCAAGCTTTTACAAGACTTGATGAAACAAGAAGGGATCTCGGTCAGTATTAATGCCACAACCGAACAAGCCATTTCAATCGTGCCTCTTGAACGTATTAATACCATGGTCTTTTTTACAAATAATAAAGACTTTCTAAAGCGAGCTACGTTTTGGGCTAAGAAGCTTGATCAGCCAGCTGACGGTAATCAAGAGCAATACTTTGTTTTTGTGCCTGAATTTGCCAGAGCAGTCGATTTAGGTACAAGTTTACAAAACTTATTAGTAGGGAATTCATCTGAACCTCTAGGAAGTAGCACTTCAGCAAGCAGCCAAAACCAGCAAATTCAAAACAATAAACAATCAAATAAGCGACAAGCCCCAAGTAATATTTCTGTCCAAACTGAAGGTATGAAGATGGTAGTTGATGAGCGTTCAAACTCATTGATCTTCAAAACAACGGGTGATGCATACCGTAATTTATTACCTATGATCAAGCGCCTAGACATTATGCCAAAGCAAATTATGCTTGAAGTAATGATTGCAGAGGTAAGCTTAACTGATGAGTTTAAACAAGGTGTTGAGTTTGCATTGACAAATATGGGAGCGACGACTGTTGGAGGGTTTAATTTGCAATCGAATAGCAGTGGTCTGACTTACGCTCTAAGTGGAACAACAGGAAAGTTAGCCGTTAATTTGTTGCAAACAAACAATTATGTCAATGTTCTATCACGACCAACGCTGGCAGTCAGAGACGGCGTTGAGGCAACAATTAGCGTGGGTGATCGCATCCCTGTTGTTGGAGAAATAATTACAGATACAACCGTTGGATCTCGCTCATCTGTCGACTACCTTGAAACAGGTATCGATTTAAAAGTTACCCCAACAGTTAATGCAAAAGGTGTGGTGGTAATGGAAATCGCCCAAGAAATAAGTAACCAAGCAGATGGTACTGGTGCCGAAGGTAACCCTATTGTTTTTGAACGAAGCTTACAAACAGAAGTTATAGCGGCAGATGGTCAAACAATTATGTTGGGTGGTTTGATCAGTGAAAATAGCACCTTGGGTGATAAAACAGTGCCATTTTTCTCAACCATCCCATTATTCGGAAAGCTTTTTGACAGTACTAACAACAACAAAACGAAGACAGAGTTAGTCGTGCTAGTTACTCCACGAATTATCGGTTCAACGGCTGAGTGGGAAAGTGTGTATGAGCAATTCAAGCAGGGCTTAAATGAGCTTAAATTGCCTGAAACTACGAAAAATGCTGTACAGTAGTAAAATTTAATTGCCCATTAAAATAAATTAGTCCTTTTGTGTGTGCTTTAACCTTAAAGGGGGCGCTTTGGTACGAATTAATTTTATGAGCTATTGTTAAGATAGTTTTGCAAATAAATTGATAAAGTATGTATAGGTTAAAATGTATACAAAATGGGTATTGTAAACAATTGTAACGAAAGGCTTTTTTTTTTACTAAAAATTAGAGTACGAATTTAACCTTATGAAAATTAAGGCTTTTAAATAGTGTACATAGATTACATAAAACGGTAATATAATTAAGTTAGTGTAACGACTGTTAATTACTTGACAATAAACTAACATTCATTAGACTGAATCTGAATTCGACTAGTAGTCACTTAGGTGACGGCCTATGGTGCATGGTCATTCATACTAAAAAAAAAGGAACAATGAACGTTCCTGTTTCATGAAACTTTGGAGAATATATAATGTTCAAAAAATCATTACTAGCAGTTGCTTTAGGCGTTGCTGCATTTGGCGCAAACGCTGCGACTACTTCAGCTACTCCTTCTGTTGTATCTTTAGAAGGTGCTGTTGGTCAAACAACTGTTGCTGTACCTGAGCTTACAATCAAATTAGCTGCAGAATACGCTGTAGGTGATACATTCACTATCACTTTAACAGGTGCTGAGTTCGATACTACATCTAACCCTGCTATCACTTTCTCTGGTTTTACTAACAACCCAACTGTTGGTTTGTTATCTAAAACTGCTACTACAGCTACTTTCCGTGTAACTGCAGTTCCTTCACCAGTTGAAGTATTCAGCGGTAAGAACTTCCTATTAAACGGTGCGCTTCTTAAAACTACTACAGTAACAGACGCTGCTGGTGATATTAAATTAACTTACGCTGCTAAAACATCAACTGGTCTAGACCTAGACAACGTTGGTACAGCGACTTCAACTGTTGTAACTTCTAAAGCTCAACTTAGCTCTTCAGTTACTAAAGCACTTAACGGTGTAATCGACGTTGAAAACGAGCGTAAGCAATTCACTGTTGGTAACGACTCAATCACTACTGACGTACTAGAAGTAACTCCAGTAGTTGCTACTGCTGGTACTCATGACGCAGTATACACTGGTGCTACTCACGTGATCAAAGGTGACTTCTCTTGGATGGACACTGACGGCACTACTGGTGTTAGCGCTACTGAACTAGCTGCTGCATTCAAAGCAACTGGTACTGCAGACACTTACACAAGCACAATCAACACAGCTGGTGACGCAATCACTGTAACTGTTGCTGACGCTGCTGGTAACACTGCAGAAGCTATGACAGCTACTTTCACTGTATTAGGTAAAGCAAACTCTAAAGCGCCTATCCTATCTACACAAAAGTTCACTGTTGATTCAACAATCAAGTACAACACTGCTGCTGGTACTGCTTCAACTAAAGCAATGGCTTCAGCTTCAGCTGGTTCTTGGACTCTAAATGGTTTCGATGAAAACATCGTATTCATGCCATTTGGTACTCAGTACGCACAGTCAATCAATGTTTCTAACACTGGTTCTGTTGCTGGTGCAATCACTGTAGATATCACAGCTGACGGCAAAACTTACACTAAAACACTTACAGCTACAGCTACTCCTAAAGCGACTACTAACATCTCTCAAGAAGTTAAAGCATTCGCTGCAGAAAGCGGTGTAACTGGTAATGCACACATCAAAGTAGTAGTTAACTCTCCAACTGCTGACATCGATGTAACTGGTGTTTACTACTCTAAATCTGACGCTGACCGTGTAAAAACTAAGTAATTAGTTTACATAGCCAGTTATGGTTTTAAAAAAGCGAGCCTTCGGCTCGCTTTTTTTATGGGCGATTTTTACTGATCATAGTTAACTTAAAAGATTCTTTCTCTGCTAGCCCCATTAATCGTTGTTTGCTACACTTCGTCACTGTTTTTGTTTTGTGAGTCTGATGAGTGAAGTATCCAATAGTAAAACCGTTTTTGCCCTCAATCGACGCGTACAAAGCGCAAATTGATGGTATATTTGAGCGCTGCTGGTTAACAAATAATGGCCCATGTTTGCAGCAATTTGAGCAAGAACTTGCAGAATATTTAGGTGTTGAACATTTACTATTGGTCGCCAACGGGACCTTAGCATTGCAAGTCGCATTTGCTGCACTTGATACTAAAGGCACTGTATTAACCACACCTTTTTCATTTGCGGCAACAGCAAGCTCTTTAAAGTTTGCTGATATTAGCCCAGAATTTATTGATATAGACCCAAATACTTATAACCTTGATATTAATAAAGCTACACATTCCCAACTAAATAGTGCTTCGGCAATTTTAGGTGTGCATGTATTTGGTAATCCATGTGATGTGGAGGCTATAGAGTGTAAAGCGAAAGAATATAACTTAAAGGTCATATACGATGCTGCTCACGCCTTTGCGAGCGATATCAACGGTAAAACAGTGCTTAAGCATGGTGATGTAGCGACTTTGAGTCTACATGCTACTAAGTTGTTTCATAGTGTAGAAGGTGGAGCCATCATCTTTAAGCATGAATCTGATTATTTAAAAGCAAAGCAATTAATTAATTTTGGTTTTGACGCAAAGCTTTACCCAGAACTGGTTGGCATTAATGCAAAAATGAGCGAAGTGCATGCAGCAATGGGATTATCTGTATTCGAACATGTGAGTGAGATAACTCAGAAAAGGCGTGATCTTGCAGCGCAATACCAATTGCTATTAAAAGCGTCTGCTGAGCAAGGCTTGCTGAGTTTACAGGCTTGGCATCCTCAAGGCGAAAACAATGGCGCGTACATGCCAGTTGTACTTAAAAATGAGCAACAGCTGTTACAAGTGCAAGCTAAACTCCTCGAGCAAGGTATTCAAACAAGGCGTTACTTTTATCCAAGCTTGTCAACAGTCCCTGCATATGGAATGCAAGGTAATACACCACATGGTAATGAGTTAAGTTTACGCATTTTATGTTTACCAATGTTCACCGACTTAACGTTGGATGGCGTTGAGCAAATATGTAGTAGTTTAATTTCTGCGATCCAAACCAGTTGTTAATATATCCATTTAATAGGAAGCTAGATGGCCATTTATACGCGAGATGAATTACAAGAACTGGGTTTTTCAAACGTTGGTGAGAACGTAAAAATATCAAAGAAAGCATCTATCTATGGAGCATCAAGGATCTCTATAGGCGACAACGTCCGCATAGATGATTTTTGTGTTCTCTCTGCAGGAGAGGGTGGTATAACACTAGGAAGTCATATTCATCTTGCCGTATACAGCTGCCTTATTGGCGCTGGGCATATTCAAATAGGCGATTTTTGTAATATTTCTTCAAGGGTTGCTATCTACTCAAGCAGTGATGATTATTCAGGGGCTTTTTTAACTAACCCGACTATTGATAGTGAGTTTACTAACGTTGAACATGCCCCTGTGACACTCGCTAAGCATGTAATAGTTGGAAGTGGCAGTGTAATTCTACCAGGCGTAACGCTAGAGCAAGGTGTGGCTATTGGCGCACTGAGTTTAGTAAATCGCTCATTAGCTGCTTGGGGAGTGTATGCTGGGCAACCTGCAAAATATATTAAAGCGCGCGAAGATGGTTTACTAGCCCATGAAAAATCTTTCCTAGCAGCCTACCAAAATAAATAATCGATATGACAAAACGTATAATCCATATCTTTGCTGATACGCCGCATCACTATAAACCGATGCAACAGTTTTTCAGTCAGCAATGCACCCCAGATGCAGAACAGCAATTTTGGGTTAAAACGCCAGAGCCGATCCCAAACTTTATAAATTATAAAGATAATACAGAGCTTTTTTCTTTGCTTGAGAGCACAGCTAAAGAAGACCAAATAGTATTTCATGGTTCGTTTGATATGCATGTTTGGAAAAAACTGTTATTTCACTCGGTCACAAAGCGCAGCAGCTGTGTACTTTGGGGGGCTGAGCTATATCGTCATACAAAAGAAAATCGTACGATAAAAGAACGTATAGTCCATGTTTTACATGCGTTAGTTATTAATCGCTATAAACATGTGTTTGCTCTAAATAAAGGAGATGCGTCACTTGCTCAACGTGTATTATTCAAACGAAATGTTAAAGTGCTGCCATACCCATTAATTGGGATGAAAGTTGAGCAAGACCGCGAGCAATTAACGTCTGAAAAACCACTAAAAATACTCGTAGGTAATTCTGCATCATCAAGTAATAACCATATTGACGCACTAAATAAGCTAGCTCATTTAGCTGGTGAAAGTGTCGAAATTATCATGCCACTAAACTATGGTGGTGAGCAAAGCTACATAGATGAAGTGATAAAACATGCTACAGCATTGTTTGGTAATAAGTTTAATGCAATTACCACTATGCTTAACAAGCAAGACTACGATAAGTTATTGAATGATGTTCACTTAACTGTATTTGCCCAACACCGCCAACAAGGGCTATATGTTGCATATGCCATGTTATTAATGGGCAAACCAATGTTCCTACTTTCTAACACATCTAGTTATACCTATTTGACAGAACTTGGCTTTGAGATCCATAAAACGGATGAAGTGGCCAGCATGAATTTTTCAGAGTTAAAAGAGTTAATCAATAAAGATAATAATCGTAACCCTGACCTTATGAATCAGCATTTCACCGAGCAAGCGCTAGCACCGAAATGGCGCGATATGCTAGAGCAATTACATGGATAAATTAGCATGAGTGTAGCACGTGATGCTGTATCTGGCGTATCTTGGACGGCCTCTGCCACACTTATAAAAGGTGGTCTGCAGCTTGCGCAATTAATTGTGCTTGCCCGATTTTTAACACCTGCCGAACTTGGTGTATTGGCAATCATACAGTTGGTGGTGGGCTTTGCTCAAATATTTGGTGATGCAGGCATTTCAAACGCCCTAATATTCCATAAGCAGTTAAAAAAATCTCAACTAAACCAGCTGTATATGGTCAATGTAATATTGGGTATTGTGATTTCTTTACTTGTGCTGATAATGGCTGTGCCCACTGCGTCTTTTTTTAACATGCCACAACTGTCTTTATTGTTATGTTATTTGTCTCCAGTATTTTTTATTCGCAGCTTAGGGCAGCAACAATTAGCGTTGTTACAGCAAAAAATGCACTTCAATAGTATTGCCAAAATTGAAGTATTCGCCAGCGTAGCAAGTTTTATAGCATTAATTATATTGTTAGCAGTTGACCTGAGGCTAGAGTCAGTTGTGTTTTCGCAATTATTAAATGCTCTGCTTTTAAGTACTTGCTTTTTAGTTGGTTTCCCTCTTTTAAGACCAGGATTTAGCAAGTTACGTTTAAACAGCATAATCGCGCCAATTAAGTATGGCCTTTATCAAACCGGTGAGAGCTTTGTAAACTTTATAAGTGCTCAGCTTGATCAGTTATTGATTGGTAAATTACTAGGGCCAGAAGTACTTGGTATTTATGCTTACGTTAAAGCGCTCGTATTTAGACCTGCATTACAATTGATTAATCCAGTGGTAAACAAAGTGGCCTTTCCGCTTATTGTTAAGCACAAAGAAACGCATAGCTTAGCTATTTTATATGGCATGGTGATTAGACTACTTAGCTTAATCAATATACCTTTGTACTGTTTAGTTGCTTTATTCCCTGAATTTATTTTAGGTATTGCTTATGGGGCTGAGTGGCTGGAACATGCTGAGCTTCTTCGTTGGCTTGGCTTATATATGCTTATCATATCTATGATGAATCCTATTGGTGTGCTGTTACGTGCTAGTGGTGAGGTAAAACGTGGCTTTTGGTGGAATATCGCTGTCACAGTTGTGCGTCCCTTAGTTATCGTACTTTCAATCAATGAAGGTATTACGGTAATGGTGCAAGCGCTGGTTGCGTTACAGGTTTTATTATTTTTACTGCACTGGAAACTTCTTATTAAGCCTATTAGTGGTTTGTCTTTTTTCCAGTTTGCTGCCGCACTCGGGCCAGCATGCATAGCATTTTTTGCGATAGCAGCCTTGTTGTTATTACTTATACAGCCATTATTAATATTAGCTCCAGTATATTTGTTTGTGCTTATTTGTGTAGGTTACTTAATCGCAATTACACCGCAACTACTCAAGTTTTACAGTTTTATTCGAGGTTCTTAGTATGCCCGGTATGATCGGTTTTATTAGCCCAGACCAAGTAGCAGAAGATCATGATTGCTTTGCGAATATAGCAGGCGATAAAAACAGTTATTTTGTTTCGCAGCACTATCAGCAAATGCTTAAAAATGTTGAGCAAATAGCGTGCTACGAATATAGCGATGATCGCTTGCACGTCACTATTTGGGGCGATATCTTTTCAATCAATGGTAGTGACTGTAAAACGGAAGATGCGCTACAGAACCTTTGCGAGCAGTATCTAATTGATAACCTACTTGCGTTTTGTAATGGCTTGAATGGTTACTTTGTTTTTTCGGTATATGATAAACAAACACAAGCACTTCATTTGGCAACAGATCGCTTCGGTATTAAACCACTTTACCTTTGGGTTGAAGGTGATCGTATAAAAGGGTTTGCAAGTGAGCCAAAAGCCATACTACTGCACCCAGATTACACACAAAAGATCGATCAGGCGGCTTTAGATACCTATATTGATGTAGGGCACATGCTTGGTGAGCAAACTTTATTTAAGAATATACGACGTGTGCCAGCAGCAACATTAGTCACTATTAATATCCAAGCAGAACATTATCAGCAGCAACTCTACTGGCAATGGTCAGAGATTAAACCACTAAATGACATCTCGTTTGATGAGGCTGTTGATAAGTCTTATCAGCTTTTTGATGCCAGTATGGCTCGATGTATGAGTGTGGTAAAACAGCCTAAATTAGCAATTACGTTAAGTGGTGGTCTTGACTCTAGAGTTTTGCTGGCTGGAGCCAAGCAGCACTATAAAGGCGAAATCAAAACATTTACCTTTGGTGAACCTAGTTGCGATGATGCAATTATTGCAAAACAAGTGGCTGATTTAGCAGGGGTATCTAACCAGTTGGTTGCAATTGATCAAAACAATTGGTTCTCTGGCAGAGAACGTGGTGTTTGGTTGACAGATGGCTTAAAGAATATTTTACACATGCATGCACTCAGCTCTGTAGAGTTGATTGCACAAGAGTCTAATTATTTACTCAATGGTTATTTAGGTGATGTGACTTTTGGCGGGAGCTATTTATTTCCTGAGTCGCAAGCAACAATCTCAAAGCAGAAAAGAATTGCAACTCGCTACACTAAGCATGTTCAACATGCAAACATTGATCATGACTACTTTACACATGAAAATGATGATCCTGTGCTTATTTATAATCGCGGAGTACGCTTTATTGGCGCTGGAAGTGATTTATTGAGTCATCAGTTACATAACCTTAAACCGTTTATGGATAACGATTTGGTTGAGTTTCTTTATTCTTTACCAGAAAGCTTTAGACGTAATGGTAAGTTATACCACGCAATGTTGTTACGTTATTATCCTGACTATTTTGCAGCGATCCCTTGGCAACAAACAGGAAAACCAATTTCATTGACCGAAAATCAAGTTGAGCCAAAGGTAAATCCAGTTAAGCAACAATTAGTAAAGCTAATAAAAGGTTCTCTGTTTGAAAGAGCGGCACGCAAGCTATATCGCTCAATTGCCCCTAAGCGACACTATGTAGCCTACGACACTTGGCTCAGAGAAACGCAATTTAAGCAGTATCTTACAGATATGTTATGTATGCCAAATAGCCGAGTCGCAACATTAATTGGCAATGACCAAGTTAATAAAATTCTATCCAAGTTCTTTGCCATGGACGACTCAATTCGCCCTGAAAAAATAGGCAGTTTATTAACGTTAGAATTGTATTTAGAACAGTTAGAAAACGGCAAAAAATCGGCAGGTTATAGCAAATAGGCTGTATATTTGCGATAATTCGCCGCTGTTGAAAAGCTAATTAATTTAGTTAAAAAGGGTGTGGATGAAAACGATTATAGTAACAGGTGGTGCAGGGTTTATTGGAAGTGCCGTGGTACGTTTTTTAATAAACGAAACATCGCATAAAGTTATAAACCTAGATAAGCTCACATATGCTGGAAATTTACAGTCACTTAAAAGCATAGAAAATAACGAACGTTATACCTTCATTCAAGGTGACATTTGTGATCGTGCAACTGTCGACTCACTTTTCCAATCATATCAGCCTGATATTATAATGCACCTAGCTGCAGAATCGCATGTTGATCGTTCAATTGATGGGCCTGGCCAATTTATTCAAACAAATATTGTTGGTACATATACCCTACTTGACGCAGCGCGAGGTTATTGGGCAAGCTTAGATACCAATAAGCAACAAACCTTTAGATTTCACCATATTTCGACAGATGAAGTTTATGGTGATTTACCTCATCCTGATGATGTCGAAAATAGCTCAAGTTTGCCTTTATTTACAGAGCAAACATCGTATGCACCTAGTAGCCCTTATTCAGCCAGTAAAGCAAGCTCTGATCATTTAGTGAGAGCGTGGCACCGCACTTATGGTTTACCTGTCGTTGTTACCAACTGCTCGAACAACTATGGCCCGTTTCATTTTCCTGAAAAGCTGATCCCACTAGTCATCTTAAATGCGTTAGAAGGCAAGGCATTACCTATTTACGGTGATGGTTCACAAATTAGAGATTGGCTATTTGTTGAAGATCATGCGCGTGCTTTATACACCGTTGCTAGTGAAGGTAAAGTAGGTGAAACATACAACATTGGTGGACATAACGAAAAAACAAACCTTGAAGTAGTAAAAACTATTTGTAGTTTGTTAGATGAGTTAGCACCAAGTAAAGATTTAGCCGAAGGGTATGCTTCGCTAATCACCTATGTTACAGACCGTCCTGGCCATGACCGTCGTTATGCAATTGATGCAGCTAAAATAGCCGACCAACTAAATTGGACACCTCAAGAAACGTTTGAGTCTGGTATTCGAAAAACAGTGCAATGGTATTTAGACAATCTAGATTGGTGCCAAAATGTTCAGGATGGCTCATATCAACGTGAGCGACTAGGTGCAGCTGGAGAATAATTGCTAGCTTCTGCAGCCTAAATTGAACGTTTCGATAAAGAAAATTGAGTGTAAAGTAAGCATACCTAAGCGCTCAGAACTGACCATTAAATGAAGTATGGAAATGAGTAATTCACAAATGAACAATGACAATTCATCATTACGCAAAACAAAAGGCATCATACTTGCCGGTGGTAGTGGTTCACGCTTACACCCGATAACTCAAGGTGTTTCTAAGCAAATATTACCGATTTACGATAAACCGATGATTTACTATCCATTATCGGTGCTAATGCTTGCTGAAATTAAAGATATACTCATCATTACAACACCTCAAGATCAGGCGCAGTTTAAAACACTATTAGGTGATGGCAGCCGTTTTGGTATCAATTTGAGCTACGAGGTACAGCCAAAACCTGAAGGCTTAGCGCAAGCTTTCATTATTGGTGAAGAGTTTATTGGCGACGACAACGTTTGCCTCATTTTGGGTGATAACATTTTTTATGGTTCTAACTTTTCACCAAAGTTAAAAGCCCATGCAAAACTTGACCAAGAAGCATGTATTTTTGCATATCAAGTAAACGATCCTGAAAGGTTTGGAGTTGTTGAAGTAGATGAAAACTTTAATGGTATTTCAATTGAAGAAAAACCGTTAGAGCCTAAATCTAACTATGCAGTAACCGGATTGTATTTTTACGATAACTCAGTTATTGAAAAAGCCAAAAAGGTCACTCCTTCAGCTCGTGGTGAGTTAGAAATCACGGCAATAAACCAAGCATATTTAGACGAAAAGCGTCTTAAAGTTGAAGTGCTAGGACGAGGCTTTGCATGGCTAGACACAGGCACGCACGACAGCCTGATGGAAGCGTCGCTCTTTGTACAAACTGTTGAAAAGCGCCAAGGCTTCAAAATAGCCTGTTTGCAAGAAATTGCTTATAAGCAGGGGTGGATCACTAAAGAGTCATTAATAGAGCAAGGGCAAGCTTTAAGTAAAACAAGCTATGGTCAGTATTTATTAAAATTGGCAGCAGGGAAAGCGCAATGACAGGCACGGTAAATCAGAATGTAAGTTCACAAAAGCCCTTTGATCTGATTGAGCTTTGGTTAGTACTTTGGAACAAAAAGTGGTTAATCATCTTTTTATCAATCGTTTTTAGTGCAGCAATTTTAGCCTACTCGTTAACCTTGCCAAACATGTATAAGTCGACGGTACTGTTAGCTCCGCAAAAGCAGCAAGAAAGCGGTGCCTTAGCATCATTAGGGCAGTTGGGTAGCTTAGCAAGTGTTGCAGGTATCAATCTAGGTGGTGCTGGTGATGACACTGCTGTGTATTTAGAGATCATCAAATCAAAAGACTTTCTATATAAATTTATTGAGCAAAATAACGTAAAAGTGAATTTATTCGCTGTAAAAGAATGGAATAGAGATTCTCAGCAGCTGGTAATCGATCCTGCGCTTTATAACGATGGAAAGTGGAAAATAGACCAAGAGTCACAAGAAAGTCTAGAGCCTTCAATGTATGAAACATACGAGAGACTACTTAAAAAGCTTTCTGTACAACAAGACAAAGTAAATGGTTTAGTTAAAATTTCATTTGAGCATATCGACCCTCGCATCTCTAAGCAGTATGTAGAAAATATCGTTGCATTGATCAACAAATCGGTTAGAGAACGTGAAATAGCTGAGAAAAAAGAAAGCATTAAGTACTTAAATGAACAGCTATCAAAAACCAACGTAGCCGAAATGCAAAACGTGTTCTACACAATTATAGAAGAGCAAACCAAAGCAATGTTACTTGCCGAGGTTCGTAAGGACTTTGCGTTCAAGATTATTGAAAGCCCTATCGTTGAAGAACGAAAGTCATCTCCTAACAGAGCGGTTATTTGTATTCTTGGTGCTATTTTTTCAGGGTTTTTTGTTTGTGTAAGCATCTTATTACTACATTTTGTTCGTATTAATAATCGTCAGCGCAAAGGTGATTAAGCCAAAGTGATAAGGTTATAACTTGAACGCTGACGACTCTCTCGGCTTTGCTGAACAACAACAGCAAGTAAATACCAAGCTATTAATCACTGGCTGCCTGTTGCTTGCAGGTTGGTTATTTTTGCCATTTTTAGCTTGGGTTGCGGGCGTATTTATTTACGCCTTCGCAGTGCAAAAAACCAAACTTGATAGTGCAATCGTCTTTTTTGTTGTGTTCTCGTTATCTGTGCTGATTGCTTCGCGTCATATAGGGTATCTTTGGGGGGGAGCAGATGATATGCCCTCTTACTTAATGGCCTATGAGCGTTATAGCAGCTTTTCTAGCATGTTACCCACCTCATTACTGTATGCAAAGCATGCAGACTTCTTATTCGCTTTATATAGCTGGGTTGTAGCGAGCTTAACTAATAATCACTCATTCCTTTACTACTTTATAACGCTAGCAGTTACCTACCTGTTAATTTGGAAATTTTGTAAGTTAGTTGATAACCCTAGTCCACTGCTGTGCTTTTTAATGATTGTATTTTTTTATAAGTTCTTTCAAAGTCAGTGGCACTTGATCAGAGCATGTATGGCTGTGCCTATTTTACTCTATGGAATTTGGTACTCACAAACGAATAAGAAACATGGCATAGCTATTTTTTTCTTAGGAAGTTTAATGCACTTTTCAACAAGCTTTTTACTACTTCCTTTGCTTATTTTTAGTAAGCATTTAAACCGACGTTGGAATATTGAACAATTAATCTTGTTAATTCTAGGGTTTGTTTTTGCAGCAATTTTTGGGGTGTTAGCAATTAAAGGAGTAGGTTCTGTTATTAATCATTACATGATTAATAAAATTTTAACGCGCTTAGTTTTTGAACCTAGTTTTTCAAAACTACCTTCTTTGTTATTTTTTATTTTCGTCACGATTATCGCATTACCTGGCTATATAAAAACAACAAGCCCAACGTATATTCGATTATTTAATATGATGAGCTTTTTAACATTGCTCAGCTTTATTGCGCTGTTTTTTATAGGTGATGAGTTACATCGCATTTTATTGCCGTTGTACCTTCTGTATGCCCCTTTAATGTTGTTAGCATTTCAGTACATAACACCCAAATTAATAACAGGCAGCTTTTTATTTTTAGTTATCGCTTTTCATATGGCCGCATTTTCTTATGTGCTCCTGATTAATGAAAGTAACTTTTTTTATCAAGATGAAATACATAGACACCCGATAGAAAACAAAGGGTTAGATTACTTCTTGACCTTTAAGCACTATAGCGAAACAGATATTACTTATTACGATGGTTACCGAAACAAGTAAGCGCGATATATTACCTAGGCTTTTAAAATGAATAAATTAATTACTGTCATCATACCAACGTACAAACGTGCGCATGCATTACCTAAAGCAATCGCAAGTGTACAGGCTCAAAGCTATGAAAACTGGGAAATAGTGATTGTTGATGATAATGATCCTAGTAGCGATGCGCGCGCCCAAACCGAAGCTGTAATGGCACAATATGCTGATGAACAGCGAATTAAGTATATTCGACATAGTGCGAACAAAGGGGCTTGCCAAGCGCGCAACACCGGTGTTGATTTTGCTCAAGGTGAATATGTAGCATTTTTAGATGATGATGATCTGTGGCTACAAACTAAACTTGAACAGCAAATAGCCGCATTAGAGAAAAGCAATGCAGCCATTTGTTACTCCGATATGTATTTAGAGTATCAAGGCTGGAAAAAGTACTTTGGCTGCCTTGGAGCCGATAACTTATACGAATCGTTACTAAACCAAGGTTATGGTATTTGCACATCCGTTTTATTGATTGCAACTGATGCTATCCGCGATGTTGACGGCTTTGATAACAGCCTACCAAGCATGCAAGACTATGACTTACTGCTACGCCTATCAAAAAAATACCCTGCAATTCACTTAGCCGAAGCACTTATTACTTACCAACTTGCTGATGATGGTATTTCATGTAATCCGGTATCAAAAGCGAATGGTCATCGTGCAATTATAGAGAAGTACGAAGCAGAGTATCTTCACCTTGGCTTAAATAATGGCTTATCAAGACAGTTCGAAAGTTTAGCTGACTTTGAGTTACGCAGTGGAAATCGCATGACCGCAATAAAAAAATACACTCATGCGCTAACACTAAAAGCATTAAACCCACGTGTAATAGTTAAATTACTTGCAGGCATGCTATTTGGTAAAAAGCCTCTTGAAGCCTACTTACAACGACGTCAACAACGTACGTCTGTTAATACAAATGCAGCGTCATAAGGATAAATAAAATGCGTGGCATGTATTTAAATTGCGATCCAAAGTCATTACCGGCTTCTTTTGCTGCAATGTCCGACAATAGCAAGCTATATCAATTTCCTGAAAATATTGCCGATGGTTATTTGATTTACGATACCAATGCTTGGTCGACTCCGCCGCTAGCGATTTACCAAGAGCAAGTATTTATTGCTTCAGGTTGGTTTATATATAAGCAAAAGTTAAACCCCCTTGCTTTACTTGCCAAAGATATTGTTGAGCGCGGACCAAGCGTATTAAACGATATTTTAGCGGGTGTATTTGTCATCTTTTGGAAAAATGACGAACAACAAACTTTGCTAACCGATCCGCTAGGCTTATCAACACATTATATTGATAGACTTGCGAATGGGCTGCGAATTGCGCCAAGCGTTAAAGCTCTTCTTACACAAGAGCATACATTAAATAATGATATGCAAAGTATTCTTCGTAAAAAGCAGCACTTGTTTGGTAATTACACGCTTTACAATGAAATTGAGCGCCTACAGCCAGGTGCGGCGATTACTTCTGGAGCAGAGCAGAGTTACTTTACATTTTATGACGGCAAAGCAATAGAAGACCTTGGAGAGTATGTAAATACATTAACTGAATTTTGGCCCTACGATACCCGAATTTTGCCTTTAAGCAGCGGCCTAGACTCTCGTTATCTATTGGCCAATGGTGCTTATAAATATGGTTTTACTTACGGACCCGAAGGTTCGCCTGAACGCAAAATAGCAGGGCATTACCAGCAAGACTTTGAACACTACCATGCCTTTGACTTTAATGAGCAGCCGCTTCATGAACAAGAACAAGCAATTTTGGACGAAATGGCGTTTGCCACATTAAAGCCTATTAATCGCTTGTATACCAATTATCACTACATTGCACAGCACTATAACCAAGCCTCTACTTTTTATGACGGTTACTTAGGTGATTTATTTCAGCGCGGCACCTACATAAACTTTAAGGGCAAGCGAGGAGAGCTATTAAAGTTAGTGCCATTTGTTTATCGTTTTATCAACTTTAGCGCACATAAGTTACTTCGTTTACGCTATAAAGAACTGACTAACGGCGAATTTGAGATACTGTGGCAAGATTTCAAAGTTAAAACTGCTAACCTAGAATTAAATGATTATCAAAAAGTGACCTACTATGAGTTTGTGTATGGGCGAGGTGGTCGCTATACCGTATTTGGTAGTAATGTATTAGCCGCACAATTTTTTACAATAGTTTCACCATTTGCCTCTCGAATTGTTTTTGACTCATTTATTCAACAAGACTATTCACGAGCGGTATCTTATCGTAATTTAAAATCATTATGGTCAAAAACTGCTTCAAAGTATAAAAATCAGGTTGTCGAATCGGGATACTCCCCACAAACACCTGCTATTTTTATCCCTTTTATACAGCTAGCATACCGATTAATGTTTCATTTTATACCTTCGCGCGCCAATTATGGCGTTAAACTTAAGCGTATGGAGAAACAAAACAAGTGAGCAATTTACGTGTATTACTGCTATCGAATATGGGGCCAAGTAAAAACAAGCCAAATTCGGGACGATTTGTTTTTAACCAGTACGAGAGCTTAAAAAAGCAGGGTAATTGCCATGTTGATTTTTATTATTTAAATCAAGAAGAAAAGTCGGGTATTGCTAAGTTATTGCGTTATCCTTTGTTCTTTTTGCGCTTCGTGCTTGGTTATATTTTTTCGTTTAAAAAGTACGATATCATTCATGTTCATTTTTACTTTCCAAATATTTTATTAGCTATTGCTTATAAATTATTACGTAATTGGCGAGCAAAAATCGCTGTTACTTTTCACGGTAGCGATATTTATTTGTATCCAACACCTGGGCCAGTTTATCGGTATAGCTCAGGTTTTGTTGATAAGTTTATTTTTGTGAGTGAAAAATTAAAGCAGCGATTTTTTAAGCCTGTTTCTGCAAGTGTGCTAAGTGCGGGGGTGAATGACCTATTTTATGAGCCACAGACAACCGCAATAAAACAGTTCGATTTTGTTTTTGTAGGTAATTTAAATAAAAACAAAGGAATTGATAGGCTCGAAGCAATTTTAGAAAATTTTCAGCGTAAGTTAACGGTAGCGATAGTAGGGTCAGGTGATAGTTCGTTTATAGAGCGTCTCGCTAAAAACGAGAACGTGAGCATTCGTTACTTTGATTATTGCAGTGCACAACAGCTGGTTACAATTTATAACGAAAGTTACATGTTGATTAATTTATCATATAATGAATCATTTGGTTTGGTAATGGCGGAAGCAATGGCGTGTGGGTTACCTGTAATAGCGACACAGACCGACGGCAGCACCGCGCAAGTACTAAATGGCGAAAATGGCTTTTTAATTCCAAATGACGAAAACGTATGTGTTAACGCAACGTCTGCAATAGAGCAAGTTTTGGACTTAACAGAACAAGACTATTTAACAATGCGCCTCTGTGCAATAAACTCTGCCGCACCATACCAGTTATCCTCTGTAACAGAGGAAATATTAAAGATATACGCTAAATTGAGAGTTGATAATGAATAGTGTAAATGTAGGTGGAATAGACGTTTTAGCCTATAAATCAATTGATGAACTTATTGATACTTCAATTTTAGTACCTGAGGGCGTAAAGCCAGGTGTTGCAGTTGCAATAAACCCTGAAAAGGTGATGGCAGCGAATGTTGACCAACAGGTTATGAGCACGTTGCAACAAGCTACCTTAAGATACCCAGACGGTATTGGTGTGTCTTATGTAATGTCAAAGCGATTAAAGCAGCCTGTGGCGCGCATTCCTGGTTGTGAGCTTTGGGAGCGTTTAATGTTACGTTCTGCAGAGAATAATGTGCCAGTATTTCTATTAGGCGCAAAAGAGTCTGTGGTACATGAAGCTTATAAAAAATTGCTAGCGCAAGGCGTAAATGTTGTTGGTTATCGAAACGGTTATTTTTCTGCTAGCGAAGAGCAGCAAGTTATTGAAGAAATAGCTAACTCAGGCGCAAAGCTTGTAAGTGTTGCTTTAGGGTCGCCTCGTCAAGAGTTATTTATTTTTGAGTGTCAGAAGTCGTGCCCATCTACCTTTTTTATGGGAGTAGGCGGAACCTATGACGTGTTTACCGAAAATGTAAAACGAGCACCTGCCGCTTTTAGAGCCGTAAACTTAGAGTGGTTCTATAGGTTATTAAGCCAGCCAACTAGGTGGGTGAGGCAAAGTAATTTAATTAAGTATTTTTATTACTACCTTACAAAAAAAGTTTAAAGTTGCCCAGGGCTGGGTTTTTACAAAAGTTAATTTAAATTAGGGGTTTAAATGTTATTTAAAACTGTATCAGTCGTTGGGCTTGGCTATATAGGCTTACCAACTGCAGCTGTTATTGCATCACGCGGAATTAATGTTATTGGGGTTGATGTAAGTCATCACGCTGTAGATACAATAAATGCAGGGAATGTGCATATTGTTGAACCAGACCTTGATATGGTGGTGCGCAGCGCAGTTAAAGCCGGTAATTTAAAGGCAGTAACAAAACCAGAAAAAGCAGAAGCATTCATGGTGGCTGTTCCAACCCCTTTTAAAGAAGACTACCAAGCAGATTTGAGCTACATAGAAGCTGCAGCAAAAGCAATTGCGCCAGTACTCGAAAAAGGCAATTTAGTTATTTTAGAGTCAACTTCGCCTGTTGGTGCAACAGAAGAGCTTGCAAACTGGTTAGCCGAAGCACGCCCAGACCTAACTTTTCCACAAACCGCTGGTAACGAAGCTGATATAAACATTGCACATTGCCCAGAGCGTGTATTGCCGGGTCACGTTTTGCGTGAACTTGTAGAGAATGATCGCGTTATAGGCGGTATGTCGGAAGAGTGCTCAAAAAAAGCGGTTGCCTTGTATAAAAACTTTGTTGTGGGTGAATGTTTACTAACAAACGCCAGAACAGCAGAGATGGCAAAGCTAACAGAAAACTCATTTCGTGATGTGAACATTGCGTTTGCAAACGAGCTATCAATGATATGCGACAAGCTAGATATTAATGTTTGGGAGCTTATAAAGCTTGCAAACCGACATCCGCGAGTAAACATTTTAAACCCAGGCCCTGGTGTGGGTGGTCACTGCATTGCTGTTGATCCATGGTTTATTGTTAGTTCAGCGCCAGAAACTGCAAAACTAATACGTCAGGCTCGTGAAGTTAACGACGCTAAGCCTCATTATGTTTTAAAGCAAATAACTGATGCAGCTGATCAATTTAAAAAGCCAGTGATAGCGTGTTTAGGTATTGCATTTAAAGCAGATATTGATGATTTACGCGAGAGCCCAGCACTCGATATTACCAAAATGCTAGCGCAAAAGAACGAAGCCGAAGTGCTAGTTGTTGAGCCAAATATCAACGAGCTACCAGAAGCTCTAGCAGCATTAGGCGTTAAGTTGGTTTCAATTGAAGAAGCGCTTGAGCGCAGTAATACATTAGCTGTGTTGGTTGATCATAAAGAATTTAAGGCCATACCTGCAGAGCAAGTGGCTAGGAAAGTTGTTGTTGATAGCCGCGGAATTTTTTAACTCATATAAGTAGATTAAGTAAGCCTGCCATTTTTGGCAGGCTTTTGTGTTTAGGATAATAGATGAAAGTTTTAACCGTATTTGGTACCCGCCCTGAAGCAATTAAAATGGCGCCGTTAGTTCTTGCGCTCGAAAACGATGCAAGAATTGAAGCTAAAGTGTGTGTAACTGCACAGCACCGAGAAATGCTTGACCAAGTATTGGAGCTTTTTCAAATTACGCCTGATTATGATTTAAACATAATGAAAGCAGGCCAAGACCTATACGACATCACCAGTAAAATTTTACTCGGCCTACGTGATGTGCTTGATGAGTTTAAACCAGATTGGGTGCTTGTGCATGGTGATACAACCACTACATTTGCAGCGTCAATGGCTGCATTTTACAAGCAAATTAAAGTAGGACACGTAGAAGCAGGTTTACGTACAGGTAATTTGTATAGCCCATGGCCAGAAGAAGCGAACCGCACATTAACGGGCGTATTAACAGCAAAACATTTTGCCCCTACGCAAGCGTCTGCAGATAACTTATTACGTGAACACGTATCAAAAAACGCTATTTTTGTAACGGGTAACACGGTAATAGATGCATTACTGCAAGTTAAAAATAACGTATTGCCAAAAGAGGATGTACAGCAGCAGCTAACCGACAAGTTCGCTGATATTTTAGATAAACCTTATGTACTCATCACAGGTCATCGTCGCGAAAGTTTTGGTGGTGGGTTTGAGCGAATTTGCCAATCAATTTCGTCGTTGGCTTCAAAATACCCTGACTATAACTTTGTATACCCTGTGCACTTAAACCCAAATGTGCAAGAACCGGTTAAACGCTTGCTGGCAGATAAAAGCAATGTAAAGCTTATCGATCCACAAGACTACTTACCTTTTGTATTTTTAATGAATCAAGCGTATTTAATTTTAACAGACTCAGGTGGCGTACAAGAAGAAGCGCCAAGTTTAGGTAAACCTGTGTTAGTAATGCGTGATACTACAGAACGTCCAGAAGCGGTCGCTGCAGGTACCGTTAAGTTAGTAGGCACAGACACCGATAAAATTATAAATGCGGTGAGTGAGCTGATTGAAAATAAAGAAACATACAAAGAAATGAGCTTTGCACATAACCCCTATGGCGATGGAAAAGCATGCGAGCGCATTATTGAAGGGTTATTTGCTAAGTAACCACCTAAGACTAAGCTATATCAGATTGAGAGTTTAGCTATTCCTACTGTAAGACAATGCTCGCTTGTTGGTATAACTACTTATACCAACAAGCGTTTTTTAAACACTGCCAAACTACATAAAATTCAAAACAGTTTTACAGAGGAACTCTAGCTTGAAATATGCAGGCTTGCCTGTATAATGCACCAAACTTAAGGATGTTCCTATGTAAATGGATAGTAATGCAAAGTTGCTAAATTACACATAAATAAGTCAGTTAAGCCTTCGACTTTAATTACTCCTAAAAAGAACTCCATTAATGTACAAAAGCTTAGCTAAACTAAGTTGTTTTAATTTTAAATAGCCTTTAATTTACATGGGGTTAGCATAGCTTAGTTTAGATAGGTTAATAGTTGGCAAAGGTCTAGGTTTAGGGCCTTGTTAACTTGCGTATAACAAGCCGTCATGCTTTAATTGATCAGCTTTAAAATAAGTAAGTATTAACTTATATAATAATCTTTTAGGAAGAAGAATGGCGTTCAAATTTAAACTCCTTGTAGCAACTTTATCTCTCCTCTCTGTAAGTGCGTGTACAATCATACCGGGTAGTCATTACGAAGGTATTGATTCTGGCGCTCAAGTAGAAAATTTAGAAAAAGACCTCGAAAAAGTCAATATTCAAGTTATTGATTCTTCTTTAATAAACATCCAAAAACGCGAAGTTAAAAAGGTTAATACAACAAACCGAAAAGGTATTGACACCTCTGATTATCAATACCGTTTAGGGGTGGGTGATGTATTAACCATTGGTGTATGGGATCATCCAGAGTTAACTATTCCTGCAGCTGTACAACGTACAGCCGAGTTTGATGGTTTTCGTGTAGCAGAAGATGGCACAATAACTTATGCATATGCCCCTCAAATTCCAGCAGCTGGACGCACTGTTGCCGAAGTACGCGAAGACCTTGTAAAGCGCTTAAGTCGTGTTATTGAAAACCCGCAAGTTGATATAAAAATAGTAGGCTTTAGAAGCCAAAAAACCTATGTAACGGGCGAAGTAGAAAACCCAGGTGTTTACCCAATTACAGAAATCCCACTCACAATTATAGACGTGTTAAATAACGCTGGTGGTATTACTGCTCGTGCTGATTGGCGTGAAGTAACTTATACCTCAGGCAATAAAACAGAAATAATCCGCCTAGATGACTTTTACAGCCATGGTGATATTTCGCAAAACCGTTTATTAAAACATGGCGATATTGTGCATGTTAGCCGTAACGACAAACACCAAGTGTACGTTTTGGGCGATGTAATCAAAGCTGGCACGGTAGATATTGATCGCTATGGCTTAAACCTAGCACAAGCGTTAAGTGATACCGGTGGTATTAGAGAAGCCACTGCCGATGCAAACGGTATTTTTGTATTACGTAAGCGTGACCTAGCCAAAGATGGCGTAATTGCAGACGTATACCAATTACATGCTAAAAATGTAGCAGCACTGGTATTAGCAGAACAGTTTGAGTTAAAGCCGCACGATATTGTGTATGTAACTTCTGCACCGCTTGCACGCTGGAACCGCGTAATAAGCTTATTGTTACCGTCTATTGCTACGGTTGACTCAATTAACGATGTAGCCAATACAAACTAAGGATAAGTATGTTTGACTCAGTATTAGTAGTGTGTGCTGGCAATATTTGCCGTAGCCCAACTGCCGAGTATGTACTTAAAAGTAAGTTACAAAACAAAGGGATTACTGTTACTTCGGCTGGTTTAACCGCATTAGAAGGTAAACCAGCCGATGCCACTGCTCAGCAAATTGCTGAGCAGCGTGGTATTAACATGTCTGAGCACCGTGGCCAACAAATAAATTCAGCATTAGTACAGCACAACAGCGTTATTTTAGTGATGGAACATCGTCATTTAACTGACTTGTGCGCACGTTACCCTCAAGCAAGAGGTAAAACGTTTCTGTTAGGCAAATGGTTGAACGACACTGAGATCCCCGACCCATATCGTCAGAGCTTAGAAGCATTTACCCATGTTTATGAGCTAATCGACAGCGCATGCAGCGCTTGGCAAAAGTATTTATAAGGAAACTGCATTAATGAATGCTCAGCCTTCAACGTTAAATAATAGCAACCGAACAACTCAGACTAGCCAGCAAGAGTCGCAAGAAATTGATTTAATGGCACTACTAGGTGCTTTAATCGACCGTAAATTTTTTATTATGGCTATTACTGGCGTGTTTATGGTGCTGGGTGTTATTTATGCTTTGTATGCAGCACCTGTTTACCAAGCTACCGCCATGATACAGGTAGAAGATAATAGCGCCACGGTCCCCGGCTTTGATGACATGAGCGGTATGTTCGAAAGTACCTCGGCTGCAGTAACCGAAATAGAGCTGTTAAAATCGCGCTCAGTGATTGGCGAGGCAGTCGATAAACTAAACCTAGATACGTTAGTTAAACCTAAACTATTCCCACTAATAGGCAACCGCGCATACCGTAGCTTTAAACCAAGCTCACCAGGTGAGCTGGCTGAGCCGAGTTTTGGTGCAAGCTCGTATGCATGGGGTGGTGAGAGCATAGATATATTTAGGTTTGATGTACCTAGCTTTAATATCGATGCTGAGTTTGTTTTAGTCGCAAAGCAAAATAACCAATTGGCATTGTTAAACGAAGCTGGCGAAACAGTATTAAATGGGCAAGTAGGGCAAGAGCTTTCAAATGGTGTTATTGAGCTAACGGTACGTAGCTTAAATGCGCGCCCGGGTACCGAGTTTATTATTACCAAACGTGATCGTTTAAATACTATTTTAGACTTGCAAGCGGCGATTGGTGCCAGCGAAAAGGGTAAAGACTCTGGCATTATTAATCTAACGTTGGAGCATACTGATTTTATGTATGCAGAGAGGGTACTTGAGCAGGTGGCGGGTATATATGTACGCCGCAATGTAGAGCGTAACAGTGCAGAGGCGCAAAAGTCACTTGAGTTTTTAGAGGTACAATTACCCGAGGTTAAAAAACAACTTGAGTATGCCGAAAAGCGCTTTAACGATTACCAAATTAAGCAGCAATCAGTAAACATAACACTAGAAACACAAGGCGTACTTGACCAAATTGTACAGCTAGAAACTAAATTACAAGAGTTAGAATTACAACGTTTAGAGCTTAGCCGTAAATTTAAAAAAGGCCACCCAGCATACCAAGGTATACTTGAACAAATTAAAGCAGTACAAAAACAAAAAGATGACCTAACCAGTGAAGTAACTAATTTGCCTTCTACTCAGCAAGAGTTATTACGTTTAACCCGAGATGTAGAGGTAAGCAACCAAATTTACACTATGCTACTTGCTAAAACTCAAGAGCTCGATATTGTGCGTGCAGGTACTGTAGGTAATGTACGCATTATTGACCACGCAGAGGTAAATACATCAAAACCTGTTAAGCCTAAAAAAGCACTAGTAGTGGTTATTGCAACAATCTTGGGTGGAATGCTTGCGGTGGCGATTGTATTAGTGCAAAAAGCGCTACATAAAGGCATTGAAGACCCAAGCGAAATAGAGGCCATGGGCCTACCTGTTTACGCAAGTGTACCGTATTCAGACCACCAAGATCAGTTAGTATCATTTGGTAAGCTTAAAAACCGAAAAGCCACCCAAGCCAATACTATATTGGCGGTTGAAAACCCAGCCGACTTAGCAATAGAGGCACTCCGTAGCCTACGTACCAGCTTGCATTTTGCGATGATGGAGGCAAAAAACAATGTTATTGCGATATCGGGCCCAAGCCCGGGTGTGGGTAAATCATTTATATCGGTTAATTTAGCAGCCGTATTAGCGCAAAGCGATAAAAAGGTACTAATAATTGATGCAGATATGCGCAAAGGCTACTTACAAAAAGCGTTTAACGAAAAATGGGAAAACGGCTTAAGTGATTTTTTATCGGGCCGATTAGAGCTTAAAAATGTAATTAAACAGACTAAAGTAGAAAACTTACACTTGATTACTCGTGGCCAGGTACCGCCAAACCCATCTGAGTTATTAATGCATGAGCGTTTTTCAAAGCTAGTAGAAACCATTAAAGATCATTACGACTTAATAATTATAGATACCCCACCTATTTTAGCAGTAACAGACCCTGCAATAGTGAGTGCTCACGCCGGTAGTACCCTGTTAGTAACACGTTTTGGCCAAAACCATATACGTGAATTAGAGCTCACTCGTAATCGCTTTGAGCAAAATGGCATTGATGTAAAAGGGGTAGTATTTAACGGCATACTCAAAAAAGCCAGTAATGCCTACGGTTACTACGGCTATTACAACTACGAATATAAATCAGGAAGTTAAAATAAAAGGATTAAAAGTTTTCTGAAATAGCAGCGTAATGCTGATTTAGTATGCTGCTATTAAAAGCATGAATTTAATTATCTACTCACAAAGGATTTAAAGTGAAAGTATTAACTGTATTCGGTACTCGCCCTGAAGCTATAAAAATGGCACCACTTGTTCATGTATTAGCTAATGATAGCCGCTTTGAGTCTAAAGTGTGTGTTACTGCACAGCACCGGGAAATGTTAGATCAAGTTTTAGAACTGTTTAAAATTACCCCTGAATACGATTTAAATCTAATGAAGGCAGGGCAAACTTTACCAGAGGTAACCAGCCGTATTTTATTAGAGCTAACACCAGTGTTAAAAGAATTTAAGCCAGATGTAGTGCTAGTACATGGCGATACAGCAACAACATTTGCAGCAAGCTTAGCAGCTTATTATGAGCAAATTGCAGTAGGGCATGTTGAAGCAGGCTTACGTACGGGTAATATATATTCCCCATGGCCGGAAGAAGCAAACCGTAAGCTTACTGGAGCATTAACAAAGTATCACTTTGCACCAACTGATACTTCTAAACAAAACTTACTAGTTGAAAATTACTTACCTGAATGTATTCATGTTACAGGCAATACAGTAATTGACGCACTGCTAATGGTCAAAGAGCAAATAGAAGGCGATAGAGATTTAAAAAGCACATTAGTTGCGAAATTCTCAATGCTTGATCCTAATAAAAAGCTAATTTTAGTAACAGGGCATCGCCGAGAAAGTTTTGGTGGTGGTTTTGAGCGTATTTGCGAAGCATTAGCGCAAACTGCTAAAACCCACTCAGATTGCCAAATACTTTACCCTGTGCATTTAAACCCTAATGTACAAGAACCAGTAAACCGGATTTTAGGTAATGTTGAAAATATTTACCTAATTGAACCGCAGCAGTACTTACCATTTGTATACTTAATGAATCAAGCGCACATTATTTTAACTGACTCAGGAGGTATTCAAGAAGAAGCTCCAAGTTTAGGGAAGCCAGTACTAGTTATGCGCGATACAACTGAGCGACCAGAAGCTGTTGAAGCTGGAACGGTAAAATTAGTAGGTACGAATGTAGAAAAGATCAAATCTGAGCTAAACGAGTTATTAACAGATGAAGTTGCATATAAAGTAATGAGCCGTGCACATAACCCTTATGGTGATGGTAAAGCATGCATGCGTATTTGTGATATTTTAGCAGGTAGTTAATCTGTAAGAGCGATTCTATATCGCAGTAATGTTTAGTAAAAACTTTAAAAATAAAGGGGGGGAGTAAATACTTTCCCTTTATTAAATCAAGAATGATATAGCTCATAGCTAGTGCAAAAGTGAATAAAAGGATTATTATGTCGTTTAATACTATTTCAGTTATTGGCCTTGGTTACATAGGCTTACCAACAGCAGCAATGTTTGCATCTCGCAAGAAAAAGGTTATTGGTGTCGATGTAAATCAATATACGGTAGACACAATTAACCGTGGTGAGATTCATATAGTAGAGCCCGATTTGGATATGATAGTTCATGCAGCTGTATCTGAGGGTTTTTTAAAAGCAACTTTAACACCAGAGCCTGCGGATGCATTTTTGATTGCAGTACCTACTCCTTTTAAAAATAACCACTATGAAATACCTGAGCCTGACTTAACTTACATTGAAAAAGCAACTAAAGCGATTGCACCAGTTCTAAAAAAGGGGGATTTAGTTATTTTGGAATCTACATCACCGGTTGGGGCTACTGAGCAAATGACTGAGTGGTTAGCACATGCTCGCCCTGACTTGAGCTTTCCGCAAACCGTTGGTGAGGTAGCTGATGTTAACGTAGCACATTGCCCTGAGCGTGTTTTACCAGGTCATGTAGTACGCGAGCTTGTCGAAAACGATCGTGTTATTGGTGGTATAACTTCTAAGTGTTCAGAGCGAGCAGTTGAGTTATACAAAACTTTTGTAAAAGGTGAATGTGTAATAACTAATGCACGTACTGCTGAAATGGCAAAACTAACCGAAAACTCGTGTCGCGATGTACAAATAGCCTTCGCAAATGAATTGTCAATCATTTGTGACAAACTCAATATTGATGTATGGGAGCTAATATCCTTAGCTAACCGCCATCCGCGTATAAATATTTTACAACCTGGACCTGGTGTTGGTGGGCATTGTATTGCAGTGGACCCTTGGTTCATTGTGAGTAAAACACCTGAAGAGGCAAAAATTATACATACAGCTCGAAGAGTTAATGAATCTAAAACAGAATGGGCTATTAATAAAGTAAAGCTTGCTGTATCTGACTTTTTACAAGTAAATCCTTCTAAAAAACTAGAAGAAATGAATATAGCTTGTTTAGGCTTGGCATTTAAACCAAATATAGATGATCTTAGAGAGAGTCCAGCATTAGATATTTATTATGCATTAAAAAATTGGCACATGGGAAGGGTTTATGGTGTTGAACCAAATTTAGAAACTTCTGAAGATCAAGATATTGAACTAGTTAATATTGAAGAGGCAATTCAATATGCGGATATAGTTGTAGTACTTGTTAAACATACTACATTCGATAACATAGCTTTCAAAGATAACCAAAGAATAATAGATTTTGTTGGGCTAACTACTCATTTTTAAGGGTTTGTTAAGATTGATTAGCAAAAATTTTTTAGCATTATTAGCTAGTATATTAGTATTTTTATATGCTTTTTTTATTTCGCTTTATTTATTAAGCGCTTATGTTGCTGGTGATCAGTATCACTATAGAATTTTTTATGAAGCTTTAGGTAATAGTGAAGTAAAGGATTTACTGACACTTTTAAGAAGATATTTAAGCGCTGGTGAGCCAATGTCAGGCCTAGTTTTATGGATCGGGGCTAATTTAGGGATTAACAAAGACATCTATATAGCTTTATTAAATTCTTTACTATTTTTAGGTATGTTTGCCTTTTGTGTAAAGCAAAGAGTGAATGCTTTCTTTTTTATTTTACTTTCATTTAATTTTTATGTTTTTGTTTTGTTTACTGGTGCTGAGAGACTAAAAATTGCATTTTTGTTTTTAATATATGCTGCCTACTCTAAAGGTTGGGTAAGTAAAGTGCTACTAGTTCTTTCAGTATTTTCGCATTTTCAAACTGCAATTATTTTAGTTGGCACAATGTTTAATAGAGCAAGGAGTGTAGTTTTAGACTCTTTAACTAGATTGAAAATAAATAAGAAAGATTTTGTTTTTATAATATTATTAATTATTATCTTTTTTGGTCTACTGATTAACTTTGGCTCTATAATTATAGGTAAAATTGAAGGTTACTCAAAGTTAAGTGGTGGGCTATTAGAACTTACGCAACTTTTTTTATTGAGTTTAGTTTCAGTGGTGGTTTTAAAGTCTAAGGCAGAGTTTTTTTCATATCTCTTACCTATTGTTTTTGCAAGCATAGTTGTAGGTAGTTCTAGGTTTAATATTCTAGCTTTTTTTATTCTACTTTTTTTTGTTGCGAAACAAGATAAAACTAGTCACCCATTAATTTTGATTTTGATGTTTTACTTTTCTTTTAAATCTTTTGACTTTTTAAATAATATATTGAGTTATGGTGATGGTTTTTATATCAAATGATTAAGCTTTTTTTGATAAACGTTGCGACAGCATTAATAGGCTTGATTTATACACCTTTGCTAACAAGAGAGCTTGGAGCTGGTTATGGTCATTTGGCTCTTTTACTACTTGCAGCTAACATTCTTTCAAGTTTAGATTCTAATAGGTCAATAATAACTAACTTGTTTATAAGTAGAAATTATAAACTACCTATTTTTAGCATCATCTTTTCTCAGTTTATCTACCTTTTATTACTAACATTCATCTTTTACCTAATTGGTTTGTTCTTTAAAATCGACAATTTTTCTAGCTATGCAATCATGCTAATATTATCAATGCTTTCATCTATAATCTATGGTGTTTTAGATGGCCTTAAAAAAGTAGAAATTTCAGCTGTAGTAAAGCTATTGTTTTGGTTTTTTCTTTATTCTATGCTTTATTTTTCTAGCTTTTTAGGACTGGATGGTAATTATTTTTATAAAGTTTTTATTCTTTCATTTTTGTTACAATTTGTAATTCTGATTTGCATAATAAAAAGGTTTTATTCAAGTGTTGAGTTTGTTTTTGATTCTGATGCTTCTATGGTTTACTTTCTAAATATGCTTAAGTTGACACTGTTTAATGTTATAACGATGTTTTTATCTTCATTTGATAGGGCAATAATAGGCTCAAAGTTAGGTGAGGAAAAGTTAGCCTACTATTCAGTACAATCTGAAACAATTTTAAAGGCTGGTATCTTTTACAGAACTATAACTTCATATTTATATCCAAGATTAACTGCTAATAATTATCTTTATAAAAATAAGATTTATAACTATTACTTTGTTCCTGTTAGTATACTGCTTTTTTTTGTTTATATTTCAATTGACTATCTGCCTTATATTTTTAGTTTGTACTCTGGTTATAGTCAAGAGGAGTTGGGTACAGTTTCTGCTATACTTTCAACAGCTTTTGCTCTTAGCTGGTACGGGTTTTCTAGCGTTAATATTCTCAACTCAAACGGTAATTTTTTCTGTCAAGTTAAATTTTATATTTTACAGTTTTTAATTTTAGTTATGGTCATGCTTTATGTTGATATAAGCTTGGTAAATATCACTCTTTTAGTACTGTTCTTTAAAGCAAGTGAATACCCTTTTTATCTGTATTTAGCTAGTAAGTATAACTACAAATTAACTAGCTTTTCATTACTAATGATATTTATGCAAATATCACTTTTAATTTTGATCTTTTTAAAGGTAGATTTTTATGAGTAAAAGAGTTTTGGTCAATGCTGGGAACTTACATCATGGTGGTGGGGTGCAAGTTGCAGTCTCTTTTATTACCGAATTAATTACACTTGAGACCGATGATATTTATTTTTTAGTTGTAGTTTCTTCTCAAGTAAAGAAAAACTTAACGACTACTAATTTACCTAATAACATTGAAATATGTGAATTAAACATTGTTGGTTTTGAAAAAAAATCTCCGGAGATATTCAAAAGTGACATTGATTTAGTATTTACTATATTTGGGCCTCTATACTTTAATGTGCAAGTAAAGCATGTAGTAGGTTTTGCAAATCCCTGGATAATTTATCCGGATAATGAAATTTATAAACAGATGAGCACTCTTGATAAGATTAAAATGAAATTTAAATTGCATGCTCAGTCTGTTATGTTCAAGAAAGCTGATAAGTTAATTGTTGAACTTGAACACGTTAAAAAAGGTTTGGTTGAAAAGAAAATTGCAAAATATAATGATATACATGTAGTACATAACTGCGCTTCAAATATCTACTTTAATAAGGATAAGTGGGTAGGTATTAATGATATAATCTTGAATAAAAGAACAGGTAGTTTGTGTGTTGGGTTCTTGGGTAGAGATTATTTACATAAAAATACAGAATACCTTTTAAATGTAAAAAAACATTTAGAATCATTAAGCGATAAAAAGTTTGAGTTTTATGTCACATTTTCAAAGGAGGAATGGGATAAGAAAAGTGATGACTTTAAAAAATCTATTAATAATTTAGGTGTTTTAAAAGTTAATCAATGTCCAAATTTCTATAAACTAATGGACATGATAATTTTTCCTAGCTTTCTTGAATGTTTTTCAGCTACGCCCTTTGAAGCGATGTTAATGAAGACTCCAATATTTGCTTCAGATAGGCCATTTATAAGAGATGCTTGTGCAGATCATGTAAAATTCATAGATCCTAAGGACCCTAAAGATGCCGCTTTAAAGATTTTAGGTTATTTAAACCTTAATCAGATAGACAGAGATGAAATGTTAGAAAATGCCAAAAAGTATGCAAAAAGCTTTTCCGATGCTCAAGGCCGTGCTGCAGCCTATATTTCTATTATTAAAGATAACTTATAAACTAATAATTTTTATAACCTGTACTTTTATTGAAGGGAGTGGGGATGTTTTTCTTTGGAGATTTGGCTGTAAATTCTGAGATATCAATATCTTATGATTTTGATGCCTCGGAATATAAAATATTGAATTGCGAAGGATATTTGGTTGATAAAGTAACCGAACCTACATTCAGCTCAGGAGTTTTCAATAATGTTGAATCTATAGTAAATGCTTTTGGCCATGAACGTTTACTATTATCCTTAGCTAATAATCATGTAATGGACAAAATTGATGGGGTTACTAAATCGATAGAAATAGCGAAGAAAAATAAGCTTTCTTTTGTAGGTGCTGATATAAATTTAAATATGTCCCTTGTTCCTAAAGTTATTATTGAACAAGAAACTGAAGTTGCAATAATTTCTGCTGGTTGGGATTTGATAGGCTGTAAGCATGCTACAGAAGAAAATGAAGGTGTTGCTCCTTTATTGATGAAGTACTTGGTTCCTGTTATTAAAAAGCAAGTTGCTCTTGGAAGAAAGGTGGCCTTATTTTTACATTGGGGTTACGAAACTGAGAAGTATCCTTTGCCTTTACATAGAGAAATGGCTTTTAAGTTTATTGACTTAGGGGTGGATATAATAATTGGCTGCCATGCTCATTGTTTGCAAGGTCATGAGAAATATAAAGGTAAAAGTATATTTTATGGCATAGGCAACTCTGCTTTTCAACAAAACTATTATTATGATGGAAAATTGTCATTTCCAGATTATTGTGAAAGAGGACTAGTTGTTAGGTGGGAACCTAAAGAGAATATAGTAACTTGTTGCTTATCGCGATTTGATGATGGTAATTTATGTTTAAGTGACTTTAAAGATCCTACCGGTATTCCTGACCTTACTGTTTTATCAGGTTTTTCTACAATGAATCATAAAGACTATATTGAATATTTTAAACGTTTCAGAGTGAAAAAAAAGCTTTTACCAGTTTTTATTGAGCACGATGGTAGTCTCATGTATAAAATAAAATTTTTTTATACCGCTTTCAGAGGTGTGTTAATTTCAAGTTTATTCAAGGTTAAATCGTCTTTAAAGCGGGGGAAGGTATGAGTTTTCTTTTATATGTTAAAAAGAATTTAACAAACCTACCTTATTTTATTGGATCGCCTTTATCACACATACCTTATAATTATCGTCCAGGTATGGGAAAGGTGTACCGTCGGAGGTTAAATGAAATTGAACAAATAAACCAAGCTGATAATGAGTTTATAAAAAATTTCATTTTTGAAAAAGTTAAAAGCGTTGCAATTCATGCAAATTATAATATTCCATTCTATTCAAAACTTTATAAGTCTACAGGTGTTAATCCTAGTAAATTTAGATGCTTCAATGATCTTACAAACTTACCGATTATTACAAAGTCAGATTTACAACAGGTAGATTTAGTAGAAAGAACATTCTTTAAAGACAGGTCTTATATTGTAAATACAGGTGGAAGTAGTGGTAAGCCTTTAGACTTTTATATCGAGCCAACAAGCATTCCACATGAGTGGGCTCACATGCATACTATTTGGGGAAAGCTAGGTTTTAATCAATCTAATTTAAGGCTTGTGTTTGCAGGGCGAGCAGATGTCGATGATGTGATTTTATATGACTCAGCTAGGCATCAATTTAATGTTGATTTATATGCAGGCTGGTTCACAATTGCTGAAAAGTTATTGCACCTTTACATTAAATGTAAGCCTCAGTATCTTCATGGCTATCCAAGCGCCATTTTTGATTTTGTAACATGGCTCAGAGATCACGAACATCCATTACTTCCAGTTTTAAAAGATAATATTAAAGGCATTTTTTTAGGGTCTGAGTTTCCATCTCCGCAAGCAAGAAGTCGAACGGAAAAACTACTAGGCTGTAAAAGTATATCTTGGTATGGACATACAGAAAGATCAATTTTAGCTTATGAAAGCATTAAACAATATTCTTATCGCCCATTTCATAGTTATGGTTTTGCTGAAGGAGTTTTTAATGAAGGACTATGTAATTTAGTGTCAACTAATTATTATAATTATTCCTCACCGCTAATAAGGTATAATACAGAAGATAATATAGAGCCTAATATTAATAATGGGGTTTTAACTTCATTTGAAATATCTCAAGGGCGAGACGGTGAGTATGTGATAGACCTTAGGGGGAATAAAGTTTTTCTCACAGCCCTTATTTTTGGTCGACATCATAAGTTGTTTGATGTTTCTAATCATATCCAAGTAGAGCAGATTTCTAAAGGTGTTATAAAAGTTTACTATGTATTAAGAAATGGTATGACTTGCACTAACCCAGAAAGACTTTTTGATGACAATAATATTAACTTTAATATATTGTTTGAAGAATTAATTAAACCTGTAACAACAATTAGTGGGAAAGTCCCATTATTAATTAAGTGATAATTATGAAACAAATACTTCAAGACATGGCTAAAGGAGGCTCGGCCATAGTTGAAGCGCCTGCGCCTCAACCTATAAAAAATCATGTTTTAATTAATACAACTACAACGCTTATTTCTGCTGGAACAGAGCGTATGCTAGTTGACTTTGGTAAAGCGAACTTAATTGATAAAGCTCGTGCTCAACCTGATAAAGTGAAAATGGTGCTTGAAAAAGTACAAACAGATGGCTTGATGACTACCGTTGATGCTGTAAAGTCAAAGTTAGCTCAGCCATTACCACTTGGTTATTGCAATGTAGGTGTCGTAGAAAGCGTAGGTAAAGGTTCAGAGAGTTTTCAACAAGGTGATCGTGTTGTATCAAATGGACCTCATGCTGATGTTGTTCGTGTATCTAAGAATTTAGTTGCAAAAATACCTGAAAATGTGAGCGATGAAGAAGCTGCTTTTACTGTTGTTGCAAGTATTGGTTTACAAGGTATTCGTTTAGCAAAGCCAACAATGGGGGAATGTTTTGTTGTAACAGGTGTTGGCTTAATTGGTTTATTAACAGTACAAATGCTACGCGCGCAGGGATGTAGAGTATTAGCTATTGATTTTGACCAAGCTAAGCTTGATCTTGCAAAACAGTTTGGTGCCGAAACATGTAATCCTGGTAAAGGTGAAGATCCTGTTGCTGCTGGTATGTCATTTAGTCGTGGTGTTGGTGTTGATGGTGTTATTATCACCGCCTCCACTAAATCTAACGATCCCGTAACACAAGCTGCACGAATGAGCCGTAAGCGTGGTCGTATCATTTTGGTTGGTGTAACAGGTTTAGAATTAAGCCGTGCTGATTTTTACGAAAAAGAATTAACCTTTCAAGTATCATGCTCTTATGGCCCTGGGCGCTATGACCCAAGCTATGAAGAGCAAGGTAATGATTACCCTCTAGCTTTTGTTCGTTGGACTGAACAGCGTAATTTTGAAGCCATTTTAGATATGATGGCAGGTGGCCAGTTAAATGTTAAGCCGCTTATAACTCATCGCTTTAAATTTGAGAATGCAAGTGATGCATATGATTTACTTACCACAGATAAAAGTACTTTAGGTATTTTATTACAGTTTGAATCTGAGCCTAATTCACGCCACGCAAAAACAATAAAATTAGGCGCGATAACAAATTATAAGCCTAATGAGCCCGTAGTTGGTTTTGTTGGCGCGGGTAACTATGCATCACGTATGTTAATACCAGCTTTTAAAGAGGCGGGTGCTCAATTCCATAGTATCGCAACCTCAGGTGGTATAAACGGTGTTATTCACGGCGAAAAAGCAGGGTTTAGTGAGGCAACCACTGATACTCAAGCTATGATCGACAACCCGAATATTAATACTATCGCAATTGTTACTCGCCATAATAGTCATGCTTACTTTGTACAAGAAGCGCTTAAGGCGGGTAAAAATGTTTTTGTTGAAAAACCATTAGCGATCTCTCATGAGGAGCTGAGCGAAGTAGAGGCGGTATATCACGAAGCTATCAAGGCTGAAAGTGCACCTAAATTAATGGTTGGTTTTAATCGCCGCTTTTCACCGCAAGTTCAAAAAATGAAACAGCTTTTAGAGCCAATTAAAGAGCCTAAATCATTTATTATGACAATGAATGCAGGGGCTATTCCCGCAGATCATTGGACTCAAGATATTAATGTGGGTGGTGGACGAGTTGTTGGTGAAGCATGCCATTTTATTGATTTAATGCGGTATCTTGCTGGTAGCGAGATTGTATCGGTGCAAGCTCGTAGAATGGGTGATACAGATTCGGTTGAAATAACAGAAGACAAAGCTGGTATTATATTAGGTTTTGCTGATGGCTCATTCGGAACTATTCATTATTTGGCTAATGGAGCAGCTAACTTTCCTAAGGAGCGGATAGAGGTATTTGCCGCTGGCGGTACATTGCAGTTAGATAACTTTATTAAACTTAAGGGGTTTGGCTGGAAGGGTTTTAAAAAGCTTAATTTATGGAAACAAGATAAAGGGCAAAATGCTTGCTCGGCTGCATTTATCGAATCGATAAAACAAGGTAAGCCGGCACCTATTCCAGCTGATGAATTATTCGAAGTCGCAAAAGTCACTATCGATATTGCCACTCAGCTACGTATGCAAAAATGAGCTTAGTAAAAATTAAAACAGCACTCTCGCTAGGTTTACCAAACCTAGCGAGGGTATTTATGTATCAGCTAGGTATTAAAGTAGGGCTCAATCCAGTAAAAAAGATTTCGTCACAACTAACTTATGGTGATTTTTTTTCAGATAGTTTTGAGAAAAATAATAGCTTGGTTGTTAATAAGCAGTGGCTAGAGAAGCATTATTTTTTTGGCCAATCATCAAATGATACTGGAGTTCCGAAATGGCATCAGAGCTGTTTAACAAAACAATTTGCACCTAGCGATAAACCTTGGTTTACTCTCGCCGATTTTAATGAAGATCTAGGTGATATAAAAGGCGTCTGGGAAGCGTCACGTTTCGATTGGGTTATAAGTTTTGCTCAATCAGCTTTGACGGGTGATATCCAAGCATTAGAAACTCTAAATTCATGGCTAAATGACTGGAGTGAAAAGAACCCTCCTTATTTAGGTGTTAACTGGAAATGTGGTCAAGAAGCTTCAATTAGAGTTATCCATTTAGCTGTTGCAGCATTAATTTTGAAGCAACAAAATGATAGCTCTCAACCTCTTCTAAGCTTGATAAAATCTCACCTTAAGCGTATATCCCCAACAATTATGTATGCGGTCGCACAGGACAATAACCATGGTACGTCAGAAGCAGCGGCGCTTTTCATTGGTGGTTCTTGGCTTGTTTTAAATGGTGAACCTGAAGGCCATAAGTGGCAGAAACAGGGGCTTAAGTGGTTAGAAAATCGTTCTAAACGTTTAATCGAGGCAGATGGAAGTTTTAGCCAATATTCAGTTACATATCATCGGGTAATGCTTGATACTTATAGTCTAGTTGAAGTGTGGAGGCGTGAGCTAGAGTTGCCAATTTTTTCTGAGTATTTGACTAATAAACTTAAAGTTGCCGCCAAGTGGCTTTACTACTTTACAGATGAAGTGTCGGGTGATGCGCCAAACATTGGAGCAAATGATGGCGCAAGATTAGTTCCATTATCTGGTACGGATTATCGGGATTTTAAACCTAGTGTGCAGCTTGCTAACGTGCTTTTTAATAACAGGGTAGCTTACGAAGCTGGTGGTAGCTATGATATTCCATTGCAGTGGTTAAGAATCAAAAAACCGATTAAACCTTTATCTAAAAAAGTATCAAAGGATTTCCAAAATGGTGGCTACTGTTTTTTAACTAACGAAGTTGCAGCCGTTTATTTGAGGTATCCCCAATTTAAATTTAGACCTAGCCAGTGTGACGCATTACATCTGGATTTATGGATTAAGGGGAATAATGTTTTTAGAGATGGTGGGACATTTAGTTATAATGCCGGGCAATCTTACATAGATTACTACGGTGGTGTGAAAAGCCATAACTCCATTGAATTTGATGGGCATGATCAAATGCCAAGACTAAGCCGCTTTTTACTGGGGGATTGGCTTAAATCTACTGATAAAAAGCAATTAAAGGTTATCGAGAATATCCAGCGCTTTACAGTTGCTTATATCGATCGCTTTAATTGTCGTCATCAGAGAAGTATATCATTATCACCTTCGAAACTAACGATAACTGACTCTATTAGTGGCTTTAAAGCTAATGCTGTATTGAGGTTTAGGTTAATCCCTGCAGAATGGGTACTAGCAGAGAAAACATTAACCAGTGAATATTGCTCAATTACTTTTGATGCAGATGCAGAAATTAAAAGATTAGAGCTCACTAGCGGCAAAGAGTCTCGTTATTATTATAAAGAATCAAGCTTACCTGTTATTGAGTTAGAAATTCACAAAGCAGGCACAATTACCACGGAAGTAAGTTTTTAATATGAAAGTTCTGTATTTTCACCAACATTTTTCGACCCCTAAAGGTTCAACAGGAATACGCTCTTATGAGATGGCGACGCGGTTAATTAAGCATGGCCATACAGTCACTATGGTTTGCGGCAGTTATGGTGGTGGTGAAACAGGCCTTACCGGTGAGTTTGTTAAGGGACGTAGGCAAGGTATAGTTGATGGAATTGATATCATCGAATTTGACCTCGCTTACTCAAATAAAGATGGCTTTGTTAAAAGGGCTGCAACTTTTTTAAAGTTTGCATTAAAGAGTATTGGTATTGCTTTAACACACAAATATGATGTGGTTTTTGCGACTTCTACGCCACTTACTGCAGGCATACCAGGTATCTTTTCGCGTTGGTTACGTTTTAAACCGTTTGTTTTTGAAGTTCGTGACTTATGGCCTGAGCTACCTAAAGAAATGGGAGTAATAAAAAACCCTGTAGTACTGGCTGCAATGTCTATTTTAGAGTGGTGTTCTTATCACTCAGCTCATCGCTGTATTGGTTTATCTCCAGGAATTGTTGATGGAATAAAAAAACGAGGAGTAAAATCTAGCAAAATCGAATTAGTTCCAAATGGTTGTGATTTAAATATATTTGCAAGTGAAGTAACTGCTTGGCGGCCTGAAGGTGTAGCTGAAGACGATTTTATGGCTGTTTTTACAGGCACACACGGTATGGCAAATGGTTTAGATGCTGCACTTGATGCTGCCGCAGAGTTAAAAAAGCGCAGTCGATTTGATATTAAGTTAGTGTTAGTTGGGCAAGGTAAATTAAAAGAACAATTACAGCTGCGTACTAAAGAAGAGCTACTAGAGAATGTAATTTTTCATCCTCCAGTTAATAAAGCCAAACTTGCAGAATTAATGAAAGGGGCTGATATTGGTATGCAGCTGCTTGCTAATGTCCCCGCCTTTTACTACGGCACATCTCCAAATAAATTTTTTGATTATATATCAGCAGGCTTACCAGTCTTAAACAATTACCCTGGTTGGTTAGCTGGAATGATCAAAGAGCATAATTGTGGTTATTCTATTGAACCTGAAAACCCGCAAGCATTTGCAGATGCACTGGAGCATGCTGCTAATAACAAAAATTTATTACCAGAGATGGGTAAAAAAGCACAACAGCTTGCGAGACAAGAGTTTAATCGTCATAACCTTGCCGATAAATGGGTAACATGGGTAACTGGAGTTGTTAAATGAAACGTTTTTTTGACTTTATCGTTGCTTTCTTTACTTTGCTAACTTTATTACCTGTAATTATAGTTGTTGCTATTTTAATTCGTTTTAAATTAGGCTCACCTATTTTGTTTACACAGGAACGACCAGGATTAAATGGCAACATTTTTAAAATGATGAAGTTTAGAACTATGCTCGATGATAAAGATAAACAAGGTAATTTATTACCGGATCATGAGCGTATGACGAAATTTGGAGCATTTTTACGCTCAACTAGTTTAGATGAGCTGCCAGGACTTTTTAATGTATTAAAAGGTGATATGAGCTTAGTTGGCCCTAGGCCGCTTTTAGTGCAATACCTCCCGCTTTACAATACTGAACAAGCTCGCCGCCATGATGTGCGACCAGGTATAACTGGGTGGGCACAGGTAAATGGCAGAAATACAATAAGCTGGGAAGATAAATTTAAACTAGATGTTTGGTATGTTGATAATCAAAGCTTTTGGCTTGATTTAAAAATACTTTTTTTGACGGTTAAAAAGGTATTTGTACGTGAAGGTATTAGTGCTGATGGTCATGTAACAATAGAACCCTTTAAAGGCACAAAGAATGATGAGTCAAGTTAAACAATTAGCTATTGTAGGTGCCAGCGGTCATGGTAAAGTCGTTGCCGATTTAGCTGAATTGCTTGGTTATAAAGTTTATTTTTACGATGATGCTTATCCTACAAAAACTCAGCTTGAGCACTGGAATGTAGTCGGAACTTTTACTGACTTATTGGCTCGTAAAGGCGAAGGTATTGAGGTTATTATTGCTATAGGTAATAACTTAGTTCGAAAACAAAAATGCAATGAGCTAAAGCAGTTTGGTTTTGATTTAGCTAGGTTAATACACCCCTCCGCAACTGTAAGCCGATACGCAAAGGTAGCAGGGGGGAGTGTTGTATTTGCTGGCTCTGTGATTAACGCGTTTGCCGAAATTGGACCTGGTTGCATAATTAATACATCATCTATTATTGAGCACGACACTAAAGTTGGTGAGTATTCACATATTTGTCCGAATACAGCTTTAGCTGGTGCTGTGACTATTGGTGAATGTTGTTGGGTCGGTATTGGTAGCCAGGTTATTCAATTGATATCAGTAGGTGATAACACCTTAGTGGGGGCAGGTAGTGTAGTAGTTAAAAACTTGCCTGCAAATGTAACTGCTTTTGGTTCGCCAGCAGTCGTAGTTAAAAGCGATAAAAAGAGTTAATAATCGCTCTTAGATGGATTTAATTTAAAATGTTAAACACTCCTTTTTCTCCTTGGCCTAGCTTTACTCAAGAAGAGGCAGATGCGGTTAGCCGCGTTATTTTATCGAATAAAGTTAATTATTGGACAGGTACTGAAGGGCGCGAATTCGAAAAAGAGTTTGCTACATGGGTAGGCAGTGAGTTTGCTATTGCTTTGGGTAATGGCACATTGGCTTTGGATATTGCTTTAAAAGCATTAAATATAGGTGAAGGTGATGAAGTAATTACCACCCCTCGTACATTTTTAGCGTCGGCTAGCAGTATTGTAACTGCGGGGGCCGCTCCTGTATTTGCAGACGTTGACTTAAATAGCCAAGCAATTACCGCCGAAAGCATTAAAGCAGTGTTAACGCCAAAAACGAAAGCGGTTATCGTTGTTCATTTAGCGGGTATGCCAGCCGAAATGGATGACATAATGGCCTTAAGTGAACAGCATGGCTTTTATGTGATAGAAGATTGCGCGCAAGCGCATGGTGCAAAATACAAAGGCAAGTCAGTTGGTAGTATTGGCCATGTAGGTGCATGGAGTTTTTGCCAAGATAAAATTATGACCACAGGCGGTGAAGGCGGCATGGTTACTACAAATTCTAAAGAGCTTTGGAGTAAAATGTGGAGCTATAAAGACCATGGTAAAAGCTTTGATGCAATATATAACCGTGAGCACCCACCAGGTTTTAGATGGTTACACGAAAGCTTTGGTACTAACTGGCGTATGACAGAAATGCAGGCTGTTATTGGACGTATTCAATTAACCCGTATGAACGAGTGGACTGCCAAACGCCAAGCTTATGCTGTAAAGCTCGATAGCGCAGCCACTGAGTTTAATTGCATTCGTTTAGTTAATGTACCTGATTATATTGAACATGCCGAGTATAAACACTATATGTTTGTAAATCCAAAGTACTTAGCTGAAGGCTGGGATCGCGATCGAATTGTTAACGAAATAGTAGGGCGAGGTGTTCCTTGTTTTCAAGGCAGTTGTTCTGAAGTTTATTTAGAAAAGGCTTTTGATAACACGCCTTGGCGCCCAGAAAAGCGATTACCTAATGCAGTTGAGTTGGGTGAGACATCGTTAATGTTTTTAGTACACCCGACTTTAACACAAGCTGAGGTAGAAAAAACAACACAAGTTATTAAAGAGGTGTTTGCAATAGCAAGTTTGCGAGATCTAATCGCGTAATTTATATACTCGGAAGTATAGGCTTTAGGTAGATACAAACGTAAAGCCTTTAAAAATCAATAATTAGTGAAAATGTATTAGTTTTTAGTGATTTTTTTTCTCGCTAGCTATATTATAGGGATGTATAACAATCATTAAGCTTTTGCTCAGTTAGGACAACTGATAATCCAAGCTTAATACAAAAGGGATTTCAAGTGGACAAAATAATAGACTCTATCTTTAACGCGCCTCGTTCTAAAAAGCGCGCTATAACTCTCGTTGTTGATTCTTTTTTTATTTTTTCAGCATTTTGGCTAGCTTTAGTTGTACGGCTCGACAGCATGGCTCCTTTATATGTGCTTGAGTACTGGTTTGTACTTGGCTTATTACTGCCTACATCTTTAATTACTTTTGTTAACCTTGGTTTATACCGTGCTGTGCTGCGTTATATGAATGCCCAAGCGCTTTGGGCGATTGTTATTGGCACTTTAATTGCCACTGTAGCACTGGTTATATTCTCGTTTTTTTTAGGGGTGATGATGCCCCGTTCTATGCCTTTTATTTTTGCTTGGCTTTGTTTATTAACAGTGGGTGGCTCTCGTATTGTAGTGCGCGCCATGATCGGCAAAATGGCTACTTCACATAAAGAGCAAGTTATTATTTATGGTGCAGGGTCATCAGGTAGACAATTAGCAACGGCGCTAGAGGCGGGCCCTGAGTACCATGTACGCGCATTTATTGACGACGACGTAACAAAGCAAGGCTCAATTATTCAAGGTGTACCTGTATATGCATTTAACGATATACATACCCTAATTAATAAGCGCAACATTGGTAAAATATTGCTGGCTATGCCAAGCGAGAGCCGTTCACGCCGTAAAGAGGTACTTGCGCAATTAGAACCCTTAGCAATACAAATACTGTCGATCCCAGGTATGGCCGATATTGTAGGTGGTAAAGCTAAGCTTTCTGAATTTAGAGAAGTAGAAATAGAAGACCTACTAGGCCGCGATTCGGTAGAGCCAAAACCTGAGCTAATGGCTGCTAATATAGCAAATAAAGTCGTTATGGTTACTGGGGCTGGTGGTTCTATTGGCTCTGAGTTATGTAGGCAAATTATTAAACAGCAACCTAAAAAGCTTATTTTGTTTGAGGTAAACGAGTTTGGCTTATACTCAATCGAAAAAGAGTTATGCGAATATATTCAAGCTAATGACCTTAATATTGAGCTTGTGCCAATTATGGGCTCTGTGCAGCGTATAAACCGCATTGAGACTGTAATGATCACCTTTGGTGTGCAAACCGTTTACCATGCTGCTGCCTATAAACATGTGCCTTTAGTTGAGCACAATGTGGTTGAGGGTGTACGTAATAACGTATTTGGTACCTACTACGCAGCTAAAGCAGCTATGAATGCTAAGGTCGAAACCTTTGTACTTATATCTACCGATAAAGCTGTACGCCCAACTAATGTTATGGGTGCTACTAAGCGAATGGCCGAGTTATGCTTACAAGGTTTAGCGCAAAATAAAGGTAAGCAACATAATACCCGTTTTTGTATGGTGCGTTTTGGTAATGTACTCGGCTCTAGCGGCTCTGTAGTGCCATTGTTCCGTAGGCAAATTAAAGAAGGCGGGCCAATAACCTTAACTCACCCAGATATAACACGCTTTTTTATGACCATCCCAGAGGCTGCACAGTTAGTTATACAAGCTGGTGCTATGGGTAAAGGTGGCGATGTATTTGTGCTAGACATGGGTGAACCTGTAAAAATTAAAGATCTTGCTACAAAAATGATTCGCCTATCGGGTTTTGAGGTTAAAAACAGTGCCAACCCACATGGCGATATTGCAATAGAGTGCACAGGCTTACGCCCGGGTGAAAAACTCTACGAAGAGCTATTAATAGGCGATAACGTAGGCGAAACCTGCCACGAGCGAATTATGACCGCCAACGAAGTAATGCTGCCACTTGCCGAAATTAACGTATTTTTAGAAGCGTTTGACATTGCTTGCCATAACTTTGATCACGAAACAATTCGCCAGCTGTTATTAGATGCGCCTACTGGCTTTAACCCAACCGATGGTATTTGCGATTTAGTATGGACCGCTAAACAAAGTAAAGAACAGAACACAGTTAATGAACTTTCAATGAGTAAAGTCGTTAATTTAAAGGGGTAACTCTAGATTGTTATTCTTTGAAATTATTAACCATAATTTTAAAGGATATTAGTGGTTATAAACATAAAAGTGGTAAAGTATGAGCTATTCATATTGAGAGCTTGAATGGCTCTACTTTTAATCAGCTTTAATGGATAACCTTATGAAAATAGCAGTAGTGGGTACTGGTTATGTTGGCTTGTCGAACGCAATGTTGCTTGCGCAGCATAACGAAGTAGTCGCCCTAGACATAGACGAAAAAAAAGTTAGTTTATTACAAGGTAAGCAATCACCGATTGTTGATACTGAAATTAGTGACTTTTTAGTTAATAAACCGCTTAATTTTACTGCTACCACTAATAAACAATCAGCCCTTCTTAATGCTGAATTTGTTGTAATTGCTACCCCAACAGACTACGATCCAGACACTAATTATTTTAACACTCGCTCGGTTGAGTCGGTAATTAGTGATGTATTAGCAATTAACCCAACAGCAACTATGGTGATTAAATCAACCGTACCTGTTGGTTATACTAAATCGGTTAAAGAGCAGTTTGGCACAGACAATATAATTTTCTCGCCTGAATTTTTACGTGAAGGTAAAGCACTTTACGATAATTTACATCCGTCACGTATTATCGTAGGTGAACAAAGTGAACGAGCAAAAACATTTGCGAACTTACTCGCTGAGGGCGCTGTAAAAGCTAACATCGAGATTTTATTTACTGACTCAACCGAAGCTGAGGCGATTAAGTTATTTTCGAATACATATTTGGCAATGCGTGTAGCTTACTTTAATGAGTTAGACAGCTACGCTGAAAGTCATGGCTTAGATGCAAAGCAAATTATTGAGGGCGTAGGGTTAGACCCACGCATAGGTAAGCACTATAACAACCCATCGTTTGGTTATGGCGGTTACTGTTTGCCTAAAGATACTAAGCAATTACTAGCTAACTACCAAGACGTGCCTAACAATATGATCCGCGCGATTGTAGATGCCAATACGACCCGTAAAGATTTTATTGCAAATTCAATTATTAAACAAAACCCTAAGGTGGTTGGTATTTATCGTTTGGTGATGAAGTCGGGCTCTGATAACTTTAGAGCGTCTGCCATTCAAGGCATTATGAAACGCATTAAAGCTAAGGGGATTGAGGTAGTTGTTTACGAGCCAACCTTTGAGGGCGAAGCATTTTTTAATTCGCGAGTAATTAAAAATCTTGATGAGCTTAAAAGTATCTCTGATGTAATTGTATCGAACCGCATGGCCGAAGAGCTGCAAGATGTAGCTGACAAGGTTTATACTCGCGATTTGTTCGGAAGTGATTAAATTAAGCCAGCTTTAAGCCGAGTGTGCATATTCGCGCGAAAATATTTTCACAAAGAGAAGTGAATGAAAAAAGAATGAGGAAGTGATAATAATGCCTTTTGTTTTCTCTAAAGCGAAGCGCCTCATAACCTCTTTGTGAAATTTTTCTTTGGTAAGTCGTACCTCTTTTACTCTTTGTAAACATCACTATTAACGAAAAATAAAATTAAAAACCATTCAGCTTGTATCTACTTTGGTACTGTTAGTTTGGAGTTATTGTAGATTAAATTATTAAGTAAGGGACTAATTATGAAAGCAGTGATTCCAGTTGCGGGCCTTGGTACCCGTATGCTCCCAATGACTAAAGCAATCCCCAAGGAAATGTTACCTTTAGTTGATAAACCGCTTATTCAATACATTGTTAATGAATGTGTTTTAGCTGGTATAAAAGAAATTGTGCTAGTTACGCACAGCTCTAAAAACGCAATCGAAAACCACTTTGATACCAGCTTTGAGCTTGAGGCTACACTTGAAAAGCGTGTTAAACGTACGCTGCTTGAAGAAGTGCGCTCAATTTGCCCACCAGATGTAACCATTATGCATGTTCGCCAAGGCGAAGCGAAAGGCTTGGGCCATGCGGTATTATGCGCAAAACCAATTGTAGGCGATGACAACTTTGTAGTGGTACTGCCTGATGTTATTTTAGATGGCTACACCGCAGACCAAAAAACCGAAAACATTGCCGCGATGATCGAGCGTTTTAACGATGTTAAAGCAAGTCAGATTATGCTTGAACCTGTACCACAAGAAAGTGTTCACAAGTACGGAATTGCTGATATCGGTGGCGTTAAAATTAAAGCCGGCGAAAGCGCACCAATTAAAACGATGGTTGAAAAACCAAAAGCTGAAGAAGCACCATCTAACTTAGCGGTTGTTGGCCGTTATGTGTTATCAAAAGCTATTTGGCCATTACTTGCTAAAACACCTGCTGGTGCGGGTGGCGAAATTCAGTTAACAGATGCGATTGATGAGCTTATGAAAACTGAGGTTGTTGAGGCATTCCACATGAGCGGTCGCGCTCATGATTGTGGTGATAAGTTAGGTTATTTAAAAGCGATCATCGAGTATGGTATCCGTGACGAAAAACTAGGCGGTGAGTTCTCTGAGTTTTTAAACGATATTGTTGCGCCTAAAGTGAGTCACTTAAAAGCGGTTTAATCTCTTTGTTAGTTTCTGATATATCTAAACGCCTACACATTGTGTAGGCGTTTTTGTTTATTAGATAGAATTTTAAACACAAAGGGGGCGAGGATTACAGATTGTGATAATTAATAGACTTAAGGTGAATGTGTAGACTCTTTACTAAAGTGATATTTGATACCGTAGGTCTGAAATTTATTATGCACATAAGATCTCTTTTGAACCACAGAGGACACAGAGAGCACAGAGGAAGAGAAAGAGGTACAAGGTGCTTTATCTTCAGCCCGGTGTTTTATGAGTTTTAGAATTAATTTAATTTTCTCTATGAAGCACGTAGCGCCTCGGTGTGCTCTGTGGTTCAGAGTGTTTATGTCTTTAATCTAATTAGAACCGCAGAGGGTATAGATAGCACAGAGGAAGAGAAGGAGGTCTTTAAGCTTTCAGCCGTTAGGTTTCAGCTAAATTGTGTTGTTTGTGGGTCAGACATTGGTTGATGGAATGGTGTTGTATATAAGACGCACCAAGCAGGTGTGACGCCTACTGTTTAATATTTTATTTATCTATGTAGCGCGTAGCGCCTCGGCGTGCCCTGTAGTTCAAAAAGTATTTATCGTATTATTAGTAAGATAATTTAAGCTATTCTTAAATTATAAACAGCTTTTAAATGTTCAATATTAGCAAGGATGGCTATATGGAAATGGATATAATTACCCGTAAAGTAATAGCGTGTGCTATTGAGGTACATAAACAATTAGGGCCAGGTTTATTAGAGTCTACCTATGAAAGTTGCTTGGTATATGAATTGCTGCAAGTTGGCTTTTCACCACTTAACCAAGTTGAGTTACCTATTTCATACAAGAGTGTCTGTTTAGATGCTGGGTATCGACTTGACATTTTGCTTCCAAAGTCGCTAATTATCGAATTGAAAGTAGTAGAAAAGCTTTTACCCATTCACACAGCGCAGTTAATTACATATTTAAAATTAACCGACATCAAAACAGGTTTGCTTATTAACTTTAATGTTACAAGGTTGGTGGATGGTATTAAGCGAATTCAAGTTTAGTGTTTTTTCTTAGCTTGAAAATTAATTGGAGCCACTGATGTATCAAGGTCAAGCGCCTGCTTACTCTGAGCTCTCATCACTATATAGTGCGAAGCGCCTCTGTGCTCACTGTGGTTAAAAATTATTCAAACTTAATTACATCATAGGCGCTACAGTTAGCTCCCTTGTTTAAATTTCTAATTATTAACCAGGCTTTCTCTGTGCAGCACGCAGTGCCTCCGCGTACTCTGTGGTTCAAAGTTCAATATGTAGGTAAATCTATGTAGCTATTTCAACCTTAGTTTTATCGCCCAGAAGGGCTTGGTATTTTTTAGCCAAAGTTGCTTTGGCTTCGTCATCGCCGTGTACAATTTTGATTAACTTCGGTTTCTTTTTCATACCTGTTACAAACCTAATTAGTCCCTTTTGATCTGCGTGGGCGCTGTAACCACTGATGGTATGAACAGCTGCGTTTATATAAACCTTTTGATTATTAATATATACATAACCGCCTTTTGGGCCGTAGGTTTGAATATCTCTTCCTAGCGTGCCTTTGCCCTGGTAGCCAACAAAAATAATATCGGTTGTTTTGTCTGGTAAAAACTGCTTAAGGTAATTAACAATTCGCCCCCCTGTGCACATACCGCTGGCAGCTATAATAATCGCTGGCTGTTGCTTTGAACTTAAAAAGTTAATTAATGCCTTGTGCTCTTGGTATGTATCAATTGTATGCAGTTGGTCAAAATCTAATGGGTGACGCCCTTGGTTAACTCGCTTCTTTGCTTCGTTATCCCATAGGGTTTTAAAGTGTTGGTACTGTGCAGTAAAGTTGGCGGCCATGGGCGAGTCTACAATTACTTGTAGTTTATGCCACATTGAATTTTTACGAGCTGAGTGAATTATTTGTTCTAGCTCATAAAGTAGCTCTTGCGTTCGGCCAATACTAAACGCAGGAATAAGCACCACGCCGTTATCCGTAACGGCTCGTTCTATAATATTTTTTAAACCTTTTACACGTGTTTTTCGGCCATCATGGTTTTTATCGCCATAGGTCGATTCTATTACCAAGGTATCGGCACGGTATGGCGGTTTAGGTGAGGGCAATAACGGTGTATATGGGGCTCCTAAATCTCCCGAAAATACCACTCTGTGATTATTTGGCTTTTTGCCAAGTTCAATTTCTACATAGGCAGAGCCAAGAATATGGCCGGCACGTTGTAGGCGGATTTTAAATAAAACTTCTTGGTTTTGGGAGCTCAAGGCTGCTTTTTCGGGGCTAAAGCCCAACCCTACAGGAATGGAGTGCCATTTATTAAAATCTAGACTCACTATTTGCTGTTTTAGTCTTCTTATACAGGTGTTTATTATGGCTTCATCACGCGTTACACCTAGTTTTAAGGCGTCTTCAATAACGAGTGGTAGTAGTTTTGCGGTTGCTTTGGATGTGTATATTGGTCCTTTAAACCCTGCTACAAAAAGGTAGGGTATGCGGCCTACGTGATCAATATGGCAGTGGGTAACAATAAGCGCTTTTACGGTTGATATGTCAAAGTCGATATTGAGATCTTCGTGACTGTCTTCACCCTGAAACAGCCCGCAATCGATGAGTATTGAGTTGTTGTCGTTAATAATAAGCTGGTGGCAAGACCCTGTAACACCGTTAACTGCTCCGTGGTGTTTTATTTGCATAATAATATCCTTATTTTTGAAGCATAGCCTCAGCATAGAGGTTATTGACTATAACGGCAACGAGCAAAGTTCTTCATGTATTGTTGGATTATTCATAAGCTGTAGGTATTGAGTTTTAAGTTGGATGAGCAAACTCTTTTAAAGTCGAATACGATACAGTAGGGGTTAAATTTAGTTTCGCGCGTGAGATTTTTTTGTACAATTTGCACAAAGAGAAGTGAATGAGGAAAGAATGAGGAAACGACAAGGTTATTTTTACTTTCTCTAAAGCGTAACGCCTTTGTGAGTTAAAGACTTTTTTTCTAACCACAGAGGTCACAGAGAGCATAGAGGAAGAGAAGGAGAGACCAAACTTTTTAAATATTGGTTTCTCTGTGTAGCGCCTTGGTGTGCTCTGTGGTTCAAATATTGTTTTTGCACAATGAGAAGTGAATGAGGAGAGAATGAGGTAAACCACAAGATTATTTTTACTTTCTCTAAAGCGTAACGCCTTTGTGAGTTAAAGAGCATTTTATAACCACAGAGGTCACAGAGAGCATAGAGATAGAGAAGGAGAGACCAAACTTTTTTAAATATTGTTTTCTCTGTGTAGCGCGAAGCGCCTCGGTGTGCTCTGTGGTTCAAATATTGTTTTTACACAAAGAGAAGTGAATGAGAAGAGAATGAGGTAAACCAACAACTTAGCTAATTTGTGTTCCTCTAAAGCGAAGCGTCTCTTATCCTCTTTGTGAGTTAAATATCTTTTTTCTAAGCACAGAGGACACTGAGGAAGAGAAGGAGACAATAACCTCTTTGAAAATATTGGTTTCTCTGTGTAGCGCGAAGCGCCTCGGTGTGCTCTGTGGTTCAAATATTGTTTAAACACAATGAAAAGTGAATAAGGAAACCACAAGATTATTTAGTTTTCTCTATCATTTAAATTTCATTTTTGTATTAACTTTTTAAACATGAACAACTAACTAATTTAGTTAATTAATGCTATATTGGCGTTAACAAAAAATTCTAATAATTCTTCATGGATTCGAGTTATGCTAAAGGCGAACACTTTACTCATTAGCGGGTTAGCAACCCTTTGCGCTCCTGTGCTAGCTTCAGAAAAAATTAATAACTATCAATCTTTTACTGGCTATACCGGTCTAATAAACACTCCTAATGCAAATGTAATTGAGGTTGGTCATATCGACCTTGGTTACAACAATATGCTTGATTTAAAAGGACGGGAGTATATTGATGGCCATAACTTTATTTTTTCTGCCGGTTTATTTGACGGCTTCGAAGTTAGTGGCCAAATGGCAACTGAGTCTATTGATGATAACCTTTTTTATGCTGAGGGTAAGGGGCAGTTAAGAGATTTATCTTTTAACGCTAAGTACCAATTGCCGTACATACCTAAAGATTGGTTTACAGTGGCTATTGGTGCAAAAGATATCGGCGGCGCAGCAAATAACTACGAAACTTACTACGCTGTTGCCTCAAAAGAGCTATGGGATTTTAGATTTTCAGCAGGTTACTCAGTAAGTGACCGTTTAACAGGCCAAATGGATGGCCCTTTTGCTGGTATTGAATGGCAACCATTTGACTGGTTTGCACTGCAAGCAGAGCATGACGCAGATGCATTTAATGCAGCTGCAAAAGTCACAGTGCCTAAAAAATGGTTATACAATATCGGCGAGTTAACATTCACTAGCCGTTTTTACAGTAATACAGAGCACAGTGAAGAAGACACTTCATGGGGTGTTAACTTTAAAATGCCTTTATTCACAAAACCTGAGTATGAGGCGATAGAAAGTGCGCCAGAGCCTGTGGTATCTGAAAGTGATGAACTAGCCTACTTTAAACTTAACGCTAATAAAGAACCTGTAACTATAAAAGATCCTAACGCGCACCGTTATTTCGAAAGCAATAAAGAAATGACAAGGCAAGCTGCAACGTTAAAGCATGCTTTAGTTAAAGATAGTTTCGAAAGTGTACAAGTTGGCTTTAATAACGATAAGCAAATTGTTGTTAAGTTTGAAAACTCTACTTTTAATCGTAATGACCTTGATGCTATTGGTTTAGTGCTTGGCCGAATTTCGCAATATGTAAGCAGTGAAGGCATTGAGTTTAATGTTTTTATGTCTAAGCAAGATATTCCTCAACTTAGCCTAAAAGGTAATGTAGACGAGTATCGCGAGTTTATTCTTTCGCAAAAGCATCCTGAAGTAGTTGTTTATCAAGGTACTATGCCACTGCCAAGAGCGCTTACTTGGGTTGGTTTAATGAATACTAACTCGCCTTATTTTAAACCTCGTATAACCTTTAGCCCAGCACTTACAAATGGCTATGCTACTGAGCTAGGGTTGTATGACTTTTCATTAGCAGTTCGTGCTGATGTAGACATACCTCTATGGCAAGGCGGCGGTATTAACCTTGGTGGTCAAATTAATGTAGCAAATAGTGACGACTTTGATGAAGATGCGCCATTTAGGTATTTCCGAGAAGAGTCTGAATTTGATAGAGCAACACTTTACCAAACATTTGCATTACCTTACGGCATTTATAATCAAACTCAGGTTGGTTATTTTAAAGATTACCAAGACTATATGGGTATTCAAAACGAAACAGCTTGGCTAAGCCCTGAAGGCCGCCATAAAGTGAGTGCCAATATTGGTTATTTTGATTATCAAGATTTTGATGCTAATAAAGATACTCAAGTTGTGTCTTATCAATATAATTGGGTTGAGCGTGATATTACGTTACATGCCGAAGCAGGTAACTACTTTTATGATGACTCTGGCTTTAAAGTAGAAAGTCGTTTTTGGTTTGGCGATAGTTACCTTGCTGTATATGCACAAGATACGAACGTAAGAAAGATTGGTTTTGCTTTTAGTATTCCACTTTCACCACGTAAAGATATGTCGGTGACACGTTATGGACAAGTTAAGGGTTCAGAAGCTTGGCGACACTCAATTAGCTCTCAGGTTGGTGAGTCTCATAATAACTTAGCATTTAATAGAGCCTACTTACCTTCTAACGCAGTTAGTCTTGATCGTAAGTATCTGAACCAAGGTAGGTTATCTAAAGCATATTTATACGCTAACTTTAGTCGCTTGAGAGATGTTTATTTAGAATATAAATAGTGGTTGGTGTTGTTTTTGGAACAAAAAAATTAAATTCGTCACAACAATTTATTTTTTGTAATTCTAATTGCTGGATTGTAAATATTATCTATAATTTTTATTGAGCCTTTTTTAGTAAAATAAAGGCTCTTTGTGTAAAATGATAGTTGCAAATGTTGTGATTGTTATTTAACCTATTAGGTAGCAGTGGGAAATCATTCTATATAATACTTTTAGCTATGGGTTTAGCTAGTGATTTCTCTTATATCTCGACCTTATTTGATACGTTTATTTTAAAAAGGAATAAAAGGACTCCCTATGTTTACTAACAAAAAAACGCTACTAGCTATGTCTGTAGCATCTGTTTTTGCTCTTTCAGGCTGTTCGAGTGATGACGACAAAAATGAGGTCGTGCCAGATCCGATTGATCCACCTACAGAAGTAGTTGTTCCACCTGAAGCGCCAGCTGAACTTGGTGCAGTTGTAAACGGTAACATTGTTGACAGTGCTACATTAAATGTTGTTCCTTCAACTGTAATGTTTTTCGAAAACGGTGTTGCTTCTACTAGTCTTGTTGACGAAGAAGGCAATGCAGTTACTTCTGTTACAACTGAAGATGGTAACTTCTCTTTCTTACTTAAAGACGGCGCAGACGTAAATTCAGTAACTGCTGTTGTTATGGCTGATTCTTATGTACAAAAAACATTTGTAATCGACCTTTCAGAACTAAGTGAAGGTGACTTAGAAGTATTACTACCAGTAGTATCTGAAGAAACGGAAGGTCTAGCTGTTGAAGAAACTAGCTCGACAGTTTCTGGCGGTAGCTCTGCAGATCCTATCACTGGTGGTGTTGCAAATGGTAAAGCTACAGCTGCAGTAACTGTTCCTGGTGGTACAGTTTTACAAGATGCAGACGGTAACCCAGTAGAAGGTGACTCTGTAACTCTTAGCGTAACAGCTGCTGATACAAGCTCATCTGCAGGCGCTGCTATTACTCCTGAAGGTTTAAATGCTGGTTCTACAACTACAGTTAAACAACCTGTAGGTGTTGCAAGTGTTGAAATGGTTGACAGCAACGGCGTTAAAATTAAGAAGTTCTCTCAACCAATTACAGTTTCAATGGCTATCCCAGCTGACAAAGGTGTTTCAACTGGTGATATGTTAACACTTGTTTCTCAAAACGAAGACACTGGTGTATGGACAACTGAAACTCAGCAAGTTGAAGTTAAAGATCTTATGGCAGATGGCAGCTTCTACAATGCTAGCTTCATGACTGATCACTTAACTTTCTTTGCTGCAACTACTGAAACTGCTATTTGTGCAAATGACCAAGTTACTATTAACTTCAGTGAATCTGTTGCTAAAGGCTTACAGTTAAAATTTGAATCTGAGACTGATTCATTAACTAAAGTACTTAAAGCTAGTGAAGTTGATTCAGTAACTATTTCTGGTAAAAAGTTTGCAGCAGATGGTACTGCTAGAATCACGTTAGTAGACAAGAAGACTAATGATGTTTGGTATGACTCAGTTAATGAGGAAGCTATTTGTGGTACTACAATTAATGCTTCTGTAACTGCACCTGCTGAAGTTACTCTTGTTGATTCAGTAGTTACTTTAACTACAACTTGTAGCAATGACGAAAGTGCAGCACCAGTTACAGCTACTGGTTCAAACGTTAAATACTACTTAGATCAAAATAAAGCTAGAGAGAAAGCAACATCTAATGGTGGTGGTGTATATACTCTAACTAACATGATCGAAGGTGAAACTTATTTTGTTAGTGTTAAGTACTCTGGTGCGCTAGCTTCTCTTAATGCTAATGGTGGCGTTGTTGAGCAAGTTGAAGCCGGTTCAGATGTTACTATCAACCGTGCAATCACTTGTGATGTAACTACAAGTGCTAACTAATAGATTTGTTAGTAATACCTAGGGCTTAATAGCCCTGCCATGAAAAAAGCCGCTTTAAGCGGCTTTTTTTTGTCTGCTTTTTAAGAACTTTTAGCCCGTCTTGAGCTTGCTCTGATGATCTGTGCTATGAAAGCCTACCGTTGGCACTATTGTTTTCACTACGCGCGTTAAGAGCATCAGTGAATATAATCTCTTTGTAATTATTTGGTTTCTCTGTGGTTCAAATATTGTTTTACACAAAGAGAAGTGAATGAGAAGAGAATGAAGTAAACCAATAACTTACTTAATTTGTTTTCCTCTAAAGCGCAGCGCCTCTTATTCTCTTTGTGAGTTATAGATCTTTTTTCTAACCACAGAGGACACAGAGAGCACAGAGAAAGAGACCAAATCTCTTTGTAAATATTGGTTTCTCTGTGTAGCGCCAAGCCCTCTATGTGCTGTATGGTTCAAATATTGTTTTTACAAGATTTGCACAAAGAGAAGTGAATGAGAAGAGAATGAGGAAGTGATAAT
>CERC01032555.1_pt1 | contig 75359 bp, 84 predicted proteins | sample 530921 | NCBI WGS metagenome assembly CERC01 (sample SAMEA2621099, study PRJEB7988) | marine metagenome | isolation source: saline water (ENVO:00002010), including
GCTCAGTGTAATTTGCTTGAAAAAAAATGAGGTAGTTGCCTCTGTACCAAATACCTCATCACCCTCTTCATCAAAAATAGACAAGCCATAATTCACGCGTCTCTATCTCCTATCTGCACACGCAAGTTGCCATTATCATCAAAGACCTTAATTACATCATCTGTGATTTCAGTACGGGCCCCCGTGTCTGATGACTTAACCGCCAACTTACCTTTAAAGACTAAATCACCGCTGTCTTTATCCAGGTAAAGTAAACCGTTATCGGCATTTTTATTACCTTGGCCAATCCAAAACGGGTAAGTACCTGAGCTGTTCAGCTCTACACGCACACCATTAATTGTTGATGTTGTATAAGATCCGCTGGTTACCGCGCCCAAATTTGCACTGATTGCAGCAAGACTTCCCACACTCATTACATCAGCAGTGACAGCATCCGCAGCTAGATGAGGTGTTTTGATACTCCCTGGCGCAATCTCTGTTTCTGTTATTAAAGACTTCTTAACAGAAAACGCAGATGACACTTGCATTCCATCAGTACCCCACAGATCAAATGCAGCTACACGCACCCAGCGCTCAACATCATCATTAGGAAGCGCGATCATGATTAAGCGTTCATCAGCTTCACCCACTGCAATCAAATCATCTGCAGGCGTGAAGGTTTCAGAATCACCCAGCCAAACCCTAAAACCAGCAAAGTCGGTTTCAGTTGGGGCCGTCACTTGAATCATTGCAGTACGCTGCACAACATCCACAACAACAGAACCAAGCGCACCCATCTGGGTATTTGATACACTTATTTCAGCCGGATTTAACGAGGTATCACCAAACTCACTCACACCCCAAACCCGCACATCAAACACACGGCCAACACCATCATTCCGAGCATCCAAATAGGTATATTCAAACCCTAATGAATCAACCTCAGTTGCACGCACAATCGTCCCATCAGGTTTAATAACCTCAATAAGATAACGCTCAGCGCCTTCAGCTGCAGACCAAGAAAGCTTGAGCACCGGCCCCTCAAATGCTTCAACCAATGCCAAATCAACCACATCATCAGGCCGCGGACTGATAGAACCAATGGTGAATTCCTGTTCAAACCAAGGCCCAACTGAAACAGCCATTGCAGCAATACGCAGATCAAATTCACCCGATGGGACATCAAGCCGCGCCCACACCTCAACAGTGCTTTCCAATGTTCGCCAGCTCACACGGTCATCAGTGCTGATTTGGATAATGTAACGCTCTGCATTCAGAACAGGGTTCCAACTTAAATTCAGCTCTGGAACTTGCGCAGTACCACCCCACTCCCAACGCAAACCGCTTACCTGTCCCAACGGTTTTTTGATGACATCTGCAGGCACAGGCACAGGCAATGAACCTGAATCTATTTGCTGATCAAATGTATGAACAATAGAGTTATCAATGACGGCCTGAACTTGGAAATCATGGCCACCACTATGCTCAACACCACGCACAATAAACTGCTTTGCAAACTTACTTGCAGGCCCCGCAACATATTGGGTTTTATTTCTTCGCCAGCCCGTATATAAATCAGCATTATGCGTTGAGCTAATCAAAACATGGTGTTCATCAGGCCCCGCAGTAATAACAAACGGGCCTTCTGACTTACCCTGCTTATTTCTGAAAACAATATGCCAATCTTCATCTTCTGAAACTTGTAGGGGCTCACTTAACTGCAGTAACTGATTTGAATCATCACCCACGACAACATCAAGCAGATCACCACCCACGCCCCACTCTGCAAGCCCATGACTTAAATGAATAGCATCACCGTATAGCGGCAACGCGCCATCCAACTCAGTTTTAAAGCGAGCTGCACGATTGCGATAAACCATATCAGCCAACATAAAGACACCTTCACGGAACGCCTGCAAGCGGTTAGTAATACCTTCTTTCTTGATACGCTTCGGGCGCACAGAATCACAACCAGGTAACACACAAAGCACCGTTGTATATTGCCAAGTAAGATCATCCATATACTCCAATTCAATAGAGTCATAATCATCTTGCTCAACATTGGTCCAACCAAGGCTAAACGATCCTGCCTTCATGTTTCGCATACTAAAAGGATATTGCGCCGTGCGCGGCTCATCACGCACCATACCGAACTTCGGCAACTGCACAGGCTTAGCCCGCCCAACTGCACAAATGATTTCCAGCGCTCGCCAGAAGCTGCCACGGGTATCAAACTCATAATCAAAGTGATCACCGCGGTCATAAAACACATCAGCAAGGCGCTTAAGCTCAAACAAATCTAGATGACTATCATCATAAGCACCGCCCCACTCACCCTTTACCACATCGCAAAACGCCCAAGCCGGGTTTCTTGTTGGCACTGGATCGGTCCACTCTATACCCGTCCACGTTGGCAACAATCGCTGACGCATTACATTAATTTTTCGTTCTGAACGGGTAGAGATCTGATCTGTAACTTTAATTTTTACAGCCCAAACAGATTCATCATAAGTTTGATCAGTTGCCATATGCGATCGCAATTCAGCCCATACAATGTGATCTTGATGACGCACGGAATCGGCCAAAGGAGTTGCTGAAGTTCTACGCATTCGCACTTGATAGCGATCTTCATCAAGCCCTACCTGATATGTACGACGAACAGGATCAACGGTTTTCTCTGATACGGTAAAAGTTCCACCCGAAACCCAACCGCCCACAGGTGCATCCAAGTCATCAATCACTTGGTACTGCAGCTCAACCGTCACCGAAACAGAGGAAAGCGCCCCCGTTGTTTCGCTTTGATGATACATACCACCACGGCTTACTAAATCGAACTCAACACCATCAACCGTTCGACCTGCATCACACAGCACATGCGCAGCTGTCCAGCCGTCATACTCTGTTTCATTGGGCGCAAACAGCTCAATATTCCCTACCGTATCAACCGTTGTAATATCAACAGGGAAAAGATCAACACGCTCACCAGGGCCATAAAGCTGATGTTCTATACCCTCAAAATTCCCAAAGCCAGTATCACCCACTTGCGGATCACTCAGCTCATACAACCCCTCACCTATCGAGAGAATATGGAAAAGGTATTGATCACCCCCGATATAACGCCGAAAAGGCTGGCTGGCAAAGCTAGGCCAAACACGATGCAACCCATAACCGACTGATACAGGCTGCCCAAGGCGTGCCGTATTACCCTGAATTTCAGCATTATAGGTAGGTGATTGATCAGGCAGATCAAAGAAATTAGGCGCGGAAGGCACCGCAGGCTGCATCATAGACGCCATATAAGACGCCGCAGCAATGGATACAACCGCGATCGCAATTGTAAATGGATCAAAACCAAACGGACGCGGGACCACAACCAAATGATCAGCCGCTTTTAACTGATAACGCCCCCATGCTTCAGGCTTAAATTCAGCACCGTTAAGCAGCACATAAATAGGCTGAAGTTCACCAGGTAAATACCCCTGAACCGCTTCAGCCAAATACTCTTCAAACGTTATGCTATTAATGATCTGCTCTGCAGCTGAAGAACGGTCATAAATAGAACTCTGCATTACTAATACTGTCATCGCACCGGCAACCAATATTCAAATTTCTTCATACCTTGCAACTGCAGTCGATGGATATTCTCCAACACAACCCCAGCACCCCGCCGCGAATGCAATACACACCCACCATTATGCGGCACCCATAGCCCAACATGATGAAACATTCGCGCCTTACTCATTAACACCACAGCACCCGGAACCGGCCCCTGCAGCTGCCGCCAATTACCGCTTTCCTGCTCTGCTAGCACCGTATTATGAAAAAGCGCCCAATCATCACCATCAACCTCCAAATGACGATCAGGCAAGCAACCCAAGTGACCTAAACCCTTATAAACAACACCAAAGCAATCATAAGAATGCGGCCCCGTGGCGTATTTCTCCCAGGGTAAATACAAGTATTCCTGAACCCATTCAAAACCTTCTAGCGGCTCCATGATTTCACCTATTCAATAAGACCGGGATGCGTTGATATGTCATACAAACGGCGCGGGAACTGCATATTTACAGGATCTAAAAATACGGCAGAAGCCGTCACTTCCTGCGAATTGGCTTGAGGCTTAGATATCACCAATTCCTCAACCTCTGCCGGGTAACTTAAATCAGTGCTGGCATACTTTCGCAGAATGCAGCGGATCGGCACCCGCGGCGGTGGCATATCAGCAACACGCTCAAGCTGTTCAATCACCTTGCGAGACACCGCACTTATCACCAACCGAGCATCACGCCGCCCCTGCACACCTTTCTTTGGCCAACGTACTGACCAAGGACCGGGCTCAAAAACAGCCGTATCACCCGTTTCAAGCGTTACCTGTAAAGAATCAACACTTTCACGCACCATACGCCAGCTTCCATACACCCCGTCATCAGTCAGAAAGGCCGGATGCTTTAGCTCTAACAGCTCATAAACGATAGAGCCTTCAGGATTACTCGCGTAAATCTCACGCAACAACTCTTCTGCAGTTGGCATCACTCACCCTCGACAATCTCAAACCAGTTGCCATCACCATCGCCCAAACGCAGAAACTGATAACCCGAATCAATCAGCTCAGTATTGGCCACCACTTCAGCGCAACGGTTATCAAGAATCCAACCTTCAACCGACAACACCAAATGACCAACACGGTTTTCAGTAAAGCAATAGATAAGATCAGACTTAACGCCTTGCGTGTTCAAATATTCACGACACCACAGTGCAAAGTCTTCACAATCACCCATTAGCCCAGGCTCCCAATGCTCAGCTTTTCCATACTGCTCAGCATCGGACACATATACATGGCGTTTTTTCGCTTCTGAAAAGACTTGCTTTAATAGATCTACATTAACCATTAGCAATGCCCTCCACGTTTTCTAAGCTCCACACACCCCGGCAACGGCTCAACCTTCACGCCTGTTTTAAAGGGCACCGGTTCATAAGATGCAGGCTGTTCTTCAACAGCACTACAACCACTCATCGGCACTAAAATCAAAGCAAAAAAAAGGGCAGCTAATAGCCACCCTGTTGCTCCGCCCAAATGCTCAATCTCAAACGGTTTCATCAAGTACCACCTCAATTTCAGGAGGATCAAGTTCTAACAGCAACCGAGCCTTTTCATCTTCTAATGATTTACGGCGATCAACTGAACCTAAACCCTCACCTTCAACATAGGCTTTCAATAAATCATCCGTGGGCAATATGCGAATCACCGCAATGCTTAGCTCAATCGCATCTTCAATCACCGCACCCGATGACCGTTGAGCAAGCAAACGCCAATCTTCAGCGGTCATCGCTGTTAATTGACCCAGGCTTTCATCAAGCACCGCCACCGCTGCACCATAGGCAGGGCTTGGAATGGTTATCTCAATCCCCTCATCATCTAAAGACTGCACCGTCTCAGGCAATGGATTTTCACCATTCAGCAAACCATCCATTTTAACAAACAGCCGCAGCGCATCTTGATGAGCAATCGCCACAATCAGCTTTTCATTGGCTGTTTTCATTTGTGCAGCAAGATCACCACCCGCAATTGCTCGCGGTAAATACTGCTCATTACGAAACGTCCGCTCGCCTTCTGTTAATGGACGCAAGCCCAGCAGCTCAGCATCATTAACACGCGCCAGCATGGTTTCATCACCATGCACTTGCTCTTGCTGTATAAACAGCTCTGCACGCTTTCTGATCTGGTTACGTGTCCAAGGCTTTTGATCTGTTATTAAATTAATCATGGGCTATACCTCCACCGCATCACAATCGATATCAAAAGACCCCGGCGCAACAGCAAAGCGGATAAACCAACGATAACCGTCATATTGAGCCGTCCAATCATCCTGTGAACCTTGACGTTTTTTAATGCCGCCAATGTAGGCACGCACAGGCTTCCACCCATATGAGAGATAGAAGTCTGTTTGTACTGAATCGCCTTCACCCAGCTCAAAAGGCTGTACTGACTTACCCGATTTAACAACCGGAGCACGCAAGTTCTTTTCAGGCTGCTTAACCCAAACACCTGCAGAGCCACCCACGGTAATCTCACCATCATCAACGGCTATACTTGAGATATCACCCACACCCGGATCAACAACGATCGACTCTTCAAACGTAGTACCCCGCTGAGTTAAACGATGCAATTGACCGTCATCACATGCAACCCAATCATCACCCCGCGCAGCATCATGCGCTAACGCTTTAACTGAGTCAGTTAGCATTGAAGGCTTTTTAAGCTTGTTGAGCATATCGCGGTGCATGTCACGTATTTGGTCGGGCGATGGGGCAGAGTATGACGCAACCACCATCGCCAAATCCCTAGAATGAGTACCCGTGTAAAAACCCGAACCAATTGTCAGATCTGCCGCTGAAAAAGACTTACCCGTAATATCAATCTCTTTAACTTTTTGACAATCAACCCAAATCTCAAACACATCCACCCGCACAACCAAACTTAGAGCCTGCGCATCACCAATTGGCAGAACCCCAATTATATCGTCATTGTTATACGTGACCCCATCGAGACTCAACTTAACTCTTTCACCATTCAACCACGCGTGCAGAATACCTGCACCGCCCGCAGACGATGTATCACCTACTGTGAAAAGCTCTCTGTCTCCCGTACCACCAGATTGCACAGTTGTCGTTAATGAAAACCCAGACTGAGAGGCATTAAAATCAGGAATAACCAAATAATTACTAACGTCAAACCCACTCCAAACCGCAATATCAGAGCCAGCAGGCTTGGAACGGTTGAGAGTGCCATGAATAATGGCATGATTGTTTCGACCTGAGTGATCATCCGTCTCTATGCCCGCCGACACATTAGAAATGGCAGCGTCAGCCCCTGCTGCATTCATAACCCACAACAAACTACTCGTGGCTGAGGCCGCAACAAAACTTAAAATAACTTCTTCATCTACAACCATTGAGCCTGATGCTGCAAGGGTACTTCCAGTCCCACCACCCAATGAACGGGCATACATAATTACCGATGCGTCATTACTATCTAATGTGCTTTTTACAAAATAACGCTGCCCAACTATCGTGGAAATATTAACCGTCGCCCGCGTCTGATCACTTAATTGACCATCCATTGTAAAACTCGATAAAGATACCTCGTTTACTACAGTGTCATATGAAGCTGGCGCAGCGTACCCGCCAATCACCAGCTCACCACCGACAATCACCCCTTCTTCTGCATCACACATCACTGCGGATTGAACATCGCCTGCAAGGAAAGGGGTTGTGTAATCTTCAGAAACAGAAGCAATCATGCCTGCATCTAGCTCTGAAGGATTCTCCGCAAGCACCGAAACACCATTAGACCCCGCGACTAGAGCAGAAGAAATCACAGTTCCACCCGTTAACGGCTTGACAACAACCTCTGTTGAATAAGTGGTATTAGAGCTAGTTAAAAGCACACCGGCTGATATTCCACCTAAATCGTAAATCCGCCCCTCATAGTCTCGCTTCGCCAGTAACCGCCCATCTTTTGTGTAAGCAACCCCATATACAAAGCCCGTCGAAGGCCAATTACTTACCAACCACACCCCCTCATTATTCGGCACCAGTTCTGAAACACCACCATCAGTCGCAACAGCAATACGCGGCATTGGCAAGCCAGATACTGGGTGCATAGGAGCATCGTCGGCAATGCGAGCAGCTATAGCATTAACAAACTCATCTACAATAACCACGGAATGCGATAATAAACTTTTACTAAAATCTATCTCCCCTAAGTAACCGCCATGCGCCGTATTGGCCGCTACTCTTCGCTGAGAATTAGAAGCATAATCCAAAACAATTAACCCTGACGCTCCATCAGTAGTCCCATCCCTCAAGCTTACAGCGATACACAAACTACCGCCGACTAGAGCAATAGCGTCCGTAGTCCGACCACCTCGCCACACGTTGCGCTCCCACTCTGCTATTGTTTCATTAACATGCTCCCTCCAAATAGGCAGGCCAGGCTTAGTCAGATCATGCAACACAACCTTCATATCCAACGCCACAACCATCACCCGCTTAGGCGCTCCCCACTTATAAGAATGTTCAGCCCAGATATCATCACTTACCGCTATATCCACAACATCGGTATAAGTATCAAGCAGCGCAGTAACAGCAGGAATTACATAATCCTCATCCCCTATTAATGTTGCCGTTACGCTGTCTTTATCCGTGGCAACCTGCGCTGCCAGCGCTTGCACTTGGCTTAGCTCATCTGTAATAGCCCCTTGCGCCGCAACTGCACGATCAGCATCCGCTTTGGATGCACCCGCCGATACAGCTGCACCTGATTCTGCAGCAACAGCACCGGCTTCAGCTGTTTCAGCCGCGAGCATGTTGGCTTCTGAATTGTTATTGGGTATACGGATATGCTCTTCTAGCTCACCCTCTAAGGATTTACGGGGGCCGTTGTCAGTTTCAAAGGTTGCATCTTTATCACCTGCAATGAACGTATCCCATTTTTCATCATTCGCAACGATGCGCTCTACCGCTTGTTTAATATCAGTCATTTACTCAACCGCCTTATTTAACTGTTCATCTATGTATTGAAGTTCGTATGCACCAAACTCCAACATATCGTTGATCTGTTCTTCAGAAAGATTCACCACCGGATTACCCCGCGTCACCACCTGCACGGCAATACGAAACCCGGCACCATCCACCCGTGATTCACCCAGCTTTACAAACTTGCAAGGTTGTTCAGCACGCCCGCCCCCGGTTCTTAATTCCATCTTGAACCAGCCATGCCCGCGGTTGATGGTGTTATGCACCCACCACCTGAAATAACCTTCTTGCTCCAAGGAGAAACGCAAAGTAAACCAGTGATCAACCAGCACATCCAAACTTGTGATTCTTGATGAGGGGAGCCCCGCTTCCATTTTGGTTGTCACGCTAAAATCACGGGGCTTAGATCGATAGTTCGCCAGTAAACCCAGCGGTAAATGCTCTCGCGGCCATGCCGGGAGAGCTTCATTAGTTTCTGCCATGAATTTACCTATCTAATATGAATTTACCTAAGCGATTGCCGCTGTAAGCCAAAGGCACCTTCAACTGCATCTGATGTGGAATTACCACCTTCAACAACTCGCCGCTCTAGCTCATCCATTGCAGCACCCACGTAGATATGCAGATCACCGCTTTCATCTGTTTGCTGCTCTGTTTGTTCAGTTGTGTGGATATGAATGACAGGCTGGGCAGCTGCAGCAACACCGGAACCGCCTTTTAAGTTGTTGCGATGCCGTGGGTCGCTTTGAGTGATAACCTCTTCCCCTACAATAAGCTTGGAATACATCTCTCCTTGCTTCAGCCGATCGCCATAGTTATCAGAGGGCTGACCCGCTATACCGCCCGTGTGATAGGACGGCATTTCTGTACCTGAGATTGTCGAAACAATACCCGCCGTGGCACTGATCACCGTGCCGATGGCCGGTATATTTGTGGGAAAAGGCAGGCTTGCAGCTTCTGCAATACCTTGTTGAATTTTGATAATGGATTGAGCAATTGCGAAGGCTTTACTTGCAGCGAACATTATCCGGTAGATACCCGACTGTTCACCGGCTGCAGACTTCATTACACCGGCAATACCATCAAATAAATTCTCATAGTTTTGCAAACGTTCTAGCTGTTGTTTTTGCTCTTGTTGCTGAAGGTCTTTTTGATATTTTTCCCAGTTTTTCAGGCTGGCCGCACGGTAGGCATCCTCACTAATGGCACGTACTGACAGCGCATTATCGAGTTTTTCTTGACGCTCTAACCATGCTTGGTCTTCAAGCTGTGCTTTGGTCATAAATTCCTGCATGACCAATTCATAATCTGTTAGGGCTTCCTCTTCACGCTTAAGCCTTTGCTCTTCAAGTTTGGCTTGGCGATCCTGCTCTGCTTTATCAGCATAAGCAGCCCGCAGCGTTTCAATATCTTCAAAACCTCGGCTTTCTATTTCAGCCTGGGAAAGCTGCAGTGCTTCAATTTTTTGAAGACGCGCAGCGTGCTGAAGATCAAGCTTCTGCAGCTCAGAAGCAAACTGCATATCTAACTGCGAAAGGTATACAACTCCGGCCTCTCTTGCCTGTTCTAGCTCTGCCGTTTTATGGGGGGAACTACTGGGCAATGTTGGCGGCTCATAATCACTCACCAGCGCACCGGAAGTACCTGAAGCAATGGCTTCCTCTATTTCTGCAATCTCTGCTTTGATGATACGAATGCGGGACTTACGCCGCGCTACACGCTCACCTTTGGTGCCAGTTTCACCCATAAGGGCATCCATCATGCCCGTAAAACCGCCGCCGTACTTTTTACCGTTTTCCTCAAGATCAACTATCTCTTCAGATAGACCACCCATCTCCTCCCTGAGTTCTTTCAAACGCTCTGTTCGCGTTGTCCCCAACAACGACTGCATATATTGAGCACCATCAGCAAGCACACCCACAAAAGGGATTACAGTGTTGCGCGTTAGGTCATCCCAAACTGCCTGCAGGTCTTTAATATCTTGATCGTATTCTTTAAATTTTTGTAATTGTGAATCTGTGAGCGCAACGTCCATTTCACGGTAGCGCTCTACCATTTGGCGAAACTGCTCACCGTTATTAGCAAGCAGAGGTGATAGCTTTGATGCATCATCCGCTAGAGATTCCAGATAGAAAACCTGCCGATCGGCGCTAACATTGGCATCGTCCATTGCCTTTTTAACTGCGATTAGAGCATCAGGGCCGGACATTCTTGCCAGCTCATCAGCTGTTAGGCCAACTTTGTCGCCTACTTGCTCAAAGAAATCAGCAAATTCACCCGCCCCAGTTGAGCGGAAATCACCAAGTTTGTCTTGCCAATCTTTAAATATATCTGCAGCTTTCTCAGCGTCGATCCCTACCTGCTCAGATGCATAGCCGATTTCTTGAAGGGTTTGAATAGAGAGCCTAGCGGCTACCGCTTGGGCTTCTAACTCACGCCCCAACCTTGCCGTATTCACCGCAACCAAATGCGTACCTGCAGCAGCAATAGCCGCCCCCGCCGATACAGCACCCATGCCACCTGCTACTAATGTAAGCCTACCTGCAGCCCCGGTCATCGGTAGATCGGTAGAGTCGAATCCATCAGCCATTAACTGAAGCATTCCGGTCATCCGCGTCCCGTGCTTTTCAGTTTTGCCAGCTTCCTTGCCAAATTGCCGCGTTTTCCCTCGCGACTTATCCATCCGAACATCGTAGTTATTACTGATTAAATCCAGATCAACCGACAGCGTTTGAAGCTTACGCTTCTTACTCATAACCTTCCCCCACAACAGCCTTGATATAGGCTATTTCCTCTTCTACCGATTTCGCTTGCACAGAAGATTTTTGAACCGGCAAACCATCTGGATGCATGGATTCCAAGCGCTCAACATCGTACTGATACCACTCGAATAATTCTGAAAGTGACATTTCAGCCAGTACGCGATGAATCACCGGAATCCCCCAGCGATCAGCTAATCCGCGGACGTATCTTCTGTTAGGGAGCCCTTTCCCCGCAAAAGCTCCAAGCGCTCAGCTATGCCGTTTACTTGATCTGCAGCTTCAAACAGCTCAACAATCAATGCCGCAGGAAGCTCTCTTATTTCCTTATAGAGTTCATCAAACGGCCGATCAGCACCGGGCTCAATGGAAGCAGCACTCACACGCGAGAAATAATCATAATTTGATGATGTGATTTCCTTTTGGTTGCGATCCTTCTCAACCGGATTATCACGCATCACCTTCTCAATCCACGCCAAGGAAGAGATCTCATGGAACGTGTATTCCTGACCTCTTACCTTCAGTGTCTCTTTTTTAATTAGCCCCTGAAACATTAGGTCCAATTCCCCCAAACAGGTTCGCCAGACCAATCAAGCGTGACATTGGCATAAATCTTTTCACCCACCTCATGCGTGATTTCAAAGCCTGACACAATGGCATCTGATTCCACTTGAGTTTTAGCAGCATCCGGCCAGTTGAACCCAAACTTGCGCGGATCATCGCTATTAAAATCAGCTTGCAAATCAGTGTGGTAGCCTTCTGAACGATCAAACTCCATTTTGAATGTAGATTGACCGCCATCACGCATACCACCAGTTTTCTTTTTCCAGTTGGTATCATCGCTGTAGCGGTTATCGTCCCTTACCTCTTTTGAAGGCGCGAATGAACCAAGCTCTACAATGGCACCGCCGATATCAACCATCACTTGCGGGTCAGAATCATCACCACGTACAAACCGTGTTCCATTACCAAATGACATAGTTTTTCTCCTAGTTAATCATCATATTTAAGCTGATACGCCAGCTCTAACGCCGAGTAAGTACCCGATGGGGAATCTGAATATGCAAAGCTTTCCATGAAGCTGTAGTACACCAAACCATCTAATAAGCGCTGCTCTTCCATAGCGGCTTCAATCCAGCTTGAAATTTTATCTAAGCGGTCATCCGCTCTTTGTGCTGGCGCTTTGGTATTGATGCGGATAATCAACGGAGCATCAGCTTGTGCGCCGTTGTTGACGTGTTCCCGCTCACCTGTTTCAAAATAGATATTGATAAAGTCTTCAGCTTTTTCAGCCTCTCCACGCGCTGTAAAAACATGGTGATGCGGTAGTTCTTTAACCGCACCGCAGACAATATCTTTCACTTTGTGACGGATAGCCTTGCGCCGTGCTGCAGATGTGTTTTCTAGTGGCATTACTTAACCCTTAATTTTGTTAATCTATGATTAATTTCATGCTGCAGAAGGCCATCAAAGCGCGAATTCATTAAGCGTCGAACGGTACGCGGGGCAATATCCTCAAGGGTTTTATCAATAGCAATACGCACTACATCAACATGGTGATAATTTTTGCCATCGCGCCTTGATACCTTGCCTGTACGCTCAAACACATGATCTTGAGCATTTCTACCCTTTGCGATAAACGCATTAGGAAAATGATGACCACCCCTTGCTTTGACACCCTTACCTTTGCGCATTGACCACCCACCACGCCCAGTATCACGGGGCTTTAAGCGGATAGCCGATAACCCCCTGACATATGCAGCAATCGATGCCACTTGCCGCCTTGGCGTAGCACGCCGGACGTAAATGCGTTTTCTGATGGACTTCTGTTTAATTGATAGCTGTTTAGAAACACCACGAATAATGCGCGTTCTACTGAGTGAAGCCGTTTTGTTAAGGGCAGATGCCGCCGATCGCGGGAGCACCTTGCGGCTTATATCCCGCATTAACAGATCCAACCTCACTATCTCTCTATCAAAACCCGACATCAGATATCCTCATGCACAACACGATGAAACGAATCGTTAACCTGCTCGATCATTTCGTGGTCTTCACTGACTAACGGCGTCACCAAATAATTAACCAATAAGCCATCATCAGAAACGGGCTTTACAATCCGCCAGCGCTCATCAACAGTCCAAATTTCATTACCAGGAACAACACCTTCAACCCGTGGTATTTTTATATAAGTCACCACGTCCTGAACATCACCGCCCAGCGTTAATACCTCAACATCACGTGTGATTAACGCCACCACTTCGATCAGCTCACCGGCTGGCTTCATGCCAACCAGCTCGCCAAAGTCATCAGCGTCAAAGAAGGTATCCAGATCTTCTTTAATCAGTTTCCGACTCATCAGATTCTTCCTCTTCAGAATCAGAACCTTCTCCGTCTTCAGAATCAGAAGCTTCTTCAACCGGATATGCTGCCTGCCCCGTACCCACTAATGTTTTTGAATCAGACTCCGATAATCCAACAGACTCACCCTCTTCAATCAGCTCACCACCGGCCCAAAAGTCCGACTTTGCAACTACTTCAACCAACTTAGCCATAATCAAAACCCTTAAAAAATTTACGTTGTTTGCACAAAAAAGGAGGGCCGAAGCCCTCCCTTTTTCTATAAAGCCGGTTTAAACCGTTTTACGTCCAACAGTGAAGGATTCAGGACGACGAACACCTCCATCACAATCTTGGAATACACGAAGGATCAAGCCATCAGAAGCGGCCTTGGTAGATGTATCCACTTTAAGATCCAACACACCCCAAAGCGCGATCATCAACTGACTCCAATCACCAAACGCCCAAGTATCCGCAGGCATTTGGCCTGTTGCGTGTGCCATATAGCCGTTTACTTCATTGTTCTGCCATAGGCGCTCGCCAGTGCCATCAAACACTTGTTTGGTCTTAGCCGCACCACGCTGAACCGCATTGGTCAGATAAGCCATGTTCTGAATATCTGCATTGTAGGTAGCAATCTTTGTTTCCATGGAAACTGCAGAATTAAAGTCCATACCCCCTGCAGGGTAGGTCACCGCATTTGTACCCACTGCATTAAGGATACCTAACGGCTCTTTAACACCATCACCCAGCAGTAATGCCAGATCGATAGCAACGCCGATGCCCGTTATGAGGTCTTCACGGATCAAGTTTTCCACATTCAATGATGATTGCTTGCGTAGCTTACGCGTCACAGGAATTGCACCTGCAATACACTTAGGCGAAAGCGGTAGTGTGGTGAAATCAAAATCACTATCAGACACGTCTTCATCTTCAGACAACCAATAGAAGTTACCTGAAGAGGTCTTTTTAGGAATATCAACATCACCTACCAAGCCGCTCATAATTTTAGCGCCTAGCTGTGCCACCATCGCTTTATTACGCAGGACATCAATAAACTCATTGCCCATCAGCTCAGTGGCTACCAATTCACCGCCTTTGCCTGATGTTTGTTTTTCAAGCTGACGCTGAACCATGACCTCTGCAGGCATGAAGAAACCACGCGCTTCTTTGCCACTTGCATCAGCAATAGCCAAACTAACTTCACGCTCTAAACCAGCCTTGGACCAATCATTATTGGCTGCAGCGTTAATTGCACGCATCAATGAGTAATCACCTAGTTCTTTCTCATCAATACCAATTTCACGGGCTGAATGCAGACCGCCTTTGTCACCTTCTTTTTCATAAGTAGGTGGTGCAACAGGCTTAACACGCTCCATCACTAGCGCACGGAACTGATCAACCGTATGGCCACCGGACACAGATTCTTGAGCTAAGGAACGCTGACCGAATTGACGACCAATTTCATTGATCTCCATGATTCGTTTACGCTCACCTGCAGCAATATCTTCTGCACTTGGACCTTGCGGCTCAGCACCGGAACGCTGTGAACCCTCTGCACCAGCAGCTGGCGCTTTTACTTCTTCCTTCTTTTCTGGCTTAGCCATTTTTTCACTCCTGATAGTGATATTGCTTACTGCATGAGAGCGACCAACACCCACCGTTGGATCTGCCGCAACTGATACAAAACTGATTTCATAGGGCTCCCAGTCCGTGACGCGGTAAACCTCACCGCTTTCATCTTGAGACTGAAGAACCATTTCAAAAATTTGATACCCAACCGAAACATTCCGGCGAATACCATCCACAACGTCTTGCCAAACGGGTTCAGCACTTTCATTGCGGGAAAAACGCACCCGTGCCCGCAATCGCCCGCTTTCTAACCAGGCGTCTTCAACAACGCCGATCTGCTCCCAGCGACTATGCATTTCTAGTAAAGGGGCCCCTGCCTTCATTCGGCCTAAGCGCACTGCATTTGGAGAGTGATCCAAAATCTCTTCACCAAACCAGCGAGGGACGGGGTATTCACTAGACGCTGCAATTTCTACTGTTCGCGTTTCTTCATTGATGGAGTCAGAAACCACAGCTAATTCACGCTGCAGCTCTTGCCCTTCAATCTCCCTCAGAACCGCTAGGTTGCTCGTCTTCACTTTCTTGCTCATCGCCTTCCGACTCCGAATTCTGCTCTGTTTCATTCAACAGCCCGCGACCTTGCAGCAGCTGCTCTTCCCACTCAAATTCATCAAATACTTCTTCAGGGTCTTCACCGGCCTCCCTGATAAATGATGAGCGTGTTCGCGTTCTGTTATTGATGTCTTCGGTGTGAGCCTTTGAATCATTTTTAGGATCAACCCATCCCCAGCCCCGCGGTTGAAAAGACGGTTGGCAGATGTGATCAAACTCCAACATGGAGAATGGAAGCGCCTGCGTTAACAGCGACATTCGCATCCAATTTCTGTTGATTCGCTCTTCTAACTCTTCAATGACAAAGAACTGCAAAACCTTGTACATATCCCTTTCATCCAGCTCACCGGATCGAAGGGAGCTGAAATTCACACCTTCCAAGTCATTTGCAAGCCGGTTATAAGAGACACCCCACGCAGAGGAAACGCCCCGAACCGCATCCTTTAAAAAGGCCCCAAAGTTAGCCCCTGCACGGTCTGCTTTACGATCATTAAAACGAACGCCATAAGGTAAAAGGTGATAACTTCCGGCCTCTACTTCATGGACAATTTCGCCTTGATCATTCTTCGGCGCGTCTTCAAATGCTTCTGGATCTTGCTCAAAAAAACCGCCTGATTTGGCGGTTTCTTCTGCACTGGTTAACTCTGCTTTTCGGTATTCCCCTATGTGGTACAACTCCACCATTCCGGCGTGTGTCCAGGGGATGCCCCTTGTTTGATGGGGCCGCCACGGTATGAACGTGTGGATAATCTCTTCTGCAGGAACCCTTTCATATTCATTGCCCTGCCAGCTGTATGTGCTATCCCCTGGATGATTCACCAAAAGATGATAAGCAACGGGCTTTTCCCACTGATCAAGCTCCACACTCATGCGGATTCGATTGCCGTTTTTAAGGTCTGTGTTGTAGTTAAGATCAAGCCGGTCACATTCAAGGATCTGGACCGAGTAGCCCCATTCGTTATCATGGCCGAAGTGCTCACGCACCAAGACCTCACCATCACGCGCAAGCGTTTCAATCCAGAGCTGTTTGAACGTTACGTGGTGATAACGCCCCGTAACATCAAATGACCCTTTTTTGCAGAAGCGTTTCCAGCTTTCTTCAATGGTTTTGTTTCTTAGGCGGTCCGGCTTCCCATCCGGTAGCTTTACTCGGCTTTGAAACTTCATCCCCCGTGGCCCAATTACGTTATTTTTCAACAGGGTGTAATAACGTTTTGCATAAGGCTGGTTAACTGACTGCTCACGCGCATATTGAACCAAAGCCCCAAGATCGCGGTATATATCCTGATCTGCACTTTGGCTTGAAGCACGGCCTGACCATCCAAGCCTTAAGCGGTCACTTTTTGCTGCTTCAAAGGCTCTAGCCATTCCAGTTTTTTCAGATGGGCCGACATATCGATGCCACGCCCAATTGATCAACCGCTGAGCAACGCTAGGCTGTTTATTCATCGCATTCTCACTTTTATTAACCGTTGACGTTCGGGCACGATTCCAGCCTGCTCTTGCTCCCGTCTATATTCTCGACGGTAGCGATCGCGCAGTTTAATTAGTTCAGGTATGGGAATTCTTTCAATCTGCATACCGTCAATTTGATACGCTTGCTGATCTTTGGTTGCCCGTTTTTCAAGCGTTGCCTGAATAGCTTGAAGCATCTTCTTTGCATGGCTTTGGGAATCATGTGAGCCCTGCACCAAATCAGGCAGAACAATCAAGCGGCCTGTAGCAAGGGTGATACGTTCATCACCTCGCTTAACAAAGCAGCTGTAAATATATTCACCTGATGTCCATGCTGCAGACTTTGATGCACCAACCGATACAGTGAAAACTTCAGCTTCACCACTTGCTTCAAGGTCAATTTCTGACGCACCCCGCAGGGCATAACCAAGCACCCAACCATCAGCTGAAGAATAGCCCGATGCGGTGCGACTCCAACTAACGCTATCACCTGCCTGAATCGTTTTAGGTTCACTCATCGTCTTATTTTCTTCTTAACTTTGAATCGTTGATTTTCGCTCGCTGGCGGTTCAGGTTGCGGCTTATCTTCGCGATCTTCTTTGGCCGTTATGATTTTGGCCTGCTTAACACCAGCCCTTGGCTTGACGCCTGCATAGTCTTTATTTTCAGGATGCTCATCGATGTGCTCTATAAAGTCAGAGTCATACACCGCACCGCCTAGCAAATCACCTTGAAGCAACTCAGCTTCACGGTCATCCCATGCATAGCTTGGTATGTGGATTCTGAGCACTCGCCCCGCATGAGTGGCATACACAATGCCATCCCACGCCTCCACGTTTGCCCCTGATTTACGGGTCCAAATAAGTTTGCCTTGATGCTTACGCGATGGAATTTTGCTTTCACCCGTAATCTGAGCATAAAAGTCAGGGCGGATATCATCAGGCCAATGCATTCGCCCCGGACCTGAGCCAGTTAACTTCATACGCCCACTGATCAAATCCTTTGCCCGGTTTACACCAATCATCCAGATCCTTAACCCCCACTTGGCAGCCTTGGTCTTTCCGTTGATATCAACCTTTTTGGGAATTTTGACTATCTCAGCATCAATATCATTTGAGCCTTTAATAGCCATCAGCTTTGGACCTATGCCGCCCTTACGAGTACGGACATAGTTATAAACCGCGTCTTGAGTATTACCGTCACCAGAGTCAATACCGGCTGCAGCAATACGAATAGGAGCCCCGCTTTCATGGCGATAGACACCATTCAAAGCCCTATCCAGTTCAAACCAACACGGATCATTTATGTCGTTTACGCTGGTTTGAGCATGAATCTCACCCCAGTAAACTATCCATGATTCTTCACCACGGCCCCATGCCATCAACACAACAGCCAATCGATCAGGCTGCACATCAATACCGGCAGTCATCACCAAGCCACTATTAGGAACTTGTAAAACAGGGTATTGCTCAGCCCGTTCCTTTAGGGTTTCTGCATCAGGTGAGCCGTCTTTATATTCATAGGCTTCACCTAATGTTGTATTGGTGAAGTGAATCATCTTGCCTTCATCACCTTGCTTAAGGCGATGTGTAGCAACTAGATATTTGATAGCCAATAATTCAAATTTAGAACCGGGAAAAGGTGAATACAGCTCATTGATATAGAACCCTGCAACACCTTTCGTTTCTTTCTCTGCTCGCCATTCACCACTTTTAACATTGATGTTCTTTTGGCGATCATCCCACTCCCCACCACAATGCGGACACGCATAAAATGCACGCTCCGGCACACAACAACCATAGGTTTCATGGTTGGCTTCAGGGTCTTCAGGAATAACAACGCAACCCCATGACAAAACATGGTAATCACCGCACTCATGGCACGGCACCCAGAACTTGCGTTGATCGCTATTTTTATAGGCTTCCTCTACTCTGGAAAAACCTTTGATGGTTGGCGTTCCACCAAAAATCAATTTACTGTCTTCAAACGTTTTTAATCGGTCACGCAAATGCTCAACCGAATCACCTTGTCCTTGCACATCACCCGCACAATCATCTGGCTCTTCGACACAGCCAACCGGAACTGACCAACTCTTTACGTTATCCGGGGAGTTAGAACCCACCAATGCAAGAAAACCATCACCGGGAAATTCCTTATAATCACGCGTATTCTCTGACGATCTAGATGTTAGATTTACAAGATCAGCCAGAACAGGCGTTGCCTTGATCATTGGGGTAAATTTGGTTCGTAAATACTTATTAATTGAACTGTCTTTAGGCATCAACATCAGGATCGGACACGGATCTAAATGTATCCGCTTGCCTAAATAGTTATTCCAAACACCATCGGTCCACGCCACCTGCGAAGACTTAACACCAACCACTTCACGAATAGTCGGATCATCCAACGCGTCCAACATACCTGGAACCCAAGGCGTTAAGTCAGAGCTGTATTTACCCGGCTTGGCAGAGGTGCCTTTTGCTAACCAACGATATTCGTTGGCCCAATCTGTACTCGACATTTCAGGCGGTGGAATAAACGCCTCCAACGCCCTATCAACTACTACATTCAGATTGCTTATTAATTTTTGATAAAGCGGTGAGGATGTTTCGAGAATGCTCATTCAATACCCCCACATCAATCTGCACGTCATACAGCGAATCCAAATCAGCCTTTAACGAACGGTTACCGCTTAACATCGTGCTTCGGATCGTTGTCGCAATCCCTGCCAACAACTTTTCTGTTTCTTCAGATGGAACCAACTGCTCAATCTCTTTCGCTATTACTATTTCCTCCTTATCACCTCGCAACCGATCAAGCCGATCCTTCGGTGATTCAGAGGATTTCCCCATCTCTCGACGGAGCAACCAAGCGAATACCTTTTCCGTGTCATATATATTTTCACGACCACGCCCTCCCTTCTCCTCTATAGGAAAGGAAGGATCTTTCTGAAAAGCTGTAAAACTTTTCTCTGACCAAGGAAAAAGCTCAGCCAGCTGCTTCTTATTGACCAGAGACACATTAAAAAACCTTTATAACCAACAATTTAACTAAGGAAGGAAGTCCTAAGAAATTCTCAAATCTGGGAGAAATCCGCGAGCAGCTGCCCCGTATGATTCAGATCCCTAGGGAGGACCCAAAAGCCTGCGAAAGCCACCGCATCACCGAACCGCGAGCACAAAAAAGGGCGAGGTTTCCCCCGCCCAAGCTCTGCACTAGCACCCACCAATAAATCATCTAAGTCTCAGGAACTTTCAGTGCCTCAGCCTCACCACCTTCATCAACTACATACTCACTCAATGCTATTGCTAATGAGTCAGTCTCAGAACAAATACCCTCCGGCGGATAGTCCGGCCACAACGAACGCACCAGCGTTAACAGCAACACTCTTGCTGTCTGATCACCTTCAACACAATACTGATGTCGATAATCAGCAACCTGATGAATCACACCCAAAGTAATTTGAGTGCCATCACCAAACTGATAACCATCAGCTAACTCTTCAGGTTTGTTACAACCCGTCATTGCAACACAGACCGCAACAGCCGCTGCAGCCAATAAGACCTTGAACTTACCCATCGCTCACCTCGCTTAATCGTTTCCAGAATTCCTCTCGCTCAGACTCAGAACGTAGAGGGTAGATATATCGCCCCTTATAGCGCATCCAAACCACGCGCTCTTCACGGCCATCTAAATGCAACATGGGTTGAGGCGTGCCGTCATTCCCATTTGTATCCAGATACACACCAATGCCGCCCCACCAGTCACAACCCATTGCAACCAATAACGCATCACGGATATCACATTGCGGGAATACATCACCCGCATCAGAAAGCCGCTCAATTGCATAATGTCGGCTTCCTTTCCTTCCACCCTGCCTATACCAGCCAGCAACAACGCTTGAGGGCTGTACCTGCTTACCCAACCGCTTCCTGTACTCGCTAAGGCCAAGAACCAAATCAGACTCAACGTGATTAAGAACATCGCCGGGAAACTCCCCGCGACTAAAGTAATCAACAAGGGAGAAATCCAAATCACTTGCAGGCATTACCACCGTTTCCATTCCCATATTTTGTTTTCCACCACATCACAAATAAATCAATCAGCTTCGTATTTGCCCAGCCTGCGCCACCTGCTACCGCCCCAGCAACCTCAACTGAATAACCCAACCCAACAGCTAACAACGCAGCCAGATACCCAACAAACACCGCAAATCCTAAGTGGATCAAATAGCCCACCAAAGACCAAACCCGCTTACCTTTTTTAACCGAATACAAATAATCAAAGGTTGCGCCAACCACCGCCAGCAGCCCGGCTGGCATTAAATTAACCATGCTCTCCAACAAACTGCTTTCACCGTTCGGCATCCCTTCCAACCCTCAAATTACAAACATAAAAAAACCCGGCACAAAGGCCGGGTTCAAAACTCAATTAATCACAAATTGCAGACACAAAAAAACCGGAGCCCATACGGATTCCGGTTTGATTTACTTACAAATTTTGCAAGATAGCTGAACTCTACCCCCTCAGCGCACCATGCGTCAACAGCCCATCACGCATATTGACAAATAAACTCACCCATATTCACGGAATCCCGTGCATTTACTGGGTTTCAACTGCACAAATATTTTTTGATGAACCTTAGCAACCCGCTCATTAAACGCCCGCGCCTTAACACAAACTCGCTCAGCACGCTCGGCCATCGACAGCGACAACTCAAGATATTGCAAACTCACAACCTGCCGCTCACCCTCTTCCAAACCCATCACAATCCGATCTACATCATAAATATCATCAGGCATCGACCCTGCCGCCGGGTTAGTCCCCCGAATACTCTCCCCCATGTTCTCCATAATCGAATACAGCGGCGACCGTCCGCAAACCATTCCATCACTTCGGCCCTCACTCAACACCCACTCACCCCACGCCCTCAACCGACGATCAACCAACGCTATCATCGTAGGTCTAACACGCTTACGCCTAGCCTTTCTCAAATCCTGCTTAGTCAAATCAACCGCCGCCAAACGATCAACCTGCTCCTGCACACTCACATTCTCCATGCCTGATATCTCCATACCAACGCTAATTATTTACAACCGGTACACGCCCCTGGCGCCCCCAGTATTCAACAGATCTTAGAAACCTATGCTCCCACCCCTCCTGAGTATCAACCCCTTCTGCACCTAACTGATAACGCACAAACTCTTGCCTGATCGCCTCCCTGTCCAACTGATTAACTTTATCCCAACACAAATTCATCATTGCACATGACTCAGAGAACTCATCCTCATCAAACACACCCCACTCCATATACATTGGAAACTTTTTATTCACAGCCCCCACAGAGAGAGAGTTATTACTCGGATACTCGGATGTGTGGCGTTTATCATGCACCTGCATTGTGGCGGATATATGCCGCGAATCCCTCGCCGCCACTACACCTCCCCGTGGCGCTTTACCCGTGGCGGTATTGTGGCGGTATTCCAAAGGACGGACTAAATCACACGCGGCCAAAGGCAAAAAATACTCAACAGGTACCCGTTGAGTTTTATCATGCAACGCACGAATCAAACCCGCATCCTCAAGCCTTTTCAGCAACCGCTTTATCTGATCTCTAGACAAAGCAACCCGGTTATCCATACGCCCACGCTTAGGAATAACCTCCAATTGCTCCTGCATTTGCTGATAGCTCAACCGCCGAGTACGGCCAACAATCCCCGTTGAATAATCCATCCAACGCCTCAACACCCGGATATACAGCAACTGAGCCGAATGAGGCAAAGCACACTCATCGTCAGCAAAACTATCTAACTCTTCATCTGTCAGAAAAACACCAGGCATTACTACTCCTGTACAGCAGCCCAATAGCCGCTATAATCAATCCCGTTTTGATAGGCCTCTCACTCCATGCCGAGCAAGGCCTATCACTACACGCCCCTTTTCTACGCCAATAGAAAGGGGCACCCATCCCTCACATAAAGCCACAGCATTGCGCGCTCACGCAGCCAACACCTCTCTTTGAGTCTTATATGGGTTATTAGCTTTCGCTATTGCTGCCATCGGAGGAGGGCTTACACTGTTGCCGCACATAAAGACCTGCTGAGTCTTTGTGAATTTTCGCCCGTCATGACCATGTGTAATGATGTAGTTTGGTGGAAATCCTTGCGCAGCGTACAACTCATGCGGCTGTAGCATTCTCATGAGGATATCGACAATCACAAAAGGGGCGCCTCTGATAAACACAGTGACAAGAGCAAGCCGGTCCTTGGTTGTAATAGTGTTTACAGGCTTATCAAGACTGTCTGCATTTGTACCACTACCATAGTAGCGACTTAGAAAAGCCGCACATCTTAGAGCGCCATCTTCATCTTCTCGGGAAAGCTTCAATTCCACCAAAGCCGTCTTACCGCAACCTTGAGTCATGATTGTTGGTGCTGGCTTATCAACTGCCTGACCCGTGTTTGAACTAAATTGCCGAGATAAGAAAGCCGTTACCAGCTGCTGCTGACTATCGGTGTTAGTAATGGTTGTAACTGGGTCACTCATTGATTTTGAGTGAGTAGTATTAAATCCACCATTAGCCTGAGCAAGAAACGCAGTCGCAAGTGCAAATCTATTTTCTGTTGTCTGCGTGCGCAGCGGATCGCCAATAGAATGCGCCCTATTGCCTTTTTTCTCACCACCATAAAAAGGAGTGAGCACCGGAGCAACAATAGAGAACGCGCCGCCTTTAGGCCAAGCGGTAATAGTATTTAAAGGCCGATCAATTGCGTGAATACTTTCTTGACTCCAGTTAGCTATAGGCACAATAAAAGGCTCGCCTCTCCCCAAAACTTCGGCCTTAATACCTTTAGCGAAACGCTTCAGAGTTGCATCAGCTAGAGGCTTTTTTCTACCAAATATACTTTTTCCCGGAATGCTCCAATCAATACATTCAGCGGCCGTCCTGTATGCCTTCTTTGTTTTAGATGGCTTAGCCGCGTGAGTTGGGGCAGGCCATTCGATAGCCTGCCCATCGCAGCGAGCAATAAGAAACAAACGCTCTCTACTTGTCGGCGCGCCATAGTCACACGCTTTTAATAAACGATGCTCTACTGTGTAACCAAGATCCTCAAGAGTGCTAATAAACTTATTCCACGTTTGTCCTCTACGCTTTGGATCGGGAACAAGGTGTTGATTATTGCGTGGGACGCTTTCACCTGGCTCAGCCACACGGTTTGCCTTTTTGCCTGTCTTTGGACATTCAATGACCTCTAGCGTCACTACTCGGCCAGTGCTTTTACAGCGCTTAGCAATGAGCGGGCCCCATTGACGAATCTGCTTAACGTTCTCAAGACTGATAACGCGAGGCCTTCCAATTCCCGCCCATTTATTAACGACCCATGAGAGGTTGCGTATTTCTTTTTTACGCGGCTGACCGCCTGCAGCTTGGCTATGATGAGTGCAATCCGGCGAAGCATGAAACCACCCGATATTGCGGCCTTTAAGCACCGTAACAGGATCAACCTCCCACACATCAGTTTTCAAATGCAAGCACCCCGGATGATTTGCCTCATGCATGCTAATAGCTGCAGGGTTGTGATTTATTGCAAGATGAACAGGCCTTTCTAATCCAATCTCTAGGCCCGTACTCGCACCACCGCCACCTGCGAAGATATCAACATTAATTTCATGATCGAACTCTTCCAAAGGAAGACCATACTGCGTTAAAAAATGCGCGTTAATTGCATTCATATCTGCACCTTTCCTGAATAATCACAAACCAAATTAAGAATTATTCCTATATCCATACTCAACCACTGCCTGTAAATTCCCTACCAAGAGAACGGGGAATGAAATTCCCAACCAGGCCAAGGACGGCCGCTCTGTGCCACCCTTCGGGGTGGCAACTTAACCCCTCACAAACCGCGAGCACTTAACCACCTTCACCCGCTCGACCTTATCCACCTGAATCACCCGGCACCGCCTAAAATCAATATCCGAGCAATTCCGGTCCCGATACACACAAACCGCACACATCCCGCCTTTAGGAATACATTGAAACTCAGCCATCACTACACCCGCACCCAAACAACAGCCCCTTTCGGATGTTTATAAGGCACCGGTTTTTCATACCGCCTAGCACCACTCAAAACCCAAGGCACATGCCACTTATCAAGCAACTCCAAATCACCAATTTTATGAAGCTGATAGCCATACCCGATGTTGAAATTCTTAATCGACTCACCAACACCATCCAAACAGCACTCACCAACAATCAACCCCGAACCCTGCTCAATTAAACCAATCTGCCCCCTTACGCTGGTTGACCGACTGCGCATCTCCCACGACTTCTGGCCGTTTAAAATCAAATCAATCCACGGCTTACGAACGACCAATGCTCGCTCAATAGCCATCACCCCACCCCTCTCACAAGCACAGCATTTACAGCCGCCTCACGATCAATCAACAATACATCCTGCAACAGAGCCTCATCCAACCGCTGCATAGACGGCATCAAATGCTTAAACGCCTTTCGGGCCACCTCAACATCAGGGCACAACACACAAACCTGCCCAACACCCGGCACCTCAACCGTAAGCGCCTTACTCTCAGCACCCACAACCGGATAAGAAACAACAAACTCACTAACCGGAAAATCCGTTGCCTGCCTCCCCATCACACAGCCCTCTCAAAACACTCACCCACACCATAAACAGCAGGATCAAAGGGCAACGCCGAACGCAACCAATCATCAACGTTGTAACGCGAATGCCACTCAAGCCCATAATGATTAGCCTCGTTATGCAACCGACCACGCACCCGCTCATAAGAAACACCTGTACGCTCAAACCCCGGTCGAATAACCTCAACCAGCACACCCAAATCAGCTACAAAATCAGCAAAATCCAACCGTTCAGCATCACTAAACACCACCAACTCAGGCAGCGGCTCACCCTTTTCTAAAGACTCAGCCACAACCAACTCAAGTTCACGCCTTGCACGCTTAACCAACAAATCAGGCCCAAATAAAAGCTCAAGCCTAACCACCACATCTCGCATTAAATCCGAAGCAGAAAGCCCAAAAGCAGGCATAACATCATCAACCAAATCGTCATTACACAAAGACGCCGGGTTCAACAAAACCTCTCCAGCCAAACAACGCTCCAACTCATCACCAAAACGCTGATACATCAAACGCGTAACGTGATCATATAATTGCGAAGGAGACGCCAACCAAAGCGGATCAACCACATCACGCTCCTCGCCCCACCAATCTGCTCAAACGTCAAACCAAACAACTCACGGGTAGCCACAACCAAATCAGCATTACCAAACGCCGCCAACAAAAAACGCCTAACCGGCGAATAAAACTCACGGCAATAGCTATTTTCAGTAACCTCAACAACCACATCAGCAACGCAAGATTTGCCCACCCCGCGCCCTCCAACCAGACCTATAACCTTCATTTTCAATCCCTCAAATAATGAAATTTACCCAGCAACAAACTGATCAGCCGTTTGACGAATAAGCTGCATATCTCGCTGCAAGTCGTGAATCTTTTGCCGTACCCGCGCCATCTCATCAGCATCAAGCTCACCATCCGCCAACCCCTTCACCAACTCATCAATCACTGCAGACGCAGAAATCATCAATCTAGATCCACGCTCCAGCACACCCAAATCACCCTGAACCTCAGGCAACTCATCGCGGAAGTTCCACGCAGCCCCAACCGGCTCACAAACTGCAGTCAAAATACGCGGGTCTTGCGTACCATCTAAAATCAACTCAAAATCCCGAAGCGTAGGGCTAGCCGTCTCATCACGCAGATTAATCTTTTGACCAAAATACGCAGCCGACCCCACACCCAAATCAGCACAAAAAGAAGGCAACCCCGCCCCGTTTCGGTAATCATGCACCGCGTGGTACAAAGCCTGACGTATGGTCAAGACCCCACCATGATCCTTATGTCTTTTCTTAGCTGTCATTTCCCAAAACCTCTTTACCTACCCTGCACAATTTTAGATACACGCATGTTTCGACTAAGCCGCCGATACATTAGAGTTGCCACTTATTGATGGAAAAAGTCTCTCGACCGAAACATCAAGCACCCTTGCATAATGCAAAGCTTGATAAACATCAGGAGTCCGCACTCCAACCTCATGATTGGAAACCGCCGACTGCCTTAACGGCGGATCAAACGAACGACCCAACTCCGCCTGAGACAAACTTTTTAGCTTTCTAAACTCAGCTATTTTATTCATAGGGCATATAAAAACACACAACGTGTTTTACGGTCAACACATTTCGTGTTTTATAACATAACACATAGCGTGATAAGATTAGATTTATGAATTTTGGCGAAAAGATTAAATCAGCGAGAACCGAGGCAGCGCTCACACAGGAGCAGCTGGGTATTAAGTGTGGCTGGACAACAGGCAACCCCCAAAGCAGAATCGGTAATTACGAAAAAGACGTAAGAAACCCCTCAGCATCCGATATTGCAGTAATCGCTAAAGCGCTAAACAAAAACATCCTATTCTTCTACGGCCAAGAAGCCCTCACACACGCCTCAGCCGAAGAAAGCCAACCCTCATACGAATCACGCAACAAGCTATCAGCTGCTCAGATAGAGCTGCTTCGAGAAGTCATTTTACAAACAGAAAAGATCAGCCTAGAAGAAGGCCTAAAACTGAACGCAGAACAACGCGCAAAAATGATAGCTGCAGGCTTTGCCGCATACACAGCAGAAAACCTAACAGCCAAAGACATATCAAACTCAAGAGAAGCCGCACTCGCCTCCCTATACACCGCTATTTAACCCCCCACCGCTTCGCCCAGGCACTCTCCTGCGCACGCAACTCCATTGCTAGGCGAACATACTCATCATCCGGCACACCCGTTAGAGCAGACAGACCAATCCTAGCCCTCAACAAACCCTCAGCCTCAACCATCCTCTGATGGGCAGTACCAATATCAACCACACCCTCATTCCGTACAACCTCAAACATACAACTGTCCCTGTCTAACTAACAGATCAAGCAGGTACACAACCCGTCTGATACAAAGCAGAATTAATACCCGAACACACGTTCAGACCGAACCCCGAAATATACCCAACAACCGCATTAAAACACCAACAACAGACGCACTACAGATACCAAATGCCAACAAAGGTCGCTTTAAAACAACCTTTCTTGCAAGCAACACCACAAACACATTAAAAACAAACAGTGAAAAACAAAAGCATTCGACTCAAACAAGCGAGAATAGCGACAGGGAAAACACAGTCAGAAGTGGCAAAAGCATTACATATCGCCGTTTCAACATACAAAGGCTGGGAAGCCGACAAAGAACCGCGCACATTAGACACTGCAGCGAAGTTATGCGGTGAGCTGAACATCACGCTTGATTATTATGTGACAGGACGAGAGAGAAAACAGGGGCTGCTAAAACAAGAATATCAACTGATAATGAAACTAAGAAAAATGCCATCCTCAATAAGAAAGACCATATGCACACTAATAAAAAACATCCAATAAAAAAACCCGCAAAAGCGGGCTTTTTAAAAATGTTAGTAATCAATGACTAAGAGTTTGGCTTTCCAAGCCTGCCTGAATCTGCATAAAGGCATTAACAGCCCCCGCATCATCAGCACGCACTGCATTTATACCCAGGCTATTTAAATCACTTCTGATCCGCTTTAAATACCCACCAACCAAATCATTGTCAGCTTTATCAGCCAAGCAAGGATCAGCCATACTTACAAGCAACATCTCTGGGTCAATAACATTAGCATCAACCAAACTTCTTAGCTTCACATACCACTGATCAGCACTTTCAACGACACCCTTCTTTGCTTTTTGATCAAAAGCCAAAGGCTTGATCGCCCCTAATGGATTAACAGATTCCCCACGAACAAAAGGAAAATTCGCCTCATGCAAACCATCTGTCAGCTTACTTTGCTTAAACGCTTTCTGAAGATCAAAGCGCTGCAAAGTGTCTCTTAAACGCGTCACCATATGCTGTTCACGATGAGTACGAGTGATAAACTTCCGCTGAACATGGTGATCATAAAGACCATTCAATGCATCGTCCATGTCCTCTGTAAGCAATACAGCCATATCAGAGAAACGAAGTATTGAACCCTTCTCCCTCATAAGATCACCAAACACCTGCTTAGCCAAATCCACCGGGGTATCTACGTCCACAAAACGCTGGAAGCGGCCCAACTCTGCGTTAAGGTGATCTATTGTTCCTTTATAAACTGCAGGGTCCATAGCATCAAAAAAGCTGGTAATACGACCGAAGCGCTTCGGAGCAAGCTTAAATTTCAGATCACGGCTCGCAGGACAAAACAAAGCCACACCAATATTGGCGAACTCTCCCGTTTCATCGTAAGGCGCAAACCTTATTATTTTGTACTGGCATGCATATTTACTCATGACAGCAACCCCCAAAAACAATCTTGTTTATAATTCCCCAGCCTTTGAGAAATCTTCTTTAAATACCCATCAGGATCAGGTAGAGATTCTAACCACTCAGCCGGTATTAGATCAAACACTTCATCCAAAATAATTAGCGCAGCATCAAAGCGAACCGCATAATCAGCCTGCTCAGGCAATTGCACTGGAAGCTCTTTAAGCACCCCCGCAAAAACATGCATCTGCCTAAAATCTACCTCATTGAACCCATCATCAAACGCCAAATTATGGTCAATAACCATAAGCTCTTTGCCAGGCAAAGTAACTAACAAATTAGGATTACCATCAAGCTCAGTTAACGATCGATCTTCATTCCGAACCCACGCATCAAAAACAATTAAATCCCTACGCAACTCAGGAGCAAAAATCCCCACATCCGAAAGCGTAATCTTCTCACAAGGCACAACCGAAGCAGAACCAAATAGATACTCATATTGTAGATCAAATGCCCAATCCGGCGAAACAACATCCTTCAGCAACTCATCCATTCGAAGCACTTCGAAATCCGGTACCGGAAGCCCAAATGCACGCGCCAAGTGTGCACACACCAGCTCATTAATAAGCCCTACCGCTAATGTGTTCGAGCCCTTCGCATAAAAAGAGCGCCCACCCGCCGTACAAACAAAAGGCATAACCATACCCTTGTCTTCACTCAAACGCCCTTCAATGGAGGTTATTTCTTCAATCAACAGCATTTACCTCAAGAATAAACAACAGCACGAATCACTTGGCAACAACCGCCATTTAAAAATCCCAGCGCCATCCACTTTTAAAAATTACCATCCACACTCTTTCCGCAGAGGCTTTATCGCTTCAGACAAGCCACGCACATCAAAAATTGCAGTCAGAGGGTTATCATTATAAGGCACCACCTCAGCGACATACTGATCCGCCTTAATCAATCTTTTAATCGTAGGTATAGGCCGCAACTTAAAAGCAGCCGTTTTGTCTGTGGAAACACTCCACCGCTCCCTTTTTGCCTTTGCCGCACCAACTCGCGAAGTGATCCAGACATCACCACCCAAGTAATCATTCCACGAAATAAACATTTCTGTCTTATTGCTTTTACAGCGAAGCCCAAGGGAAATAGGCCTTCCACGCTTATCAATTCCTTGATCGGACTTAATACGCAAATAAACAATATTAGTATCATCTAACGGGTTAACACTTCTCGACGCCATCCACTTTCCCGAGCCCACATAGGGAGAAGAAAACCCTAGCCTCGTATCGACTAACCAATCAAAGCATTGCAACCTAGAGCCATCATTTTGAATTACGGCACAGTCAGTCAAATCCTTATTAGAAACACCTGCCGCGATACTATGCACAGGCACTACCACCAAAAACCAAAAAACTAATCTAATAACCACCAACCACTCCCTGTTTCAAGACTCCATTCGCGACCATTGCAGACACAAACCAAAGCTTAACCACTTCAAACAAAAACCAAAAACACGATTTGTGTTGACTAAACACGATTCGTGTTTTAAATTATTCACAAAATGTGATTCTGATGAAAAAACATGCAAAACCTACAACAAATATCCGAAACCCGCTGGAAATTTACCGGCAAATACACCCAAGGACTGATCACCTATGGGCGTTTCGGATTGACATGGTGCTACGAAGCAACCAACAGCAACAACAAACACCATCTGGCGGGCAACCTCAATAGCGCAAAAGCCAGATTAATAAAAAGCGATAAACCACAGGAGCCAACACAATGAAAAACCAAAAGCACATAGTGGACGGCAAAATGGACATGCTTGAAGCAGCCCGCCGCACAAACATCAAAGGTGGTCGCAACGCTCTTTATAAGCTCCTGCGGTTAAAACGGCAATTCAACACCGACAACACACCCAAGCGCCCACTTAAAGACGCTGGTTTTTTTACAGTGGAATTCACAAGCGCTCGTCAAAAAAACGGGATACGCCGCGAATACTCAAAAACATGGGTAACACCGGACGGCCTCACCTGGCTTCATGAATTTGTTGAAGAACACGGCGAAAAGAAACCTGACAACAAAAACGCAGCGTAGGGGAAAATCACATGGACGTATTTATGAATGACTCATTCTTCCTAAGCATCGCTGCGGCAATATTCCTCAGCGTCATCTGTGGAACCTATCTGTTCATGCTCACAGTAGTGATCATTAACGCTGCTATTACCGGCCAAAACATTAAGGACGCAACACAAGAACTACGGGACCAGTTTTAGTGAAAGCCACAAGCACAGAAAAAGAAAACAAAAAGCGCGCCCTAGCCCGTGACCGTCAAAGAAGAAAGCGAGCACGAGACAAAGCGCACAACCAAGCCCTAGGTATTAAAACTTTCAAAATAGACATGTTCAGCGGCACACAGGAAGCCCTGCGCAATATCCAAGAGTTCGGAGTGCTTGAGGAATGGCAGGAAGCCATCACCCTCATGATCCACAACGCCGCCGAACTCATCGAGCGTGACCCGTCACAACTTCGGGATTTATTAAATTCTAACGCCACAAGGAAAGCCGATTAATGGACACCAAGCAAACAAATAACAACGAAACAATCCGCTGCCTCTTAGCAGACAAGGCACACCTAAACGACCACATAAAAAAACAAGAAGCTGAGATCATAGAACAAGCAAAAATGCTGGGCCGCTTTGAAGCACGAGCCCTGCTAGCAATAGAGCAATTTAACATTGCAAATCCACTGCTAACTGAACAACCAGAAGAAGCAATTAAATTCCTAGAATCAGCAATAAAACAGCTCCACTCAATAAACCCAGATAACGAAACCGATAACAAGAAATGCAGCCACCAAAACTGCAAACAACCAGAAACCGGCGGCCCCTGCGCCCTCTGCTACGAATAGAAAAGGACTAAAACAATGACAACACCAACCACACACCCAGCAACACACACGCTAAATCAGCAACCGTACCGCCAAACCCAGCGCGCAATATTCCGCTTAAGCGCCTGCAACGAATGGGTACGTAGTAACGTAAGCCCCAATGAATTCCGCCGCCAAGCAAAAGCCAACGGCGAAGCAGAACAAAACAAAAGCAACCTAACAAGAGAGGAGCGCTACCTAAAACAAATAGAAGAAACCGCTGCAGAACTCCGCGAATACTACACCGTCGACACCCTGCCCAGCCCAAACACAATACGACTAAAACACGGCATAAGCGAAATATCAGCACGCCGCGCCTGCCTAATGTTCACAAAAGGCGTAACCGCAAAACAAGCACGGGATACATACAAAACATCACGCAAAAGCAAGACCAGACACTAAAGCTCATGCAAAAAAGCACCACCAAAAACGCCCCTTAACTGGGGATTTTGGGTGTAAGAGGACAACGGGTAGCTAAACGGCTACGAGGTTACGAGCTGTCCGCATTAGCGGAGTGTTATACCCAACAATTAAACAACTGAAAGTTAATATCAGGATAAGCAATGCAGCTTCAAAAATGGTCAACCGTCAATCGCAGACTCTTTGCAACAGGCTCCGGCCCAAGTCGCAAAGAATGGATGCAGCTAATAACCGAACGCGCCATAAACGGCCGCATAATCGGAGATATGGTATTTATTGATATTGACCAGCTAGCTGCAAACACTGTGTTATCAGAAAAAAAACAGGATGACATGCCCGATTTACTCAGCTAACTTTTAATGAAATCGATTATAAAAATGAAAAATATGGCCCGCCCAAAGAAAATAAGAACATTCAACGGCATTACGCTTGTGGACAATCTCTACCCTGATAACAAGGGTAGAGAGAACCACTGGCGCTATAAACGCCCGGACGGCACCTTTAAACATTTTCATGCAGACTCACCAGAAGCCGCCCTCAAAATTGCTATATTCAACAATGAGCGCCGCGAAAGCTACACCGCTATTTCAGCAAAGAAAAATCGAATGTTTGGCACCTTAGCCCACTATGTAGAAGAATATATAAATTGGAGAACTAGCCAATCACCAGACCTGCTTGAAAAATCCAGCTGGCAAAAACGCTGCTATGCACTCCACCAATTCTGCAGAGAAATCACCCTCCCATTAGGGCAGATCGAGCGAGCTGATATACACATATGGTGGGATACACTAACCGGCCATCAACAACGTCAACGCCATGCTGAATTAAGAAAATTTTTCAACTATCTAATGGGCCGCGAACTTTTACCACGGCTAGACTACAACCCATTTACACTTGCAGACGATCGCCCTCGCCTATACAAAAAAAGCCGACCCGCAAGAAAAACAGCCCGCTTAACCAGAGAAGGTTTTTGGAATATATACCACTCTGCAGGCGAACTAGGATACCAAGGCTTACAGATAGCGATGGGTATCAGCCTATTAACGTTCATGCGCGAAGGTGACATTCTCACCCTCAAGCTAGATAAAGACATTGAAAACGACCTGCTAAAAAAGACGATCGGCAAATCAGAAGAACAAAAAGGGGCCGCTAACGCATCACGGTTAAAATGGGACCTGGGCAACTACAATCTTCTGAAGCAACTGATACATAAATCGCGAGAACTCTCATTACAAAATAGGCGTTGCCCTTTCGTCATAAGCCATTGGCCCAAACAAAAAAGGCTAGGTCAACACAAAGAGCACATGGCACAAGTAACACCACGCCGATTAATATCCATGTTTGATGAAGCCAGAAAGCACGCAGGATTTACACAGCGCAATGCGCCAACATTCCACAGCATTCGATCGCTATCAGACCTGCTAGCAACTGAAGCCGGATATGACATCAAAGAAGTACAGCACGCAATGGCTCACTCTTCTGAAGAAATGACAAAAGCCTATCTTGAAGGCCACGATCTACCCTTTGAGCAAGTAAACGTGCAATTTAGTGAAAAAGAAATTGGCGGAAGCTTCTAAAATCATAGCCCCCAGAAACGACAAAACCCGCTATATGCGGGTTTTATTTTGCCTATACAAAAAAGCTAACACAGAGTTTTTGTCCGCTTTTTTGTCCGGTTTTTGTCCGGTTAGTAACTCCTAACCCTACAAGTCACGGCATATGGTGGAGCCTAGCGGGATCGAACCGCTGACCTGTTCGCTGCCAGCGAACCGCTCTCCCAGCTGAGCTAAGGCCCCATACAGAGTGGCGCTATAGTAATTAGAACTCATATGACTGTCAACTGATTGATAACGATGCGGAATCTTTAAAAAGCTTAAGTATCAAATTCAGATTGAATAATCATTAGCGCCGGCTAAATAGATGTATTGTTGCAGATCGATCTCATCATATGGAATAGGCTTACTAAAAAGATAGCCTTGCACTAGATCACAGCCCGCCTTGTCGACAAAATCCAATTGGTACTGATCTTCTACCCCTTCAGCAATAACCTCTAAACCTAAGCTATGCGCCATGGCAATGATCGCTTCGACAATCTGTCGATCATGATGATCGTGTTCTATATCTCGGACGAAAGACCGATCAATTTTTAGTGAATCCACAGGCAGTTGTTTTAACTGTGCAAGCGAGGAATATCCAGTCCCAAAATCATCGATTGAGAAACGACAGCCAACCTCTTTAAGTTCATTCAGCTGCTTTAATGCATCTTCCATGTTTTCCATTATGATTGATTCAGTAATTTCCATTTCTAGCATGGCTGGATCGATCGAGTATCGCTCTAATCGTTCTTTAACTTCGCCTGAAAAATTTTGATTCAGTAGCTGTTTAGCGCTAATGTTAATTGCAATCGGCACACAGGCTTCTTGGTGTTGCACCGCATTAGCGATCGTAGCGCAGGCAGTTTCTAATACCCAATCACCAATAGAGATAATCAGCCCTGACTGTTCAGCAATAGATATAAATTGATCCGGCGGTATAAAACCTTTTTCAGGATGCTTCCAGCGAAGAAGCGCCTCCAACATAACAATTTGTCGGTTATCTAAACGGATAATGGGCTGGTAGTACAACTCAAACTCATCATTTTTTATTGCGTGCTTTAGAGCATTTTCTATTTCGATACGCTCAATGGAACACTGCTGCATCTGATAATCAAAGAAAGTAACTCTATTCTTACCTAAGCGTTTAGACTCATACAACGCCATATCAGCATTGTTTAAAATCTCTCTTAGATCCATTGAGTCGTCCGGTAGGATAGTAATACCTATCGATAAACCTATATTAAGGCTGCGACCTTCTATAAGAATCTCCTCTCTAACTCTTTCGATAATTTGGTTCGCAACTATTTTACTGTCGTTTGAATTCTGTATGTTCATCATCAAAATGGCATATTCATCACCACCCAAGCGACAAATGATGTCACTTTCTCTCATGGTTGTTTTTATGCGGTTAGCGACTTCGATAAGGAGCTGATCCCCAGCACTATGACCTAAACTATCATTAACATTTTTGAAGTCATCCATATCAAGGTACATTAATGCGGCTTTATTTCCTGAACGACTTAAAAGCTTAAGCTCGCATTCTAACTGCTGCATAAAAAGGCGACGATTAACCAAGCCCGTCAGCACATCATAGAAGGCTAGTTCATTAAGCTGCTCTGTTTTCTCCGCCACTATTTGACGAAGCCTTTGCGGCTCTTTAAGAATATAGGAAAGTAATAAGGAGACAATAAATCCGATAATCAAACTAACAACCACCGCATGCCACAAAGTTAAAGGCCTGTTAGGTAATGGTCGGCTGAGAGTGATTTTCCATTCTGAATTTGGAACTTGTATTGGAAACGTAACCTGAAGCCGGTCTAATGGCTCGACCGAGTGAGCAAAACGCTCCCAATTTAGAGTATCAGGATGTTGTCTTGTTAATTCGTAATGATAACCTTTAAGTTCAAGCTCATTCAGATCTGTCACTTCAAGTAGCGTATCTAAGAAGATCAGTGCAGAGGCGAAGCCCCAAAATTGCTCCCCCCCCTCCTGCTTAATAAAAATTGGATTACGACCGATAACGGCAACACCACCTTGAACAAGTGCAAAGGGGCCCGCCATAGTGAGGCTTCTTTCTTTAATAGCTTTATGCGCTTCAGCTTTTCGTCGATCATCAACAAGTAAATTATGACCGAGTGCCTTTTCATTGCCTTGGAGCGGATAGATGTGGCGAATAATTCCATCGGGGGCTAGTTGAAGATTCGATATGCCACCAATAGCCGTTATGGTTTCCTTAGCGAAGTCATCGAACGCGCTAACATCTCCTTGATTAAAACGGACTTGATGGGCAAGTAGATGCGTTGCGGACAATGAGCGCTCTAATCGCCTCTCTATTGCGGATGCTTGAGAATTAGTGATCTCTGTAAGATGTAACTGCTGTTCACGCTCCCATATATTTTCATACAGAAAAGCGCCATAGCCACCAATAAAGGAGATTATTAAAAAAACCAAACAACAAACAGAGAAACGAAAATTGGTCACATAAAACCTCAGTAGAAATACAGATACATCTCTTTAGAAATGCACGCATACCTATAACTCACTCACAAATATTAAGTGATATTAAACCAGTATAGATAATCCCAACGCAGAGTTAAAAAAAAACCGCAAGAAAGCGGCTTTATTATTGAATTTATTAATAAATAATAAAATTACAACGAGCTCTAGCCCTGTATCTGACTACTTAAACTACGATACTCTTTTTCCCAACGCTTAGCTTCTTTCTTAGAAGGGCCGCCTAATACATTAACGGCATGACGTAAACGCGCACGCGTCATATCTGGACCTAGAATCGCCATGGAATCCATAACCGATACTGTCTGGTTAATACCTGCAACAGCAATAAACAGTGGGAATAGGAAATCACGAATTTTAAAGCCCATCGCTTCCGCTAACTGCTTAAGCTGAGCAAACAAACGATCTTTGCTCCAATCATCTTCTATATCCAGAAGCCATACAGAGTATTGCAGCATGCGACGAATATCATCTTTCTCTAAAGACTTATGCTCAAAATCAGCTTCGCTAATATCTAACATGCCCGCCAAAAAGAAGCTTGCGAGGGGAGCAACATCAGAAAGTTTCTCTACACGTTGCTGAATCAGTGGAACGATCTGCATCAGGTATTCTGGGTTTAATGCCCATTCCTGATATTTCGCTGCAAACTGCGCAGGATCTAGATCTTCACGTAACCACAACCCATTCAACCAGCTTAGTTTTTCCTGATCGAATATTGGACCACCCAGAGATACACGCTGAATATCGAAGTTATCGAACATCTGCTGGCGTGAGAACTTCTCGCTCTCATCCGGCATAGACCAGCCCATACGTGCAAGGTAATTAAGCAGCGCTTCCGGCAAAAAACCCATACGCTGATAATAAAGAATACTCGTTGGATTTTTACGCTTAGACAGTTTTGATTTGTCTGGGTTACGCAATAATGGCATGTGGCAAAGCTGCGGCATATCCCAACCAAAATACTGATATAACAGCTTGTGCTTAGGCGCAGAGTTAATCCACTCTTCACCGCGAATCACGTGTGTGATTTCCATTAAATGGTCATCCACTACGTTCGCCAAGTGATACGTTGGCATTCCATCTGATTTAAGTAGAATCTGAGCATCAACCATGCCCCATTCCAACTCAATGGAGCCGCGTAGCATATCGTCTACAACACACACGCCATCATCTTCAGGTACACACATACGTACAACGTAAGGAGCACCCGCCGCTTTACGTTTTGCCACTTCCTCTTCAGGTAGTGCAAGGTCGCTTTGCTTAAGCGCTGTATGGCCACCCGCAGCACGACGTGCCGTTCTTAATTCGTCTAGCTCTTCACCTGTACGGTAGCAAAGGAAAGCTTTGCCCTCTTCCACAAGTTGCATCGCATATTGAGCATAGTTTTCTTTGCGCTCACTCTGTCGATAAGGACCGTGAGGACCGCCGACATCTGGACCTTCATCCCATTCCAAACCTAACCAGCGTAAGGAATCTAATATCTTCTGTTCAGACGCATCTGTACTACGTGTTTGATCGGTATCTTCAATACGTAGAATGAACTGACCGCCGTGCTGGCGGGCAAATGCTAAGTTAAACAGAGCAATGTAGGCAGTACCTACATGAGGGTCACCTGTTGGTGAAGGTGCAACACGAGTACGAACAGTCGTCATTGGTGTCCTTGGAGTGCTTTAATTCGAAGAAAAATAATTGGAGGGAATTATATACTTAGCAGCCCATTGCGAGCCACTAAGAAATGTAACAGATCGTTATATTTAAGCAGAAAAAGTAAGATCTACCGAGAAAACCTTTATAAGACCACAAAACTCTATAGATAATTTTCCCAAATGACCGCCCCCCAGATAAGAGCCCCCATGATTAGAGCAACCATCACTACCGCAGAACCTAAATCCTTAGCTAAGCCTGCCAGTTCATGAAATTCAGTCCCTGCACGATCAACCACCGCCTCAATTGCGCTGTTAACTAATTCAAAGGCAAGCACTAGCAGGCATGTACAGATAAGCGCAGCCAGCTGCATTGGACTCTGAGCCACGACAAAAGATAACGGTATAAGCACAGCGCTAGCCCAAATTTCATAACGAAAAGCAGGCTCCTGCGCATAGGCTGCTTTAATCCCCTGCCACGAGTATTTTGACGCGTAATAAAAGCGTTTAAATCCGGTATTTTTAGCCGTAAAACCCTTTTCTGACTCACTCATGACTCTTCTAGATTCCTTTAATTCACTCAAAATTAGATAGATGCTTACTTAAGCCAAATAGGTCTAGATCATGCATCTGCGCATAGGCTAACACTTTTAAATCTAACCCCCAACTAGTTAAGAACCCGCGATAAGCTAAGAAAATTGCACTATGTGCAGCGCAAAAAACTGAGACAGTATATAATCGCGTTTAAGTTAGTAATGTCACCTGTTTGATATCCCTACTCCACATTAAATTCAACATTATAAGCTCCGCATATTAATGACCGATTTCAAAGACACACTTAACAGACGCTTCACCGTTGCCCCTATGATGGATTGGACTGATAGGCATTGCCGTTATTTCCATCGTCTCCTCAGTAAGCAAGCGGTTCTTTATACTGAGATGGTAACAACAGGCGCGCTGATCCATGCGGAAGCAGATCGTTTTCTTCGCTACAACGCAGAAGAAAAGCCGGTTGCACTGCAGTTAGGAGGCAGTAATGCTGCTGACTTAGCGCAATGCACTAAAATGGCTGAAGATTATGGTTACGATGAAGTTAACCTCAATGTCGGGTGCCCAAGTGATCGCGTTCAAAACAATATGATTGGTGCCTGTTTAATGGCCCATCCGCAGTTAGTGGCGGATTGTTTAGAACAGATGCAAGCTGCGGTAAGTATTCCTGTGACCGTCAAACACCGTTTAGGTATTGACGATATGGACAGCTATGACGAGCTAAAACAGTTCGTCGAAACGGTACGTCAATCGGGTTGTAACGTATTTATCATCCATGCGCGCAAAGCGATTCTTCAAGGTTTAAGCCCGAAAGAGAACCGTGATGTTCCGCCCCTCAAATATGAGTGGGTTTATCAGATTAAACAAGAATTTCCAGAGCTAGAGATACATATTAATGGTGGCATTAAATCAATAGAGGAATGCCACACACATCTGCAACATATAGATGGTGTAATGTTAGGGCGTGAAGCTTACCAAAACCCTTACATTCTCGCAGAAGTGGATCAGCAGTTTTATGGCAGTGATGACCCTATCATTGGACGCAAACAAGCTGTACTGGATATGATCCCTTACATAGAGCAACAGTTAGCCCAAGGCGCTTCGTTAAATCACATCGTGCGCCATATGTTGGGTATTTTTCATGCTCAGCGCGGCGGAAAACAGTTTCGTCGTTTTATTAGCGAAAATGCGCATAAACCTGGCGCCTCAATTGAGGTACTCTTAAACGCATTGGAACGTGTACCCGATTAGAAACGGAATAAATAAACATATGACTACCCAGTTAGAGCAGTTGAAACAGATTACTACCGTTGTAGCCGATACGGGCGATATTGAAGCAATCGCTCGTTTTACACCCGTTGATGCTACGACAAACCCTTCCTTGTTATTAAAAGCCGCAGCATTACCGCAATACAAAGATCTGCTGGTTACCGCTAAAAACTGGGCCGAATCCAAAGGCGGTGATGAACAAGTTCAGTTAGATAATATGACTGATCGCTTAGCTGTAGAGATTGGCCGTGAGATTCTTAACATTGTCCCTGGCCGAATCTCTACTGAAGTTGATGCTCGTCTCTCTTTTGATACTGAAGCAACCCTTGAGCGTGCACGTAAATTGATCGGCCTTTATGCGGAAGCAGGCATCGGTAAAGAGCGTATCCTTATTAAGATTGCTTCAACTTGGGAAGGTATCCAAGCGGCGCGTCAGTTAGAGAAAGAGGGTATCAACTGTAACCTAACTCTACTGTTTAGTTTTGCTCAGGCTGCGGCTTGTGCTGATGCGGGTGTTTTCCTTATCTCTCCTTTTGTGGGTCGTATTCTTGATTGGTTTAAAGCTAATGAAGAGGGTGATTTCACCGGTGCTAATGACCCAGGTGTACAGTCAGTTACCGGTATCTACAATTATTACAAAGCGAACGGATACAACACCATTGTGATGGGCGCAAGCTTCCGGAACATTAATGAGATTCAAGAGTTAGCCGGTTGCGATCGTTTAACAATCGCACCTGCATTAATGCAAGAGCTTGAAGATACAGATGCTCCACTAGAGACAAAACTGTCTGCCGACAACGCTACATCGTCTCAAGGTAAACTTTCCCTTAACGAAGCAGAGTTCCGTTGGATGATGAACGAAGACCCTATGGCGACAGAGAAACTTGCCCAAGGTATTCGTAGTTTTGCTGCTGACCAAGTTAAGTTAGAAAAACTACTCGCTGAAATCTAAATTTTAGGCGGCTTAGACACGCCAGCTTGGATGGCCACCTAAGACATTAACACTGTGTTCAACGGATTACCCTAATCAATTGAACACAGTGTTCTCATTCAAAATAATTTCAAAAAAATCACCTTCCGTTACCTACCTTTTCCTTTATTAATCAAGATCCTGACTATACTAATCTCTATGTCATCAATTTTGACCGTGGAGATATCAGATGGGCAGCGCAGTACTCCCCCTTCCTAAGATAATGTTGTTTGATTGGCACGGCACGCTGGTTGATACGCATGGCGCTATGTACCAAGCGATTGAAGAGATGCTGGCTCAACTTGATGAGCTTGATCTCGTAAGACACTTACTTCCAGAAGAAGACGCCAAAACAGAAGATGATGAAAAGCTTATCCGCTACATTCGAATCTATCGCCACCTTCATCCGCGGGTTTTAGCCGAGCAACGTATCTCCAGAACAGATGTTTTTGACGCGATCTTTGGTGACAATGATGAAGCCAATCAGATTGCGCATAAAGCCTATAATGATTGCTACCGAAACCATTACGGAAGTGTTAAACCTTTCCAAGATGGTATGTATGAGTATCTCACTTACCTAAAAAAACTAGGGATCAAAATAGGTGTAGTCACTAACCGCAGCCGCGAGTTTTTAGACCCTGAACTCGCCTGTGTTGAAGGAGGACGCTGGAAAGAGCTTTTCGATGTCACCCTGTGCGGCGACGAGATGCTACGCTATAAGCCTGCTGCAGACTCTATGATACAAGCAGCTAAGCATATCAATGAACTTGCAGATCAACATTTATGGTATGTAGGTGACAGTGTCACCGATATGATGACGGCGACTAAAGCAGGTGTTACCCGTGTCTTTTACAATGGCGCGCTCTGGTCCCCCCATTGGTTTGAACAGGTTTTTGCTGCCAATGCACATCACCACTACGATCCAGATATTATCGTCGACGACTTTGATGAGCTACTTGATCTGGTGCTTGAAAGTGAAGGCTCATCAATCGCTCAAACCTTAAAAAAACAACGACCTGCACGATTACCGGCTCGTCAACTTCAACCTAAGCGCCAAGAGCCCGACTGGCACCCTGCTCTTGCCAAACTAACTTACCCTAAAGTGATCCTGTTCGATTGGCATGCCACGCTGGTTGATACACTTGATGCGATGTATCACGCAGTCGATGATATGTTAAAAGAGTTAAAAGAGCTGGGCCTTTTAGAACAGCTAGTAGACTCTGCCCAATGCAAATCTCCCGATGACCAACGCTTAGTTGAATATGTAAGGGATAACCTAAGCTTGCACCCCAAGATAAAAATGGACCGCAAAATATCACGCACGGATATCTTTGAGATTCTATTTGCTGACAACCATGTGGCGAAGACTCTCGCGCATAAAGGCTTTACTGATCATTATCGTAAATATTATGGAAACGCACTCCCTTTTGAAGTCAAAGTTAAAGATATGCTCGAAGGGTTACGCAAGCTAGGTCTCACTGTAGGTGTTATTACTAACCGTGATCGTGAGTTTTTTGTCCACGAATTAAATACTGTTGACGGCGGCTGGGCGCATCTATTTGATACTGAGATCTGCGGTGATGATACTGAACAACGTAAGCCTCACACTGACCAAATATTAAAAGCAGCAGAAAATCTAAACATGCCCTTAGGCGCAGACATCTGGTATGTAGGCGACAGTACAACCGATGTGATCGCAGCCAAATCAGCCAAAATCACGAGTGTCTTTTTTAATGGAGCTCAGTGGGACCAACCTTGGTTAAACAAGATTTTTCCGGGGAATGCACGTTACCCCTACAAACCGGATGTTGTTGTAAATGACTTTTCAGAATTTTGGGCGATGGTCCTTTCATGCAGAAAAGCCAGTAAGCGTTAAACACTTACCCCTCTTTTTGTACTAGGTTCATTGCTAGCAAAATCAGAAAAATACCGGGTAGAAGTTTGAAATCAAAAACCTCAGCACCTAAAAATATATTCAAAATAGCGACCAATACCGGAGTCAAAAAACTATAAGCAGCCACCCTTGTAGCACCGATTGATAACGTCCCGAATTGCAGCAGAAAAAAAGTCACAACGGTAGTGAATATGGCTAAATACAGCACACTTAAATACACACCAATGCTCACTTCTTGCCAAGTAACCAACTTAAAAGAAGGTATAGATAACAGCAGTAACCAAACACTTCCGATTGCGATGACCCAAAATGTCATCACTTCCATCGCTTCCCCGACATAGAACTTCTTAATCAGCGGATTGTAAGCCGCTAAAAACAGACAACCGAGGAAAAACAGTGAATCGCCATAGTTAAACTGTAACGTTAACAGATCCGCCAGATCTCCACGAAAAACAATCCAAACAGCACCTAAAGTGCCGATTAACAATCCAATAGATCGACGTTTACTGGTTTTCTCCCGATTAATAAAAAACACATAAACCGCCGTAATAGCCGGTATGACCGTATAGATTGCCCCCGTATTCAATGCACTGGTATAGCGCAACCCTTCAAACATACACCAGAAAAATACCACCAGCGGGATGCTTAGAATCGTATAGTTTTTTGACTGACTGATACTCGGCAGATGTAGCCCATGCTTAAGAAATACATAAGGTGCAAACAGGCTAGCCGCCATGAAAAAACGTATAAACATCATTACCTCAGGCGGCATGGCTGTTGTTATTAGTGCCCCCACAGGAAAAGAACTTGCCACGAATGTCACCATCAGCAGCATCAACCCGTGAACGAGGTACGAAGGATAGGTTTTAGTTAATACTTTCATAGCTCTCACTCACTTTTGGTTTCTGCTTAAGTGCTTTAACCTCAGTTTTGCCTGGAAGCAAAAGTGCTTAAATTAAGTGAGAAGACTAACCTGTTTCTAGTTGACCGATAATCCGCTATTTTGGAGAATAACTGTTGAGTATAAGTAAACGGTGAATCTCATGGATAACATTGGCGCTATTCCAGTTTTTGTCGCGGTCATTGAGTGTGGAGGCTTTTCGCCCGCTGCTCGATTTTTGGGTATTTCTAAATCAGCGGTGAGTAAACGGATCACTCAATTGGAAGAACAGCTGGGCGTAAAGCTACTGCATAGAACCACCCGTAAGCTCAGCTTAACAGAAGCGGGTGAGCATTATTTTGAACACGCATCTAGAGCCAATAACGCAGCAAGAGATGCGGAAGATGCGGTCGCTCAACTACAAGGCGAACCACAAGGACGCCTGCGTATTAATACGCCCATGTCATTTGGACGTTTGCATATGGCCCCGATGATTCCGGAATTTCTAAAGCGCTATCCTAAGATCAGCATAGACTTGGTTATGGATGACAAAGTCGTAGATCTGGTAAAAGGTGGTTTTGATATTGCAATTCGCTCTGGAACACTGGCTGATTCAAGTTTAATTGCTCGCCGTTTAGCCCCTTTAAACAGTGTTCTATGCGCTTCGCCTGAATATTTAAAGAATAATGGTCATCCAGAGCATCTAGACGACCTTCTACAGCACAACTGTTTACCCTTTAGCTACTCAAATGACCTTAAGGAGTGGACATTTATTAAAGAGAACCACTCTCATAACGTTGTTGTGACAGGTAACTACCAAGTTAATAACAGTGAAGCCCTTAGGGATGCGGTACTACAAGGATTAGGGATTGCACGGCTACCAACCTTCGTCGCTGGCGCTGATATAAAAGCGGGCCGGATGGTCCAGTTGTTTTGCGATTATGAGATGCCCAGTCAGGAGATTAACGCCGTACTGATTGAACGCCAATTTATGCCCGCGAAAGTCCGAGCGTTTCTAGATTTTGCAATTGAGTATTTCGGTACCGAGATACCCTATTGGGATAAATAAATATCAGTTGGACATTACTGTTTACTTTTTCTCAACTTAGTCTTTCTATTTACCCTAATTATCATCCATTTCAAAACCAATTAAGCTTTGACTCATCAACTTGCATCAATTCAGCCGGCTACTTGATGAGCCCGCCAAACCTAATAAAGCTTAAAGGATTGTTATGGAACTTTTTAATGCCATTAAAGAACGTCGTGCCGTTAAACACTACGATAAAGAATCCCCTGTTAGCGAAACGGATTTCAAGCAGATTATGAGTGCCGTTCTACTTTCTCCGACCTCATACAATATTCAGCATTGGCGCTTTGTCCGCGTAACCGATCCCCTACTACGCGATCAGATCCAAGAGGCGGCTTGGGGACAAACACAAATTACCGAGGCCGCTGAACTAATCATCTTATGTGCCGATACCCAAGCATGGAGTGATAACCCGCAGAGATATTGGGCGAATACCCCAGAAGATGTTCAAGCCATGATGCTGCCTATGTTGGAATCTTTTTATAACGGCAAAGAGCAGTTACAGCGTGATGAAGCGATGCGCTCATGCGGCATGGCGGCTCAAACACTGATGCTATCCGCCAAAGCACTTGGCTATGATACGTGCCCGATGATCGGCTTTGACAATGAGCAGGTGGCGAAGATCATTAAGTTACCTGAACACCATGTTATCAGTATGATAGTCACCTTAGGCCGGGCGGCAAAATCAGCCAATAAACGTGCAGGGCAGCTCCCGCTTGAGGAAGTATTAAAGGAAAACAGTTTTTAAGGATAGCGTTAAAATCTAGCTTTTAAATAAATAGAAAGCCTGCTTAAGCAGGCCTCAACTCTCAGAAACCTTAAATCCAACTATAAGTCAGGATCAAGAATTAAAGGTCACAACATACGCGGCAAAACCCAGCCAACTGACCAGTAGAAGGCCCCAGCTCAATTTGCTTTGCCGATAGATGACAGTAGATTCAGTTTCTACCTCATCAGTCTCAGTAATAGAGCGTTGCGCTTGCTGTAACTTACGCTTCTGTTTATCTAATGCGCGGGATTTCTCTTTATTGCGCTTTTTATACTCTTCAATCCCTTTTTGAATACCTTGGGCAATTAACTTTGTTTGTTCTTTTGTTTGCCCCGGACGCTGCGTAGCTTTAGCAACGTGCATTGCCTCAGCAACTACTTCATCAGACACTTTTTGCTTCTTCGCCATGTGTACTCCTAATTAATTGACCTATTATCACATGAGTATCGACCCGAAGAATATGCTCCACACTTAAATCTAGGCACTTCTACCTAAACACGTATATCTAAACACTAAATTTAAAGAATAGAATCAAAAGCTCTGATTATGAGACAGCAGTTATGGGGCAGCCGTTATGGGACAGTGATTATAAGATAACAGTTTGAGGCCGCTTACTTGAAATAAAGATCGTATAAACGCTGGGTATCACCCTGTTTTTGTAACTGTAACAAGGCCTCAGAAAAGCGGTAAGCGACACTTTCCTTATTAACGATCGAGGTAAAATTACTGATGCTGACCCGGACACCTGGATCATATTCTAAATTTGGCCTTTCAGAAAACAGTAAAGAATTACGCGCAAATCCCATGTACATAGGAATAGACTCACGATTAATTGCATTGTGATGAATTCGAATACCTATATCTGCAAAACGATTTATACCGTTTCGCCTTTTATAATCATCTACAATTTCAATATCAGCGATGTAGAAATCCCCCCGGCCTACCTTTAGAGCCCTTATAACGGACTCCATGGACAACTTGCTCATTTGTGTAAGCGAAATTTTAGGGTAAATATCATCCCATTCAGATTTACTACTTCCTAACTCGATAATGAGCGTGCCTTCAGCCTCTTCCATATCACTGATTTCAGGTATTGAGTCCAGAGAAACAAGTACCTCCTTTGTTAGCAGTCCATTAGGCAAATAATAGAGATATTTTGCGCGATCTGTGGAAAAGGAGGAGCCCGGGTAGAAATCAATATTACCTAAAGCTAGTTCCTTATGAAGCCTTTTTTTAGGAATTCTGACGGTCTGCAATCGGTAACCTATTTTCTCAGCGGCTTTTGAAAATAGATCAACATATAAACCTGAATTATCTCTCGCATCACCAATTAATGGAGGCTTAGCAATCGCTTTATAGCCCATCACAATAACCTTTTCATTCCCCGTTACACTCAACGGAAAAATAAGGATCGCGACCAACCAGATCAAATTAAAAAGCTTCACAGCAATTGCCTTTTACTGTTATTGAATCTAAGTGCAGATACCTAATTATAGATGGCATCATCATTATTGTATGTGAACATACCCGCTACTTTATGCTATTAGTCTAGCGATTCCCCACCCCTCACTCAGCTCAACAATTAGATAAAAAACTCTTCTTATGCAATTCCCCTAAATTAAGAAAATTTCTTATATTTCAACTGTAAAATAAAGCGTACCATTTGCGTCTAATACACACGCCCACTCAATATATTAGCTGTTATTGATAAATTCGCCCTACAAGGAATGTAGTGAATCATGTCTGCAAATTCACTTAAATTAATAAAAGACTTAGATAACTATAAATTCATCTATTATTGGGCTTGCCCCGAGAGCGGTAAAGTCAGCCCAGATTTGCCGACATTGCTACATGCTGGTGAATGGATTTGTGAATATCAAACAGCGCAATATAAACATCGCGAACGCCGCAAAGTGATGAAAGACCGCCGTAGGAATACTGTTCAAAAAAACACACCAGAATTAGATCTAGTTTATTCCAGACGACTTAAACCAGAAGGGCGTCGGGTAACAGACACGCTTCCAGTTATAGACCTTGATATGACGCCTGAAAAATTCAACGTAATGAAAGATCAATTATTAAACTGATCACTCAAAACGTAAAAGGGGCTCGTATACTATATCTCTTCCCTAATCAGAGACATGAGTTCAGCACCTAACGTTAAATCGTCTAGATGGCCCAGCTTAACTTTGCGTAAACTGCCCTGACGATCTATCACAATGATAGATGGCGTGCCTTCTAATTGATAAGCATCTAAAGTCTGAGGAATTCGCCCGCCTTTATTCTTACTCGGCATATCAATAGCGACGGGAAAGCTAACTTTGAACTCATGTAAAAATGCTTTTAATGAAACCTCTGTCATCGCATCATGATGCTCAAACACACTGTGCAACCCAATTACCGCTAAATCATCCTTTGGAAATAAAGCAGAGACTCGCCGTGCCTGAGGAATGGAGTTTAAAATACAACTCGGGCATAACATCTGAAATACATAGATAACCACCACTTTCCCTTTAAGCTTCTCTAGTGAAAGCTCTTCTTCAGTGTTTATCCATGTTTGAACATTTAATTTAGGGGGTGAATTAATACTTTTAATCATATTACTCTCCAAATTAAAGGCGTATGTAAGCTTTACCCGTCTTAGCTATTAAGCCACATTACTAGAGAATCTAACTACAGCGACTTAACTAACTTATGACGCTCTTAGGCTACAAGGTTAGAAAAAGGGTCCGTTCATGACCGGCTCAATAACGTTGATGGCCCTTGTCTCATGACCCTATTCTTAGCCTTTCTTAGTCCAGCTCTTAATACAGCTCTCAGCTCACATAGCCCTAGGCTTTAGACATACTAACTATGGCACAAATAAGCAGTTCTCTTTTAAAGAGGAATAAATTCCTTAGTAGATTTGAAAATGACACAGCAAAAATAACAAAAAAGCCCGATATAAATATCGGGCCTTTCGTTATGGCTGAAGTTATGACTGAAGTTATGGCTAAGTTACGGCTTATGAAAACACAGCAAAATTATGCAATTCAATTAAGCAACCTGTGCAGCCCTCTCTTGGTCGGCAATATACTCATCATAAGTGCCTTGGAAATCGATGACTTTTTCATCTTTAATTTCCACAATACGAGTAGCAAGAGAGGACACAAACTCACGGTCATGACTTACAAAGATGATGGTGCCATCATAGCCAGCCAAAGCATTATTTAACGCTTCGATACATTCCATATCCAAATGGTTGGTTGGCTCGTCCAAAATCAACACGTTGGTTTCAGACATCATTAACTTGCCAAACAACAAGCGGTTCTTCTCACCACCTGAACAAACCTTGGCTTTCTTATTCGCATCATCCGCTGTAAATAAAAGACGGCCCAACATGCCACGAACAGCCAAATCATCATGTTTAGGTGTACGCCACTGGGACATCCACTCAAACAAGGTAAGATCAGAATCAAAATCATCAGAACTGTCCTGTGGGCAATAACCAATCTCTGCATTTTCCGCCCACTTAACATCACCTTGATTTACATTAAGTTCGTTCAAAAGGCAGCGTAAGAACGTTGTTTTACCGACACCGTTTTCACCGATAACAGCCAGCTTAGCGCCCGCTTCTAAAATCATATTACCGCCGCTGAAAAGCGTTTCGCCATCAAAGCCATGAGATACATCTTCGATCACTAGCGCCTGACGGTGAAGCTTCTGATGCTGCTTAAGAGCGATATAAGGTGCTACACGGCTTGAAGGCTTCACTTCATCAAGTTTGATTTTATCCATGCGCTTAGCACGTGATGTCGCTTGTTTCGCTTTCGATGCATTTGCTGAGAAACGGTTAACAAACTGCTGAAGGTCTTCTATCTCCGCTGCTTTTTTAGCATTATCAGCATGTAACTGATCACGAATAAGCGTGGATGCGGCAACAAAGTCTTCATAGTTACCGGGGAAGATACGCAGTTCACCGTAATCGATGTCTGCCATGTGCGTACAAACAGAGTTTAAGAAATGACGGTCATGAGAGATGATGATCATTGTGCATTTACGCTGGTTAAGTACATCTTCCAGCCACGTAATGGTATGAATGTCCAAGTTGTTGGTAGGCTCATCCAAAAGCAAAATATCAGGATTAGCAAACAAAGCCTGCGCCAGAAGCACACGCAACTTCCAACCCGGTGCCACTTGGCTCATTAAACCAAAATGAAGCTCTTCAGCAATACCAGCAGATAGCAGAATCTCGCCTGCACGGCTTTCTGCGGTATATCCATCCATCTCTGCAAACTCACCCTCTAGGTGAGCAACCTTCATACCATCTTCTTCAGACATTTCAGGTAAAGAATAGATACGATCACGCTCTTGTTTAACTTCCCAAAGGCGCGTGTCTCCCATGATTACCGCATCAATTACGCTGTACTCTTCAAATGCAAACTGATCCTGACTCAAGGTACCTACAGTATATCCTGGTGTGATAGATACATTACCTGAGGTCGCTGCCAATTCACCGCTTAGAATTTTCATAAACGTCGATTTGCCACAACCATTTGCACCGATTAAACCGTAGCGGTTACCGTTGCCAAATTTGGCTGAGATGTTTTCAAACAGGGGCGTAGAGCCAAATTGCATGGTGATGTTTGCGGTAGAAATCAAAGAAGTGTACCTGAGCGCTAAATTGAGAGGATAAACCAAGTAAAAAACGGCCTACATAAGGGACGCGAACTATAAAGAGTTGAAGCCAAAATGTCGAGAAAGAACTGTACAAAAAACAAACAAATTCCGTTTAATTAGGTGCTCTGCTATTTATGTAATAAAAAAACGCGATTTGGTATTAAAAAGAGCTACTTAAATGTAGCCAAAAAGAGCACGTAGAAATTCCTTTATCGCTTCAGTCCCAACTAATACGACCAGAGCAATCCATACAGCCACTCTCAAATGAATCTTCGATATCACCTGTCTGTATGGTTTCACACTCTTCGCAACAGCCCGGTGAGCGGTGTTCCTCTAAACAGTTTAAACAAAGCCACTGATGATCAAATTCGAACACCGTATGTTGCTCTTTACGGCAGATATGGCAGTGGGCTTGAGCCTCGTCATAAGTATCCGGGGGTTCCTCTCCACATACTTTGGGTTCGTTTTGACTTACAACGAGTGAATACGAAAAAGGCTCCTTACAGCTTGTACATTTTTGATGACGGGCACCATCATAGATTCCCTTTGCACCACAAGAACACTCTATCCGAACATACCGAGTCTTAGTTTTGCATAATAGACAGTGACTAAAATAGATTGGTGAGAAACCGGGCTCTTCCACAGCCGCTTCATAACCACATGAAGGACAATTTACTATTTTGGCACCATGAGATCGATGACAATCAATCTCATTTTCTAACAGGCCAAAACGATCTCTTGTAGGTGGACTCAAATTAACCTCAAACAACAATTAACCTCAAACAGCAATAAGCCTCCAGCAACCATAAAACCGAATAACTGTATGAACATAGTAGCTGAGACTTTATTCTCATTTACGCAACAACTCTGTCTATTATTCGTACAGATTATCTTTATACAACAATCATACGGGGATAAAGCTTAGAAAGATTATAAAGGAACTCTTTAACGGGTGGGCAAAAATTGGCGCAACTTCCATCGAGCACGACCTCAAAAGACATATTTTAGGTGGGGTTTATAGCTACTTTATACCTAAAACACTCGCAACTCTTTGTAAAAACAATAAGTTAATTGTTTAATTAATGTATGACTAGTCAATTTAGATAAATTACTTCTATAGTTATGTGTATCTAAACTACTGTTGTTTCCATATTCTCATTAAGGATGTTGTGCATGCCTTCATTTCTTCGTAATTCATCAATCGTCAATCAGCTTGTCACAATACAATTAACAATCGTACTGTTTGTATTCACAGCATTAGCTCTTTTCGTAAACCATGAAGTTAATCATGGCGTTATCGAAACAGTTGAGCATTCCATTGTAGAACATGCAGAACAACTATCAAAAAATGTTGATTTTTATAACGCAACATTGCAGCAACAAACAGACCGAATTGCTGATGTCTTTGTTCAGATGTTCACTGAAGAGATGACCACGTCACTCTATGAAGAAGTAACCGTTGGTAAATTCCAAGTGCCTGTTCTCATGAATGATGGGGAGGTGATCACTAATAATTTTGAAAAACCGGACAGGTTTACCGCGATGACCGGCGGATCGGCGACTGTCTTCATGCGTGTAGATGATGATTTTTTGCGTATTAGCACTTCTTTGCGTAAAGCTGACGGAACACGTGCATTTGGTACGATGTTAGGTAAATCCCATCCAGGTTACAAAAAATTAATAAATGGTGAAGAGTATCGTGGACCCGCTGCGCTTTTTGGCCGCAACTATATGACCAAGTACGTCCCATTTAAAGATACTAAAGGCGAAGTTGCTGGCATTCTTTACGTTGGCTTTGACTACACAGCAAGTTTGGCCGAACTAAAGAAAAGCATCTCCGAGTTAACAATCGGTGAAACAGGATTTGCTTTTATTGTTGACCTAAAACCCGGTAAAAACCAAGGCACCCTAATTCTTCATCCAAGCGAAGAAGGCAAAAATATAACCACCGCTATTCAAAATGGTGACCAAATTCTAAATGCGATCACATCCGCACAAAAGGGAACGATTAACATTCCAACCACATCAGCCAATGGTGACACAAGAAATCGTCTACTCGCTTTCTCACAAGCAACAGAGTGGAATTGGGGTGTTGTTGTCGGCAGTTACGAAGAGGAATTTACGAAGGCCGCTGATAAATTGCATCTACAGATGATCATATTGTCGATTGTTTGTGCAATTATCATCATAGGTCTGCTATTCATTACACTACGTATAAAGTTAAAACCTATCAGCACTATCTGCGGTTATATGCAGGCAATAGGTGACGGTGATTTAACAACGCGAATTAACACAGATATGGGTGATTCTGCTGATACCAATAATGAGATTCATCAACTAAGCCGAAGCGCTAAAGCAACCGTGGGTGGTTTACGTAAAGTAACTAAACAACTCAACAATACAATGAACACAATCAATACACATCTACATACTGTGTCAGGTGGAGTTGATCGTTTAAATTCAGACTTAAATAGACAGCAGCAAGAAACAGAGATGGTCGCCTCAGCCATTTCCGAGATGACTTCAACCTCTGAAGAAGTTGCAAGCAATGCAGCGTCAGCAGCTCAACAGACTCAACTCGCCAGTGCCGAAGCTAATAATGGAGACCAACTTGTTCAAGAAGTTGTTAACTCAATCCAGAGCATATCTAGTGAAGTTAACGAACTCACCAACATGATCGAACAGGTTGAACAAAACAGTAACTCTATTGGTACTGTTATGGATGTTATTCAAAATATTGCCGAGCAAACCAACTTGCTCGCTCTTAATGCTGCGATTGAAGCCGCACGTGCTGGCGAAGCGGGTAGAGGATTCTCAGTTGTTGCTGACGAAGTGCGTAACCTTGCCCAACAAACGGCCAAATCAACCACTGAGATACGTGAAATGATTGAGCGCCTACAGGGTAATACTCGTAGCGCAGTCCAACGCATGGAGCTAAGTAATGACAAAGTGAAAAGCAGTGTTGAGATGACGTCTCAGGCAGGTGAAGCATTGAGTGCAATCACTAACTCTGTTTCCAGCATATCTGATGCAAGCGTGCAGATTGCCTCAGCAGCGGAAGAGCAGACATCAGTAAGTGAAGACGTCAGTCGAAATATTGAAAACATAAGCACAATTGCTATCGAAACATCGAGCTCCAGTAACAATATGGCACAGGCGATTTCTGAACTTGATAATGCAGGAAAAGAACTACAACGTGTTATTGGGCTGTTCAGAACTTAAAAAAGTAACTGAAAGCTAATTTTGATTTTTACATTTAACTGTACACACTTGCATGGCTCTTCGGAGCCATGCTTCATTCAGGACAATGTGAATCTATTTCACATCCAATCAATACAATAATCGCCCTTCCCTTTTATAAACCGTACAACTTAATGAGTCATTATCTCTATAACTACTTCAGTCTTTACTGAATTTGCAAGGAAGCACTGCTCATGGGCCTGATGATGCATCTCCTCTAGCTGTTCAAGACTCGGTTGAAGTTCACCACTTAAAATAACCTCAGGCCGCAGCGTCACCTTAGTTATCGCTATTTTTCCGTCGGCACCCTTTCCCATCACGCCGACAGCCCTATCAGAGTATTGATCAATAACAAACTTAGCCGCTGCGGCAATTGAAAGAAAAAACAGCATATGGCAACTAGACAACGAGGCGATAAACGCCTCTTCTGGATCTACGTTCTCGGCTACTGAATAAGGCAGAGGTACTACGTGAGGGGAAGACGATGCAGGCACCGTAAAACCCCCATCAAAGCGCCATTCATGCGCACGACTGTAACGATTATCTATATAAGTTTCATTACGACCACGCTGCCAGACTATTTCAGCTAAATGCTCGGACATAAATACCACTCCCGCAAATTTCAGAAGGCTGACTGTCGCATAACTGCCGTATAACAGTCACTTAGAAAGCGCTTCTGTTGCTATTCTTGTTCATTAGCTTTTATCCGGCAGTCTTTAATTCAACAACTGTTTATCCCTCTACCTTTATTCCTCTACCTTTATTCCTCGGCTTTCTATTCATCAACAAGCTGGTCGCATTTATAGATCAACTCATCCGATTCGCCTAAGGTCTTGGCTAATTTTGGCAGCAGTTTTGACATTTTGTCGAACAGCCCCCAAGGCGGATTCACTACAATCATGCCTGATGAGGTCATTCCATGTTCATCCGAATCAGGGCGTACACCTAGTTCAAAACATTGGATATTCTTAATACCGCTGCGGATAAACTTATTCTTTAATTTATTAATCGTTGGCCGATCCACCACTGGATACCAAAGGGCATAAGTACCTGTCGCAAACTTTTTATGCGCCTTTTCAATGGCCGAAAAAACTTGGTTGTATTCGGTTTTAATCTCATACGAGGGATCTATCAAAACCAGCGCACGACGGCTTGCAGGAGGCATCAAACCATCCAACCCTTTTAAACCATCACTGCAAGCTACTTTTATTTTTCGCTGCCGGCTCGTGTTCATACAAAGCGTTTTAAAATCTTCAGGATGCAGTTCAAACAACCAAGCGCGATCTTGAGGGCGCAAAAAATACTTAGCAAACAAAGGTGAACCGGGATAAAAGTTTCCCTGCCCCTTATCATTATAAGAATTAACCACATCAAAATAGCGAGTTAACTCAGGGTATTCCTTTTGTTGTAACTTACCAATTCCACCTGCATGCTCCTCAAGTTTACGCGCCTGCGCAGACTTAAAGTTATAAAGCCCCGTGCCTGAATGCGTATCTATATACTCGAACGGTTTATCTTTCTTAGTCAGGTGTTCGAGTATCTCTACCGCAACAATATGCTTAAGGATGTCGGCAAAGTTTCCTGCATGAAATGAGTGTCTATAACTTAACAAAAGGGAATCTCTTTTTATAAATCGATTAAGAAAAAGGCTCTACGAATGTGAGTAGTTTACGTGTAAAAACAAAAACAAAAAATCAAAACCTAAACAATTACCCTTTTTATAAGTACGTACACCGCTTAAATAAAAAAGGGCTGATAGATCTCTCTATCAGCCCTTTAAAAAATCTAGACTGCTATTTATTTCTTCAACGGTACGATAAGCACAGGTCGCTTAGCGTTATTCATAACCTTAGTCGCTGTAGAACCCATCAGTGCATGACCTATTCCAGAGTGTGGGCGTGTACCCATCACAATAACATCTGCATCAATCTCGTTAGCAACTTCAACAATAGTTTCCCAAGGCTTGCCTTCACGAATAATAGAATTCACTTGAGCATCAGATAGCATCTCATTTTCTTCCAGCTCATCTGTGCAGAACTTATTAATACGTGTCTCTAACTTAGCTTTAAGGTCTACCAAGCTACTTTCATACATCTCACGCATACCCTCTTCTTTTAATAAAGATTGCAGCGCCATATTTTGTTGATGCTCACTTTCAAGTACGTGCAGGTAAGTGATTTGAGCATTGTATTGCCCACACAAACTCACTGCAGCACGAAACGCTGGACGAGAGCCTTTTTCAATATCGGATGCGTAAAGAATTTTTTTAACGTCAGGAATCATGTTTAACCTCATTCGATCTCGAATGGTTATTTAATCAGACCAAGCAGGCGCATAACCTACTTGGCCTTTTGATGATCTAAGAACGATAGAGTAGTTCTGGTAAGAACAAGGAGATTGATGAGAAAGCAACAATCAGCGCTAGACGGAAGATATCCGCACACCAGAAAGGAGTCACTCCTTTGAAGATAGTACTGGCTTTAACATCACGCAGTACCGCACTGAGCACGAACACATTCATCCCCACGGGAGGTGTTATCAAACTAATTTCTGTCACGACAACAACTACAATACCAAACCACACCAGATCAAAGCCGAGACTCTGAACAAGCGGGAAGAAGATTGGCACTGTTAACAGCAGCATCGATAAACTCTCGAACACCATACCAAGTACAATGTAGATGCCTAGAATAACTAAAATAACCATCATTGGAGATACATCGAGGTTTGTAACAAACTCAAGTAGCTCAGCAGGCAAACCTGCACGGTTAATAAAGTTAGAGAAGATCAGTGCACCAATCACTACACCGAACAACATAGTCGTTGTCCGCGCTGTGTCTGAAAGGATATCGAACATCGCTCCCCATGTTAGGCTCCTACGCAGCAATGCGATAAAGAAAGCACCACCTGCGCCAATACCTGCAGCTTCGGTCGGCGTGAATACACCTAAGTAGATACCACCCATAACAATCGTAAACAGAGCTAGAACACCCCACACACCATTCAGTGCTTGAAAGCGCTCAGGCCATGTCATTTTCTCGCCACAAGGTCCTGCAGAGGGATCACGCCATACAACATAACGCACAGCAACCAAGTACAGAAGAATACCTAAGAAGCCAGGGATGAAACCCGCTGCAAACAGTTCACGAATACTCGTTTCGGTTAACAAACCATAGATAACCAAAATTACACTTGGTGGAATTAAGATACCTAAGGTTCCGCCCGCTGCGATAGAAGCCGTTGCAAGTGAATCTGCATAGCCATATTTACGCATTGGAGGCATAGCCACTTTAGCCATCGTTGCCGATGTTGCTAGGCTAGATCCACAAATAGCAGAGAAACCACCACAAGCCACAACTGTCGCCATGGAAAGACCACCCTTACGATGCCCCAAGAACGCATAAGACGCGCGATAAAGCTCCTGAGACAAACCTGACTTAGTAACAAAGTTACCCATCAGAATGAAGAGTGGGATGACAGAAAGGCTGTATTCTTGTGCTGTATCGATAACACGCTTAGATGCCATCGAAAGCGCACCATTCCAGCGGAATTCCATAATATTATCGAAAGACAATCCCTGCATGTACGCGAAACCAAAAAAGCCCACAAGGCCCATCGCAAAAGCGATTGGTACACGTACAACTACGATAATCAGCAGTAATATAGCAAAGCCGGTTAATGCAGTAATCATACTGAAAATACCTGTTGCGTTAACAACGCATAATAAACATTAAACTGTACTTAACAAGTTAAGTATTTGAAGTAAATTCAAATCACTTCTTATCTAAGAACAGGATTCGGTATACGCCGTAGGTAATCATGGCGCCAGCCGTTACCCAACTCATTATGGCAATATACTGAACAATATAAGCTACCGGAAACTGAAGGTACTCTGACACTTCACCACGACGAAGTGAACGTTCAGCAAGTTCGAAAATACGAACAGCTAAGAAATAGAGTGAAGTTGACATAACAAACGCAGAAAATAGCGCCAATGCCTTTATCAACTTACTACCTAAAGCTTTATCAAGAATATCAACAATGACATGCCCACCACGCCAAGTGACAATCGGCATCTCAGCGAATACGATGATGGCGATCCCCATCTCTGTCAATTCGGTAGTACCGTCAACAGCGTTACCCATGAAATACCGACCGAATACATCAGCACAGGTCAGCATCATTAAGAAAAACAGTGTTAAGGCCGCAATCAACTCTAGAAAAAAGGCCAGCCATACGACTGGCCCTTTTTCTTCGTAGTGCGCTGTAACCCAGGCACTAAAAGCCATAAAAGACTCCTACTTATTTACTAAAAGCGAGTATGACTTACTTGTAGCTGCGCGCAACTTCACGCAGTTCAGTCAATGCAGCTTTTGCATCAACACCACGATCAGCTACAGATTTCAGGAACGCTTCATCCATACCTTTAGTTAAAGCGACAAATTCATTTGCAAGTGCATCGCCTTCTTTAACCATAGTGATGTTTACGCCTGCGTCTTTAGAAGCTTCCAGACCTGCTGCATCACCTGCATCCCAAGCTTTACCAGCCATCGCAGATAGTTTCTCGCCAGAAACACTCATGATCGCGTCACGATCTTTAGCATCAAGGTCAGCTAGGAAATCTGGATTCATGAAGATACCGAAACTACCTAAGTACATGCCACCTGGTAGTGCAACAACGTTAGTTGCAACTTCTTTAAGACGTAGAGACTTCTGCTCACCCATTGGGATGAAGACACCGTCGATAACACCTTGCTGCATCATTTCGTATACTTTCGGTGCAGGTGCACCTACTGCAGTAACGCCCATACGGTGACCGATTTCACCCTGAACACCACCGCCTAAACGGATCTTCTTACCTTTAAGATCAGCAAGGGATGTAACAGGCTTAGCCATTTGAATCTGGCCTGGTCCATGTGTGAACAAACCGATAACTTCTAGGCCATCATGCTCATTCGCTTTTGCGAAGTATTTGTTATGAATCTTCCAGTGAGCAACAGATGCCGCTTCAGCGCTTGTACCTAGAAGAGGCTGTTCAACTGCTTGAGTCAGTTTAAAACGACCCGGCACATAGCCGTGGTAGGAGAACGATGCGTCAACTACGCCATCTTCTACTAATTCAAACATTGTTTTTGGGTGTCCCATGCCGTACTCAATGGCAACTTTTACGCGACCTTCAGTCGCTTCTTCAACCCATTTAGACCATGTTGGCCAAACAACCGCGTTCTGTGGATGTGTAGGTGGTAACCAGCTAGCGACACGTAATGTAGTCTCTGCTGCAGCCTGACCTGCAACACCCATGAACAAACCGATCGCAAGCGCTTTCTTAAAATTCATATTATTTCCTCTATTTATCATTTTTTATTATTAAGTGCTAAATATGTTAACTATCTAAAAAGCAATAAACACCTCTCGGCATCTCTTAATCTTTAGACTAATACCCTTAAACCATGCTAGCCGTCTCATCTTACTTAACATGGCTTACGGCTATCTAAATTAACTATCTACTGTTGAAAATAGGATCAGTATTTAAAGAATAACTGATTTAAATCATTATATCCTGATACTTTAACGATACACAATAATACTATTTATGTATCACTTATCTTTTTTTGCTAATTTCTCATGAATGTTGTTTTTACGATAGTTACGCTCAGGGTGCAGCTCAACCATCTCAAATCCGATACTCATATAGCGTCGATCAAATACAGGCTGTAACACTTCAGTAAAAACATCGAACACTTTATCCGACGCTTCCTTTAAAACTTCCGCCTCTCGCCCTGCACCTACTTTAGCGGTCAGATGCACGAACGTATTCTCAGGGTCGCCTTCAGCAACACGAAAATGCTCACAGCGTACTGCACGTGTACGAATCCCACCGATAGGAAATACTCCCGTTGCTATCGCCGCAGCATTGAGTTTTTCAAAAAGCGCTGGAATATCCAGATCGTCATCAAGGTTCGCAGAATACTCCATTATAAAATGCGGCATTTACGTCTCCTTTATAGATAGATGTCACGATAGTTAAAAAGCCGTGGTCCGGTTTACCAGACCACGGAACGCACTATCGAACAATAAACTGTTACTTAAACCTTAACGGCCTAATACCGGTACGGAGTGAAGATCGTGTGCGATGCAGACGTTTTTAGTTTCCATATAGAAATCAAAACTCCAGTCACCACCATCGCGACCAATGCCCGACATTTTCACACCACCAAACGGTGAAGGTAGGTTACGGTTATTTTCGGAGTTAACCCACAACATACCCGCTTCAACTTTGTCAGCCATACGCATTGCACAGCCTGTATTACTTGTCCAAATATAACCGGCAAGACCGTAAATAGTGTCATTAGCCAGAGCAATCGCCTGCTCTTCAGTCTCAAACTCAATCGCAGTTAGCACAGGACCAAAAATCTCTTCTTGCGCAATACGCATGTTGTTTGCTGCTTCAACAAACAGAGTCGGTGTCACATAGTTACCTGGACCCATCTCATCACGTAGTGACTTACCGCCAACAGCGACAGTCGCACCATCTTCTTTGGCAATATCAAAGTAACTTGTTACTTTGTCATAATGCCCTGTATGCACTAACGGACCCACTTCTGTCGCTGGATCAAGAGAGTGGCCTACCGTCAAATTAGCAACACGTTCTTTCAATGCCGCTAAGAACTTATCCTTAATACCGCTCTGAACCAACAAACGGCTTGAGCTTGTGCAGCGCTGGCCATTTAAACTATAGATCATGAAAACGACCGCATCTAAAGCACGGTCGAAATCAGCATCATCAAACACGATCACTGGGTTTTTACCACCCAATTCAAGGTGCAAACGCTTCAACGTATTAGCAGTTTGGGCTTGAATCTTTTTACCTGTTGCAGAATCGCCCACTAAAGCTACTGCTTTAATTTCTGGGTTCTCTGTAAGCGCTTTACCTACAACTGTGCCGAAACCATTAACCATGTTCCAAACACCTTTTGGCAAACCTGCGGCTTCCGCACATTCAGCCAAAATTGCCGCTGTCAGAGGGCTTAGTTCTGCTGGTTTATGAACAACTGTACAGCCCGCTGCCAATGCTGGCGCTATTTTCCATGTGGATAACATGAAAGGAGTATTCCAAGGCGTGATAACCGCCACCGGACCAATCGGGTTACGAACAGTATAGTTAGTGTGCTGATCTTGATGTAAAGATAGACCATTACGTGCTTCAGGCGCTTTATCTGCGAAGAAGCGGAAGTTAGCAGCACCACGGATAGCCGCTTGACGCATAAAGCGAATTGGCTGACCGCAATCCATAGACTCAACCATTGCGATCTCTTCTGCACGCTTTTCTAGCTCATCACCCAACTTGTGTAGGATTTTCTTACGTGCAGCACCTGGCATTGCGGCCCAATCCGCAGCTGCCGCAGCAGCAGCATCACAGGCAGCGTTTACATCAGCTTCACTACCCTGAACGACTTTGCCTAGAAAGCTCTGATCAGTTGGTGTTGTGTTATCAAACGTCGTGCCTTCACTACCTAGCGTCCATTCACCATTAATGTAGTGACCTAAAGTATTCTCTTTAAAACGAGCTAAGTAGCCTTCGGCTTTAGCGACATTCTGTTGAAGTTGTTCACTCATCTGTTATCTCCTAACTCGTCTTAGTATTTGTCGCCGTAAAATTCTTGTTCAGAAACAATATACGTTTCTAGAGCACCAATTTTTTCAATTTCACACACAACCTTATCACCAGGCTGCATATCTTTAAGACCTTCTGGTGTGCCTGTCGCAATCATATCGCCCGGCTTAAGCGTCATGATTTTACTTAGATATTCGACCAAGAATGGAACATCAAAAATGATGTCAGCTGTAGAACCGTCTTGTGTTAGCTCACCATTCACATGCGTAGTCACACGCAGATTAGTGATATCACCTACATCTTCTTTATCGATCAACCAAGGGCCGATCGGCAGCAAAGAGTCGCGACTCTTAACACGAAGATTTGGACGGTAGTAATTTTCTAGGTAATCACGGATCGCAAAGTCATTACATACGGTATAACCCGCTACGTAATCCATCGCATCTTCACGAGAGATGTTTTTACCCTCTTTACCGATAACCGCCACCAGCTCACATTCGTAATGCTGAAAATCGATGTTATCTGGACGGTAAGCGTTCTGCTTATGACCCGTAAGCGTATTTGCACCTTTAAGGAAAACAAGCGGCTCTTTTGGTGGTTCAAACGCTAGTTCACGAGCATGATCGGCATAGTTCAAACCCAGCGCAAAAATAGTGCCCGGTTCTTTAATAGGACTTAACCAAGTAACATCGGATTCATTTATCAATTGACCATCAGTTTTAGATTTAAGCTGACCCGTTGTTGCAAAAGAATCTTCTACAGTAACGTCAAGTTCAGCGCCGTTAAGCTGTCCAGAACCAGTAAATAGTACGCGTGCATGTTTCATCGTTTATCCCCTTAAGCTCGGCCAACAACGTTATTCAGTTCAATCACACCTGCAATAGCAGAACTTACTTTGTCACCCTGCTTCACTGGTGCACGCTGACCTGGGAAACCAATTGCGATTACATCGCCTGGCTGCAACGTCATAATGTATGAGATTGTGCTAATCAGTTCTGCAACACTGCGTACCATCTGAGAAACCGGCATTTCATGCACCGTTTCACCATTAACTTGAGTCGTTACTGTTAACGCCTGCGGATCAGAAATATCAGACGCAGGAATAACAACAGAGCCGATCGGGGCACTACCATCAAGGCACTTACCTTTGATGTCTGGACGGTAGTAAGTCAGTTCTGGTAAAGAGAAGTCATGAACCAGTGTATAACCACCTACATACTTAAGGGCTTCGTCTTGACTCACACGACAGCACTCTTCACCAAAAACAACAGCTAAAGAAGCACCAACAACCATGCTATCGACAGCCTGACCTTCATTCGTCGCCCACTCAACAGAAGCACCATCCGTACTCCATGTATTGTGTGTCTTAAAATAAAGAACCGGCTGCGTTGGCGCGCTTTTGTAGGGCGCTTCATTAAATTCAGCTTGCATCGCTTCGAACTGATTAGCATCGTTCAACGCAACACAGACCAACTTTCCTTTAACAATTGGATTGTTTGTCATGATCTAAAAACCTATAAAAATAATCTGTTAAAAAATGCTGTTAGTAACCACTAGACTGATTCTTATCAGCATCTGTCTGGCTAACTTTATTCGAGCCTGACTTAAAGCTTTCAGCTAGCTGTTTAGCAGCATTACCTAGCAAAATAGTATCCACTCCAATGCCAACAAATTTCGCGCCTTTCTCAACATAGTCGTGAGCCTTGGCAGGATTAATACAAAGTAAGCCACCAGCTTTCCCTGCATCATTAATAATCTGTAAACCGTTCTCGATAGCTGCGACAACTTCTGGATGATCAGGATTACCTATATGACCCATTGAAGCTGAAAGATCAGATGGGCCAATAAACACGGCATCTACACCATCCACCGCTGCAATATCTTTGAGATTTTTCATTGCTGTGACGGTTTCCGCTTGAACAATCAGGCAGATCTCGTCATTAGCTTTTTGCAGATAACCTGGAATGCGATTCCAGTTAGCGGCACGCGCTAGGGAACTACCTAAACCACGAACCCCCTGTGGCGGATATTTAACCGCTTTAACTAACTCTTCTGCTTGTTCCGCCGTATCGCACATTGGTATCAACAATGTTTGTGCACCGATATCCAATAAGCGTTTTAGCAGCGCTGTACGCCCTTCTTCAGGACGTACAATTGCTGGCACACCGTAAGGTGCAATCGCCTGTAAATGGCGCATCGTCGAGTCAAGTTCAAAAGGTGCATGTTCGCTATCTATCAGCAACCAATCAAAACCAGCACCAGCAACAATCTCTGCACATGAGGAATCAGGCAAACCCAACCAAAGACCCCACTGCGTATCATCACCTTTAAGTGCTTTCTTAAATTTATTAACTGGAAGTTCCATTACGCTCTTCTCTATCTACGTTTGATCGCGAAATTAACTTAAACAAACTTAACCGAGATACCGCCCAATGGGCCGTAATCCGCATGTACCGTATCACCCGCTTTCACAGGAACAGGACGTGTAAATGAACCCGCCAACACAACCTGACCTGGCTCTAATGCAACACCGTGAGGGGCAAAACGTTTACATACCCAGCAAATGCCGTTAGCAGGATGACCTAGCACACCAGCAGCCACACCGGTTTCTTCGATTTGGCCGTTTAAGTAAAGCAGTGCTCCCGCCCAACGCAAATCAATATCCATCGGTTTAATAGGACGACCACCTAAGATGATGCCTGCATTGGCAGCATTATCAGAGATAGTGTCTAGTACTTTGCGGGTATAGCCTGTTTCAGGGTCAGTACGGTGACAACGAGCGGCAATCAACTCAATCGCAGGAACAACATAATCAGTCGCATTAAGAACGTCGAAAATGGTTACGTTCTCGCCTTCAAGACGATCTTTAAGAACAAACGCTAATTCAACTTCGATACGAGGATCTAAAAAGTCAGATGCTTTAATCTCTGCACCATCATTAAAGAACATATTATCGAGTAGAACACCGTAATCAGGCTCATCAATATTCACGGCCATCTGCATAGCACGCGATGTGAGACCAATTTTATAGCCTTTAACAGAAGCACCTTCCTCAATCTTGCGGTCAACCCATGCTTTCTGAATCTTATAGGAATCGTCCATAGTCATTTCAGGGTATTCAAGCGTCAGCGCCGCAATCTGCTTACGTTCGTTCTCAGCTTTATAAAGGCGATCCGCTGCGTTCTTAATCTGTTCCGGAGTTAACATAAACGTCCTCGTTTCTCTAACTAGGTGAAGCATATAAGATGTCGCTTCAAAGCAATTCAGCTACCTATTTATCGTCTATTGATTTACCTAGACGCAAAACATAAGTAACATGTTAATTACAATATACTTAATATATTAACGAATATCCAGCACTAATTTTTAAGTACTTAGAAAGTTTCACTTTTATCCTGCGTTTACTGCGAAAGGCTTCAAAAAATAATGAGCATATTAACCCTAAGGGAATCAGCCCTAACCCATTGGCCAGGAAGAAAAATATCTGGCCTAGTGCTCTTTATGATGTGGGTATTTTCACTCGCTAGCAATTTTCTATCCTCAGAGTTAATCCCCATTGCAACAGCATTGGGCTGGCTATTTGTAGCAATAGAACTGCCTAGGCTGGGAAAAAAACAACGCCCCCTCATTCTTATTTTGCTAACCGCTGGCGGCTTATGCACCCTACTTGCTTGGTCATACGGCTCCACCGAATCACTTTTAGAATTGCTAGATGAACATCTAAAACTGGCGATGCTATTAACAGCTATCACATTTATAAGCATGGCTATCAAACCCGAAGCCAGTACCACTCAAAAAGGATTTAAGAGTTTCATCAGTACATTTTTAGGTATGCACTTTTTCTCTTCCGTCGCTAACTTCTCATCAATACCCGTCGTCGGGGATCAGGTCATGCGAAAAGGGACTATAGATAGACTTTCACAAAGCATACTGTCTCGGGGCTTCAGCTTATCTGTATTATGGTCACCCTTTTTAAGTATCACGCCACTCGTTCTGGAACAGGTTCCGGGAGCTGAAGTTAAGAGCATCTACCCTTATTCAATTCCTTTAGCGATTATCGGTATTTTATTCACGGTCTTTGAAGCACGTTATCGTTATAAGAGCCGCTTTAACCTGTATCAAGGCTATCCGATGAAACTGTCCACGCTTCATCTACCTATCTTCCTTATTACCAGCGTATTAATATTGACCTGGTTATTTCCAAATACTTCAACCGTTGTGATGGTTTCGATCGTGGCTGTTTTGATCCCACTTATGCTTATTACAATAAAAGAAGGTTTAAGCAATGCAGGTGTTAAAACCCATCAACACATTTTCACCCGCCTCAGTGAAAGCCGAACTGAAATTTCACTCTTCTTAAGCGCGGGCCTTCTCGCTGCAAGTGTAAAAGCTTGTATAACTGTCGGCTTAATCAGCCTTCCGTTTACCGAGACCAATGCTACCGTCGCCTCGACTATACTTGTCGCTATCATTGCTATAGCGTCACTGGGGATAAACCAACTGGCTGTAGTAGCGATTTTTGCAGGCTTATTAGCTGATGTAACGACTACACCAACGCTTATGGCTGTGACATATATTTATGCAACCGCGTTGTCGATGTTTACCAGTGTATTCAGCGGCACCAACATGATTTTGCGGGCACGCTACAGCTGCACAACAAAAGAGATTTTAAGAAACCAGCTCCCATTTACCTTAATAATGATACCTATAGGCATATCAGTGTTATTCCTTATGGAGTCTCTAGGTGTAAAGTAAGCGGAAGTGAATGAAATCCACAAAATTTAGATAGCCTTCTAAGCGAAGTTAAGTAACTTTCATTAGGCTTTAAAATCGGTTCCATTAAAAATCAATCACTAACTGAAAATAATAATTTATACGACGACTCAGAGGTCAAAATGATAAAAGTATATGGCAGCGTTTATTCTCGCGCGTGTATGGTTATGTGTGTACTGGAAACATTAGGTTTGGAATATGAAATCATTCCACACCTTCCGAAAGGAACAGAGATCAAAGAAGACGCCTACCTAGCAATGAACCCTGCAGGTAAAGTTCCTACGCTAATCGATGGCGAATTAGTCCTTTGGGAAACTCAAGCTATCCTATTTTATCTTGCTGAAAAATACGGCCAAGGCGAACTATGGGGCAATACCCCTGAAGAGGTCGCTGATATTTATCGCTGGTCTCTATTTGTCAGCAATCAGCTAGAACTGTTTGCACTGGATCTGTTTTTACAACACAAATTTGTGAAGGAAGAGGATAGAGATGCGGCCATTATCGATCGCGCTAATAACGAACTTGATCGTTTCATGCCTATTCTAGAGACTCACTTAGACGGAAAAGAGTTTGTATCGGGCGGGAAACTAACGGTTGCTGATATTCATGGTGCAACGATTCTATCTTGGGCAAAATTAGTTGGTTACAACTATAAACGCTTCCCTAATGTTGATGCTTGGATCAAACGCCAGATCAAATCAGAAGCACAGCAAAAAGTTAACGCCAAAGCGTAAGCTTCTCAGGACGGCTCAAAACAAAAAAGCCATCGTTAATACGATGGCTTTTTAAAATACTCATAGTGCAAACAAGCTTATACGTCTTTATCTTTCCCTAAAGACAATAGCCATAGCGAAACCATTGCTACGCCAGCAAAACCAGCAAGAACAATGAGTGGCATAGCGGCATAGCCTAGAACATGCCAGATGATTGATTCTAAATTACTCATTCGGTTGCTCCCTTAATTACCAGCCGTCTACTTCGCTCATGTCAGGCAGTTTATGTGCGATACCTTTATGACAATCAACACACGTTTTCTCACCTTTCGCTAAAGCTGTTGAGTGCTGTTTAGCACTACGTGGGCCTTGCTCAGAGAAATCCATGTAATCGAATTCATGACAGTTACGACACTCTTGTGAATCGTTTTGCTTCATACGGTGCCATTCACGACCCGCAAGATAACCACGCTTAGCCTTGAACTTTTCTTCAGTATCAATAGTGCCAATTGCGAAAGCAAATAACTCTTTTGATGCCTGCACTTTACGTACAATTTTGTCGCTCCAATTATGAGGAACATGGCAATCAGAACAGATTGCACGTACACCCGAGCGGTTAGAGTAATGAATAGTCTCCTGTATCTCCTTCACAATCGGAGCGTGACAAGAGGAACAAAACTCTTCCGAGTTAGTCGCTTCCATTCCAGTGTTAAATGCCCCCCAAAACAGAAGCCCTCCAAGGAAACCCATAAACAAAACCACACCTGCGGCGGCTTTACTCGGCGTACTCAGCCGCTTCCAAAACGCTTTAAAAATCTTCATATATAGCCTCTCTCGTTATCTCGGCTATTGATTAGCGCAAAGAATCAACACGTTGGAAGGTGTTCTCAATCAAAGGCTTCGCATCTGCTTGAGGTACATGACACTGCAGACAGAAGTAACGACGAGGAGAAACATCAGACAACACTTGATCTTCACGGTTAACGTAATGAGTTACACTAATTTTTGTCGCGTTCATCTCTTTAGCATTTTTCCAGCTATGACAAGCTAGGCATTTATTCGCATTTAACGAGACTTCGTAATTACGAATAGAATGCGGTACTAAAGGTGGCTGATAAACGTAGTCGCTCTCCAATGTATGATCTTTTGGGTAGCGTTTAAAATCATCCGCTGGGCGCGTAGTTTCCAATTCACTGGCACCACGAAGTGATTCCACTCCACCAATACCACCGGGGTTGCTGTTGACAGCATCTTCCGCTTGTAGCACGCCAGTAAACAGCACTCCGGCTGACATTAGCGCAATAATGAATTTTTTCATCTTTGTTTCTCCGCCTTATGGCTAATTCTTTATATTGGCCATACCAAACCTTAAGTTGAGTACAGCCAATATGATCTGATTAACAGGGCTAGCAATTAACCGATAGGGTTAAGCAACCTTAGTAATTTTTACTGGGCACTTTTTGAAATCCGTCTGCTTAGACAGAGGATCGGTAGCGTCCAGAATCAACTTGTTAATCAAAATACGTGCATCAAAGAATGGTACGAAGACCAACCCTTTTGGTGGACGGTTACGACCACGTGTTTCAACACGCATGCGTACTTCACCACGTTTGTTGGCAATCAATACCTCATCACCACGACGTAAACCACGAGATTTAGCATCTTCAGGATGTATGTAACAAAGCGCATCTGAAACCGCTTTATACAATTCAGGAACACGACGCGTCATTGTGCCGGTGTGCCAATGTTCAAGCACACGACCTGTACATAACCATAAATCATGTTCTGAATCAGGCACTTCAGGTGGTGCTTCATAAGGCGCTGAAATAATTAGTGCTTTGCCATCAGGTTTACCATAAAACTCAAAACCAGCACCCTCACTAACATATGGATCAGAACCTTCAGCAAAGCGCCAAAGCGTTTCTTTGCCGTCTATTACAGGCCAACGCAAACCGCGTACCTGATGGTAAGTATCGTAAGGCGCTAAATCATGTCCATGATCACGACCAAATTCTGCATACTCTTCAAACAGACCTTTCTGAACATAGAAACCCTGAGAATGAGCATCATCGTTCAGTTCTTTCGCTTCAGAGATTGGAAACTTGTCGACCTGACCGTTTTTATAAAGCATGTCGTACAATGTTTTGCCACGATATTCTGGGGCAGCAGCTAACAGTTCTTCGCTCCAAACGTCTTCCATAGTGAAACGTTTAGAGAACTCCATCAGCTGCCATAAATCAGATTTAGACTCTCCGACCGTACCCACCTGCTGATACCATGCTTGAGTACGACGCTCTGCGTTACCGTATGCGCCCTCTTTCTCTACCCACATCGCTGTAGGAAGAATAAGATCCGCAGCCTGAGCCGTTGCTGTTGGATAAGGATCAGAACAAACAATGAAATTGTCAGGATTACGGTAACCCGGTAGACGCTCATTATTAATATTTGGACCGGCTTGCATGTTGTTGTTACACATAATCCAGTAAGCATTCAACTTACCGTCTTTTAGCATGCGGTCTTGTAGTACAGCGTGATAGCCTGGTTTTGGTGGAATCGTACCTTCAGGTAGCTTCCAGATTTTTTCTGCATAAGCACGATGCTTCGGATTTTTAACAACCATATCCGCAGGTAAACGGTGCGCAAATGTACCCACTTCACGTGCAGTACCACACGCTGACGGCTGACCAGTCAATGAAAACGGACTGTTACCCGGTGTTGAAATTTTGCCTGTTAACAAATGAATGTTGTAAACCAGGCTATTCATCCAAACACCACGGGTATGTTGGTTCATCCCCATTGTCCAAAGTGACATCACTTTGATATTTGGATCCGCATACTGCTTAGCAAGCTTAATTAGTTTCTCAGTTGGAACACCTGAAATTTCAGATGCTTTTTCAACTGTGTAAGGCGCAACAGACGCTTTGTATTCTTCAAAATCAATTGAAGTCATCGCGCCTTTATTCGGGTTTTTAGCCTGTTTTTGTAACGGATCATCGTCACGTAGACCATAACCAATATCCGTAGTCGCCTGCTTAAAATTGGTATGTTTATTAACAAACTCCCAATTAACCGCATCATTTTCAATGATGTAGTTAGCTATAAAGTTAGCAATAGCTAAATCTGACTGAGGTTCAAAAATATAACCGTCATCGGCTAGCTCAAACGAACGATGCGTATAAGTAGAGAGTACATTTACTTTAACGTGAGGATTACTTAAACGACGATCAGTAACTCGCGTCCACAGAACTGGGTGCATCTCGGCCATGTTCGACCCCCAAAGAACGAAAGCATCAGCATGCTCAAAATCATCGTAACAACCCATCGGTTCATCAATACCGAAGGTACGCATGAAACCACCTACAGCAGATGCCATACAGTGACGTGCGTTTGGATCGATATTATTTGAACGGAAACCTGCTTTCATCATTTTTGCAGCAGCGTAACCTTCCATTACAGTCCACTGACCTGATCCGAACATGCCTACGCCCGTAGGGCCAATATCTTTAAGCGCTTTCTTCCACTTTTCAGCCATTACATCGAAAGCGGTATCCCAAGATACCGGCGCAAAATCACCATCTTTATGATATTGGCCATCTTTCATTCTCAACAATGGCGTATCCAAGCGGTCCTTTCCGTACATGATCTTTGAAAGGAAATAGCCTTTAATACAGTTAAGGCCTTTGTTTACCGGTGCTTCAGGATCGCCTTGAGTCGCGACAACACGACCATTTTGAGTTCCCACTAGAACCGAGCAACCCGTACCACAAAAACGACAAGGGGCTTTATCCCACTTTATTGCAGTTTCTTTTGAACTTGCGATCAAGTTAGTAGCTGACGCAGGTAATGATACACCTGCGACCGTTGCCGCGGATGCAGCTGCGTTTGCTTTAACAAACGCACGTCTTGTCATTTTCATGCTTTCCCCTCAGTACTTACAATTTCTTGATCAAATGTTTCTAGGTCCGATTCAATTTGATGAAAAACCAAAGCGGTATTCAGGACATTTGGTAAGTTATTTATTACATCAATGGTGTCGGTTACATAACCTTGGTTTTCGGTCTCAAGCACGACAATAATCTTGCCCTCTTTGCTATCTCCGTAAACCTCTGCACCATCTAACTCTTCAATAGTAGATTTAGTTTCCGTTAAAAACTCAGGCGGAACATGTACTACTAAACTGGATATATGCACTTCATTTAGTGCCATAAACTATTATCTCTTTTATTTTTGATGTTCAATTAGGATAGCCGTGCTTGGACAAACCGCCACACACGCCCCACAACCATTACAATCCTCTAAGCTAATTACCGGCATGGCGACACGCCCCGCACTTAACTGAAATTGAATAGCCATAGGCTCACACATATCACCACAGCTACGACATTCAACTTGCTGATGCGCTAAACACCCTGCTTGTATATTCGCTTTTGCATTCCAAGGGCGCTGTTCTACAGCAGTGAATAACTGTTCAGGGCAGGCCTCTGCACAGCGATAGCAGAACGTACATTCCCCTCTGGAGAAATCGATTGTCGGAAATCCACCATCACCCTTCACAATAATGTTGGTCTCACATGCATCGCTACAGTCACCACATCGTGTACAACCTTGAATAAACGACTCAGTATCCTTTAGCCATGGCAACCTTATTGAATCTTTATCAACTTCCTGACGAGTAAAGAGTCGTCTTTTAGTGAGATCTACCACTTATTGCCTTTAACCTTATTTTCTTTCATTGATTAAAGAATATAGAGATCAGAAACGATTGATAGCATTATCATCGCGCGCAGCACTAGTAATAGCTTTCTCTTGATATACATCAAGATTGATCACTTATTAACCACACATAAAGAAGGGTAAAGCATTGATTTGAAAGGATCTTATTAGAAACTCCTAATATATGTAATACTTATACATATTGAAAATTATAGTGCAATCAAATGGCAATTTAAGAGCGAATTTTGGAAGAAATTCCTGATCGCAAAAAGCATGTTTACCTATGCTCCCCAACTCCCAGTAGCACACTGCTTACATACTTTAAAACAGCATATACTGGAATTCAGTCTGCACTCTCGCTCTAGTTAAACAATCATTGACTACACTGTTTTTATCGCCCCCCCCTTTAACGACACTCAGTAAACAACATACTAAGGAGTCACCTATGCTCACTAGCAACTGGATTCTAACGGCTCAGTGCCCCAGTCAGTTGGGCACTGTTGATGATGTAATCGGCCATCTATATCAAAACCAACACTACATTGATGAACTGCACTCTTTTGATGACAGCAGTAGCCAACAATTCTCTATCTGCGTTAATTTTCGGGTGCAGAGGGGTTTGATGAAACTACATTTAAACAACCATTCGCGTTAAAGGCCGAGCCTTTTTCTATGCAGTGGACTCTCACTCCCCAAAGCCAAAAAACCAAGGTCATCATATTAGTATCTAAATTTGATCACTGCCTAAATGACCTCTTGTACAAATACAAAATAGGCCAACTAAATATTGAGATTCCAGCCATAATCTCTAACCACCCTGATTTAAAACCGCTCGCCGATTGGTACAACATTCCCTTTCATCACCTACCCATTAGCAAAGAGACTAAACAGCAACAAGAAGAGAAAATATGGGAGATTATCCAGAAAACAGAATCAGAGCTCGTCATCTTAGCGCGTTACATGCAGGTACTTTCACCCGCTATGTGCAAAAAACTTGAAGGCTGGGCTATCAATATTCATCACTCATTACTGCCCGGCTTTAAAGGCGCAAAGCCCTATCACCAAGCTTACGAAAAAGGGGTTAAAACAGTCGGAACCACTGCTCATTACATCAATGACGACCTAGATGAAGGCCCCATCATCACCCAAGGAATTGAGGCCGTAGACCATAGCTATTATCCAGAAGACCTTGTAGCTAAGTGGCAGGATATTGAGAGTAAAACCTTATCTAAAACTGTTAAATATCATACAGAAAGGCGCGTTTTTCTTAATAAAAACCGCACTGTAGTCTTTGCTGATTAATACCTTATAGGACTGACCAATGACTTCTGCACCAATATATGCAATTGACTTAAGGCCAGCCTCACATCTTTACCTTAGCTTAGTATATGCTTAGCAAAATCCTGCACACGTATTTTTTCAATGTAAGCCAGCACATTTGGATGCTCAGCAACCTTAGCCTTTGCGACTTCAGATTTTTCAATATAATCAATAATTGGAATCAAAATCAGGTCAGCTGCAGTTAGCTCGTTACCACAAATATAAGGATTATCCGCTAGTTGATCGGCAACAACAGACAATGCGTTTTGGATACCCGGTATAGCAGCTTCCACTTTATCCATTCTTACTGAGCCGTTTTCCCCTTTAGGAAAGATAAATTCAAGCAGAACCTCACGCACTATTTCATGATCAACATAGATACCGCTGATACCACTCCACGCTTCAACTTGAGCTTGAGCATAAGGATCTGATGGGTATAGCTGTGTACCGCCATATTCATTTTCTAAGTAGTGCAGAATCGCAACGGTTTCAGGAATAGGACCTTGCTCGGTCAACAGAACTGGGAACTTTGTATATGGGTGAATCGCTTTATGACCCGGCGTATGGAAATCAACCGCTTCACCATCCACTTGAGTTGTGACTTCATAAGCTAAGCCTTTAAGCTCACACGCCATCATTACACTACGTACAAATGTGCTAAAAGAGGGGCCATAAATTTGAATTGGTTTTGCCATGATAGAACTCCCGTTTAATAAGTAATTGGCAACCACTTTATTCACTGACACAATATGTTCAAGAACATATTTTGAACCTATGCCATACTGCCGTTAACAAATACAAAGGAGTGTCTCCGGTGGGCTGGACAGCAGAACAGAAACAAGAAAGTCGTGAAAAGATAATCAACAGCGCTGCTGAACTTTTCACGAAAGATGGATTTGATAAAATCGCCATTAATGATGTAATGAAACATGCAGGCCTTACCCGTGGCGCTTTCTACAACCACTTCAGCTCCAAAAGTGAGCTCTATGCGGAAGCGATTTTAAGCGCTGCACATCAAGCTAAAAGCCATACACTTGATCGTTCAGGCTTCCAATTATCAGACATTATAGAAACCTATCTAAGCGATGCTCACCGCCAAGGTGACTTTTGCTGCCCCCTCGCCTTCCTTACAACAGACATACACCAACGGGACGACAAAGTCAGAGCGACCTACACCCGCGTGCTAAAAGGGTTCATCAATAGCATCCATGAATTTGACGAAACAGAAGGTAACATAGAAGAAGCAGAGGCTATAAAGAAAGCCGTACTCATGATTGGCGGTGTAGCAATCGCGCGCGCGGTTAACGAAGACGACTTCGCAGAACAGTTACTAAGCGCCTGCCGCGAGGGAGTGAATAGCCAATAGTAATAGAGGAAATAACTTGAACAGAAAACGGCCTCAAATGAGGCCGTTAACAGTAGATACTCATGCGCTTTAAGGCTCTATTTTCCCCAAGAGTCTCGCAAGCCAACAGTACGGTTGAAAACCAACTGCTCTGGCGTTGAATCCGAATCAACGCAGAAGTAACCGGTACGCTCAAATTGGTAACGGCTTTCTACAGCGGCATCCGCTAAACCAATTTCACAACGGCTGCCAGATACAACAACGAGCGATTCTGGGTTGATAAACTCGTGGAAATCACGTTCTTTATCACCATCCGGGTTCTCTTCAGTAAACAAGCGATCGTATTCACGTACTTCACAAGGGGCAGAGTTATCAGCAGACACCCAATGAACCACACCTTTCGCTTTGTAACCTACTGGCTTCTCACCTTTGGTCGCGGCATCATATGAACACTTAAGCTCTATGACATTACCTTCATCATCTTTAATGACTTCATCACAGGTAATAACGTAAGCACCACGCAAACGTACAGCAACACCTTGCGTTAAACGCTTCCACTTACGCGGTGGCACTTCTGCAAAATCATCCTGTTCAATTAGGATATTACGAGTGAAAGGTACTTTGCGCATACCCATCGTTTCATCTTTTGGATGATTAGGCAGCTCAAACCACTCTTCTAAAGCTTCATCATAGTTAGTAAGCGTAACTTTCAATGGGCGAACAACACACATGGCACGCGGTGCATTTTTATCTAGGTCTTCACGGACAGCGGCTTCCAGCATGCCCATATCCACCACACCATTTGA